>JAESFJ010000075.1_pt1 | contig 154571 bp, 119 predicted proteins | sample 9266161 | NCBI WGS metagenome assembly JAESFJ01 (sample SAMN14506165, study PRJNA617096) | algae metagenome | isolation source: Calothrix sp. FI2-JRJ7 and co-occurring heterotrophs from granitic desert soil | place: USA: Red Pass Lake area, Fort Irwin, California | collected 2000-06-01 | reverse complement strand
CTAAAACAACGAAAATGGTTGATACATTAATCGCGATTGCACTTAATTTGTTCAACCCCAAACATTTAAGAAACTGGTTTGCTAACTGCTGTTACTGTACCTCATAAACCTGCAATCTGCTGTAATTTCTGCGTTAGCTTTTAACCAAAATTTACTGTTTCCTTTTATTCTTAAATTTACAACTTGCCGAATTAAAAAGTCCAACAATTTAGCGATAGGCGCCAATATTTAATTGTTTGTATCGTAATCCAAGGATTTCCCGTTCTTACAATCAAAAGCTGGTGCGTGACGCTATGAGTCTTATAATTACATTGAAATTTGTTCATAGCGTCACGCACCCTACGACATAGAACTACCTAAATTGAAGGCAAAGGGTGGTAATGTAATTTCTACACCATCGATTAAACTGATGCTAACTAGAAACTTTTCATCCCAAGTGCCTAGTACACGGGTAAAGATATAAGAGTTCCCAGCTTGTGCATCTAGTCCTTGCTCGCTTAATATTTCTTTGTGGTCGCTAACGCGAAGTTTTATGTTCTGCGGCAATGCATCTAATGCAGGCGCCCCTAAAATTACTAATAGCGTCCATTCTCGATTTTGTGACTCAGCTAGTAAATGCCAAGTGACAGCGTACATCCGCAAAGGCACTCCAGCTAACGACAAATCTTTGAAAGCAGCGCGCGCACTTATAGGAATTTCTAGACCTTGCTGTTGTAGTTGGTCAACAACTGCCTCAAATTCTTCCATAGGAGAACGTGTTTGTCGCAGACTATGAGAAAAATTTGGTAGTAATTCCCAAGCTAGTTGCTGCGCTATCTCGTCTAACTCTCCCCATAACCAACGTCCTGCATTTATCGCTGGTTCTGTAACAATTTTTATTAAATTACCAATTTGTAAATGTCGCGTCTCAATTACTTGCTGCGCTTCATATATCCACTCAACTAACTGTGAATTTGTCAAGACTACTGTTGCTTGTTCCCACGTTAATACTTCCCATAGCTCTATTTCTGGATTTTGTAACTCAGGTAAACAAGTTGCTAATTCCTTTTCTATGTTTAAGAGCATTTCTACACGATTATTTGGAATAGCAGGTAAAGTTATCGCTTCAATATCCAAACATCGTAGATACAGCAATAAATTATCTATATTGTTATCAAAGCATGACAAAGATAATTGATAATCCCAGTTAGGTTGTAAAGATTTGATATCTAGACTTTTTACTAATTGCTGACGCGATAAAAATCCATAAACACTAGCTGCTTGTTGTTCTGATAAAACTTCTACTACTATATAAAAGTGGGAAATAAATTCTGGTACATCTACGATTACTCTAGGTAAGGTAACATATTCATCTGTCACACAACCTGTTGCAATTAAACAGACTTTAAATTCACCAACTTCTAAATTAGTAACACCTTCGATTAAATTTGCAAATGCTGGTTGTAATATGGTACATTTATCTATATTAATAGTTAATGAATTATCTCTGGATTCTAACCAATGTTGAAAACCCGATAAAGCTAAAGCATTTAGATAAACTTGCCATTGCTTTAATACATTGTTAATTTTAACGCTAATTGCTATTGCTCGATTAATATCAGCAGGTAGAAGAATTATTGGTGCATTTGTAAAAGCATCAAATAGCGGCAGAGAAAATATATTGTCAGATAAGTTATTCATACGTTATTATTTCTACTATCTAAATATTTACATAGTTCTTCAGCAAATACACTCGTATTTTTACTGTTTTTTACATTGTGTAATTCCAATTCTGCATTTTCTATTACTGTATTTATTTGTGTGCAAAGTATATTATTAAGTTCTTCATCTATAGCTTGAATTTGTTCTGTATCTATATATATATTAGCCTTGGCTGTTACACTCTGCTTCAGTATAGCGAGCATTTCGCGTTTCACGTCATTACGAAAGTTTTTGAGTTTTAGTAACCTTGTGACAGCATCTTGTGCGCGCATTCCCAAACGAAGGGCAATGTCTTTCATTGACATATTTTGACAATGCAGAAGTTCGAGAGCGATAATAAATTTTTCTGATGTATTATTTTTTTTACGACGTAACTGTTGAACTTTATCTTCTGTTACTATTGCCAACGCACGTTGTAAACAAATTGGAAACTGCTCTTCGTAGTACTGCAAAAACTCTATTTGTTCATTTTCATCATCATCCCGAAGGGGTGCAGCTATATTATCAGTTGGAGAATAAGAATTTTCACAACTCTGAATATTTAAAGATTTTGTTGGCAATACACGACATCGAATATAAATTCGATACTCGCGCAGTTGAGTAGCAAGTTTTTGTAGTTGCGTCAAAACTGTTTGAGAATTTATAATTGTACCAGTTTTGTTTTGAAGTCGGCGCCCAATATCTAATAATTGCTCCAAAGTAGGAGCTTTACACAGTCTTCCTCCTGTTTGTATATATTGTAAGTGTTGAGAGTGGTAAACTTGGTGATAACAAAGTAGTAGCGATTGAGCTTGTTTGATTTCAATATCTGTACAATTATGAAAATCCTTCAGAATTCGCTCTAGTTGAGTCGGTCGGGTATCGTTTAAAATAGCCCAGTCACTAACCAGGTACAGTCCACACTCCAATAAAAATTTATTGAGTTGGGGATGTTGTTTCACCTTCATTGTTACCCAAGTTGTCAAACTACCTCGTTGCGAATTATAACTTTGGAGTATTTGCAGCGAGAAAGGTGAGTAATCATTAACCAGCGATGATTTATTCTCATTATCATCCAATACATACGGTAGCAAGTCACTGCAACTCAAATTATGCTGCGTCCCAAATTTTATCGCTAAATTCTGACACACCTGTACAATAATCCAAGAAATAAAGCAGCGTAAACAAAGTTCGGCGCCTTTTACTCCATTACCGTACAATTGCAGCAACTGGCGCTGAACATCATCGTCAATCACATCATCGCTCACACCAAACACCCGCACAAAAAATATCTGTGCTGTGGTAATGTCCTTAGTTATGACCTCCCCAGCACCATTAATTTTGACCAACTTCCAATATTTTGTCGCAACCCCCATAAGTATTGTTCACCTTTGCCCGTCATTTATTATTAATTCCACAGCAGTCGAGCATATGCACTTTTCTCTCTACCCCTAATCGCGAAGCGCACGTAATACCGTCGGGAAGCACATTGTTTAAAAAATGACAATATTTACTCCTCGCTGACTAACCAACTATAGAATTCATTGCTCTTATGCCTAGAGCAGCATCGATTGATATCACAGTGAACATCAATAAAATTTTACGTACCGACCCAAAAGTCGATTTATATTTATTGAGGCACCATATTCATTCCCAGCATCGCGCCCCAACGCGCGTTAATCCTTTTTATTACAGACCACGCGCGTGAAAACAAGAGTTTCCAACTTTACAAGCTTTGTAAGGAGATGAAAAGCAATACAGACATTTCTTCACTATGTTGAGCGATTACTGCGTGTTTGTTTCTGGTTAGATGGAAGCGATGCTAAGTAGTTTTCTATTGCTTTTATGTGTCCTTGAGGATTTTCATCGTGATTTTGCATCCAATCTAATAATAGAGAAATGTTGTATCTGATAACTCTACAATTAATTTCAACCCAATGAATGCCTTTTTCCAGCTTTCCTGCCTGTCGATATTTTTTTAGTGTTTCAGCGGAGAGTCCAGTTAGTTCGCTTGCGGTTTGCTTGTTTACAAATGTATAGTATTGTGATTTTGCATCTGGTGAATTTTTCATTTGTGAAAAAACTCCTTGAAGTTAAGATTGCTTGATGTATCGTGCTTTTTTGGCAATAATTTACTCACTTTCCTTTGTGGCGCCTGTCTGGGAGTGAAGGAGTGAGGGAGCGAGGGCAGCGAATCAACATCCAAAAGTACTGCTTATTTCTCTCTTTCTCTCACTCCCTCGCTCTCTCCCTCCCGAATTGGCACCACCTAATTTGACTATTTAGGTTGAATCTCTTAGCTCTCTTCACAAGGCAATAATTTGTATTCTTGTTCCAAAATACTTAGCAGTTGCTCCTGCCTTCGTGTAAAGTTCGATGGGTCAGGGACTTTTGAAAGGACTTCGAGTATTGCCATGTAGGTAGGCTCGTAATCATCATGAACTTTTTGAACCAATTTTAGAATGCGGTCGCAGTTGTCGGCTGCTTTTTGTTCGCACACTCCGTAAGTTCGCTCTAAATTTTCGGGTTTGACAGTTGGGAAGTCCATTTTCCAGGTTCTGATACCACAACTGTGAGGGTTAACTTGAGTAACAATGCACCAGGCGCCTCCAAATGGTTTTAATTCAGGGTCGCCTTTAGGGACGATTCGACAGACTTCACCCTTATGATGCGGATTTGGTACACGCTGTTTGTTTTTAATTTGGTCAACAATGTCTGATTTGTTAAGTTTGTTATCGAGCATTTTTTGTATATGTTCCTTTTCCTGAGTAGATGTAGCAGAGGCGATTTCAAGAATATCTTTCTTGGGAAATTTATCAGCGCGAGTGAGAATTGAGTGTTTAATAGGCTCTCCAAACGTCGAAGCTAGAGTATCAACAGCTTGCGTGTATTTTGCATCGTTGCGAATAGTGCGTTCGCCAACTTTGTATTCAGAGGCAAGTGCCTTGGCAGTGTCTATTGCTATTGGATTATTGGCGTTAGGCAAATCTTGCTCAGGGCCTTCTTCTGCCGAACGGCAAGAGTTGCCGTTCGGTAGATTCTGCTTTAAATTATCCTCACGATTTCCTTTTAAACTCAGGTAACGTTTACCTCTGAGATAAGAAGCAGTCTCTGGCGTAATATTACGGCGCCCTAGCTGATTATTAGCAATCCAACAAATAGCAGCGGCTCTTGAAGCAAGCTCAACTTCCACTATATTGTAGGGGATTTGCAATTTTTGACATAATTCATAGCGGTTGTGACCATCAAGCAAAATTCCCTTACCTTTCCATACAATCAAAGGGTAAATGCAGCCAGATTCTTTTAAGTTCGCTTCTAATAAAAATTTCTCATCATCTGATAAAGGAGGAATCAGATTTTGAAACTCAGGGTCAATATTGAGGGTTGGCTGAAAGTCATGTAATTCATTAGTACCATCATGTGCTTGCTCTGACTCTTCTAACCCAGACTCGGCGCTTACCAAAGTTAACCAAGTAACCGGAACCTGAGTGATGTGAGGTTTATAAGCTTGGTTATTTGGTTCATCAAGCAAAACAGATACTTCGGCGCCGTTAATTTCCTTGATTTCACCGTAGGCATAGGCAAGGTGCTGACAGTAATTATCAAGCAACTGTGGCTGAATTTGAACGCGCGAACCCACGTGAAAATTGCTTTTATCGGGTCTGAAAGCTAAATTCATATTCGCTGCTATAGTAAGTAAAATTAACCAAGTGGGTACAAAGAAATTTATCTAAAACTTTGTACCAAACTTTCCGATTCGGAATTTTTGATAGCTCCTATGGAGTTACCAAAATAAGACTGCGACTGCAGCTGTGTTGCTACGTCAAGCTTCTAGAGTGCTAGCTGCAACGCATGACAGTAAACAGTTTCTGGGTTTAGACGAACATAGATAATACGAAACTTTTAGTAAGGTGCCAGTTAAATCTTTATCTATCCACTCTGTATGTGTTCGCGGGTAAAACAGAGGTGTTTTGTTCTTTTTAGCCTGAGTCATGGGAATACTCCAGAAATTTTGCTGAAATCAATTAGTGTAATGGTAATGGATGTATAAATGCTTTAACGGTTATTTTTGGCTTCTTCCTCCAATAAATGCTTAGTTAGAAATTCTTGACCCAAGAGAGTTCTAATATTGCCTCTACCTGATTCATTCAGGTATCGGAAGTAATCAATAACAGTTGACAGGTAAACCATGTCAGCGACACAGCAGTTTGGCATTCTAGCTGTTATCGGACTTATCCCTAACTTTTTTAAAAAGTCTTTAGCTGTCTTAGGTTGCTTCCTGACAGTGATTGCCATTTGACGAACTGTAACCGTAGTCTTCCCATCCGGAAGCTTGTAAGCGGTAACTCGAAAAGACTTAGACTGAAGTTTAAATCGTTCAGTGACAAGTAATATAGCGGGTTCTTGAGTTTGATTTTTTGTTGGTTGATTTGTGTTGGTAGTCATTTTCGATTACTATTGAATCAGATTTCAATTAACTACAAATGGAATTTTGCGCCCCGACTGTAATAAAGAACAATCAAGAATAGATAGTTGCACCAAGTAAGTTATACAAATCGTAGTTGCTGGTAGATTGCATTTTGGTCGAGCTTTTAGCAGTCATGTAGCTTGATTCAAGCTGTCTGATACGCACATCGGGTTTTAAAGTTAGATTTGCAGTCAATTCAATACAAAACCTAACTTAAAAAGCACGAGTATTTTTTCGGTACACCCTTAACTACTTTGTTTAGTTTTAACACAGTATCGCAGTTATTTTATTTTGATTCTACTTATCAAAAGTCTAATATGGCAGCACTTTTGACAGATAGCACAAATTTAGTGAATGCTATGTCCAAAAAAGTCCAATGTTCATGTTTATACAATCTCTGCAATTTACATAATTTTTGAAACGGGTGCAAATAGCTAATTTTTACAGACAATAAAATGGTTGCAGTCTGGCAAGTTATAAACTGCTATGCCCTGAGAGCTAGATGCTATCAATATTATTTGAGGTATAACGAAAACATACAAAATTTATAAGATAGTCTTATTTTAATGGTTTTCATAATGTAAAAATTTATTAAAATGTTAAAGAAGGTGATTTATGAATCTATCTTTTTGAGATTTTTTCAGTATAAATACAGAATTCATCGAAAATTATTGATTCAATTTTTAAATAATTTTTTTATTTACTGTCAAGCTAATACAATAATACTTGCTGCTTATGTATTTAGATTTGTTAAGTATAAAAATTGATGGGGTTATTTGCTAGCTACTTACCAAGGGGATTCATCAAGAGTTGGAGAAGTTAACTCTATTTCCTCAGATTCTGATGTGTTTGCGTTACTATATGAGTCAATGTTTAATAACTGTTGAGCAATTTGTTTTCTCAAATCGATAGCTTCGTCCAAATGCTGCTGTTCTATCAGAGTCGAGCGCGCGGTTATTCGTGGGTAAAGTTGTTCATCCCAAAGTTTTTCACTATTCGAGATTCGATAAATATCTAATTTGGGAATGGGAATAGTAAGTGGGTAAGGAATAGAACCTTCCCCAGAAGATGTGTAACCAGGATTTGTAATTACGCATTTACCTTGAGGAAAGCGCATAATCTCATCTGCTGTGATGATAGGCATTGTTTGTAAGTTGTCCGACCAAGTTGTGGTGTGTCCATCTTTGGAGTTACTTATTGATTTGTTTTTAACGATAAATTCCTTGTTGCCAAAGGATTGAGAAAACTTCTCGGCAGTTGAGTAGTTGGCTGGGTTATACAAAATTTTGGTGCTGCAAGCGCTGGTAATTGCCGCAGCTAAGTTTTCTCCATAAGCAGAAGCGAGTTGTTCGAGAGACTGAACACCTAAAACAAAACAGGCACCGTTACTTCTGTACTCGTTAATCCATTGAGGTAAAGCTTTCAAGTACAAAGAAGGTAACTCGTCGATGAAAATTCCAATTGGGTCAGAACGTGGCGTACATAAATTACTGACAATTGCCATGTGCAAGGCTGCGGCTAACAATGGTCCAACTACATCCCGTCTAGGGTCGTCTAATTTAAAAATTAGTATCTGGTGCCCTGATAGTTTAGTGGGAATTGTACTTTTACCAATAAAGCAGGGGAGTAAAGAGCGTTGAATAAAGCTTGAAAATATCCCTACTGTCGTTGTGTCGATGCTCGCTATCGTTTTCTCACTGTCTCTAGCTTTGAGGTACTGTTGAAAGGAAGCTGCAACCCAGCGTGAGACTTTACCTGCTTGTACCGATGCATGTAGCTTATTGATAAAATCATCAATCGACTGGATGCAGTAAACGGTAGCCAAATCAGGACAGTCACTACCCTTGGCAAGTTGAATCAGTGCCTTTGCTAATAAGTCAGCAGCTTTGGAGAAAAATTCGTCACCTTTACCACTACCACCTGCGTTTGCATTAATTACTTGGGCAATTTGTGCTGCTGTTACTGCATCTTCTTGGTTCTCCATGAAATCAAGTGGGTTGATTACTTCACTGTATGGTTCCCCAGGTGCGAATATCCGCACATCGTAACCGTAACAAGCAGCTAACGGTGCCAGTAGTTTCATTTGGTCGCCCTTTTTGTCATAAACAATTAGTGGAAATCCTTGCACCATACAGCTTTCTGCCATACGGTCGATTGTGCCGAAAGTTTTACCAGAACCTGGGGCGCCTAATACGAGAGTGGAACGTTCGGCATGAGGAATCCAAACCGTGGGCGAGGCACCAAGGATAGTTTGGAATATGGCGCCTATACCTCTAAAGTTTCCTTTGAACCAATAGCGAGGGGAACCACACCAAAAGCAGACTTTATTGTGTTTGCGCGCTCGAATTTGTTTAAGCGCGAGACTTGTTGCCGCTAGTTTTTCAGCAGTCCCTACCACTCGTCCTGTGGAAATCTTACCCTTTTTACTACCAGCGACTTGGGTTAATAAAATTAAGAAGATTAAAGTTCCGAGCATTGTTAACCCTTCTGGGTTCGCAAAAGTTTTAAATAACCCAACAAAATCAATCCCTGAGTGATAGCCATTTTTAGCAGGCTGTTCAATTACGGTTTTTGAAGTTTGCATCAATTTGTATTTGTAGAGGTAGGTAACTTGAGAAAATAATTTTCAACAGCTTGATAATAACCGCCTTCATCACAATAAGTAATTTTTTGCAAATTACGATTATCATTAAGTTGCTGTATATCTAAACAAGGTAAATTTGAAGTGCTGCCGAAATTATTTGAATTTATGCTGATTAAGTTTTCTCCAGGCGCTACGTTAGGTTGCAGATAAAGATTTATCACACGAGTAAACTGATTTTTCCCTTTATTTACATAACCTGTATACAAACATCCTAATCTTCCACACAAACGGAAATCATTGTAATTAAAAAGATACAAACGATTATCCTTATTTTTTAGCCCAACGTCCGCGACTTTAATTGAAGTCTTTGCAGTCGAAGATAAGGATGTGTTATCAGCTATTGCTAACTGCATTAAAGAAGCAGGGACTTTATTAAAGTTACTCCAGCGAATTTTGACTTCATCCGCGTTAGTATTACTACATCCATTCAAAAACAAAACGGTGATAAGCAGAAAAATTCCTAAACTCAAATGAAAGTAGCGCACTAAACGAACAATTTTATCATCAGGCATAGGTAAATTCACAATAATTAACATCTTTGGTAATTTTGGTTGTACTTATTCAAAACATCTTCACTATAATTTTTAATAGAAAGCCGACCAAAAACATCTTTGGCATTGCTATCAACTATCGAAGAATCTCCACCAAAATACTTTTGAGCCACTCGCTCAACTAAACGGGTGCCGGAAAAAGGCTTTTTGGTTACTGGGTCAATTTCTTGAGATGTGCTATTAATTTTATCGGCAATACTATTTTGAAAAGCATCTTCTTGTGCTATAGGAGGGAAGAACTGAAATACTTCAGCATCATTTGGTCGATATCCTTGAGAAAGCTTGGCTAAAAATTCTTGACCACCACTAGCTTTCTGAATTTGTTCTTGAGCGTACTTATCGTAGCTGAAAAACTTATATTTACCCAAAGACACGCCACAATTGCTTTTATCATCAGTACAGGCATAGGCGCCAACATCATTATAATTACCGTTGTTTTCAGTATCAGCAATCGATTTAGCAAGCGCCGTTAGGTTTGCAGTTTGAGAACCTTGATTTAACTCACAATTAGGTTGAGTGCTATTGTTTATAAGTACTGTATTAGTTTTGCTGGCATTAGTTGATACTTCACTACTGTTTGATTTAGGGGTGTAAGTATTTTGAGAGAGTTCCGAGCCAAGAGTACCAATAAAGATTGGAGCGTTGAGCTTATATGTTAGGAATGGAACTGGACCAATAAAATAGGGAGTGGCACCACAAATGTTTTTGAAGCGAAAGAACAAAGCAGTGTCAACAGTATCAGTTTTTTCATCTGGTTCCATTACAACTACCTTAAAAGCATTGCCAAAAGGTAATCTTCCTGTCGGCTCTTTTCCTCCATTGACTTCTTCTAAACACCCCCAACCTCCTTCAACTTGCTGATACTTACCACTTATCCACGAACGTCCTTCAAATTCGCGCTGGTTTCTGCGTCCTAAATTTTCCAAGTCGTCAAGTTCAATGTATGGGCACTCCTGGTTAGAACAAGGAACTGAAAAACCTGCTACATCCGAACCTGATATAGTTCTCTGGCGCCGTTTTTCTGCTTTGCCCCAAACAAAATCTATCCTGGCAAAGGTGTTACCTAACTCAGCTAAAGGGATAGGAAACTCAGTTAACGGTAAGGCGCCAAGTCCAGGTACGTCAGAAATGAGAGTATTCTGCCAACCTACAAAATCTGATAGCTGTACCGCATCAACATTGGGAATATCCTCTATAGTGTAGGACGATAAATCAGTTTGGTTGAGTTTAAGTTCTCCCAGTGTTTGATTTTGAGCCAAAAGGTTAGAGAGTGGAGTGTTTATATTGCTTTGAGGCGCCTGTGTTTTTACCAATGCGGTGACTGGCTGTATTAGTTCCGCGTTAGTTTGACCCAAATTTGGTACAACACCCGCTAAGTTTTCAAGAGTTTGTTGTCCTAAAAGTGGGAAGCTAGTTAAAGTAACTGTCTTTAAGTCTAAATTACCAACAGTTTTTGTAATGTTATCCAAACTTAGTAGGCTTGATTGTAACGTATCTTCAACATCGCCCAAGGTTAAATACTTATCTGGTGTATCCCCAGCTTTCCACTTTCGCTCTTTGCCATCAATATTTATAGAGCCACTTTTTTGAATTGGAGGCATTGTTTGGAACGATATTTTTTGCCAGTCAGGTAGTAGTGCTTGGGCGCCTGTAGTGCTTGATGTAAAGCGAGTAGGTAGATTTGGCTGATTCTGTGCCTTGGATGGTGGCGTTAAGTAAATGCTAAACCAACTAAATATGACTAAAAAAAGAGATAAGCATGTAATGACTAAAAATCGACCAATTTTCATAAATCAATCTTGAGAGTTATTTTATCAAAAATTGTCGTTGAATCACGCTATGATTAATACTATCCTATTGACGTAATATTCTCTATCACTATAGTGATATTTATAAATTAATAGTGAAGACTGAAAAAAGTAGTTACTCTGCTAAAAAAGTTTATAAAATGTGGCAGCCTGTAGTTTTACCTTTTATTTGTGAACGCATTATTGCTTTCTCTATTCCAGAGAACGCTAAAATTTGGGTGCTTTCTTGGGATGAGTTATTAAGTGTAACTTTAGCTCCCGAAATTTGTGTTTCAATAGTCAAGCGAGGTGAAGAAATATACGATGTTATAGACGAAGAACGAAGTGTCCTAATGGTAAATGAAGAAATTTATCCAATGTTAGGGCTTTATGGAGGAGTTCCTATATTACGAAACAATGTAGGTGACGGGCTATCTCTAGAACCACAGCAGGAGCGGTTAGTGGTTTTGAACTGCTCCTATGAAATTAAGCAGATTATTGAATTTTATGATGGCTCAGGAGATTGGCGTTGGGCTACTTTTTCAGTAGATAGTTGCTACTTAATTATTGGTGTGCCACACTTTCTGCATGTTTACAAGTGGGTTGAAGAACATGAATAAGAGATTCTTGCATTGGGTATAAAATCATAATAGTGATGTTCATCCAATTAAAGAACTAATTAAAAATGTATTAATAGAACCTTTAAATTAGCATAAAATCAACATCTAGAAATTACACTCATTGAAATATAATAACAATATTATTCCAAATTAATAATCTAATTATTGAATATATGAGTAATGCTGAAGACCAAAACAATAATCAAGAAAAATCTACTGAATGGGAAGTTATACAAGTTACTGGCGACCTAAGAAAATTTTCCAATTATGTTTTAGTGCCTAATCATAAAACTGGCAAGGATAAAATATTTATTAATCTTTTAGGCTTTCGTCCGACGGGGCGACGAGGATGCACAATAACTTTTATCAACTTATATTAGTCAAGCTCAAGCAAAATTTAATCTTCATGATTACATTGTTGGCGAGAAAGACCAATACGGACAGAGATTTACTATAGTTGTTGAGATTCGAGGTAGGCGCCTATATACCGGATGGATTTTGGGTACAGATGGTATATTAAAACTAGCGGCGTTGCTTATTTGCGGGATGAACTAGCGTCTGAAACCATTAATAATTGGTTATAAATTGGGCAAAACCATCCCATGATTCAGCAACGCCAAACTAGCTACTCCATTTTCTGAATTTGCAGACTAATCATAATATTGAAGGTAAGTTCGTGATGCAACTGGAACAATACTCAGTAATTCAACTTGCTACGGATCGCTATCAAGACAGAGGAGTTTCAATTGGAGCAATAGGCACTATCTTAGAAGTATATGGTGACGAAGCGATGCGTTGTTGAGTTCTCCCGCTCTGATGGCACAACAATTGCTTGGTTCGCAGTCGAACAAAACGAGGTAAAACCCTACGAAGAGCAAAGCCTTAGCACACTATCTCAACAGGCGCCAAACCCCAGTTTATCAGCCTAAATATACATAAAGGTGCCATTTTCACCACTGTTTATTGGATATTAACTACCAAACAAAATCTCTGGTTGTTTAGCCCAACGGCTTTTATCAGGAGATGCAGCCGGACGCGCGTAAATAGCTTTATTGCGAATCTCAATAATTTTGTCTTCTTCACGAATCATGCTGGGAGTAAAATTATACCGCTGCTCTAAAAAATCTTTCACTTTTACCTTAAGAGGCTGCTTCTCCAGTTCATCAGAAGCATATTGTTTTGAATGTCGATAAAATGCTTCTTCTGCTGTCTTCCTTACAAGCAAAGCAATTTCAGCCGGAGTCAAAAGTTTAGTTTCGCTTAACAGGCGCCACCAATCTTTATCATTGAAATCCAACCCAGGAAAATATTTAGCCAAGTGCAATTTAAAAATTTCATACCTGGCGCCAGTGTGGGGAAGGTCTACGAAAATAATCTCGTCAAAACGGCGTATTAACTCAGGAGGTAAAAATTCTAATCTGTTTACTGTTGCCATCACCAGTACTTGAGAAGTTCGCTCTTGCATCCAAGTTAAAAGCTTTCCTGCTAGCTGGCGAGATACACCACCATCATTATCTGAGTCGAAACCAGCAAATCCTTTATCAAAGTCATCAAAGTAAAGAACTAAGCCATACTCACCGTTGGCATCGCAAAATTGTAAAAATTCTCGTAAGTTCTTTCTTGACTCGTAGGTTGTGGTGCCACGCAATCCAGCCCAGTCAGCCGCGACCATTGGCACACCCATCTTAGAAGCTGCCAGTTTTGCGCTTAGAGATTTTCCTGTTCCTGGTGACCCCCAAAGAATCATCCCTTTAGGAAATCTAAGATTATATTGTTTTGCTTCAGGTTTGAGGAGCGCTGCCGCGCGTTCTAAAATTTCTTCTAATAAGTCTAAACCGGAAGCTTGTGGTACATCTGGCGAGTTGATAAATTCGATACCCTGGCTTTTGAGCTTGCTTTTTTTATGAGCTAACACTGCATTTGTTAGTTCTTCAAGAGTATGAACAAGTCCTAATGACCGAGATAGCAGCATTTCAAGTTCGCCTAATGGTATACCTAAACAGGTACGAATTAAAGTTTCAAACTCATTAAAATTACTCAAATTTAACTCAAATCGCGTTTCTAAATGCTTTTTTGTGACTTGCCGAATTTCTGTAATATTCGGAAGTGTATAAGGTATTACTGGAAGTAAAGGCGCCAAAGATGGAGAAAATTCAGCATAACTTTCTACACAAACTAGAAATTGCTGATTGTTGTTAGCTCCGAGGTTGTAAATTAAGTTACTTAACACTGCTGTTAATTGTTGTGAAAATTTACCCGTAGCAGCATCTGGTGAAATGGCGCCTTCAAAAACAAATATTCCTGGCACATCATTGTGTTCCAACAACCAAACCAAACCTGATATACATTCGGCATCAACTGGTATAAGTCGCGTATCTTCTAATACTTGCTGCAACCGAGTATAACCTTGGTTCCAAAAATATAAAGGTAATTTGCGACTTTGGGCAATTTCATAGAGAAACTTCAGCACTTTCATCCGTTCGGTGAGTGGGGATTCTATTGCAACAACAGTTTGTCCTTGGTCAAACAGCATTGGTAAATCTTTGAATTCCATAATTATTTTCGATAGTTAGGTAAATAAGTTTTACGATAATTAGCACGCGCCCATTTTTTCGCTTGCTTGGTAGTCCACATCGCGTCAGTTGGTAAATTAGGTATATTTTCTAACTTTTTAATATAAATGTAGTCACCTGCTACTTGTGCCAAAACAGAAGCTATCACCTTGCAGCAACGAAGGGGATATTTAACAGCTTGCTTCTCACTGAAACGAATTACTATCCAGTTGCCGTTGGTGAAAAATGCATTTCTGGTATCGTCTTTTACTTGGTCGGTACAGTGATGGGGCGCCTTCGTATTTCCAACATAAGGTTCATCAATTTCAATATCTATGCTTAAACCGCTTGTATGTAATAATACAAAATCCGCAGAGTAAGGATAAGAAAATTCTGGATTTTGGAATGCGACCCCTTGAATTACGGAAGGGAATATACGGTTAATAACCTGATAAAACGATTGTTCGGAAACACCCGCAGGGGCATCGCTCTGACCAGTTGGTTGTAAAACTTTACCATTAAGCAACTGACTAAGTTCAATTTCGTTTCGTTTTTTATTTATTACGGTAGTTGGTTGGCAGTAAGAAATGTTCTTGACTCTTGCTGGTTTAGGGTAATTAGGAGATATAAAACAAATCACACCTAAACTAATTGATAAGCAAACAAGTGTAATTAACCATAGCGGAGATAAAAGTCTGAAAGATAAAGGGATGAGAAAACCAAGCAGTAAAAACAATACCTGAATATATATAGATGAGGGAGATTTTGAAGTTAAGGGTGTTGTTTGCGATAGCTTTGGTATTGAGTGAGAACTTTTAACATTATATGTATTATTTTTGACTATAAATTTAAGTATTAAAGAAGGGTAAATTACTACGGGATAACATTTACTCACTTGGCGGCATGGGATATGAATTAGGTTTCGGCGCCGGGTTTTTAATGTTGTCTTCGATTCCCAATAATCCTATTTCTGTAAGGACTGGTAAAGGAAGGTTAACTTTTTGTGCAATATCAACCAAAGTCTGGGAAGATGTATTTCGAGCGATTGCTAAAAACTCTCTGACCTTAAATACTATTGGGTCGCGCGTTGGAGCATACCCAAGTCGTACCGCAGCAACTAAACCACGTTCGATGTCGCTTAATGTTGCTCGACGGAATGAACCAACTTCCAAGGTTTGCCTTTGCTTCTCAACTCCTGATACTGCTGCTATATCTAAAGTGCTGTACTTAGGTGAATTTTCTCCAGCTTGAAGGTTAAAGGTATATAACCGCGCGTTACCGTTAGCTGTTTTTGTTTTGACGAATAAATTGGTAACACTTGCTGTTGTTAAGTTAGGAAATTGTAATGGCTTGATGCGACGTAAAAATATAGTTGTTGCTCGACCAGTTTCTAATGGTGTGTCTGTGGCGTAAGTAAAGCGACTGGGGTCTGCCAGAAAAATTTGGGTAATCTGTTCGTTAACACTAGAAAAATCTATCGCAGTTGCTCTACCTGTCCAAACTTGAAGATTTATTGCTTTTTCAGTAACACTTTGACTTGGACTAGTTGTTGAGGCGCCTGGTTGTTGTGCGTCTACAGAAAACGAAACTGTAATTAACCCAAATGTAATAACGCAAAAAATTCCTGTCTTCATTGGCTTATATCTCAACGTGAAATTTCAAAGAAACTATTGAAAAATATCGAAACTTTTGTTCCCGCAGGTACAATCGCGACGTTAGGACGATTCTCTAGTTCGTTAGAAGTTTTATCCGCGCGCTTGCTCAAGCGTTCCTGCATTGGTTTGAAAAATCCTTCTACCGCTGCTGCCAAAACATCCGGCTTGCGGGCGCCAGTTATTATAGTTTGACTGCTAAACCCACCATTATTAACAGTGGTGGAAGATTGAGTTTGGTTTTGGTTAAAAACTTCACCTGCACGACTCGCGGCACCGAGTAAGCCAATCAAAACATCTTGTTGTGCATATGAGGCGCCTCTATCCTCGATTGATTGTGCAATTAAAGGTTTATTATCTTCGCCTCGAATTAAAATTGCATTTTTCGGGATAGTTTGTTGTTTAACTTGACCGTATCTATCGGTATAAACAATTGCAATAACGCTTTGTTGAACCAGCTTGTTAGCCTTAGATACTGAATCCACTTCTGTAATTAAAATTGCTCCTCTTGGAATTGCGACACGGTTATCAGTAGATAAAACATCTTGCTGTAATCGCACTGCAAACCGACCTTGATTTTTATTTTCAGGCGCCCAAATCATTGGAACTAACACAGAGCCTTGTGCTGTTGTACCAATTTGAACTTGCATTGGTTGTGTAATAGATTCCTTGGCAGTTAAAGTCAAGTTTTGATTGCCCGTAAGAGGAGTGCGATTCAAAATTCCCCATTCTCCTGGTGTTTGAGTTGTTTGCTGAGTGTTGGTAGTAGGCTCCTTTGAGTCACTAACATAAACAACAGGAATTGTTGCTTGTTTATTAGTTCCATCTGGCACAATATCTTTAGTGGTATTTACTTGACTAACATTGGTGGCAATAGGATTTTGGGGTAAAGCTTGTGCTGACTCAGAAGCTGGACTTGCTTCTACCGTTCCATTTGCTACGGTTTGTTGTCCTAAAGTCGCAAGTTCTTTCCATCGCTCGAATGGGTCGATTGTTTTTGTTTGTGTTGAAGCAGCAACAATTTTGGGTTGTATTGTTTTTGGCTGTGGTAAGGGCGTTGGTACTGATACTCGTTCTCTAATAATTCTAGGTGGTGGAGGGTTGATAGTACTGGCTCGTAAAACTGGTGTTGGTCTTCTAACAATTGTAGGTGCGGGAGTAGAAGGTTTAGGAGTAATTGGTTTTTGTTGCGGCGCCCTTTCTGTACGGCTAGCTTGATTGAGCAATGCTAGTTCTGCTTTTAAGCGCGCGGCTTCATCGCTGGAACCTTCTGCAAAAACAGATGGTGTAGGTTTTGGAGTGACTATAGGTTTTGCTATTTGTTTGGGTGCGAAAAATATTGACCATGCCATCCAACCAAAACCCATTACACCACCTACCAACAAAGCTACTATGGTGCCTCTCACAAGCGGGTTTTCGCTCGGCACAACTGGTTCTGCTAGTTCTCCATCACGTTGGATTAAGTACTCAGTGTCAATTAAAGCAACTTGTTCAGGGTTATATCCAGATATTTCTAATTCTTCCTCTGCTGTTAATTCTTCTTCTAACAATTGGTTGTCAGAATTTTTTTGTAAGCTTTCTTGATTCATAAAATATTTTTATTTATTGGGTGTAAATTCACTAATTTTAGTAATTTCTAAACCTGCGCTTCTAATGGAATACAGTTGTTGTTCAAGAGTGGAAGCATTGGCAGCAAGTGGGGAGGGAATGTCTACTGCTTGCAGGGTAAAAGTGCGGTTAATTGGAATTTCTTCATCTGCACCACCGGAAAGATTTACGATGACGCGCGTTGCGACCATATCAACTTCCCACTCACCAGTTTTGATTTGTCTCGGCGCCGAAAGATAGGAAATAATAATCTTAGAGCGGACTTGACCAGCAAATACGCGCGTTGGTGTAATATCAGCCAAAGCTTGTAACGCAGCTTGACGAAACCCATCTTTTCCAGCTTGAATTAAAAATGAACCAAAGTAAGCATTGGTTGTAATACGCTTACCTTTACCAATATCTCGTCCTTTATCTAGCTCTTTAGTGCCAGGAATAACACCATCCCAATTAAAAGTTAAATCTGCCCACTGTCTAACTGTATTTTTGATAACTTCTGGCTGGCGATAAAGATAATCTTGCTCGGACATGACCAATGCATGACCATTTACTAACTGAACAAAAGTAGTTTTTCGTGCAGCAAGTTGGTTAACTCTAAAGCTCAAAAACAATATAAACAAGAAGCTACATAAGCTAAAAACAGTTAGCCCAATAAAACATAAGGGCAAAATATCTTTAGAATCAAGTAGTAATGATGGTCGTTTAACTCGCTGTAAAGATTTAAACATAATAATTTGAATTTATTCTATTGTTTGTACTAAATTTTTCCAGCAAACCCTGTTGCAATCGCAGCTACACCATCAACAGCAGCATTGACTAAAGCAGGTACTCTGTTGTTAATACCCGTATAAAGTGCAACCCCTCCACCACCTGCAATTAGTAATGCCAAAGCCGGAGCAAAGATACTTATAAACGTTAAAAAAGCTAAATCAGAAGCACTTTGGGCGCCAGCAGCAACAATTACCGTTGCAGCTAAACCAACTACAATGTTGTAACCGAGTTGCACACCAAACAGAGCAATAAAACCACTTGCCCAAGCCCATATTGGTTTAGAGCCAAGTGGCAGTAAACTTAATCCCAAAGCGATGGGTGCAAAAGTTGCAGTCATAATTAATGCAGCTTCTAAAATGTTGACAAAAGCCCACTGAAGTGCATAAAGAAAGGTAATTAAAATCAGAGAAATTGAAGCACTAAAAACGGCGCCTGGATTTTGTACAAAATTGGTTAACTCCGCAACAGCTTTGCGCGCTTCTTCTAATGGACCAGCGTTTTCTTTTTCGGCGTTGGCAAGAATTTGCTCAACCACAGGTCTTTTTTCTTGGAGACAATCTGTAAGAGGTTTCCCTGTTTTACCTTGACACTCAGCGTAAACAGTAGATATTTGAGTTTTAACGCTTTGAGTCAAGGTAACATTCGAGATTGCACTTTTAAAAGTTGTATCAGCTAGTTGAATATTAAGAACAGCAGTAACTTGCTGATGACCAATATTCCGCATTATCAGAACAGTTTGAGAAAGTAAATAGCCGTTATTGCCTAAGAATAAAGCAATAACTAGAGGGTAGATGAGCGATGCAGCTAACTCTGACCATAAAAAACGCTTTTCTTGATAATCAGAAGCCATTTTGATGGCAAGAATAATGATACTTAAAGCCGCAAGGGTAGTACCAAGATTACATAATCCTGCCCATAAGGCGCTGTCTTGGTTAATTGCATCTCCCCATGCTTTGTTCCATGATTCGACAGTTTTTTTGCTGAGTTCAATACTACTTGTAACTAATGTAATACCTACTGCTGCTGATGATGAATTAGGGGAATTATCAGGCGGCAATTGGAGGAGGGAAGGAGTGAGAGAGTGAGAGAGCGAGGGAAGATATATGTTTGATGACATAATTAAGAACTCCTAATAGTTGATTAGAACCAATACCAAAATTTATCCCTCTCCCTCTCTCCCTCACTCCTTCCCTCCCTCACTCTCAAAAACGGCGCCTCCTGGCATGACTAATAATGCTCCTTGAGATATGGCGCCATTGCCGCTTGCAATTGCAGTTTGACGTTCTCTAGTGTTGGCAGCGTTAAGTTCCTGTGCTGCTTGAGCGGTTAGAGTTAGCCCCAGCGCGCGGTCTTGTCGTGCTTGAGATGCTTCCTGTAACTGTAAGTTAGCAATTGTAGCGTGGTCTTTTAGCTGTCGAGAGATGTTTCGTAGAATCTGCTGTGAGGTATCTGTATTCTCTGAGTCGTTTGACATTTGGCTGGATTCAAGTTCAGAATTAGCACTTTGCTCAAGTGTTTCCTTTGATTTGTTTTGAGCAGTTTTAGAAAGAGTTTTAAGTTGTGCAACGTCAATAGCTCCTAATCTTTCGCTTTGTTTGGCTAAATCTTCGCGTATTGCATAGGAGTTGGGGAGATTATTCTCAAGTTTATTGTTATTTTCTCCATCAGAGGGTAAGGCGCCTGTCATTATTTCTCCGACGACTTGACCCAAATCAGGCACTTCGACTGAACCAATCGCGTTTTTGACGAGTTGTGTAATACCACCAAAAAAATCACCTCGAAGAAAAGAATGTACATCATTGATAAATCCTTGAATTTGGTTTGATGAGTTTTTGTCGAACGACGCTTCTTCAGTTTGTGTAATATTACGGTTCTCCGTTGTATCTACAGTGGCTGCTAAAGATGAGTTGATAAGCGTCAAGCTCAAGCCGAGAATGGTTATGCCAATTACTGAAATGCTTTTAATTTTTCGATTAAACCTACGTAGAAGTAAGCGTTTCTTCTTGATTGTTTTTGTATGCATAATTAGCTCCTTCATTGATATGGCGCCTCTGTAACAATCTGATTAAATTTGGTTAATTCTCTCTTCCTACTCCTTCCTCTGTGCCACGCCACTTGCCTCAACGGGGGAAACCCCCGCACGGCAGTGGCTCCTCTGTGTCTTTGTGGTAATAATAAGTTTGTAGTTTTATTGAACGAACCACAAAGACACAAAGGAAGAGAAGAGAGGTTATTCAGACATTTACCAGTTGTTTGTTCTCCTTTAGTGCCGTAACGTAAACTTTTGTAAAGGCTTGCAACCCTTGAAGTTGCCCTTTAAGAGTATTAGGGTAACGCGCCAAAATTGTGCGACGCGCGTGCCTTTCTTCCTGATTTGTCGCAACTGCTGCTAATGTCATTTCGCCAGGATAAAATCTACACGACCAAAAGCGTCCACCTTTTTCAATCAACCAGCATGAGTACAGCTCTGAGCGACGTGGGAAAAATGATTCAGATGCATTTGCAGCAATAATTTCGCTTGGGTAAGATAAATATTGCTGGAATGATGCGACTGCATTTGAGGTGATGCAACCTGTTAAACGGTAGGTTATATTTTGCATAATCATGGCAGCGGCGGCTGATTGGCAAATAGTATCGGGGTCTTGGCTTGATAGAACAATACTTAACCCGTCTTTACGAGCCGTAGCGCAAAGTTCGCCAACCATTGCACTAAAGCCATCTTTACGGAAAAGTACTGAAAGCTCATCACCAATAAATAAGCTTTTTGGATGAGAGAGGGCAACTCGTAAACAAGCTGCTTTAGCTGCAACCGCCATTGTATAAGAATCTTGGTCATTGCTTAATCCTGTTAAAGCATAGAATTTGACCATTGGCTCAGGGGAAAAGCTGCTAGGTTTACCAATTGCTGCTCCCAAAGGACTTACTAATAGTGCTGCTATTTGGCTGGTTATTTGATTGATGGCTTGGTGGTCAATTGCTTCGGGTTTGAGAATATTCAACCGTGCGATTGAGCAGAAGCGAGCAAAATCTTTCAATGTTGGTATATCTTGCCATTGGGGAGATTTCCAACCTTGATTAAATGCCAAATTGTAACGCTCGATTATGTCTGAGTCACTTAAAAACACGTCGAGCGCTTGCATCAAAATCGCATCTACTCTTTGTGCTAAGTGAGGAGCATTTAGGCGCCCCATAACAATAACACTCAAAGCATTACGTATAAACGAGCGCCAAGACTTCATCCGTGAAGCTCGTTCTTCGCTATTAAATCTCCTTAAATCTGGTGGTTCCATCAAATTATTAGAAGCGCGCGACAAATCAAAATAAGCACCTGCATCCCCTAATAACTCAATAGCTGTTTTAAAAGAACTTTCGCCATCCGCAGCAGGAATATCCATACCGACTACTGGAATACCTTGCGATAAAGCATCGAGCATAAACCGCCATAGCAAAACCGACTTACCCGAACCTGTTTTACCTGTAACTAGCGCATGTTGGGTGTGGGTAAATAAGTCTACGCAAACAGGCTTACCACCCCGGTTGGTAAGAAATTCAACACCTTTGGCATCAAGTTCTCTGGGAAGTGTTAGCGGTAGTATACCTGCAACTGTTTCGCTTTCCAACACCAGGCGCCTCTCGCTCAAAATAGAACTTGAATGCAATATGCGGCGCCATGTAATAGGCAGAGTTTCTAACCAAATTAGGTTGGCGATGTTTCTTTCTCGTACAACTAAAGCAGTACCAAAGCTGTTACAAAGCAAATCGCAGGCTAAATCTAAACTTTCTGCATTCTCACGGTAGACGAGAAAAACTACAGCACAATTGAGAGGAACGGCGCCTTTATAAAGTTTCTTTTGTGCATCAAAACTTTCTTCTTGTTTGATTTCGGCGCCGACATCTCGACCGCTACCTTTGAGTAACGCGCGTTCCCTGGCAACTTTGGTTTGTTTGGCTTGACGATGTAAATTGTCTTCTGTGAGGTAACGGTTTGCTTTGGATATTTCTACAATTACTTCGGTATCACGGATGTGGCTTTCGCTCAAAACTTTCCACATCCACAAAATTTGTTCTCTGATGCTTATCCAAGCTGTTACGGTATCCGCCATTGTTAGGACACCACAAACTTTATCTTTAACGTAGACGCGATTTGCACATTGGCGATGTTCAGGACAAGTACTTCGCCCACGTTCCCCAGTAATTAAAATTGTCGTGGCGTGTTTACGAGAATTTTGTATTTCTGTGACTTTTACACCGCTATCTTTGTCTTCTGTTAAAACTAGCAGTTGTGGAATGGCTGGAGATGGGGATTTATTGAATCTGCCCCAAAGCCATGACCAAAGCTCAACATCACTAACTGGGCTAATTTCTAAACCTGCTTTTGTGTTGAATAGCATTTCCCACTGAATAAACCCCTCAGTATACGCTTTCATCAACACACGACTCAGAAGTTGTTCCGCTCGCTGTGAGGTTCGACCTGTTACCCCATCTAAAAATAATCTTCCTCCTTTTCCCAAGTTGTAAATAATTTTAGATAATGGGTCGGTTTTGCGCTCTCCAAACTCATCCGCAGTCCAAGTACAAAATACCATAGAACGCCAAATCGACCTGGCGCCAAAGCTTGTTAATTGCTGTATCCTTGCTTGTTCGTTCCGCATCAAAATTGCAGGTAATTTTAAACTGCAAGAATTAGCAAGATGATTTAAATATTCTTGACGTTCACAGTCATTCGAGTAACGACCTAAAAGGAAAGTGCATTTTTCGTTTGCGAGAATAGATTTCATTGCTTCAGAAATTCCAGAAGCAACTGCTATAACTTCTTCAGGATAAAGTTGGTCGTGAGTCCCTTTTAGGTTAAAAGCGAAGACTACCTGAAATCTAGTTTCATCTGAAATATCACCTTTGTTGAGAAGGAAGGCGCCAATACTACGGTTATCGCGCTCGATACGAACCATACAGCAAAGGTCTAGTTCATTTTCAAAAGGAAGATACGTCACTTTGCCTTGGTGTTGTTCTACTACATTAATCGGTGGAATTAAAATTTTCATTGCTAATTATTTTTATTTCTTTTCAATTGCTTCCTTTTAGTTACGTTTAGTAATGGAGACACATACACCGCTCCACCAATTGCCCAATTACGTCCTTTTGGTTTGCGAAAGCGATTGATGAATTTATCTGGGTCTTTACCTGTGACAAACCACCAACTTAGAATTAACCAGAAACTAATAGCTGCAACTTTTGGAATTCCCCAGCCTAACAGTCCATCAAAGATAAAGTAGGAAATTATAATAATTGCAAACCAAGGTAGTATTTGATTCGCTGGTACTGGCCCAAATCCTGCTTGCTTACCTAAAATCTTGTTAACCTTGACTATTTCTTTATCTGGGTCTACTGACATAAGCTGTAAAATGTCTCTCTAATTTTCCAAAGTCTTCTCTAAGTTCCGGCGCCACCAGTTCCTCCAGTACCTCCGCCCGTACCATTGCCAATAAACAGAAATGTAATCACGTCAATAACTAGAATGATGCCAATGGCTAAACCTGCTTGAGTTGCAATTGGGCGCCAGTCATTACCTTGTTGGGCTTGGTTATAAGCAAATAGTGCAGCTACACCAACTAACAGTAGAAACACACCGCGAATTGCATTGAACACAAGTTTTATCGCCTGCGGGTCAATGGCGCCACCACCCGCACCACCTGTAGAACTCTGCTGGGCAATATCAGTAAGGAATTGCTCCAAACCGCTTAAAAAAATCGCCTGTGCCGGCATTTCATATATTGATACGGTGACAGCACACCCCATAATTACCCCTGCAACTTGCCAAAAGCGAACTTTTCTACCAACCAAGCGGTTTAAAAAAGGAGTGAGAGTAATTACTTTTTGGAGGCAGTAGAATAAGAAACCGAGCAATAAAATAACCGTGATTAATAAAGGTTCTTTGATTGCTAAGTAAAATACTACCAATCCTAAAGCTGCTGTTACTCCTATATCACTCCTTGCCCAGGCGCCAGTTATTAATAATAGGAAATTAGTAAAAGCATGTAGATAGTGTTTAAGTTTGCTGATTTGATTGTGGTAAAAGTGGTTGTATTTTTCACGCATGATTAAGCCGCAGTTAAGATTTTTGGGTAGTAACGCATAGATAATCACATCGAATAGGAAAAACCCTCTCCAGTAATCGCAGTTACTGGAGAAAGCTCTTTTCGCGTGGGTAAGCTAACTTTGTTTAGGGAACGAATTTGGTTTGCGCTAAAATCGCACTGCTCGACATGCCAACGGTCGTACTTAGCATCAATTAAGGTAGCAGCAAACACAGGTTGCGTTAAATCATTTTTCTCGAATCCTTTTAAACATATAGGTGTTACGACATCGCCTAATGGTGAAGTTGTAGCTTGTTCAAATTCAAAACGGTATTGCTTGCCAGACTCAGGGTCTTTCCATGTTAATGGTTTAGGAGTGGCGCCTGATTTTAGGTCAGCAAACTCGTGAGGTAAAACTTGTTGAAACCGTTTAATTACAGCTAAACCGCTGTTATGGATATCTGGTTTATCTTCATTTTGGAGAGTAGATGCAAGAGCTACTCCAGCTTTGAGAGTCAAACCTGTCAACAATAAACCATCAATTTCATGGCGAGACGCTAATTGATGTGCAACACCTTTTAAGCCAGGATTTATCTGATTAAAGTTTGAGGATGATGATTTAAGAGCTTCTTCAACTTCGGCATCTGGAGTGATGATACGTTGGCCTTCAACTTGTAGTCCTGGTGCCACAATTATTTCACTACTCGAATTTGCACCAATTGCAAGATGCTGGCTCCCTTTGGATGTTGCAACATCAATCGTTGTCTGCTGTTTGTGCGGTATCATATCACCGCTTTGTGTGTCTACATTAAGCTGTTGCTGCTTAAAAGGTATAGTCGGAGTAGTTTTACTTGGTTCGCTTTTAAACGAAAAATTAAATCCAGCCAGTTGACTTTCTTCAAAGACTAAATTTATTTGGACTTCTCGACCTTGTTCTAAACTCACTGCGCTTAAAGCAGACTGTACATCTTTGATAGAACCTAGTTCATGTTTATCCTCCAATACTTGGCTTACAACACCAGAAATATAATTTAGATCTTCAGGGTCAGTGATGGGTGAGCGATTAACTGCCTCTGCCATTGAGGTAAAGCTATCGAGTTGTCATGCGCCTATTTTGTCCTAAATACTTTGAGTGGTGCCTATCCATTAGACATGTAATTATTTATCGCTATTGACGTATATACTGACAGTTTTACTTATCGCACTTCAGATCATAAACATAAATTATCGAACGGCAACAGTTGCCGTTCGGTGACTGTAAACTTTCTCATTACATGACATAAAGCACTATAATCCATACTGGGATGTGTTACGGCGCCTAAAAATAAACAATGAAGCAAAAAATCTGGCTGCCGTAACGCACCATGTATTATTCACATATAATATAATTCTAATAAATAATTAGCTTACCATCAGGATATTGCCCATCCCAGCCACAAGGAAAATGTCCACTACGATACCACTTCATTAAATCACTAAAGAAAGTACTGGAACCTCGTGTTGAAATTTCAACAGAAGCAGCCGCAACATCATAAGCAATTGCATCTGCTACACTTATACCATCTTCAAACTCGTGACAATACGCTGATTTGGATACAACTTCTAGAGCTTTATCATAAGCAATATCCCAAATAGGGTTCATGTTATCTACATGTTCGTGAAATGAAGCATTTATCCAATTATCGTCTTGTAAAGTTTCCCATGCTTCGTTCCAAGAAAATAATTGTGTTACTTCAGCCGTGTGTAAATCTTTACCCACATTTTGTAACCAGGGGATATTTTCTAGCTCATCAATAAAATTAACTGCTTTTGAGTTAAATTGATTTTTAATATCGCTTGATATTGTCATCTGACTGTTCTCCTAATTGAACTACGCTGCGGTATTTTAAATTTATGGAGCTATTATTGTAAGTTTTACACCATATTGCTTTTGGATACTAAATACAACTTTTTGACAGTAATTACATAAAGGTTTGTCTACGTATAAAGTCGCTTCTCCTCCAGTTATATTTTTTGCTTGCATGTCAGCCGCAAGTTTGGCAAGCGCGCGTCCCTCGGCATGAGTCAATGATACAGCACCAAGCCTTAAATCACTTCTAACATTTGGTTCAAATTTACCACTTACACCTTGATATTCACCCTCAATACCTGGTATGTTATGTATGAGTAGTGCAACAGTTGGGCTACCTTCTATATTAATTCCAAGTCCCAATTCTTGACGGATTGCCTCAAGACGGGGATGAATACGCGCGCTTCTAGCTGCCTCACTTCGGAATTTTTTTAAAGCTTCGAGTGGTTCCAAGTCTTGAACAACTTGTTGAAAATAGTTTTTAGACTGTGGCAATAATAATGTAGCTTCTATTTCCTGAAGTTGGTCTAAAATCTCTTCTAAATTTTCGTTATCATCGCCTGACATTTTACGATTTTACCTAGGTATTGCTTCTAAATTATGACAGCGAAATATATGTTTGGTATAGAGCTTATGTAACTTTATATACCAAAAAAATAATCATGTTAGAGGAACAAATTTATTTAGTAAAAATGACTTATCCAAGTACAAGACAGATTAGAATTTTGCCTACATTGGCGCTCATACGCTAGAAAACAGCGTCATGCCCACCAATCCTAAAAATTTGTGTAAGCTTAAAATGAAGAGGCGCCGCGAAACATTATACTATAGGAATTTGGAGAACCAATGAAAGCAATCAAAATGATGGCAAGTATTGATGAAGATGGGAAACTGACGGTCTTATTGCCCCATAATAACATATAAGAACAGTCGCGTTGAAGTAATTGCCCTTATCCCAGAAGAAGCGGAAGTCGATGAAGATGATACACCTGATGAGGCAATTTTAGAAGATTTTCGTACTGCTTGGCATGAAGCTCGAACTGGACAAACAATTTCTATTGATCAAGTTTGGGAAGGCTTGAAAGATGTCTGAATAAACATTGATTGGAGTTGAAGCATCACCAACCTTTAATCAAAATATACGCACCCTCGCGTGCGAATTATCATAACATTCTTATAAATATTTTATAAATTAGTCAAGCTCTATTTGATTCTCTTTTTCTCGTGGTTGAGGAGTTGATTGTTGTTGCTTATCTGGCGTATTCAAGTATAAATTATGGGGATGATTTTCTATTTTGGTAATCAAAGCTGCTACTGCTGTTTGAGTATTATCTTGGTTATCATTATTAACGCACGGCGCCAATGCCAGAACATCACGCTTCAAGTTGAAGTCTACACCGCGCGCTACAAGTCCTTTTAGGGTGCAAGCTTTACTATTCCTGCCTAATTTACCACCTTGAAAGGCTACAGAGTCTGCTGAATAAGAAATTCCCTGTATTTCACCGTCTTTTGTAACTTTGACTTTTGTTTGTATACCTCTTAGAGCCAACTTCTCAAGAAATTGGGTCATTGTTATCCCTGGTTGAATGGTCGCATCAACTGCATCCTGAATTTTTTCAACCGCGCTCTTAGAAGCTGGTTTATCGCGTAGTCCTGTTTCAAAATCTTGCCGCTCACGCATCATCCGCCTTTTTTGACCACATGAAGGCGCCGCGCGTTCTATCTCCCAAGAAGATGGTACAGGCGTTAAGCCAAATTGAGATTCTAAATTTCTCAGGACTTTTTCTAGTCTTCGCTTATCCCACCAATCAGATACACATTCGCCATCTATATTTATACGACTTGTAGCAATATGTAGGTGGAAGTGGTCGCGGTCATCATGGCTGGCTGCAAAATATAGGTTTTTATCAAAGCCCATGCCCGTCATGGTACCTTTTACAATTTGCTGTAGCTGTTTAGGTTCGGGTCTTTCACACGGTGCAAAGCTAATACTAATATGGCTAACAGGAGATTTTACTCTGGGGTTGAGACAGCAAGTTGCTGCAAGCTGTTTATAAAAATCTTGGGGAGTTTCACCCGCAAGGTTGGTACAAATAAGCTGTGCTTCTTCTTTTTCTAGAATGTACTTAGTAAGCCCTGCAAAACCTTTACCTTTCTTAATTTTCCCAATCATCGCTATCTTCTGCCTCGTTATTGGCACCGTCTGTTGCCAAAATTAATTGCGCTCGTAGTCTTGAAATTTCTGTTGCTAGTTTCTCAAAAGGAACGGGGTCAATAGGTGGTGGCGTTAAACCTTGATTAATTGAACTTTCTTGAGCTTGGGCGATTTGATTTATATTCGTACTTATTTTCAACAACTCCCAGTAACATTGCCAGTTAGCCTTTGGGATAGTTTTAATGCGGTATCCAGCCATAGAACGTCTAACTAACTCAGCTTTGCTAATACCTAATTTATTAGCAAGAGTTTGCCAATGCTCCGAAAGCTCTTTTGTAAGTAGCATTTCAAAACGAACTATGTGTTGCTTTTTTCTAAGTGGCATTCACGTAGATAGGTAACAATATTTCCCAACTTGACAAGTTATTGATAACCGAACAACTATCAAAAGTGATATGCTATAATTGCTAAGTAAGCTTATTGAAAAGTTTGATTTACGTATTTCGACTGGCTACTCTTGATGCCACGCTTGGTAGAAAGCTGGGTAAGTTGTATTTTGGGAATAATGCCACATCATATCATAGCTGGCTGTGTGACGCGAAACAGTTTGTATTTGATTCTGATTTACTAAACTTAGCTTTAAGGATGAAACTGCTAACTCTAATCCGAAGGTTTTGATATGTTTTTCCCAACTGTATAAAACTTCTGATATTTTAAATTTATCTTCTGATTTTTCTATAATTCTAATTAAAGCACTAATTGCTTCTAAATCACCTCTACTGGCAATTTGGGCTATGCTTTGTATTGCATATCTACTTATAAACTTATCAGCAGTCTTTAACAGTATATTCATCAAAACATTAATTGCTGTTGAATTTCCACAGGAAATTTTTCCTAAACTCATAATGACTTGCCAATGTATAAATGGTTCTTCAAAATTCTGAACTAGCAAAATTAAAGTTTGAATTGCCTCTATGTTAGTGTTATCAATTTCTATTAAGCTATCAGCCGCTCGCCAACGAATAGAGTTATCTCTGTCTGTTTGCATTAGTCTCATTAAAACATCACATACTTGTGGTTTATCTTTAGCAATTATGCCTAATTTGGCAGTGGCTCTTCTACGAATAAAATCATCTTGGTTTATTTCTAATAACTGTAACAGTTCCTTTAAAGAGCTATTTTCAATTTTATCTAAGCTATCAGCTTTTACTTGAGGAATATAATTATAGCTTTTAGTTGTTACTCCTTGTATTACAGTTGCTTGCACTTCTTGATTTCCCTTGAAATTTTGTTTGAGATAAGTTTTAGCGATTTGTGCTAACTCTGTGTCTTCGCTATTTTGTGCTAATTGAATAACATATGGTAATATTTTTGAGCTATTATTAGAAATTTCTAAAAGTTTTGTTGCAGCTAACAAACGAGTAGAACTATTTTTACTATTCTGTGCTATTTTAAATAAACATTTAATAGCGTTAAGGTTTTCATTATCAATTTGCAGCAAGCCCACGATTGCATATACACGAATGGATTCTTTTCGGGCAATCTTCCCTAAAGCAAGTAGAAATTTTGGTAATTCTGGATTGCTTTTGTCAACTTTTATTAAAACTTCTATAGCTTGCCAAAGTACAATTTCATCTTTAATTGTAGGCAAAATAGCAATTATAGCATTTGCCGCTAGTTTACGATTGATATGTTGTAGTGCTAGTCTTGCTCCTTGTGCAATTTTGTGATTGAATCTTATCCATTTGCGTTTTTTATAGTTGAAATAACCAAAACCTAACTTAATTAGATATTCTAAAATTTGATTGGTGAATATACTATTTATATAGTTAGCAATCCCCTCCGCTGCAATAAAATGAGCTTGATAGCTATAAAATTTATTCCCAAAACCATCAGAAAATTCTAATAATGCTTTTATAAATTTATCTTTTTGTTTATCTAAAATTTGATTTTTATCTCGTCCCATCCATAGTAAAATTACTTGCTTCCACTGCGGCTCAAAAACACGATATCTGCGATGTTGGCTAGGCTTATCTTGATCTTTAACTGGTTTGTCTTTATGTTCTCTCGGTAAGAAAAAATCCCAATCATCAACTCCTAATGCTGCAAAATATTCCTGAAATGTGGGATGATAAAAAGCATAGACTTCTTCTTGAGTATCGGACTCCGCTGCAATACCAACTTTATTTAACCATCCCAACTGTAGAGCTAGCCAAAATAAAGAACCTTTCTCTTCTGAATCTCCTAATAAATTACTGATAAATTCATGGTGTAGTCGAAAGCGAGAACTTTCTTCATCTAATGCTTGCTTTGCTAAATCTCCCAATGCGACATTTAATTCCCGTCGTCGCTTTTCTGTTGTACGAAAGCGGTTTGATTTCCAATTATAAAATTGTTTTACAAATAGATGATAAAATCCGACTTTTGTATCTGGTAAACCTTTCTCGGAACTTTGCCAAGTCGCACAAAATAGTACTAATAGTAAAGGATTTTTGATTAAATCTTGAACGCGCTGATGTTCAGGTTTATTCAATTCTTGCCATAATTCTTCTACTTTCTTACTCCTCTCTTCATTTTGGAAGGCGGTTTGAGCAGTAAGCTTTCGCAGATGGAACCAATTATCAATAAATTGCTTTACTTGTGATGGATAATCCAAATCTAACAGCCTAAACGTTTCAAAATCACTCAATGCATTGAGATTTGCTTCCCAAATATTCAATCTACAGGTTACAACTACGCGCGACTTTGCTATCCATCCGTCTAATTGAGATGATATTACTTGTAACGGGGAATTAGTACCCCCCACTATTTCATCTACCCCATCCAATAATAACCAAACCTGCCCTGATTCAAAGCTACTAATAAAATCGCTTTTAGTTGCTGGTGTTAAATTGGAAACCGCTTTAGGCAGCCACGATTCTCGTAAATACTCATCAAAATTTTGGAAACTCCCATTTTGCAATTGCAAGTCAGCTAAGGAAATCCAAATTGGTAAACCTAAGTTCTTCTCTATTATCCAAAAGGCAATAGTTTGCAATAATGTAGTTTTACCTGCACCTGGTTCCCCAATTAAAGCAATGCGTTTGCCTTGAGTTTTACCAATACCTTGTTTTAACACTTTCTCTAAAAAATCATCATGCTGCAACTTCTGGCGTTCCTCATATTCAACAGGTTGTAGAAGTTGCGAGCCAAATTCAGGTGTTATATTTTCTTGCCGTTTGTCGGGTTTAGTGCGTTGTACAAGTGCCAAAGGAACATGAATGTCATCAAACTGAAATTTCATGTCTTCATGAGTATAAAGTAATTCATCTGTTGTCAAACGTTTGTGTTTATTCAGCATTTCACCACAAATATGGCGCCAGTTAATGCTGTTACTTGCTGTTTGTGTAGTGAAGGAACTTTTTCGTGGATTCGTCTTAGAGTGTTCTTTCCACTTATGTTTTACTACCTCTAAATTCTCTTTAACCGTAGCAGTTTGATGTTTTAGTGCTATAGCAAATTTCCAATAGCCCTGATTTTTGGCTGACTTATTATCTTGACGCACACCCAATTCCAGTAATAAATCGAGTACTGTTTGAATTTCTTCTAACTCTTTATGTTTGGGGCACTTTAAGGTTTTACCAGCTTCCTGTATTTGCTTGAGTAAGTATTCTTTTTTTGTCCCTACTTCAACTGTACGGCTAGCTTTGGCATTGTTTTTTTTAGTTTCAAATCCCGTAATACGCAATTTATCATTTTCCCACTTGGCAATAAGCGGTAACTTTAAATCCTCTGGTTGATGTTCCGAGAGTTGTAACAACGCTTCTAGCAACGAGAGGGCGTTTTCTAAAACTGATTCATCCCAACGAATATGCCTTGCCATCAACCCAAATATAAAGAAAATATTAAGAAATTCAGTTTCCCCAAACAGAAAAACTTCCTCAAAGAGCAAATCTTGAGACTACAAGCATTATAGACACTGCCTGGGGAACGTGTGTGGGAAATAACTCGAAAAAACAATTTACCTCGTAAACACAAATACGAGGCACACCAAATGTCTACACAAAAACCGAACTCCAACCTCAGTCAGAAAATAATTACTTTTTTATTGATTGTGAAGCTGATGCTTATTGGCGCCCAAGCTGACAAACGCATTCAACAAGGAGATGCACCGATTGAAGTCTTAATTTGGATGATTAACCAGTGCATACCTGTATTGCAACAAGCTGGCAAGCTAGGAGATCAACAGAACCAGGACAATCAAAAAAATTTGAAGGCGAAAAAGTAATTTTTTTGGCTTTCACCATTATCGACTCAAACAACGGGTTTGGAGTTTTCCTCCAAACTTAGCAAAACAAATATACTACTTACAAAAAATACGTATGTTACCACTGCTTGCTCCATACGAAAACACGGCGCCACTGGGCATGTGTACCAAGACGCACAGTAGGGTAATGGTAGTTAAATCATCAAGTTATTTGCTGCACAACAGGCGCCTTACCCATACCAATTCACTCTTCAATGATTACGTCAATAGTGATATTAATTTAAATCACTATTGGTATATTTCTTTTCGGTTCCTACTTGATACCTTGAGGTAGATGCCGAAAATACAAATAGCTTATGGGCAGACTTAATAAAAATGCTTTTCCCGAAATCACACTAACACTCGATTTTGGTGGAAGCGGAACTAAAGGGATTGTACAAGTAGCAGGCGCCAAGCCAACTGCATTCTGGATGGAAGCTGCTGTTATTGAAGCCAGTCGAACTTCTTTGACCTTCCAAACTCGCAATTTGGGTAATGCTTATCCAGAAAACACAGCTTGGGTAGGAGTGGGTGAAGATTATCGAGCAGTTGGGTACTTAGCTAAAAGTGTATATAGTGCAACGCAAGGACTCAGACCCCGAAAATATGAACTGGCATTATATAAGACGCTGGCTGCTGTGTGGATGATAAAGCAAAAATTTAAGTTACCCGACACGCTGCAAATTTCACTGGCATTATTACTGCCACCAGGAGAGTTTGAAGATTCAGCATTGCTCAAACCAATGCTTAAGGATGCTTTGGCTTATTTTGACACGCCAACTGGAACTTTGAATTGCAAGTTAGTTGGTTATGAATGTTTTCCGGAAGGTGGTGGTATTTATGCGATGTACTGCAAAAACATCGGCGAAGCAATCAGACGTAAAGTCGTTGCAATCGTCATGTTAGGCTATCGCAATGCCTCGGTACTAATATCTCGGCGCGGAATTTTAAACCGAGGTAAAAGTGTGAACTTGGGCATGGCGAAGATGGTTGATTTAGTTATGGAGCGTACTTCAGGACTTGAAGAAGAGCAATTAATAGAAGCAATTGTTGCCGCTGGAAACGAACCAAAGCTAGCTCATTTTAAATATATTTGTGGTAACAATGTTCGAGAGCAGGAAATTGAAAAAACTGTTGCTGCGGTTTATTCTTCTAGGGATGAGTACGCAACTACCCTTACTGCTTGGTTGAAAGAGGTTTTACCGTCAAAAAACGAATTGGACGAGGTAATAATCTGTGGGGGTACGGCTGATTACCTGCGCCAAGAACTAGATGCAGTGTTTCCAGCAACACCCGTAATGTGGCACGGTGGTGTGAAAGTTCCAGCAAGCCTTGACGAACAATGGTTAGGAAATCGTCTTGCTGACGTGTGGGCACTGTCTGTATACCACGGGTTGAAAGTTAAAGCAGCTTGTAGAGGAGTGGGGGAAGGGGAGAGTGGGAGAGTGGGGGCAACGGAAGTAAGAATAAATGAATGAAAAGTAATATTTGAATCTTGAAACTTTTCCCCCACTCCCCCTTTCTCCCACTCTCCCCCTCCTCTTTCATTATGAGTAAAAAGAAAGATTTTACATGGCGCCATCAACCGCCGCTCCATTCAGATAAAGCAAAGATGTTCGCTTACATACAAAATCGAGATTTGCACCCAAGCCAAGATACAACTGCGATGATAAATGCTGCTTTGACTGCGTACTATATGCCTATAGCGCTTTTATGTGAAGGTAATCACTCAAAGGAATATTTGGAATTGCTACTTTTAGATTCTGCAAACGCCTTTGCTAGTCAACTTAGTTATTTATGTGCAGCACTCAATGTTGATAGCTGGCGCATTGGTAAGGTGTTATTTAAGGCATTTCCCATTTCTGTTGAAGGCGCCCAAGCATTCAATGAAATTAGTACCCAACAAGATGAGTTCAATAATTTTGAGCTTACTGAGTGGAATTTGGCAGGTATTACGACAGATAGCGAGACGTTTTAATTGGAGACAAGTTAAATATGGCGAGAATTCATTTAATCGATGGTGAGAAAGGAGGAGTAGGAAAATCACTGTTCGCGCGCGTCATGGTGCAGTACGTTATCGACAAAAAACTAGAACATTCTTTAGTAGATGCTGATATGACGAACCAGGATGTGAAGCGATTTTACGATTATGCTGTTGATGCTGAGTTTAGCGAAGCCTTAAATAAAGGAAACAAAGCCGACATAATTTTTGAACTGGCTCGCAACAAACCAGTTATCGTCAACCTTCCTGCCAACGTATTCCCCCTTGTTCAAAACTGGATAAAAAAGGGACGGTTATTAGAAGTTGCTGATAAATACGGTGTAGATGTTTGCAAGTGGTTTGTTTGTGACGGGGGTTTTGAATCCATTGACTTGTTTTACCAATCGATGAATTTATACAAAGACACAATGCTGCATGTCTTTGTTAGAAACCACGGGAAGACCGATGATTGGAGCTTTTTAGACGGTGATGCAGCCTATAAAGGATTGAAAAACAAGTACAAAAATACACTGCAAATAATAGACTTTCCCTTACTTTACCCAGGAGACAGATACTTTATCGACTCAAAAAAGTTCCGGTTCGATGCACCCGACATTGAACAAACTATGCCGATAATGTCACAGCAAAGACTATCTACTTTTTTGGAAGACTCCGAGCGCGCGATTGAAAATACTTACCTTTGGGCAAAAGACAAACAGCCTAAAAAGAAAGACGGAACAAAACTTCAAGTAGGAGTAGGAGGCGCCTGATGAGTTACGATTTTCACACTTTATATTCCACTGATACCGCTTTTAACTGCGATGTAACTGACGAAGGTAAACATGAATACATGGGGCGATTATATATCCTTGCCGCAGAAGAGCCTACATTGTTAAATCTTGGAATTGAGAAAGAATGGTTTCTCGACCATTCTCAAGGGCAGTTCTTGGTTTGCGGTCATATAAATACTAATGGGCAATGGTCTTTATCGTCGTATAAAAGTTTAGAACCTAGTTTACGATACACAAGTCAAAGTCAAATATTTGACCGTGTATTCAGTACAGAGTATGTAACCGAAGTTCTACAGATGCGTAACGAAATAGCAACAGAATTACAAGAACCAATTTTACTTAACAGCGGCGCCAGTGACTCTGATGAATCTTCAGATGTTACAGAAACTAAATCTTCCACCAATTTCCTAAACAAGGAGATTACCAACATTACCAATTTAGATGTATTGAAAGATTTACTACAACATATGTCTCCCCACGAATTGCAAGAATTTAAAGAAGCTAACTCGCAACTCAACACGACTTCAGCATTTATACAGGAGGAAGCAGTAACCATTACTATGCCACAAGAATCTGTAAGTCAAATTGAATCAATACCAACAAAGTTAGAAAAAGCTGAGTTATTAGAAATTCAAGATGCTTTAATTGAGAAAGTAATAGAGAATTACCACGAGGAAAATACAAGCGACTTTACCCTACCGAAAGAATGCACAATAACCCTTCACGCTGAAGAAGATTATTTTGTGCTGCTCTCTTCAGATGATGGGCATACTATTGTTAGTGCCACGATGGATGGAGAAGTACTTGACGAATTGAAGGAAGTTGACTTTTCTCTCGCAGCATCTATATTGCAACAATTTGAGGCGCCAATTCAGGAAAGGGGGAGTGAAGGAGTGGGAGACAAGGGGAATGAGCAGCTTGAAAATTCACTTTTGCAGATGTCAACTTCTCCTAATTCCCCCACTCTCCCACTCTCCCCTTCCCCCACTCCTGACAAAGTTAATGAGCTTTCCTGGGATTGATTATGGTGCATACTTTACGGCAAGCCAAAAATGAAAGTTTCTTAAATCGTTTACTTGAAGGTAAAGACGCAGATTTTCAAAGGCGGGTACTGGCAATTACAGTTGAACACGGGGTTTCTACTAGCGACCCATTATTTCTAGTTATGCTAGCAACAGGTCAACTTCAAGTCTTACTTGAGGATAAACCTAGCGAGTTGGAAGGATTATTTGAACGGTGGTCACATGCCTTGTATGACCATCTGGAAAAAACAAAGCAAGCTATGGAGGAACAAAAGCGTATTTCTTTGAAAGGTTTAGAAGTTGAAATCGGCGCCTGTGTTCAAAGACTCATCAAAAAAGCAGAGTCAAAGCAGCAATCACGGTTAAAAGTAATGCTACCTGCGCTTGGATTAATAGTAGCAGCAACTGGATTTGGTGTTTTAGCGGGTTTATCCGTTCCAGTATGGTTAGCTGGTGGTTATGCTCCCCTCAAACCAAGATTATTAACTGTTGCGGAGACAGAAACATTACGCTGGGCAAATAGTTCTCAAGGTAAACTCGCGCGCGATATTGCTATTTGGAACTCTGAAAGTTTGACTAATCTTGATTGCACTAAAGCTTCTGCCCAAAACTCGTTAGTTGCTAAAGAACGAGGTCAAAAGCGAATATCTGATTACTGTTTGTTAAGAGTGAAGCAACCTTAGCTATTAGCTGAGACATAATTTAATGAAATGTGACCATTAGGATTTATTTATGAACAAGCAAAACAAATTCATGGACGTACTCACAGCGGTACAAGTTACATGCGCCTGGTTAATTTCTATCAGTTTATTCGCCTTGTCGCTATTTTTATTGATGCCGTCACCGCTCAACGCTATAGTATTAGCGCTCGTTGGTATTGGAATTTGCCCTCTGGTAAAAGTTCCAGATGAATTGAAAATATTTGTTGCATTTATTGGCTTTATTGCTTTACTTTGAATTCCCGAAAAATTGAACTTTTTTTTCGGATTCGATAGTGATTATCAGTACAAGTAAGTGTTAGGGAATATCGCATGGAATTTTGAACCATGAGTAAAATCAGTGTAATTGTCATCGAAGACAACGATTTAACGCGCGTTGGGATTCGCACAACACTACAGCAAAACCAAGACATTCGATTTGCGGGGGAAGCTATCAATGCGAGGGACGGGTTAACACTCTTTAAGTCGTCGAAACCAGATATCGCAATTGTAGATATTGGTTTGCCTGACAAGGACGGTATTGAACTGACAAAAGAAATCAAATTGATTGCAAAAGGGCTAAATTTTCAGACCAAGGTATTAATTTTGACACTCAATAACGATAAGCAAGCTATATTAGCTGCATTTGCTGCTGGTGCTGACTCTTATTGTATGAAGGATATCAAATACGATAATTTGCTCGAAGCCCTCCATGTCACATACAACGGCAACACTTGGATTGATTCAGCAGTTTCTCGAACCATATTACAACAAAATCCAAGCTTGCTGGACAAAGGATTTTATGGCGCCAGTAAGTTTGTTTCTCCAGCATCAAACAACGATGAGGATTTAGAATTTCTTCAGATGTACCCTCTAACCGAGAGAGAATTAGAAGTATTACGTTTAATTGCCTCCGGTTTTACCAACGTAAAAATTAGCGAAGAGCTTTACATCACAGTTGGGACGGTAAAATCTCATGTACGCAATATTCTCAACAAACTATGCGCTGACGACCGTACCCAAGCAGCAGTCAACGCTTTACGTTATGGCATCGTAACTTAGAATTAGTTAAATTTACAACCTTTTTGTGTGAAACAGCGATTACACTCGAAATTTAAATTTGAGTGTTAATCGCCTGACTGTCAAATTAGAATTAACCAGCTTGTGCGTGAAAGTTAGAAATGTTTTGAATATGAATGCTCAAGATTATGACGCAAAAAAGTTTAGATGATGTTATTAAGCAGATTCTATCTGAAATTGAAATTGATGCTCAAGGCAAGGGGAAAGGTAGTATTCGTGCGACTGCTAGACTCGCAGGTGTAGATGACGAATCAGTTAGAAAAGCTCTCGTATATACTGCCGACCAAAAGCCGACAAAATTAGCTCAAATGCTTATGGGTTATGGATTTAGCCCTGCCGACCTAAATGACTGGCGCCAGTCTAAAATTCCTGACCTTGCAATTTCAGTTATCTTTACATACTATGCATATGATGCAGGAAGATACTGCACAGAGCAAGCGAGGTTAGTTTGTCAAGCATTTATGACCATCGGCATTCGTAGTTGGATGCAAAAAATCAAGGGTTGGGAGCAAGAGACGGCGCCTAAACAAATACTTCCAACGCCGTCTTTAGAAGAAATTTCAACTTTGCTTGATTTGACACTTGGTAAAGCTGGGTTGGAGCCAAAACTAGTAGCAGGCGCCAAACTAAATGCAATAGCTAAAAGATATCCTCATTTAAAGCAAGAAGCCGAAGAAGCAAAGTCAATGCTCGCTGTTTCCGTAGAGAATAAACTGCTGGCGCCGAGGCAGTTGGGTGAGATACTTACAGAGCAAACTGGTGACATTTGGTCGCCACAACGGGTTAACAAATTTCTGATTGAAGAGGGTTTCCAAGTGCGTAACCCGGAAGGCAATCCCGATTATCTTCCAACCGAAAAAGGTAAACCATATTCTCAGATGACGCTAAACACCGCAAAAGGACGCGATAAAACAGTGCAACACTTGAGATGGCTTGAATCGGTACTTGAAACTTTAGATTTGTAATAAATTTAACTGCAAAGTGATAAATCAGTCTAAATTACCGAACGGCAAGAGTTGCCGTTCGATGATTGTAGTCTTTTTGAGCAACGTTATGAATAATCAACAAAGGTGACTCAGCACCTGTTGCACTTTTTGTGGTTGAGATTTTAACGCTTCTTGTAGTTTCATTCGCAAAATCCCTAACTTCTGATATTTACCATCAACTTTATCGGAAATTCCCAAACGTCTTGCAGCAGAACGAGCGCGCGTTTGTGGTAACTTTTGTATCAGAAGTGCAAGTAATTCTACGTCTACTTCCAGGGCAATAGTTTCGGTTATGCAATCAACTGGAGCAGTCGGAGATAATATAGTATCGTTAATTAGGGCTTGCTGAAATGTGGTAACATTATTAACTTGAAGTAAACAACTGTCTGTATCAGCTATACGATTCCACAGTTGTACTAAAGTTATAGATAAATCCAGGGCTATCATTGCCGTGCCTAAATTGAACAAAACAACAATAATAATTGTTAAGCAGTCTTGAATGTTTTGCATTTTCTATTTCTCCGAAAATCGCGCGTGTAGCGATGCGCTTTGTGTCATTAGTGAATGCCCGTAAGGGCTTAAAATTGTCTTCTATCGTTGTAATCAACTTACGATAGACTCTTCAATCATTGCAATCAAGGCAAGGAATTCGGTTTCTGGAGATTGTTGTGCTTTAAAATATATGCGGAAAGACCCATCAGAGTAAATTTTAAGGTCTTTTTCGTCAAATGATATTTCTTGTCGCTGTAACCAATAAATAACATAGCAATGAAACTCAGCTAAAAATAAAGCAGGAAAGTAAATTCTTCCGCTAACTGCTTTAGTTTGTGCATGAGTTAATACCTGAAATTGAGGTTGTGCTATAACGATTGCCATACGATTTTACCTGATTATATGAAATGTGAATATTTGTAAATAAGGGGAATGATTATCGTGCATTCATTCCCTTGCTATTAGGCGCCACTTTTATAAACATCTATCTCGACATTTGGTAAACACTGTTATTTATTTCCAAGCAGTAAATATTACCAATATGTTCTCTAAGGAAATATTCAAGGTCAGAGATTTGAGTTAAAGTAAGTTCCGTGGGGAGAATAAAGCCATCTTTTTGTAAAGCAATTTTAGGGTAATCCCGCTTTCCACATCTCCCTGTTTTCCGCAGATGATACCTGGCTTCATTAATTTGCAAGTCGTAGTTATTAAGCGGATAGTTACTTAAAAACTCAGACAAGCTTGAAAGCGAACTAATTTGAAGTGAATACGCTTGTCCATCTTCTGTACGGCTCGATATAAACATACTATTTTTCTCGCTGCATTTGTTTCATCACTCTTCAAGGCGTGAGCCTGTAAAATGAAAAAACCACATTTGAGCGGCGCCTATTATTAGCTAAAGATAGTTACTTCCCCAATACTTGAGTACCTATAATGTGGTGCTGGTTGCACGATAGAATTAATTTCATCAAAAATTTATATCATGATAGTTTTATGTCAAACAAATTCAATCATCCTAGAGCATATGACGCTGTTCTCGGAAATCAGCATTATCCTCATGCAAATGCTGTTGTTTTAGGAGGGATAGAAGGAGTCAAACAACGGTTAGCAAGTCAAGTAATATATGAGCGAATATCTGCTTTACCAGAAGCTCTGAATTATGATGCAGAGGGTTTAGCATTAGTAATACAAGCACTTAATGACCACTGTGAACAAGTTCATTTTGCAGCTTATAACTTATTAAATGACAGAAAAGAGTTAGAAGTAAAAATTGCACTACATAAGTATTTTTTAAAGAGCCATTATATCCGTTTTGATGGTTTATACTATAGTCGTAGTCAATCTAATAATTACTATCTTTTAAGGTTTTATCAAGATGGGAAAGTTTTAGATACAAATGTATTTTCTGGCAAACAAGATTTTCTTGAAAAAACGGCAGAATGGTTTTACCCAGGTCATAACCAGTTTATTTACCAAGGAATTTACCAAATTGAGGATAATTCTTTGAAATTGTCAATAGTTAATGGACAATCTGCTATTGACTATCAAGGCAAAATTGAAATGTATGGCTATACCATCTTAGTTACTTGCTATTGTCGCACTCGCCGCTATAATTTTATTAAAATACCAAATCTTAAATAGAAAAAATTGATTATTAGATTTTGTGTTTCCCATATATATTACACATGCTTAATGCAACGAACGTGTTGATTACTGACTATTACAAGTGTAATTAGTTAGTTTGATAAATATTTAAGTGCTTAATAATATTTATGAAAACGGTGCCTCAAATATCTGCTTAAATACTTGGGCATTCAAGTGTTTATAATATGGCGCCGATGTGGAAATAAAATTAACGTAATTTAATCACGGCGAGGTTGTCACATTTTGGGACAACCTCTAGATACCTCTCGCACCAGCACTTTCACCTGATTAGTTCAAACATATAAATTCTTCCTCGCCTGCTAGTTCAGATTCTGGAAGTTCATCACAATAGCCTAGTGGATAATCAAAAACTATCGTATAATTCCAGATATTATCATCATCAAGACGCAATCCAGTAACTCTACCGATAGCCCACTTACTAGGGTCACAATTACTTTTCATAGCGACGCGCGAGTTGAATGTGTATTTTGGAGTTTGAGCTAAAAAGTGAGTGAATGTTATTGTGATAATGTTCATATTTGTGTTTGATTGAAATACAAAAGTATGCAATTTTAATTCCGGCGTGAGCCTGAAAATATGCTCTAAAATTGGATAAATTTTCAAAAATTTTATTTAGCTAGTTTTGATGAGAGTGGAAAGCGCGCTTTAACTCACGGCGCCATTACCTGTGTTACTAAGCTATTTTCTTCTCCGCACGCTTTATAATTTCGTCACTCGTAAAAATATATAGTATTTGAGTTTTATATTAGTTGTTGGTGCCAATATAAAAAATTTACGCATATGGCAAATTTTTCATATGCGTTAGATATTTATGTTGTTTTAAACTGTTACTCAATCGGCATCCTAGACAAATGTTATGTAGAAATAATTTGACTAAACTCCGATACAGCATCATACTGGTCAGCCATACGTGAACACCGAGCTATTAGTTCTAAATCTAAATCAGGTAGCAAAATGCTTTTTGTAACTTTTTGATACGCGCCTGCTTGTAGCGAGTAAACTGAGATTAATCCATCTTCCCAATACCAAACTTCTGGCACACCTAGACGTTTGTATATTTCTAGTTTATCGATACCCCCGCTTGTTACCGTAATTTCTAAAATTAAATCAGGAATAGGTTTCTTCGTTTCTAAGTTATAAGACTCGTCAGGTTCTCGACGTCCTCTATTTTGACTTCTTCCAAGTGTTGCACTCCCCCTACCATAAAATCTGATATTTTTGATTCGCATGTACGCTTCAACTAACATTGCCAATGTTTTCTTGGAATCTTCATGGTCATCAGATAGTGGAGACATAATTTCGAGAATCCCATCTAGATAAGTTAGTCGGGCGCCTGTTCCTGCAAGCGTCACATCAAGTTGTTCTAGCTGTTCCCAACTAACATCATGTAGCAAAACGTAAGTGCCGCCCTTGTTGGTAGGTTTATCGAGAACTGGAGAATTCGGGTTCATAAACATTCACCACGAAGAAACGATTATTACATATTATAGCAATTTTAAATTATTGCGATTCATTATTTAAATTTCAAAGGCACCAAATAAAAAAATAACGCTTCAGGAAAATTTTCCTGACCCGTTAAATATTCATATTGTTCATATTACTGCTGATTTACATATTTGACAAAATTGGAAACTTTCCAGTTTAGACCGTGAACTCTGTCAGCAATATTTGGTTTAGATGAACTGCCGTCACATAGAAAACAGTCTTCACATCGGGTTCTGTCATCTTCTGTATTACGGCAAAGAACCTCGTTATTACCCAAAGGTGCATCGGGAGCTATAATTCTAAAGGTTCTCCAACCTTGATTTTGAGCTTGTTTTGCTTCTGAAGAGGTTTGCACTGATGCCATTAAATATTTCTTCCACCGCTCGTCGCACTTCGACCAAAAATGAGAATAGCCTGTCCACTTATTTGATGCTAAAATAATTGGCTCCCACACATCAAACGGTACTGCTGTTGGGTCTCCATAAGAACCAATTCTAATTGGGTAGCGATATCGTTCTATCATACTTATCTCTTTGGCACCGAGCTTATGGTAGGTTCCAGCTACATATTTACGGTAGATGTTATTAACGTTGCCAAGTTGAACGTAGCAACTTCCAGTTTGGCTCATTTTCATCGGGCACGACCCGCAGATCCCAGTGTCGAATCCTTGCTTTGCTGCATATGTAGGAAGAAATTCTTGTTGCAAAATCCATGATTGTAATAACCTTCCAGTTCTGCGGTTTGGTGTAGGGTATACAAAACCAGTTAATACTAGAAATATTGGGGAACCATTTATTAAAGATGCCCCTTCCCAGACAAGGTAACTATTTTCTAACATATATTGAGGGATGATTTTAATGAGTTAAAAGGGTGAAGCAATTGAAAAACATCGATTGACAGCAAAAAGGGCGATAAATAAAGCTTTATCACCCGAATATTTACAAATATTGAAGTATTGAGATGGAGAGATATTAATACTTCAATATGCAAGTATTAAGTTTTAAGGAATATCCTCCAGGCAAAGATTGTGCTGGAGGATATTCAGCACAAATACAACGACAGTAGCTTAGAAATAATTAGTCTCATCAATTATTTCTGACTGGTGGTTGATATTTGTGCTTTCTGCGTATTTCTGCCTGCGCTGCCATGATATTTGATTTTGTACGATTAGGTTGTCGAGAGTTTTACCAAATTTACGGCTAGCGTATTCCAATAATTGTTCTAGAGAATAGCGCTTTTCTTGAACTTTACCAAAATCATTAGAAAAGCGCTCTTTAAACTCATTCCAATCAAACAATTCTTTTAGGGAACGCTTGGCAACCAGTCCAGAAAGTTCACGGGTAGCGTAATATACTTTTGAGTACACACGTTCGGAGTAATCAACAACAGCGTACTCACCTAGAATTGAACTGTCGATTGGTTGGAAAGATGGCACAACAGATTTTTGCTTAGGCATATTTAAGACTCCATTATCTTCATTTTTATACAGGGCGTCAGCCCAATAGTGTTAGTGTTCGTACAATTATTTGAGTTCACCACCAAGCTGAATCATCACAGTCAGCCATCAAATCTTCCTTATCGCAGTACATTTGGTACTCATTCTCTAATTGTTCCAAATCCACATCTATTGCAAGAAGGCGCGCTTCGCACATTATTTCTTTCACATGTTCTAGCTCGCTTACACCTGCGTAGTAACTCTTAACAAACTTGTCAGCTTTACCTAGAAATTTTTCGAGATTAGTTACGAAAGTTTGCTCACAGCTAATTTGTTGAATCATACATGGTTAACCAAACCAGTTTTCGGCTCGATGCCGGCGTGAGCCGTTCTAAAATGGCGCCTTCCTACAACACGCATTATTCAATCAGAAAAACGAACGTTTGTTTTTTAGAACTAAACTGACGCCCAGCCACAAGATAATATTTTCTACCACAGCCAGAATGTCTCACAGTTTAGACATTGCATAAAACTAACCTAAGCAACATAAATAGGAGTAGATGAATACTTGGTAATTACAGGAGTCGATACATGTTAAATAACTGAGTAAAAAAGGCGCGCGTACAAATGCCATGTTCAGTTTCAGTTTTTGTTGCTTTATACAATTACGGATCGCGCAGTATTCACAGAACATAGGAACGCTCCTACCAAGCCACGTGGGAACTTAACTTACAGTTTTTGTACTGAAATTTGTTAAAAAATTGTTTAAATAAATAAAGATTAAGGGTTTTGAAGTATTCTCTTTAATACATGGAACTGCTATACTTGCAAACAAACTTATGAAAAATAAGGAGCCTTGGCTTGCCGTCAATCTCTCAAAAATTTTTCCAGGTTTAGGACAAATATATTCAGGTGATAAAACTAGAGGCTATCTCATAATCCTGATTTGTATTGCTACACAAATAATTGCTTCATATATTATAATTAGCCCGACTGGAAATGTTTTGCTTGGTGTTGGATTTTTCTTAATAAGTTTCATCATTGGGATTTGGAATCTTTTCGACGCTTATAATTGTGTCAAAAAGAAGAATAATCAAGATTTTGAGTACAATCGCCAGCAGAATAAAGACCCTTGGAAAGCAATGTTTCTGTCCCAACTATTTTTGGGAATTGGACATTTTTATATTGGAAAGTGGCTATTTGGCATATTTGCAATCATTTTAATTATAATTAGCTCACTGGCGCCTGGTTTACTTTCAGCAGTTACATCCTCGATTGTAATTGCTTGGATTGCTTATCTAGCATATGTATTTGCTCCAGTCAAAAGAGAAAACTCCAAAAAATTAGCATTTGTTGTGGCAATTTTTATCTTAATCTCCACAATGTTTTCCGCAGCTTTACCATACATTAATAGGGCATATTTTATTGAAGCACGTTGGATACCTTCAGGTGCGATGGAGCCGACTTTACACGGTACTCCAAATTTATGGGAAGCAGACCGAATCTTAGTAGATAAATCGATATATCGTTTTCAAGCACCACAAAGAGGCGATATTATAGTGTTTAAACCAACCGAAGAACTGCAAAGACAAAATTATCAAGATGCTTTTATTAAACGTATTGTTGGATTACCAGGAGAAAAAATTGAACTAAAAGGCGGAAAAGTTTATATCAATAACCAACAATTACCAGAAGATAAATATCTTGCGAATGGGCAACAAACGTTCGTAGATGTTTGTGTTTCTAGTCCACAACCAGCTTATCTAGCTAATAAAGTTACAATTCCTGATAATTCTTATTTGGCATTAGGAGATAATCGAACTCAAAGTTACGATGGTCGTTGCTGGGGTGTTGTACCTCGCGAACTTATTATTGGTAAAGCTTTTAAACGATGGTTTCCTCTCAATCGCACATCTGCTTTGTAATGTGGCGCCACAAAGAGCATCCAGTTGCTGATAATTGTAATGATTTTTATTATCAATTTAAATCTTTACCAAATTCTTTCAATTTTTGTTGTTTTGAGGATTTTGACGGGTTTTGCCAATACTGCTTTTCTTCTGGGGTGAGCTTATTAATGGATGCTTCCTGATTTTTAGTGGCTTTGTAAATTATTTCTTGATTATCATTCACAATTGAGAAAGTTTCTTTTTGAGCATGATAAATGGCTACATACTTAGAATCAATTATACCTGTTTGCAGAACTTCATCTTTGTTGACGGGATTTTCTTTAATCGCGGCGAAACTGGCATTGATTAAATTTTGTTCCCAAGTCGGGCGCCTGACGCTGAGTGCTTTCTGATTTTGAGGATTAGGGGAAGTTGCTGTTTTACTCAACTGCTGATTTGTTTCTTCTTCTGTTGACTGTTGGCTTTGTTTTTTTGCGGCGCCATGAGATTTAGTATCTGCCTGTTCCCTCGTCCAGATTTCAGGATATTTAATTGAAGAGGGATTTACCTTGATGTTAGCTATTGTTGCAGGCGCCGATTCGAGGGTCGCTTTAAATTGAAAACCTTGAACTTGCCTACCATGCGCGCGTAACTTTTCGCTTAGGCTGGTAAATGATTCTGAATCAATGACTCCCAAGGGTTTACCATCAACTAGAGCAATGGGTTTAGCAGCGTTAGAGTTTTGAGAATGGTTAATTGTTATAGTACCTTGTTCCCCTTTCCATTCTTGGTCAGCAAAAGCGTACTTTTTTAACTGCCCTACTTTCAACTGATTACCTTGGCTGCTGGTGATAATAACTGAAGCGCTATGAGGCGAGGTAATTTCTGCTTCAAATGAAGTGCCGATAGGTAATTGGGCTGATTCGCTGCGAAATACCCCCAGCTTTTTACCTTCGGCAACTAGCCAACGCTTCCAAAGTTCGGGGTTGGCTGGGTCAGGCGCCTTTTCTATGCTGCATTCAACTTTTTCACCAACCCAGGAGCGTCCTAAATGCTCGTTACATGGTTTGTGGGTTCCTACAATCGCAAAATCTGTGAACTGTAGAGAGTGCAATCGTTCTACTGACTCTGCTCCAAAAATTGCGAAAACAGCTGATGTTTTCCTAAAACCCCGTTCTGTATCTTCTTTAGAAGCTGTTGAAACTTGCCACATTGCTGCTGCCAATGCTTCTTTATGAGAGTTAGGAATACTTTGTGCTGTGGTGCCCGCAAATTCTCGCACTTGTTTAAAAGCAGCTTGAACTTGGCTTTGTGTTACACCTGGTACAATCTCTGCCGTCAGTTCCTTAAATTCTTGTTTCGTAATTTCTGGATAATTTTTTGCGCTTTCTTGAGATATGTAGCCTAAGCGCTTGTATTTCTGTTTTTTATCAAGTTTTAGTTCTGGCTCACCATCCGCGTTAAAAACTGGGGCAAGTGCTATCCACTTATTTCGGGCGCCTTTGGGGGAAGAGTTATTATTTTCAACAATTAGTATATCGAGTTTTCTCTTATCGAAGGCGTTGGGATGTTTAAATTCTGTCAAACCCAGTATTTCTAGATGGTTGCCTTTTGGACTGGTTGCAATGATTCTTGGTCCTGGCGCCTGCTCAGCTTCACGACCAATTTCGATTGCCCGATTTATCAACGTGTCGTAGGTTTTCTTAATTTGTATGGCATTCTCTCTTTGAGATGAAGTAAATGTAACTTGCTTGAATAAATCTTGGAATTGCTGTGTAGAGCGCGCTTCGAGGGAATTTTCTGTAAATGCCTCGTTTGTTTTGGCTGCCATAATATCGATGGCACCGTGACCATTGAGCTTTATACCTCTGGTTGTGTATACGTCATCAACTTTCCTTTCCTCTACCCAAGGCGCCACGTCAAAGCTTTTGATAATAGCGCTGCAAGCGTTTATAATTGCTGGGTCGGAACGGTTAGCGCTTTTTCCCCTGTCAACCTCAATTTGTAATTGTCCTCCTAGTACACCAACTAAATCGTGATAAAACTGCTTGCATTTTTCTAAAAATTTATTTACATCTTCTGATGACAGTAGAGGTAAATTCTTCTTGTCTCGAATTTGGTTATATTCATCTAGCGTCTGAGTTTCACCAATATTAACATTTATTTTATTATTTTCTAAGCATAACTGTGATAATTGTTTAATTTGTTTTCTAATATTGTCAGGATATTGAACTGGCTTATATTGGTCAGATTCTGCAAACAACATTTTCACCGCAGCGCAAGAAATATTTTTCATCAACGACCAAGCATCTGTACTGGGAATCGATATGCATTCATTTTCAAGCGCGATGCTTTTCATACATAAATTGGCAACTAAGCCAACTTTATTTTCCATCGCGTCTAAGGCGATTTGCTCAAAAGAGCCTGTATAAGCCTTTTTATTGGGTTTGACGATTTCAGCATAGCGTTTGTAATTCAGTTGTTTTTCTTTAATCTCTGCTGCTGTGTAGGGAAAATCACTTGCAAGTGCTATCGCCATGCGGTCGCCATCGCAATCTGATAGCGAATGCTTTAGTCCCTGTGGCGCCATCTTAATTGTGCCGATATCGTTTGGTTCGTTTGGTAGATGACGGTTAATGTAAACATCTACGGTGTTCGAGTTGGCAACCGGACTGCGATAAACAATTAATTCGGCGCCATCAGGAAAGTTCTGATAGCAAACTTCATTAGGGGCTAGGTCATGACAAGTTTGTGCCATTGCTGAATCAAATTTGATGAATCTACCCGTAGCACAATCCATATATTGCTCGCGCCAATGTTCAGCAAGCTTATCTACAATTTTGGGATGTTCTAGTAGCTGGCAGTGTCCTTGTAAATCGGCTTTGAGAACGCGATAAATTATATCTTGGTCGCTGGCGCCAAAAGCATCATCAATAAGTTTTTCTAAACCATGTAAATTCAAACTGTCAAAATCAATAAAATCTTCCTGCTCAGTTTCCCTTTTTATCTGGTGTTTATGCTTATTATCCATCGACTCAATGTAATCAGCAGCTATCTTTCTAGGGTCACTTGCCATTTGGGATAATTCTGAGAGGCGCCTTTCTAGTCGTGGTAGTACATCACCCTTTACCCCTTCTGGAAATAAATTCCAAAATTGGGCGCCTGTCGAGGTGATACCGTAGTATGCATCAGTTTTATTCCCAATACCCATTGTCATTAAGTATTCACCGGGAACAAGAGGAGTAGGGGATGGGGACAGTGGGGGAGTGGGGGATAAGGAGGGTGGACAATTTGAAAATTCAGTAAGCTGAGTGCTATCTTTTTTCAATTCCCCCACTCTCCCACTCCCCCGCTCCCCCACTCTTCCTTTAAGCTGTTCGGTAGAAATAATTAGGTCGTAGCCATTTCCAACATTACTTAAATCGCGCGGAGCAAATGTACCTTTACCTATCTGCCATGTTTGATTTATTGATTGGGAATCATTGTCTGGGTCAAGTCCCGCACGTCGTTCCTTGATGCCAAACCTTGTTTGAAAGGGAGTTTCTGGTTCGTTACCTAAACTTTGATGTAACGATGCATCAATTTTTGCATCTCCATCACCCACTAATTTAATCGCTTCTTCATTTGGCATTACCCCACCCGAAGCGCCAGTGCTAGCATCAACTACCAACACCCTGAGATTTTGGCGCTTACCGAAACTTTTACACGGAGTAAACATATTGCTTCCATAAGCGGCACCGAAGTGTGGTTGGTCGAATACTTTCTCTCGCAGCGCCTCATCCATAAAGTAGAAGCGGTCATCAGCAGCAAACTCAAGGCTTAATCCAAGTTTTGAAAACTTTTGTAGGTCTGCTTCTTTCGTTAAGCCTTGGTAGACGGCGCCTAATTTAAATGTGGCATTGGGGGCAAAATATTCTGCTAGACAGTGTTCAATCGTTTCTGTTAACGGTTTACCATCAACAGAGATGGTTTTTCCTGTTTTTGTGCAGAAATGTTCTAAGGTAATTGACATAATGCAAGTGCTGCAATCAAGTCACCTACAATTTTGTTTTCTGCTAGTTTTTGATTAATAGGTCTTAGGGCAGAAGTTTTGCTATCGCTTTAGTGTTAAAAGGTTATTCTGCCCACACTTTGGATTAAGTCGGAGGCTATATATTATGGATAACCCAAAACCACAGCGTAAGTATTCTTCGCCATACAGCTTTGATACACGGAGCGAACTGTTAACTCAGGGCATAGTTCATGCTGATGATTTAGCTGCAATAGCAGGGTTACGAATGCAACAGGAAGAAGACTTTGAAGAATCCGAGAGGTTGTTTGAGGAATGGTTGGAAGCACAGGATTTTCCTCCTGCTTCGGAGACTAAGAAACGGCGCCAGTTGTAGAAGGGTGTAGTTGTTGGGTTAATGTTGTTTAGTCACAAACGTTCTGGTTTTTTATGTTTCTTAACCAAATGCTCCCAACTGCACTAACCACGTTTACCAGGAATGACTTCCAATTGCTGGCGCCTGTAATAAAGGATTAAACGAGTACCTTCAGCAATGCCTGGTTTGTCTTTGAAATAAACGAGATAATCGCCTGTGGGTTGGTAATAAGAATCAACAACTCCGATACAATTTGTTAGGTCTAACCAGTTATGGCAATAGTACCCATTCACCCGAACTTTTGTACCCCTTTGAATCACAGAGAAATCAAGCTCTAACTGGGTTATGTTGTTTTTATTCATAACTTTAACGGATGGATTGTTGGCGCCTGTATTGATTTGTAGTTAATATTCACTCGGTAAAAGCAATACTTTTTCTATCAGGTAAAGTTTGATACGAGGCAGAGGAAAGTTAGTGTATGGAATTTCCTGCCGTAAAACTTCTTTACCTGTATTCCACTCACAAATTAAAACGCCAGATTTTTCTTGCACTACTAAATGCCAAATCTGAAATTCTTGCAGTTGAGGTAAGGATAGCAAGTTAGCATTTTGGTGTGAAGCGATAGCATCAAGCAACCAAAAGCATTCAGCAGCTTCAGCAAGATACTTAATTCCCGAAGTATATTTGATGCCTAACCAATGCTTATAAATTTCATCAGAACCTACAAGCCGCTTGAGTTTGGCAGTAATTTGTTCAGCACTTTCCACGACTGTTACCTCTGTATATATTTCAAATAACTAGAGGCGTGAGCCGTTAAACTTTCTATTACTTGCAAGAATCTTATAAGTAAGTTAAAAGTGATTTTTATACTTACAATGCAATCTTTATATTTGATTTATTGATGTAGTTAGAATAATTGAAAGTTATACCGTTTACTAATAAAGTGAGGTACAATTTAAATTGTAAAGCTCCTGTGAGTTAGGCATCCTTGACCACCATTGTGTACTTAATTTTTATGAGAATCTCTATACTTGTTCTTATTAAATCATTTGATTATCTCTGAATATTAAAAAATTTATTGTTGGAATTTCAACATGTTATTTTCTATCTTCTCCCAAGTTTCAGTTTTAAATGTTATAGCTGCTTTTTTACATTTAACTATCACAATAGTAGCATAAATTAGATTATCAATGATATGCGCCTCTTTAGATGAAAGGGAGAACATATCTATATTAATTCCAAGGATAGAAAGCCAAATTATTAATCCAAGAGTTTCTATATCATTTCGTTCTGTCTGATAACTTTTATTATTGTTGCCATTAATAGTTTTTTCAAGCTTGTTAAGCTCGTTGACTAAGTTATCTGAAATATCTAATATATCTAATTCTTGTACTGTTTTGGCAAGAGAAATATTTAGGTTAAAATCTTTTCCAATATCAATGATGAAGACAAGAGTGTAATCGAACAAGGCAGCTAAGTTGGAATTATAAATTAAAAGCAAGTCAAGAAAAAGATGTCTAGTTATAGCAAAATCATGCCTTAATCCACAGGCAATTGCAAGTAGTATAAAAATGAATAATGCACTAGCGCGTTTTGCCACTGAGTTAATATCACTTTGTGAGTTTGTTGTTACCCTATCTACCCAGCAAAGTATATCTTTTACTGTAGGCGTAGAGATGTAGTCTTTTGTTTTTTGCTCAATTTTTGTTAATAAATATTCCGCCTTGTCAAGTTCACACAAAAGTTCCGATACGATTAGAAATATTTCTAACCAATTTTTATCAGTAAGATGATTAGCTACTAATTCTTCGATTTGCTGATTCTCAACGATATAGCTAGCCACCAAATACTCTTGAAATGTCAAATGCGAAAATGACCAAATTCCTTGCGCCCTTTCAATTAATAATCCATGCTGCGCCTCAATTGCTCGCAAAACTCCTCGGCTCTCCCGTCGTTCTATTCCCAAAAACTCTTCAATATACCCCTCCAATTCCTTCTGCTTGAATAAGACGTACTGCTCTTGCTCAAACTTTTTCACCGCAATATAAATTAATAGCTCTAACTTTCGCTCCACCGATAAATTTCGATAAATCTCATCCCGCTCAACTTCCTTTGACTTATCCCATCGTTCTAACAATAACTCCAACCCTTCTTCATATAAATTTGAACGTTTCAAGTAAAATTTTCGTGTTTGTTGGAATACTACACAAGTCAAACTTAGCAAAATAGGTGTGATTGCTAGTTCCTGAATCGTCTTGTTTTCCTCCCGAAACAACTTTTCTAAAAATTCTTGTGCCTGTTTCTTCCCCACATGTCCACACACTGTCTCAAACCAATGGGCTACAAAAGCTCTCACCTGCTCTTCATTAAAATCTGCCACTTCTACACAAGTAAAGCGTTGTGATCGCCAATCAAATAAATCTGGTAGGGTTTGCGTTCGACAAGCTACCACTAGCAGTACCTGTGGATAGACACGGGCAAATCGCTTGATTTCTTTGGCAATTTGCTTTCCTGCTTCCCCCGTTACCTCATCCAACCCATCTAACAACACTAATGCCCTACCTTGATTTAGCAGTAATTGGATATCTGTATTACTTAACTGCCAAAGCTGCCTTAAAAACTGCTCTAAATTATAGCCAAACTGGTGCCCATCGTCTACAAAATACCGTAGTTTAATCAACACAGGAATGCGGTGTGTTTGTAGCTTACCTGCGTTACATACTGTTACAATTCGTTGTAAATAAGTTGTTTTTCCCGAACCAGGTTTACCCACTACCATCAGGTTTGTATTCCTATTAAGTACTGCCAACCCCGAAATACGCTGCTGTTGGCCGCCTAATCCAATTCGATCTAAACTCCGATAGTTAGAATTACCTTTTGTAAAGTCTTGCCACAAATCATCTAGTTCCGACCTGCGACTGCTGCTAAGTGACTCTAGGATATTTACATCTACAAACAAATCTCCCAAAGGCACCGGATGGTCAATTCCCCATAACGGCATTGTGCCGTGTAAACTTTCGGTGTCATCGTGGATACGCGCTCGCACTTGTTGCACAAGCGTTTCAACTGGTTCTGCTATCGCTAATCGGTCTTTTTTTTTAATACTGGGGTCAAATAATCTGGAAGGCTTTCCAAATCGATGGCATTGCAGCCAAATTCAAAGGCTTCTTCAAAAGATTTACCATTACCCAAGGCGCGGTAGAAACCCTTAGAAAAATTAATTGCTGCTTCATCCCCAATTGCTTGCTTCATTCCAATTACATATTCAATATGCTTACTAATTGTTTCTGCTTGCACTTCAGAATAACAGGCATTAAGGACTACACATTGTACGTGGCTATTTAATAATTTGAACAATCTCGCTAAAGCATCAGTGGAAACTAGCTGTGTTTTTCCTAATTCATTTTCTAGTGCCAGTCCATCCTCACCCATGCCATGTCCGCCAAAATGTACAATCTCTGGCTCCACATCAAGTAGAGCATCCTGTAAATCATCTGGACGTACTGCTTCTCGTTGCTGCAAAGAAAAGTTTGCACCATGCTTTGCTAGTCGTAATACCGTTTTAATTTCCCTAACTTCTTTATCCAGTCGAAGTCTTGCTTCATTTACTGGACTGGATGCCATCGTTAAAATAGTGCGTTTTGAAGGTCGGTTGTCGGGTTGCATTGCGGATTGATTTGCTTCACTGGAGCGGTAGTTTTGCGTAATATTACCAACAGTAATGTTACCACCAACTTGGATATTACCGCCAAAAATACTTTGTCCAGAATTGGGACGATTGTCTTGCATTGAAGTTTGTGATTGGCTGGAAGAGTTACCGTACTTTAATCCAACAGTATATTTTAGCACTGGATCATTTTATCACAAGGAAGCACGTTCGCAAACCAGGCGCCATCTGTTTTGTCTTTCTTACGTGTCTCCACTGCTAATATACCGCTTTCTGGGTCAAGGGTGAGTAAGGGTTAAGAGAAAGTTGAGTAAAATACTGTTGTGCTTGGGCGCCAGTTGCCAAGTGAATGTCGGATAAGTGGAGGATACGGATTTGCTTGTTAGATTTTGTGATGTAAAGTTTCCTATCCTGGCGAAATGCTTTAAGTTCTTCTTCGGTATGCTTTATTACTGTAGTTTGTAGTTTATACTGCTTAGAAGTGGAGGTAAAGCTGAAATGCAATTTAGCGCAAGAAGGCTTATCTAATGAGTAGTTTTCCAAATTTTGATGATATGGGGCTACAAAGTATTCTCAGAAATGTGATTGTTGGCGGTAACTTAAGCACAGGCGATATCACACAGATTCTGACCTACTTTATCAGTATTAACTTACCTGAACCTCCTAAACCTATTGGGGTTCCTCAGAACATTCCACGCAGTGGTATTACAAAATTTGTTGGTAGGGAAGAAACTCTTCAGAACTTACATACTCAGTTACAGCGTGGTAATTTGGTAGCAATTTCAGCGATTGCTGGGATGGGTGGTGTCGGTAAGACAGAATTAGCTATTCAGTATGCTAAAGCATACAAAAATCTATATTGTGGCGGAATTTGCTGGTTATTCGCCAGAGAAACAAGCATTGGACCTCAAATAACCAGCTTTGCTCAATCTCAACTGGGACTTACAATCCCTTCAGGTTTAGAAAAATTGCAGGAGCAGGTGGACTGGTGCTGGCGTCACTGGAAAGAGGGTGATGTATTAGTTATTTTAGATGATGTAGTTAATTATGCGTTTGTTGAGCCTTACCTACCGCCTGAAGATAAACGTTTTAAGGTTTTATTTACTACACGACAGAAGTTTGGTCCGCCAATTCAGATTTTATCTCTGGAGGTGCTATCGCTAGAGGCATCGTTGGAACTGCTGGGGATTTTAATCGGTGCAGAGCGTATTCAGCAAGAGCAGGCAATTGCCGAAACGCTTTGTGCTTGGCTAGGTTACCTACCATTGGGGTTAGAATTAGTAGGAAGATATTTGCGCGAAGTCTCAGATTTATCGCTAGCAACACTACTTTTTAGGCTAAAACAAAAGGCTGAGAAAAGGCAAGCACTACAGCATAAAGCACTCAAGGTTGGGGATGAGGAAACGCTGACATCGACTACTAAATTGGGTGTGGAGGCAGCGTTTAACTTAAGTTGGGATTTATTGGATGAACAAAGCCAATACTTGGGTAAATTGCTGAGTTTGTTTGCGGCAGCACCGATTCCTTGGGGTTTAGCAGAGCGAGTAAAACAAGAACATTGTGCAATGTACCCAGCAGTAGAAGAATTTGATGCTGAAGAGTTGGAGGTTGCTAGGGCAAGATTAATAAGATTTCATTTGCTACAAGCAGTTGATTTACAGTCTTATCGGTTGCATTCCTTAATTCGAGAGTTTTTCAGAGGTAAGCTGGAGGATGAGAGCGATGTTACAAGTTGATATTTATCGAGAAACGGAAGCGGAGCAGTTGAAGCGTGCATTTTGTAAGGTGATGGTAGCAGAAGCGCAACAGATACCGCAAACCCGTGAATTTATTGAACAAATCACTAAAGTAATACCTCACATTGCAGAAGTAGCAACTTGTCAAAATAAATGGTTGAGTGATGATGATTTAATTTGGCCATTTACCACTCTAGGACGTTTTTATGCAGAGAAAAGTTACTATGCAGAGGCAGAATATTGGTATACTCAGTGTTATGAGATAGCAGAACTTCGCCTGGGAAGATACCACCAAGATGTCGCCACTAGTATAAATAATTTAGCAAGATTCTATGATATTTCAGGTCAATATCATAAAGCTGAATCACTTTATAAGAAAGGGCTTAGTTTGCAACAAAAACTATTAGGTACTAATCATCTTAATACAGGGCATATTCGTGCTAATTTGGCTTGCTGTTACTTGTCTCAAGGTCGTAGTGATGAGGCAGAAGAACTTTTGATTAAAGTTTTGAAGTTATATCAAGAATTATTACATGATGATGATTTGCTGATGGCAAATACTATTAATAATTTAGGATTAATCTATCTCAATAAACAGCAACATACCAAAGCAGAACCATTACTAAAGCAAGCCCTAGAATTACGCCAGCGCCTTTTAGGAGACTACCATGTTGATACAATCACTAGTCTCAGCAGTTTAGCAACCCTCTACTATAATCAAAAACACTATGCCAAAGCAGAACTACTGTATGTAAAAGTTTTAGAATTTAATCAGCATCTATTAGAGGAAAATCACCCTCGTATTGCTTGCGACCTTAATAATTTGGGAGCGTTATATTCTTCTCAGAGCCGCTACAACGAAGCTGAAAACTTATTTAAAACCGCATTAAAAATGCGTCAGGAACTTTTTGGTGATACCCATTTCAGTATGGTAGAGTGCCTTAACAATTTAGCCGGAGTCTATTGTAAGCAGGGACAGTTTCCCAGAGCAGGTTCACTTTTAGTCAAAGCGCTTAAGATTAGCGAGCAACAGTTGGGACTACAAAATCCTCGAACAGTTATAGTGCAACAACACCTAGCAGAACTAAAATCTGCTGGGTTATACATTCCAAAAATATATCAAGCAGGTGCAGTTCATAAAAAAGGATTTGGTCACAATGATAGAACAAACTCAAAATCTAAAAAGCGTTAGTTGGAGGAATATGGAAATTAGCAGCAAGAGTGCTGGAGAAAGTTTGATTCATCGTAAATTTGTTAGCAATGGCAAGTTTACAGAACAAGCAGCCCTGTAAATAGTTGAGAGGTGGTCGCCAACTAGCATATTCTTTCAATTATCATGTTGACATTAACGATAATTAATATACCAAATCTAAAGTAATGAGCGACGATAAGCTACCGATAGAGAAAAATCGTTACAATCTTGAGCAAGTCGAACAAAGCATTTTTGATGGCGCCCAAATCAGTGGCGATGTCAATATAAGGGATATTACCCAAAATAATATTGTTATTAATCAACCAGAAGATCCCAAGCCTGTAGGTATCCCCCAAAATATACCACACAGAGGTGTAACAAAATTTGTTGGACGCACTGAAGAAATGAAAATCCTTCATCATATGTTGCAAGGGACAGATTGCGTAGAAATTTCTGCGATAGCAGGTATGGGAGGAGTCGGTAAAACGGAACTGGCAATTCAGTACGCTTTAACTCACCAAGAAACTTATCAAGGTGGTATTTGCTGGCTCCAAGCAAAGGAGCAAAATGTAGGAAATCAAATTATTGATTTTGCAAAAGCGCAATTGGGCTTGAACCCACCTGATAGTTTAAAAAGTATTGCCCAACAATTATCTTGGTGTTGGCAGCGCTGGCAGCAAGGAAACGTACTGGTTGTGTTTGATGATGTTAAAGATTATACGCAAATCAAACCGTACTTGCCGCCTTTCGGTTCTCGGTTTCGGGTACTGCTTACTACACGCCAACGATTGCTGAAATCATCAGAAAGATTGGAACTTGATGTTCTAGGTTTAGATGCGGCAATAGCTTTAATTGAATCGCTGATTGGTGCAGAACGTTTGCAAAAAGAGATAGAGGTTGCTAAATCTTTGTGCCAGTGGCTAGGCTGTTTACCTTTGGGATTAGAATTAGTTGGGCGTTATTTGGCTCGAAAACAAGATTTATCTTTGGCAGAAATGAAGCAAAGGTTAAACGAAAAACGGTTAGAACAACAAGCGCTGAGAAAACCGAAGTCAGAATCAGATATGACTGCCCAATTGGGTGTAGCTGCAGCTTTTGAATTGAGTTGGAAAGAATTAAGCCCTACTGCTCAAGAGTTAGCTTGTTTTTTAAGTGTATTAAATTTAGAGTCAATTCCTTGGAATTTAATTGAGCAATGTTTTCCCCACCAGGAACAAGAAGAATTAGAGGAAATTAGAGACGACTTATTGCTTGATTTACATTTGATTCAAAATGAAAGTAAAGGAGCATACAAACTTCATGAATTAATTAGACAGTTTTTGCAAACCAAGCTTACTGAGTTAATGCAGGTAGCTGATATAAAAAAAGCTGTTACATTAAGAATAGCTGCACTTGTTGAATATCAGCCTGCTTATATAATAAAATTATTGAAAGATGGTTTGCTTGACTGGAACTTTGTTAATGACATTTCACAAATTTCTGCTGTTGAATTAGGTTGGCAACTCCGAACAGCGACAAAAGCTTGGAGTATAGGTATTGGTCAATTGGCTAATTTAGTTTTACATTTACGTAACAATGGAAGTGTGCCTTCATTAGGAGTCCGTGTAGTTTATCTTTCATTAACTGACCCCAGAACTAACATCACCTATAAGTACGATAATTATTTTCAGACTGCCTGGTATTTTGGTAATGAAACGTTAGAAGATATTGTTGAATTACCACCAGAAGTTGAAACAGCATTAGCATATGATAATTCAGAAAAAACATCGCAGTCTCAAGTTTTTTTTGCAGCAGGCTGGAATTATTTTAGACGTGCCTCACTTAATACTAAAGCCTCCTGGGCTTGGCAGTGGACTTTCAACATAATTAGAGATACTCTGACCGAATTATTAAAACAACGAAGACTTCCTGTTAGTGCCGGCTTACTTTCTCTAGAAGCTGCTTGGCACGCTGCATTGTATTTAACTAATAGACGTAATTCTTCGTATTCAAATCCGATTTCTCTGAGTGAAATCGAAGAAATACTATCTCGCACAAATAACTCTCGTTTTTCAAAAATGTTACAGCATTGTGTTGATCAATTAAGAATTGATCTTGAATATTTGCGTGAGCAAGATGAGACAAATTTGAGTCTTCCCTCTTCTTTTCAAGCGTTTAAAAATAGTCAATACATATCTCCCGAAATATTGCTGCAATACACAGAGCATGTTTTTCGGGGCGCCATTGAAGGTTATTGTCAAATTGTTAGCTCCTTGTTCCCAAATTTTCTATCAAGTTTACAGTTAGCATCAATATTTCCTGCGCGACTTGTAGGTGTTGTTGTCGTATCGTCAAATTCGGCCAGCTTAACATGGTTTTGGGAACCTTTGCCCACAGGTAGCCAAAGTTGTACTGAGTTTAAGCTAGGGGTAAATCATCTTTCTGAAGATGACTCTCGTTTTCAATATGCTGCAAATCAGCTACGCTTATTACGACCAAATAGCTTCAAACACCTTTCTGTAAAAATAAGATCAGAATCAGAGCTTTCAAAGTCCTGGCTGGGAGACAATCCTGTCACAGAGTTAGCATATAAATGGTTGTGGGAAGATTTGAAAAAAGTTTTCTACTTAGAAGGTGAAATTGGCTATGCTGGTTTCCCTTACTGGCGGTAAGCTAGTAATAATAACTAATATTATTTTATACACAAACTCATACAACATCCAAAAATTAATCATTCTTTTCATAGGTTTTGTGCCAAGCCTTAAGTCCTTCTCCTGCCAGCACACCTTGATGCAGGTAGTAAACTCCTGAAAGCTCCAAACGCCCATGCCATCCTTGATTGTTCCCACCAATTATCATACGTTCTCCCAGCACCGTCCAAATCATCTCCAGCTTATTTTCTACTAAAAAAGGAGTAAGTTTTTCTTTTGAAATTAAAAAAGCGCTAGGTCCCACTTCCTCTGCTGATGGGTTAAAGGCTACAACTTCATTTATTGAATCTACGAAACTAAATTTACCACCTGACCATCTAAGACCCATATTCTTAATTAGCCAAGCAGATGGCATTAAGGCTGATATTGTATCGTCAATAGAACAATCAAATGTTGAGTTTTCACGTAAATACTCTATAGTTGTTACAACTATTGGGTAAGGTAAAGTTTCTTGCCCACTCCAAATCTCAACCCAATCTTGTGTTTCATCGAATCTCTTATTTGTATATGATGGAGACCAAGGAAACTCGCCAACAAAAACATCAAGCATGTGTTGTGATTCTGGCATCCATCCCCCCATAAAGTTTTTATCACTTAACCATTCTAATACTTGGTTAAAATGTTCTTGACGAATGATATAGCTTCGCACCTGATACCATATGTCGCGTCGTTTACTCTGATACTTTTCTTCTTCTATTGGTGCTGTTTCCGTCCATCGATAATGTCCTTCCAAAGTTAACCAAGTTTGACCATCATTTGGTTTGGTTAATTCAATTAATCTAATTGGTTCGGGGCAATCATTTTCCTTTGCTATCCAAGCAATTTTTTCTTGTTTATTAGCATCGTTAAATACATACTCAACAGGTTGCCACCATATAAACTTTTTTCTGTCATCTTCCTGTTCAGGTAATTTCCGTAACAGTAATGATGGGTCGATATCACGAGTTCCTGAACTAATCTGCCACGGACCATTATATTTTTGAGGAGAATTATCTAACCTATAATTCCCAGTAAACTCGAAGTTGTCTGCAACATGAGCAAGAAATTCATGATAAGCAATCCACTGATATTTCTTCCCAATTCTCTCAGATTTATTGGCTTCACGACTATAGCTTCTATAATTTATATGTCGGTCAAAGTATCCGAACTTATCTTTCGTCCAACCTAATTCAAATACCCGTTTTAAAATCCAACGTTGGGCAATAGATAAATCAAATCGAAATTTATCACCTTTTGGATCTTCTAAGTAAGGCAAAATAAATTCGTTGAATACCCTTTTCTTTTTATTACCTAACGTTTTTAAAAATATTTTTTCTTCACTGGCAAGAAAACGATCTAACTCTTCTTGTGAAAATTCATATTGAAAACGTTCTCTCTGTTGAGCAGGTTCAAGGCGTTGCAAGAATTTAACATTAGAACGTAGTTTTTCATAGTGCTGCCAAGCATCTGTTTGTTTTTGAGTTAAAGACTCAATAAACTTTTCATATTCTTTTTTTCTAATAGTACAAATTTCTTTGCTGCCTTGTTCTGTTAAACGATGCGAAGACCATTCAAAATCTCCATGATTAGTGCCGATAATATACCGAGCAAAATCTCCAAAGTCCATCACTGATTCATAAATATCGTAACGTGCCCACTCGATATCATCCATATCTTCCCATGTTCTGCCGTAATCTTCTAATTCTTCTTTTGTGGAAATCTCATCGAACCAAGGACTTTGGTAAGGTGGGCGAGCGCGTATTAAATCGACATTCGCTGGTAATAAGTTGCGATGGACTGCGGCTTCGATAACCCCACGCGCATAGTCGCGCAGGAGTATGTGTGCCGGCGGTTTACCGTCCTGAAACACCCATTCGTAAACTTTGCCAGCAAGCTCTGCTACCCCAGTTACATCGTTACTAAGCATTGCCACGCCATAAGCCACAGCATAAAGGCGTTCTAGCACATAAAGATCATTAACGTCCAAAAATTGCCCAATTACCCGCACTAATATGTGGGGTCTTAGATGAAGCATAGCAACAAGGGCTTTGGTTGCACGATCACGAACATAACGATGAGAGGTTGTTAAAAACCATGCTAAAGCAATGGCACAAAGTTCAATCGCGTCATCTGAAATATGTGTTTTTTCAGCCTCCCATGACCATTCCAGCAAGCGGTCAACAGCACCACGTTCTTCATACTGGAAATACAAATATATAGACCAAAGCTTGTCGCGGTCTGGCATTTCAAGGCTGATAAGGTGGTTATGAAGAAATTTGGCATTTAAGGGATGTTCTGGATCTGCTGCAACTGTTAGTAGTAAATTGTATACAGCCTCTTCTCCACCATCCTCAACAAATATCTCATTAAGATAGTCCTTGGTTGCATCAGTTATTTTGTTAGGGTTGCGCCAGATAATACTGTGAAGGAAAGTACGTTTTAAAATATCCCAAGTTTTCGCGTGTGGAGCTAATTCTACTAATTCGTACCCAGTTTTTTCCGGCAATTGAATACAGACAGCTTCAATCCAACCACTGTAGCGCCATGCCTGCCAATCATCAGCCAGCATTTTCCATAATGGTTGATTTGTATTAAATGAAGCTGCTAAGTTGTTTTGATTAAGATGTTTGTTTAGAAGGTAGCGAACTATGAGATGGTCGCTAAATTTCTCATAAGGAAATTTAACAGTGTCAATAGTCTGAGGGTCGGAATCATCGTCATTTGAACGAACATAAACTAAATCCTCGGCAAGTAACCCTTCGCTAACAAGATTTACAAATAGTGTTTGCTGATGACCTGTTGCAGGTAGGATTTGATTAACAATTTTTTTTGCTTCTTCTCTCTCTACCCAAAGTTGTCCGGTTTCCGCCATGTGGCAAGCAAGTTTATCTACTGCTTGCAGAACTAAATTAGTCTTATCATCATAATCAAGCTTTTGCCATAAAATTTCGTGGACAGTATTTATAAAAAAATTAAAGACTGCTGAAATGCCTTTAAGCCCTTTTGGTATGCGCGTTAACTTTCTTTTAGCAAGACCTTCGCAGAAAATCTTCAGAAAAAGGGGATTGGAAAATTCCGGTACTAATAAGGGGATATTTGGACGCTCAATACCATAGTGGTCAAAAAAGGTTTTTGTTGCTATGTACTCATGGCTATTAAAGCCACGATGGTAAACCCTAACTAAGTTTTCAGGTATGAGTCCATTTGGTATGACCATTCTCTCATATGAGGTACGACAGCTGATCGCAATACCAATACGTGGATAATGACTTAAAACGCTGATAATACCAGCAAGCTCATCTTTCCATAAACGTCTGCTATCACTTTCGTTAAGGGCATCAATTAATATTAGCGCGCGTCTTCCACAAGATTGTGCAACTGTATTTAAAGCATTAAGAAATTCATGTCGATCACGAAATGGCAGGTGTAACCTCTGCATAATTTGGAACCAAGGCTCACCATTGCTAAAATGCTGCCCTAACAATATTACTGTGGGTAATGATTCATCAAGCCGACGTTTTGCTATATCGCAAAATAGGTGGGTTTTACCCGTACCTGCTTCCCCCAGAAATAGAAGCGCTCCTTGATTTGCGGCTTGTGTACTATCACTTGTTGCAAATTTATTTATCTCCACCACAACTTTTTGAACTTCAAAGACGTAGTGGCGAACATTTTCCAATAACTCTTTGTCTGGAGAGCGAGTATATGTGTTTTTTGTTGCTTGTGCTGTTTTCGGCTCAAGTAATGATTCTGCTTGCCGTGACAATTCATGGCATTCAGATGCAACTGTTCCTATTTGTTGAGCCAGTGCTGCCAAATGGGAAAAATTAATGGGTGTAAATGTATCTCGGTCAATTTGTTTTAATGCACTTACTAACGCGAGGGCATTTTTACTCAGCGTATTTAGTGATTGTGCTATTTCTGGAAATTTCTGCTCAAGTTCCGTTGATGCTTTAGCTTGACTTAATTTTCGACAAAGCTGACCATATAAATTTTGGATACGGTCAAAAAACTTATCGGTTCTACCAAGTCCCTCAAAGGCCCAAGCTTCCGGTAAATCAACGTGAATTTCTGGAGTATAACGGGCGCCAGCACTTGCCCGAACTTCCTGAAAGTGCTGACGCATTCCATTAATAGTTAGTTCTGGTGGTGGAGGCGCCAGGTAGATATTTTGGGTTGGACTCTCAACAGTCAAATCACCACCCACGTTGAGGTGATTCAGCATTTCCTGCTGAAATTTTGGCTGTTGATTTTCTCCTGACTGGTTATTTGCCACCTCGATTATCCTGAGTTACATCACCAACTTTAACATCACCGCCAACGTGCCAATTTCTACCAAATGTTTGTTGAGCATTACTTCGCCCGTCATTGACTTGTTGAACATTTCCAATCTCAACCTTGCCTCTGACACGCAGTTCCTCCAAAACTACTTGTACAGTAGGAGACTGTGACTGCAATTGCTTAACTAATTCCTGTAACTTGGTTGCAAAATCCTGGTCTGACTCCATATGAGTAACAAGTTCTGCTTGTAGTACCTGAGTATTTGCCTCAGTTGGATTTGCTTCTGCTCGTGTTAGTAACCCAGACGTTCCTGCGGTTTGCAATTTTGCCTGAACTGTTTTGCGTACACTTTGGATAGTTTCCCCACTTTTATCCCAGGCTGTTTCACCAATTTTCTCGCCAACTTTTTCTAACGCTTTCGGCAGAATAACCGTAGTAACCACTCCAGCAACCACAGATAATGGATCCATTTTCATTCTCCCACTAGAGAAAATCAGTATAAAACTTTATCTACTCAAATATAACGACTATTTAGAAAAATGTGGCATCTGAAACAATGTACTTTTTTATACACATTTGAAACCATTGCTGTATCTAAGTTTATCAGGGTAATTGTTTCTCTTTAAGCTAAAAAGTATCAATTTTAAAGAGCCGTGTAAAAATAAGTTATACAATTTTAATAGGAAGTCGCAGATAACTAATTGAGCTAAAGCCTTTTTAAATAAGCATCGCTTCTATGCAGCTTTACACATATATTAATATTAAACAGTTGAGTACTTTCATGTTTATAGGTTGAATTTTGTGCTTTTGTATTTTTCTATTTCTTTAATGGGTAACAGTAATGTATCTTCTATTTCTTGGCGTACTGCCTTACTAACTACACAACCACTATTGAGGCAATCTATTAGCAGCTTATTGGCATCATAATACTGTTTTAGTAATTGTTTTTGTTTGTTAGTGAACTGCCATTCATGACCAATATTACGATATTTAACCATCACATATCTTGTTTTTTCTATCCGCATCTGTTTGTAAACTTGCCACCATTGCTGATTTTTCATAGTATCCTTCTCATCATCTGGAGGCTTGGGTAACTGGGTACTTATCTGTTGAAGCGATTGTAGCATTTCAGGGTTAAGCGAACGAATATAGTCTGATGATGGTTCAGGAAGATTCCACTCAAAAGCACTGTAATTTTTACCAGATTGAAGCGTGCGCTCAATAGATTGTTCAAGTACCAATTTATAAAATTCTATCTCCAAAGTAGAAGCATATATGTCGAAGTTGAAAAAAAGTTCTAAGTTAATAATATCAAGCTCAATACCTAAACCAAGGTTAAAGTAAAAGAATCGAACCTCTATTGGAGATTTAGATGTTTGACAGGAAGAGAATTTCTCGTTGAGCCAGTTGAGAAACCGCTGTAATTTCTCATCTGAACTCACGATTTTATTAATATTTTCTTGCATTAACTGTAGTAAATTATCAGCATTATTAATTATTAAAACTACTAGTAAAAATACTTCTCGCCAATACTTTTCCATAACGTGGCTGGTCAAACTCTGCCAGTCAGTCTGCTCGCAGAACCACTTCGCCACCAAATACTCTTGAAACGTCAAATGCGAAAAAGACCAAACCTTCTGTGCCCTCTCAATCAATAACCCATGCTGAAACTCGATCGCTCTCATTACCCCTCGACTCTCCTGTAGCTTAATCCCTAAAAACTCCCCAATATACCTCTCCAACTCCTCCTGCTCAAACAACACATACTTTTCCTGCTCAAACTTTTTTACAGCCAAAAAGCTTAAAAGTTCCAATTTTCGCTCCACCGATAAATCCTGGTAGATCTCACCGCGCTCAACTGAGCGTGATTTGTCCCACCGTTCCACCAATAACTCCAACCCCTCCTCATATAACTTAGAACGCTTCGAGTAAAATTTTTGTGTTTGGTGGAATACCGCACAAGTCAAACTAAGCAAAATGGGTGTAATTGCAAGTTCTCGAATTGGCTTGTTTTCCTCTCGAAACAACTGTCCTAAAAATTCCTGCGTTTTTATTTCCCCCTCACTTGCATTCACACACACCGTCCCAAACCAATGAGCCGCAAATACCCTCACCTGTTCTTCGTTAAAATCCGCAACTTCCGCATAATCAAACCGCTCAAACCGCGATTCTTGATTTTGCGTCCTACAAGTCACTATCACCTGCACCTGGGGATAAGCACGGGCAAACCCCTTAATCTCCCTGGCAATTAGCTTTCCTGCTTCTCCTGTAACCTCATCCAACCCATCCAGTAACACCAATGCCTTACCTTGATTTAATAGTAATCGTATATTTGTATTACTCAACTTCCAAAGCTGCCCCAAAAACAGCTCTAAGTTATAGGCAAACTGGTGCCTATCATCTACAAAATCCCGCAGTTTAATCAACACTGGAATGCGGTGTGTTTGTAGCTTGCCCGCATTACATTCCGTTACAATTCGCTGTAAATAAGTTGTTTTTCCCGAACCAGGTTTACCCACCACCATCAGGTTTGTATTCCGCTCTAGTACTGCCAACCCCGAAACACGCTGCTGTTGCCGACCTAACCCAATTCGATCTAAACTGCGATAGTTAGAATCACCAGTTGTAAAGTCCTGCCACAAATCATCTAGTTCCGACCTGCGACTGCTGCTAAGTGACTCTAGGATATTTACATCCACAAATAAATCTCCCAAAGGCACCCAATGGTCTATTCCCCATAACGGCATCGTGCCGTGTAAACTTTTGGTGTCATCGTGGATACGCGCTCGCGCTTGTTTGTCCAAACGTAATCTTGCTGTATCCGCAGGGCTTGATGCTAAAAGTAAAATTGTACACTTTGGGGTTGGGTTGTTAGTTAGGTTTGTGAGCTGGCTTGCAGTACCAGTACCATAAATTTGCGTAATACTTCCTACACTTATATTACCGCCAACTTGTGTATTACCACCAAAAATACTTTGCCCAGGATTAGGACGATTATCTTGTACTGAAGTTTTTGATTGACTGGAAGAGTTACCGTACTTTAAGCCAATGGTATACCTTGGCACTGGATTATTTTTGTCACCCCAGCGTGCGTCCGCAGACCAGGCGCCATCTGTTTTTTCTTTCTTACGTGTCTCCACCGTTAATATGCCGCTTTCTGGGTCAAGCGTGAGCAAATTATATTGTAGAGGAATACCCGTTACTTGTTCTTTGGTTGGGGCGCCGAATGTTCCAGCAGCAATAATGCGTAGTCCCCGCCGAGTGTCATATTGAAAATTCTCATCTTTAGCTTCATGGATGTGTCCATGAATACCAAGCTGAAAACCATTAACTGCTAACTGCTCAAGAAAAGCAACATTTTTTATCGACTCGAACCCATTAACGGGATGATGCCAAACAGCTATCTTTAGCCAGTCGCTATAGTCCTGATTCAAAATTTTGTCGAGAGCGTTGGCGATTGCATTCGGATGTATACCAGCACGATTTTTGTACTCGTGGTCAATTTCCCAACAGGAATTAAGTGCTAAAAATAAAATTTTGTCTTCAGGGCAAGGATGTAAGATTGCTTGTTGGTCGTACTCCTGGGGATAGGACTTATTGTAAATTTTTTTATAAAAATGATTATTGAAATAATCGAAACGCTTTTTATACTCGGTTTGATCACAAATTAACGCTCCAGCACTACCTGCTTCAATATAGCGACCTTCAGGCAATGGTTTGGGAAGCTTACGAGTCGGGACAAACCCATATGCAGTTTCGGATAGTTCCCAATTAAGGTCATGATTTCCAGGAACAATAACAACGCGATTTGGATCAAGCCCATAGCGTTTTACCAGTTTATCAATTAGCTCAAAAGCTGCTTCGTATTCCTCCTCTGTTGAGCGGTTGGCAACATCCCCAGAAATAACTAAATAATTAAGCTGCTTGACATTAAGATTTTGCGTCAGGTCACTAGCAAGTTGAGTAAAATACTGTTGTACTTGGGTGCCAGTTCCTAAATGAATGTCGGAGAGGTGGAGAATGCGAATGTGTTTATCTACGTCTGTCATGTATAATTCATTATCCTGACGGAATGCCTTTACTTCTTGCTTAGTACGTTCTTTTACTGTAGCTTGTAGTTCCTGTTGTTTTTTAATATACGCTTTATCGCTTTCATATTTTTCCTCTATACTACGAGGAATTAATACACCTGTGTCACAATACTGACAAGAAATTTCCAGCTTACCTGCCTTTAGTCGTGCTTCAATAGCCTCTCGGTTTGTAACTTCTTTACCACACTCAGGATTAGGACAGTAGAGACGAATACGTTCTTGAATATCAATGCCTTTGGTATAGAGGTGGTTAGTAATAAACTGAATGAAAGTAACACGGTAAAAGTCGCTAACCCCAGGATAAAAGTAAATTTCCAGTTCCCCAGTGCCTTCTGATACTTGTTCCATTGCAAAGCCGAGACGATGGGCTTCCCGCGAAAACTCAGCTGTGTATTTCCAGAGGTTTTCTCGTTGGAAATCTTTAGTATAGCTGAGACAAACCACTAGAGACGCATAAATTGCTTCGATACTACCAGAAAATTCGTAGGTAACTTCTGTGGGTGGGTGAGTATTTTCGGCAAACCGACGTAATGTATTAAACTGGCTAGGAAAAACTAATCGCCCTAATTCTCTAAAAGCTAAGTTACAGCGAATAAATAGCTCTACAGTAGATTCCAGTACCAATTTTTCTTCTATTATAGGTAAGCGTTCTTTTATCGCAAAGCTATTAAAAGGTAAATTAGCACAAACTACGTCTCTTTCGGGAATTGAGCCAATGCCCTCTGGATGATTGCGAGCCGCTTGAATGATAGACGAGGCGTATTGGTTGATAAATTCGGGACGCAGCAACACTAGTTGCATGGTAGGAGTGGGAGCAAGGCAATAAACAAACCCTTGTGCTTGCAGTAAGCCGACTACCGTATCAAGTTCTGCTTGAGTTGGTGGACGTTCTGTATAACGTTTTTCAACTTCCTGCTTGACACGCTCTATTGGAATTAAGGTATCTCCTGCTTCTTTGCGCTCCAACAAAAATTCACGAATGACTTGAAACAGCTTTGGTGTTGTAGTACGGGGCAGCTTGTGCCAGGGAATCGATGCAAGAATTTTTTGTAATAATTGTTCTACCCCCTCCCCCGTTTTTGCTGAGGTACGAAAGTAACCATCTAAACTATAATTACCTATAATTCGATTTATTTCGCGTTGGTCTACTGTAACAGGACTAACATCACAACGGGCAGAAACTAAATATTTGAGGGCATTTGCAGGAGCCAATTTTTTTAAAACCTTTGCCCAATATGGTATTCCTCGAAAAGGTTCGGCTGCATCGGAGCAGTCAAATAATAAAAGGGCTACATCCGTATTATCTAAAAATAATTGGTGAACCAAATGGTAGTCAGGTTGTCCCGCTAAATCCCAAAGGGTAATCTCAGGTCGTACTTTGATCAAGTCACTACCTGAATTTACTGTTTGGGTAACTGGAATTTGCCAGAATTGGGCACCATGAGTTGAGTCTGTTTTACGAAATTTTTTTTCTGCAATGTGTATACCTAGTGCAGATTTACCTACACCGCTTTCACCAACAAGTACTACCTTGGTATTAATAAGAAAAATCTCTTTGTTGGTCTGGCTCTGGCGAATAGCATTTTCTAAGATTTTTTTGATTTCTCGTGGAGTAAATCCACCTCTAAATTTATATATGTTAACCACTGAGTCATTTTCGCCTGAAGTTGCGATTGTAGGTTGATTTTGGTTAGGATGGAGAGCGAAATTAGCTGGCCAATGATACTGATTTGAATCTGAAGGCACTGATAACTCTGTTACCTCGGCATTCGTAATACAGTCCCAAACCCGAATTGTTGCATCAACTGACTTAGAAAATAAAAGGCGACTATCCGTAAAAAAAGCAACATGATTTATGGCATCGATATGACCCTCAAAAATATTTGTCATCTCTCCTGTCTTGAGGTCCCAAAGCCTAATAGTCCGATCTGCTGCTCCTGACGCAAGCATCAAACCATCTGGCGACCAGGCAACACAATTTACGAAACCAGAATGTCCCAAAAGTGTCCTTATTTGTTTCCCAGTTTTGGATTCCCAAAGCTTGATACTTCCATCATCAGAACATGAGGCAAGGATTTGACCGTTTGGGCACCATGCCACATTATTAACTTGTGACGTATGCCCTTTGAGCATTTGCTCTAATGCCCCCGTATTTGGATTCCACAATCGAATAATGTCTTCATTAGAACACGAAGCAAGATGTAGTCCGTCAGGAGACCAAGCCACACTAAAAACTCGGCTATCAGATACGTTTATTGTCCGCAGCAATTGTCCTATGCTTGGTTGCCATAAATTTATATTTCCATCATAGGAGCCTGACACCAGTATTTCACCATCCGGAGACCATGCCAGACCGTAAACTGCATTAGAATGGTTATGTAATGTCTGGCACAATTTCTTAGTTTCCAAATTCCAAAGCCGAATGCACCCATCATCAAAGCTACATGTGAGTATTTGCCCATTTGGAGACCATGCAATTCCAGTAATTTTACTTATATGTTGTGTTTGAAGATGAAGGGTTTGTTGAAACTCAAAATCGGGTAGTTTAGATCCTGGTGCCATAAAGAATATAGTTATATTTATTACAGTATTTTTAGATATTAAGTATCAATTTGGGAGTATATAGGAGTTTTTCTGTTATATTGTAGTATTTTATATTACTTTTGTTTTTGCTTAATTATTCGCACAGTTGCTAATATCCCCAAAGTTTACTAAATAATACAGCTATAATACTTAATTTCTCAAGATAAAAGACTAGATATTTTACGTAATAATACTTGGATTAGTGTAATCTGATTTTATAAATATTACTTAATAATATTCCTGTTCTTCATGCGGAAACGCGAGGCATAGTTGTGTATTGAAAATATTGTACATAGCACAAAGGTTATTATGGAAACACTAACAGGCGCCGCAGTTGCCACCCTTCTCCTAACCAAGATGATTGAAAAAGTCGGAGAAAAGATGGGTGAGAAGCTGCCAGAACTAGGAAGCAAGGCACTCGAACAGATAGGAAAACTTAAGCAAGTACTGTGGCGTAAGGCGCCAGAAACAGCCAGTGCCATTGAAAGAGTAACTTACCAACCAGAGCTAGTAGAACAGCAGCCAGAACAATATGGTATTGAAGTACTAACAGCGAAGTTAGAGTCAGCAACCAAACAAGATGCCGAAATTGCCGAAGTTGTCGATGCACTTGCAGCCGAAGTTTTACCGCAGTTGCCATCAAAGGTAGTGCAGAAGATGGCAGTGGGGATTAAGGGTAAAAGCTTAACGGCTAAAGATTTGTTGCAGGAAGCAAAGCCAGGTAGTACTGATGTAAATCAGGAAATGTTAAAAGATGTAAATATAGAGGGGGATATTAACTTGGGAGACTTAATCCAAAAATCGTAAATACAGGTATGCATACCGACGGTAAATTGCTTATAATTACAGAAAGATTTAATTTTTTTCTTAAAACATTACCGTCGGCGCCTCTAAGCCAACCAAGGTGGTTGCTATTATTATTTGAACTTATTTAAAATATAAGTGATAGTACACGCGCGTAAACAGACTATATATACATCAAACAGCACTTTTAGCAAGAGATGAACCAGGAAGCTTCAAGTTCAACAAACCAGCAGGAAATTTTGAAAGATATCTTTGCTGGACGTGATTTAACTTTTAGGGACGTTAAGCAAGAAAGCATTGAAAACCAAATAAATGTCTTAGTTTTAAATATCCCAGATTCAGAAAAAACTAATCAAGAAATTATCAACGCCATTAGCAAAGCTTACGTGGCTACTGTTCCTGATGGCTGGTTTGACTGGCGTCCGAAGGAAACACAACTTGATAGCATTTTGACGCAGTTGAAAGAAATTCCTCATCAAAACGCTGGTATTTCACCTTTGTTACAATTTGTTGAGCGTCTTGTTCAAGATGATAACGTACCTAAATATATACAGGATAAGCTGAAAGAACTTTTAAACGTTACTCCTATAGAAAATAGTAGTAAATATATATCAAAACAACTGCTACACTCCTATCTATTAATCCAGTTGCGTCCAGAAGTCAATAACAAAATTCTGCTGAAAGCTTGGTTTATTCCCGATGATAACGTTCAAGATGAGTGGGAACGTTTTAAAGCTTTAACTGTTGACCCACAACAAACAGAAATTCCTTATGTGCCAGAACAAATACCGACTTTGCTTAATAACTTGATCAAGCAATGTTTTGAAGAACATCTTCAGGGTCAACCAACCGAACTAACAGTAGAAGTTTTTTTACCACGAGAACGTTTGTGTGATGAAGTCGAGAAATGGCAATATATAGATGATGAGAATTTCAGCATCACAATCGGAACTGAGTATTGTGTAATTGTGCGCTCCTACGAGCGGTTAAGAAAACTACGCACAGTCCAAGGAGCTACTTGGCAGAAAAACTGGCTCAAAGTCAAGCAGATTTGGAAGAATACTCCCTGTCACGAAGAAATTACAACGCTCTCTCAATCTTGTTTTGACCCAAATAAATTAAGAAAATCATTAATCGAGAAAATAGTTCTCAAGGTATGCTGTTGTCTATCTGAAACAGAACGAAACGTTTTGTTTAGCGCTATTGACAGTGCGGGAACTCCAATTTTACTTTTATCGCGGCGTGAGGTGCAAAATCTCAAAAACGCTACTGAGTTCGATAAACTACTAAATGATGGTTCGTTATCTGAATTATCTGTACGTCTAAAAAAGCAACGTCTCGCGGCTGATAATGATGGTGATGAAATGCATTTGGGTCATCATTTAGTCCTGCTGTGGGATGACCCTAACAGAGTACCACCAAATCCCGCATTAGAGTTTTTAGCTTGATAGATGAGGAGTAAGCAATGAGTGATTGGCTAATTTTTCGAGGTACGGACTTACCCCACGATGGAATTCAAAATCTCCCTGAAGCTCCAAAATGGCGCCAGTTTGGAGAGGTCAAAGAAGAGCAGCGTGGCAAAACGTTTCAAGTTCGTCCCAACGAAATTGAGTTAGTCAATGCAGCATTGTACCTGCGGCGCCCTCTTTTGGTGACAGGGAAACCAGGAACTGGTAAAACTTCTCTTGCTTACAAAGTCGCTTATGAGTTAAAACTGGGTTCCGTACTGCTATGGCCTATTACTACACGCTCAATGCTTCAAGATGGACTTTATCGCTATGATGCAATTGCGCGGTTGCAAGATGCCCAAGGAAAAGATAACACAAGGGATATCGGCAAGTATATCCAACTTGGTCCGGTGGGAACAGCACTTTTAGCTTCGTCTCATCCGCGCGTTTTGCTTATCGACGAAATTGATAAAAGCGATATTGATTTGCCTAATGATTTACTTAATATATTTGAAGAAGGCGAATTTGAAATCCCCGAACTAGCTCGATTACCCAAGGAGTTACAGCCAGTGGAAGTACGAACTTACGACGGTAGTGTTGCTACTGTTGAAAATGGGCGAATACGTTGTCCAAACTTTCCTTTTGTGCTGCTCACTAGTAACGGCGAGCGAGAATTTCCCCCAGCCTTTTTGAGGCGCTGTCTACGACTAACGATGGAAAATGCCGATGTAGATGCCCTGAAAAAAATTGTTCAGGCTCACTTGGGCGAAAATGTAATGCAAGAAGCACAAACATTAATTGATAAATTTATTGCACTTCGAGATAAAAGCAATGCTGGGGACTTAGCTACAGACCAGTTACTTAACGCGATTTATTTAGTCACTCGTGAAATTAGTCCAGTTGGCGATGATAAAGAACGGCTGTTAGGGGAACTAATGAAATATTTAACCAGCACAGAGGGTATATGATAGACCGGATAATTGCGGCTCTGGGCAGCAAAAGCGTTGGATTAGAGTTAACCAGCAAAGAGATTGCTGATGTCCTTTGGCTTGCAGTTCAAATGCAGCGAAAATCTGCACCTTCTTCTGTTCAAGTGCAATCAATACAACCAACACTTCCCGAAACTCCAGTAATTCCCTCACAATCAAACAACAACATAGATTCTCAAAAACCTTCTAACTCCGAAGAAAAAAGTACCAACATCTATCCCCAGTCTCCTACAACTAACAGCTACGACTCCACAGAATCATCTGGCTTACCAATTAAAGTTCCCTCCCCTCAAGCACTGCGAAATGAACTTGCACTCGCACGCTCCCTCAAACCTTTAAAACGTCGAGTTCCTTCACGCACTACCGAAGCCATTGATGAAGGCGCCACTGCACAACGCATTGCCGAAGAGAAACTTTGGATACCCGTAATGCGCCCAGCCCCAGAACGTTGGTTAGAAGTCGCTTTGGTAATTGATGAGTCACCATCAATGATGCTCTGGAAGCAAACAATCAAAGAATTACGACAACTGCTTGAACGACACGGTGCTTTCAGAGACGTGCGGACTTGGGGATTATCCATAGATACCAATGAAAAAGTTTTGTTACGTCCCAGCGGTTCAGCGCAGAAAAGGTTTCATAGTCCCAAAGAATTAATCGAACCAAATGGACGGCGTTTATTTTTAGTTATAAGTGATTGTGTTTCCTCAGCTTGGCGTAGTGGCGCAATCACAAGAGCTTTAAGTGTTTGGGCTAACACAAGTCCAATGGCAATCCTTCAAGTTTTACCAGAGTGGCTTTGGGAAAGAAGTGCTTTAGGTATAGCTGAATCAGTTTTACTACGAAGTTTGGCGCCTGGAGTACCAAACCAACAGTTAATAACAAAGGCTTTGGATTTGCTAGATGATGTTACTAACAGTTTGAAAATTCCTGTAGTGTCTCTAGAACCACAATCCTTAAAAACTTGGGCACGAATGGTTGCTGGTGCGGGAGATGTACAAAGCAAAGGATTTTTATTTGCCCTTGATTCATTATTAGATAATAATTTTGTATCAGCAGAGAATTATAGTACCCCGCTTTCAGCCAAACAGCGTCTCCAGCGCTTTCGTCTTTCTGCCTCCCCAATGGCGCGGAAACTAGCAGGACTGATGGCAGCGGCACCTGTAAGTTTGCCAGTAGTACGGTTGATACAGCAGACGATGTTACCGCAGTCGAGCCAAGTTCATGTTGCGGAGGTATTTTTAGGTGGGATATTGAAACCGCTTTCGGACATTAATGTAGATATTGAGCTAGATAACGTACAGTATGAGTTTTTTGATGGAGTGCGGGATTTGTTGTTAGATTCAATACCCATCAGTTTATCTGCTGAGGTAGTGGGTAATATTTCTGATTACATAGCCAAGCGGGCTGGTCTATCTGTTAATGAGTTTACGGCAATGCTAGTTAATCCAACAGCTTATGATATTTGGAGTGATGTTTTGATACGTCCTTTTGCTAAAGTAACAGCAAAAGTTTTAAGGCGTTTTGGAGAAAGGTATACTCAATTAGCTGAAGAGTTAGAGAAGTTTTCTCAAATAGCTTATCAAAACTATACAAGTTTTAAACAATCTAAAATTTTATGTGTTGATGATACAAGTGATAATTTAGTTTTACTAGAAACAATTTTGGAGGTAGAAGGATATAATATTGAATTAATACAAGATAGCGTAATAGCTTTAAAAATGGTAGAAGATTCGCCACCAGATTTGCTAGTTTTAGATGTGATGATGCCAGAATTAGACGGCTATGAATTTACTCGTCGTATTCGACAAAACAGTTCTTTGCCATACATCCCAATTTTACTATTAACAGCATTTAATGATGCGAGTGTTGTCGAAGGGCTAGATGCTGGCGCTGATGATTTTATTCGTAAACCCTTTGACCAAGATGAGCTGTTTGCAAGAGTGCGTTCACTTTTGCGTATAAAGCATATTATATATACAAATATGCTTGATCATACTTCGTTAACTAAATCTGTCGGTGAATTATTAAACAAATTTTCTTATTCACAATTATCAGAAAGAAATCGGATTTTCTGTGTTGATGATACTAATGATAATTTACTTTTACTTGAAACAATTTTGGAATTAGAAGGATACAATATTAAATTAATACAAAATAGCGCTATAGCTTTAAACATGGTGGAAGACTTACCACCAGATTTACTAATTTTAGATGTGATGATGCCAGAATTAAACGGCTACGAATTTACTCGTCGCGTTCGGCAAAACAAATCTTTGCCATACATCCCAATTTTGCTAGTAACAGCATTTAATGATGCAAGTGTTGTTGAAGGACTAGATGCTGGTGCTGATGATTTTATCCGTAAACCCTTTGACAATGATGAATTTCTTGCAAGGGTGCGCTCACTCTTGCGACTTAAAATTCTGCTTTCAAAAGAAATTGTATTAACTTAGATTAATAACTTTTATCATCTCGATCAAGTACTAGTGCTGATAACTTATTTATTATATTATTTTTAGGTATTTAAAAGTGTCAAATAATTTTTTAGGAGAAGAGCAAAACCCAATAATTCAGCAGTCATTGCTAAACAATAATAATGTGGGTCGGAACCTAATCATCGATAAGATTGAACAACAGATTACCAATAATTGGAATACAACTCAACCTAACAAATTAGGCCCCTTACACCGCGAAATTTTCAAACCACTGATAGAAAGTCGCCTCGCTTTGTTTGGTGGACGCGATACCATACTTGTTCAAATAGCAAAATTTATAAACCAAGCAACAGGAGGTTACCTTGTAATCATAGCACCTGCTGGCTTCGGTAAAACTTCTTTAATAGCGAAATTGGTAATCGAAGCCCCAGAAAAATTTGCTTACCATTTCTTTGCCCCTTATGAAAACCCTAATAGCGTTACAGAGGAAGGTTTTTTAAGAAATGTAGTTGAGCAAATGGCATTGTGGCACGGTTATACTAACTCCCTTCCAAAAAAGTTAACCGATTTGCAAGCACTGTACCATAATTTGTTGGATAAACCACTTAATTCTACACACGTACTAGCAATTGATGGACTCGACGAGGTGGTAAATTGGAAAATAGCTCCTCATCTGAGTCGTCGTCTGCCTGATAACCTACATATTATCCTAACAATTCGGGATGTCGGTCAAGATTTAGCAGTTGATTACGATTTTCCAAATAACCAAACGGATTGGACTTTGGACAAAAAAATATGCTTCACCAAGCTTGTTCTGAAATCGGACTCGTTAATGATGAACATGCAGATAGCCTGAGAGCTATAGCCCTAGCCGAGGCAAGGGTAAAAGATTTTTTTACAGCCCGTGAAACAGCTAAAAATATCGGATTTCATTGAACTGCTGAAGTCATGCAAATAATAGCCAAACTACAAGCAAATCATGAGCAGTGGGAAGAATCATTAATAACTATCTCTGAGACTTTAGAGAATCCCTCGTTCTTTATACAACGCAAAGAGCTAGAAATTTTATGTACAAAAGCTATTATAGAAGCTAAAAGAGATAAAGTATCTTCACAGGCAGCCTTTGAAGGACTTCTACAATTCGCGCGAGAAAATGAAAAGCAGCGAGATGAGAACTTATCTACTATAGTGGCAGCGGTAGCAGAAGCAGGCGAAATTTCCACAGCGCTTAACATTGCAAATGAAATTCAAGATGCTTTTGAACTATTGAGAGCATTTTTGGCTATTGGCAGGGAACAGTTCAACCAAGGAGAAGAAGTCACAGTTCTAAACTTTGCTCTTAAAACTAAAAATCAAATTCAAGATGAAAATAAGCATCTGCAAGCTATCAAAATAATCGCTCAAATACAAGCAATTGCAGAGGAAGGTGAGCAAGCGGTGAAAACAGTTGAGACAATACTTTCAGCCCGTCACTGGCACTTGCCTGGACTTGCCTTATTGTTCGTTGAAACAAGGGATAAGACAAACTTCAAAAAGTTATTAATCCCTTGCGCTTACTACTTAGATGCTGCTCACGAAATGTGTGGATATATAGCACGCATGTATCCGGAAACATCGGAGAATATAGCAAAAGTAGTAACAGAACTTAGTCAATCCTTGGATTAAGTTGTTTGAGTGCAAACAAAGTACTTTTTTAAGCGACTGCATGATTGAGTAGGATGCTCCAAACAATGCGGAATATTTATAGGACTTACGCATTGACAGAAAAGTCAAAGTAGCAGGTACTGTTTTTCAGGCTTATGGCTAGTTTTTTGGCTAACAAACATGGCACCGTTATCAATAAAAGGGTAATTCTAAAAAGGCTGAAACGACGTATTTACGTTAAAGCACAAGATAATTAGTTTGTACAGTGCGTAAGTCCTAATTTATAATCAACCGATAAGTACCCATTAACTACTCGGAATGCAACTAACATCACTTCCGTGTCTTAGACTTCGAGGCGCTGTTAAGCGCAATATTTAAACAATATTCATTTACTTTTACTTTCTCCTTGATGTTTTGGGGTAATTTCTCCACGCTCCTTGGCAAGTCTGACCGATGTTTCAATCAAAAAAGCTGCTTCTGCATCAGTTGGTCTTCCTTGAGAATCTGCCCACTGCTCTAAATCTTCAAATACAGAATCAGGTAAGGTTACGAAAACCCTTTTACTTACGGTGCCTTATATGAAAATTTATTTACCCTTTTATACTACGGTTTAATCATTGGGGTAGTCCAGATAGCCGACGCGCTTTCACACATTCACGTTTATGGCTTCGGCGTTTTTATAGTGTTCCCATTACTGGGTCAAGAAAGGGAATACAAGGCTTGGGTAAGAAACCAGCTATTTTCCTAAAAAGCTGCGTAAAAATGCCTAACTAAATCTAGGAGGCATTCGCAATATCCTTGGACACAGGCTGTCCACCTGCAAGTCCCTGTTCTCTTTTCTTACGACGGCGCTTAGTTAAACTAAATACCGTAACTGCATCCGTAGGATTAACTGGGTTCGGCAAGTAATCAAGTAAGTCTGCTGGTGCAATAGGTTTATCCAAATCTTGTGCTAACTCATTTAAAGCATTGCATAACAAATCTAACGCCACCCCATCCAACCGTGGCATCGTTTTAGAATTTCTCAGGTTAGACATTGCATTTGTACTAATGTCCAACTTACCTGCTAGGTCTACGCCTTTAATGCTGTACCTAGCCATAATTTCTTTGAGTCTCCACCTAATCAAAGTTTAAGGCACATGAATTCAACAACTCTAATGTACTTGCATCTGCTTATTCCATAAAGCCAAGCCTAGATTGTATATAGCCAATCTTAAGTTATGTAAATACATTTTGATATGATGTATATATTTAAACCTAAGTTGTAGTAAAATAAAAAATAATATAGAAAGCGAGCGCAACTAAACTTGGCGGAATAGACGCTCGCCTTCTATGTAGACCAAATATTTAAGGTCAAAACTATGATGACACACAAACAAAGTATTGGCGTAGTACAATTTAACTCACAAACCGACACAATCGTACCTTTTGTACTATCGTACAACTTCGATTACAGTCAATTTGACAAAGCCGAACTACAAAGCAAAGCTAAAAGCACTCTCTCGAACTTCTTAGATTTTGTCCGTTCCTCTTTCGACGGTTTACTTTCTATCGGGCAAGCATTACAGGATTTTTATTTTGAATGTTTACAAGAATGTCCAAATGGTAAGAAAGTCTTTTCTGACTGGCTCGGTAGCGATGACTTTGGCGCGACAAAACATTTTGCAACCTCAGCAATGGAAATATGGGCTTGGTATGAAAAGCTTCCCTCAAGAGTACAGCGTTTAGTGCGTCAAAACGTTCAAAAGTGGAGCGTATCGGCACTTCGCCAATTAACCAAAGTCAGCACCGACTTAATAAAAGAATTGGTTAACACAGGCAAGAAGACAGCACAACAAGTCAAGAGGAGTGAAGGAACCAGAGAGGGAGAAAGTGAGCAAGTAAGCGTTGAAGCTAAACAAAGTCTACAAAATGCTAAAAGTCAACTTGATTCCCCACCCTCGCTCCCTGGTTCCCTCATTCCTGCATCCACTCCTCTTGCTCCTGGAGTAAGAGTAGTGGTAACGCGCGATAAAATTTGGGCTGGTCATAGAGGCATTATCATGTCCCAGCAGTCTGATTCATTTTGGGTGTTACTAGATAACACCGTGGCTCAAGGAATGGAGGTCAAAAATTTATTCAAAGAAAACCAATTACAACCAGAAACTAAACAAGTTAATAATTCCAGTGCTTCCAAGCAATTGTTCACGCTCGAACAAGTGGAAGAAAAAATAGCTTCTGCTTTAGCACAACAAGATAGAGAAAAAGCTGAGTCAGACCAAGGGCGGTTTATAGAAATTAGGGACGCAGCACTACAAGCAGCGAAACGCGAACTTATAGCAGCCGAACAACATGCTCAAAAATTGGCACAAGCAAAACAAGCGTTAATTGAGCAACTAGCGGCTAAAGAAGAGCAGCTACAGTCCGTCCGCGCGCTACAAATCGAAAACCAAAAATTAGAACAACGAGTGGCAGAGTTAGAAAAAGCTCTAGTTGGCGCCAGTACGAACAACTGGGGTAATACTTTTAACGCTCAAGCTGCGAAAGTTATTAATTCAGACCTGGAAAACACTATTGCGCCACTAATGGCAAAAGTTGAGCGTTTACAAAATGTTGTCGAGTTCAAAGATAAAGAATTAACTCAACTTAGGGCAATTGGTATCAAGCAACAAGAAGAGTTGAAAGCATTACAACAAAACACTGCATCGGCGCCTGACTATGAGGAAGTTATCACAACATTTGGAGAAATAGGTCAAAGCTTAGGTTGGCACGGTTGGGGGCGCCGAGGATATCGGTCAGAAGATGGGACGTTACACACTGGTATAAATGCACTTGCTGCTTTTATCTCAGATTTAATGCACTCTGATAACCTGTGTCCTGAAGTCGCGTTTTAAATGGGCGCCTCAAGTACGCATTACTCTTTTAGCTGTGCTTTTCAACACAATCAACTGTTTATTCAACGGCGAAAATTTTTATGCAATGTGAGGAAAAGCAATCTCACCGTGCTAAAGTTCCACGCTGGTTAATGAAATTTATCTTGTCTCAAGTACAAGGGCAACCAAACAACCAGCGAATATTTTTAGCACTTCTTGAACCAATGGCGCCATCTGAGTGGTGCCTAATATGGATTCCTATTATTCATCCAGGTGCCGAACTTCCTTACCCAGGAGAACGGAACCCTCATGGGTATATGAAAGCATGTACTACAACTTTATCAACTTTGACAGGGTATAACGAGAGAACTATCGAAGGCTGGTTCTATGGTAAGCCATACCATTATTCAGTAGGAATTTTGCTGCGATGCTTTGATTTAATATTTAAATTGCAACAATTTTTGAAATAAATCATAAAGAAGTAAGCATTACCAGGACTTACGTAACTGGGGATACCTACCGATGTCAATTACTCCGGCACGCTCACAATGCTGATATTATTGCCAGTTGGTAATTTTAGTATTTATTTACTTGTCGCAATTTGAGTAATTATACTGCTATACAATGACATAAATTTTGACTCTTCGATTGGCGCCTTGCTATTATTCCAAGTGGCAACTACACAGTAATTTTTACCATTTTTCGCTTGCAGCCAAGTTGTCAAATTTATAACACCAGGTTCGGAGCCACCTTTAAACGCTACTTTCTGCCAATTTTTCGGATTTGCAACACCTGGATTGATACTCATCAGTGGTAAATCGGCAACATTGGATATTAACCCACAAAGTTCGGATGCTGTAAAAAACCATTCGACATCAAGAGCAACAGGATTAATCCCCTCGTCGAAATCACTTACATCGGGAAGCGGTTTAGTTGCTAATCCATTTAATACCGCACGGCGTTGAGCTTGATTGCTAGTTTGGTAACGCTTTAGTAAATTCCGATTTTCTTTACCTTTCAAAATAAATAGTTCACGAGTCGTTAAAAAAGGACGGTTATGAGGAGATAACGACTCAATTCTCTGTCTTCCAATTAAGTTAATTAGAGTATCTGTAGCCGTATTATCGCTAATAGAAATCATCAAAGCTGCTAGTGTCTGCACTGTTAAATATGACCCCGAAGCCCAATTTTGTAACATTCCTGATGGTAAACTTTTCATACTTGAGTTCAACTGCACTACATCCTTCCAGCTTCGCTTACCTGATAAAATCTCTGATTTTAGTGCTTTAAGTACAACTAATTTAAAAGCAGAACCAACTGCCAAGGGTGTTTGCGGATTTAGGGCAGCTTTCGTTATTTTACCTTCCTTCACTAAAACACTTACGTTACCAGGTAAAGCTTTAAATTGAGCAATGGCTTCATCTAAATTAGCAACTTTGCCTTGGGGTGGTTGGAATAGCAACCCAGATATTTGTCCCTTGGAATTGAGAACTATTTTAGCTGGTACGGCGCCTTGATTAAAAAGAATCAAGTAATCTTGAGCATTACTTTGTACAGCTTGGTAGTTTCCCAGTTGACCTTTTAGGTCTATAATTAATTTCCGTACCTGTTCTATAGGAACTTGAGCTAAAAATTCTGCTGCGAACCATTCAGCCTGTATTTCTGTACTTGTAAATAATCTTTCTAAAGCAGCTTTAGCTGAAATTGATTTTGCTGGTGTAGGAATCTCTGCTATTAGTTGTGTTTGCAGTTTACCATCTGCTACCGCTAAGTGCGGAAACGCCAGAGATGTTGTTAGTAAAGCCGCAAATAAAAAATTTATGCTATGTTTATACATAAGAAGTTTTAGTTGATTGATATAAAAAATTACTTTTTATTCTTTCTATTTTTACGGCGAGATTGCTTCTGCATCTTTTTCTTTTTACTGGCTTGAGCTTTTTGAGAATGGGATACTTTTGCAAAACCTGACGGCGCCGGAAATCTACTATAGTTTGATTGAAAGTTTCCTTCACCAAAACAAGCCCAAGATTGCATCTCTGAAACCGCATTGTCAATCAAAGTATGATGATGGTTACGAAGTTTTTCTATAGCAGCTTCTACTCCCTCTTCCAGAAATTCATCTACCTCTTCTTGAACGATAAACATTTCATCAATTAAATCTTCCTCAAAAGCTTTATCAATATGCTGCTTTAGCTCAATTGGACATAGTTCGCTAGCATTGAGTACTAATTTGTTGAAAATATATTCAGCTTTCCTTTCCAGCTTGACTGAGAAAAGTTCTTCAAAGTATTCAATGACTTGCTTTCTGGTAATAATTTCGTTAACAACCAAAATTATTAATGATTCTAAGGCTGCACCTCTAATATAATCCGAGGCTTGCTGATTTTCTATCAGTTGTTTAATCGGATTCAAGTTCCCATCAAAAACAGAAGCGATTATTCTACCTAAATCTTCAGTTACAACATCTCCAGTTACATCCATCGCATCTTCTCCAGGAACGGAGAAAAAATCTATGATGACTGGGTAAGCTGATTTCTCTCGGAATTGTGCTAGTAAATATAGAGCATACAAGTGCAAGATGTAATCGGGGTCTTCTAGCAAATTATTTAGATTATCTTTACATTTCTTCAATGTTTCTATTAATACAGGTGTAATTGTAGCTTGCTCTGCAATCGCATTTTCTAATGCCTCACGGGGAAAGGTTCCAGTGTTGCGTTCTAATTGGGAGATAATTTCTGTTAATTCCATGTAAGTGATTAGACTAATTAAAATGTTCTCATTTGAGAGATGTGCCAACTACTTATTTTCTCACCTTTTACACATGCTCAAACAAAGCATTAACAGAACGTTTGACAAGTCGGCAATTAAGCAAAAAACTCTCACCGTGTCCCTGTTTATATGTCTCTCTTTGTAATTGGCGCCTGTGATAGAACCTGGTGTAGGGATTTTAACCAGCCCCAAAAATGTCTGAGAATGGCGCCGAACTTACTTGATACAGGCGGTGCTGTAACGCTCATATGGCGCCTGAAAGCGTGAAGAATAGTAATGCAATAGCCCCGTCCCGCCAAGATATTTTAACCAAAAACACTATTAACACTTAGTGTTAATCCTTACATGAGCATGGGCAGTATCTTCAGCTTATATTTTGGGAATACTAATCATACATAAGCAAAAGCGCGTGTTGAAAAGAAAACACTATAAACAGCTACTTGTATCACTCGACTTGGAAGGAGAAGACAGGAAGTATGTAAAAGTAGGCGCCGAAGAAGCTGATTTTGACCCTACTGCCTTAGCTCTAGTTGAACCGGACACAATATTTTTGCTTGCTAAAAGTATAAAAAAATACTACCCAGTGATTGAGCAACTAAGAAACGAAACGAGTATTACTCAGAAGAGAGTGCGCGAATTAATTACTGATTATCGCAAATCTCGAAAAGAGAAAGCCTCGGATACCAATGGCAGCGCTAGTATTTGGCGCCATACTCAAAAAGGTGAGAAGTACTGCCAAATTGGAGCTATTCATGAAAAAGATGAGTTCACAGGAGGGGCTATACAAAGAATTGTTGATGAAAAAGGTGTTCCTCCGCAAACCGTAGTTAGGAATGCGATGTCATTGGTTGAAGCTTACTCTTCAGGGCAATTGGTATGGGTTAATAATTCTCACGAGTTAAACAACGATGACCAAAAAAACTTCTTTGATGTTAGAGTCCGTATTATTCCAAGCAGCGTTGAGGTGCCTAATAGTAGTTCTGCTAGTATCGACGTGGAATCACAATTATCTGGCAATGACGAACTCCAGGGAGTAACATCCGAGCTAGAAGTTGATAGCTCAGATATTAGTGAGCCTATAGATAATCCTAATGTTACAGAGCCAATAGTGGTGATTGATAGCGGTGCCAATTCAGAAGTTAATAACGATATTAATAACTCTGATGTTAGTCAGCCAGTAGTAGTGTATGGTGCCGATTCAGAATTAGAGGAAGCAGTAATAATTGCGGAATATTTATCCAAACTTGAAACCTGGGCAGAAGTAGTGGCTGTAATGGAAAATTGCCCAGGCGAATTGAAATTACTATCCTGGGAATTGCTTGACGAGAATCAAAAAACGCGGTTACATGAACTGAAGCACCAATTTGAGGTCAGCAATACAAAGGTAGAAACTAACGAAGAAATATTGGATAAAACCTTAAATCCAGACTCTCTCCATAATTTAAAAGTCGGAGATAAAGTAATATGGGATAACTGTTACCCACATCTACGCCCGTTGGCAGCCTTTCATTATTACAAAAATTGAAGGGGAAGAAGCAAGGCTTGATTACTATGCTAATTCTGTACCTTTAACGGAATTATCACTGGTTGAGTAAGTTATATTGGGCTTAAGAGCGCTTTGGTAATGCTTTGCTTAGTGGCGCCTCTTGGAAAAAACCGATACAGTTGAGAGTAAAAAAATATCTGCTGCACTAATAAAGATTAGTGCTGACAGTATCGCTTCAACTAGTATCTACGTACATAACCAAAGGGAGTATTAAACACAAGCGCGAAAAGCACAAGTATTCATTTTATCAATCGGAAAAATTATCGACCCTAACATCTCTCCAAATATCAGAAATTTGCCATCCTGAGTTGCCGACAGATTGAACTATGGGGTTATCACGCACTGGAATATAGTTCGATTCTTGATTTTGTATAGCTATGGGTTTTTGCTCCAAGCTAACCACTGGAATATCGTTAGCATCGGGTTGAGTATTTTGCTCTTCATCCTCTATTTTCTTGATTTTAAGGAGAAGTAGTTGTTCTGATTTTTTGATTAGTGTCATATGCTGGTTTGGAACTAAAAGTCTGATTTAACTTGTATATCTACGAGAAGACAGACCTTTGATTATACCTTCTAGCACTCACTCGTAAGGCGCCCTTACTAAAAATTGCTAACTTAAGCGATAAGTACCTGTATCTAAATTGTGAAGGAAACGCTCTATAACTGGTTTATCTGGGGGGCTAAGTTCAGTAGGTAACTCTTTTAACTCGAAAAAACGCACTTCATCTGCTTCCTCTTTATCAGCCTTCAGTTCTCCTTTAAAGTGTTGCGCTGTGTAAACTGCTACTACATTAACCACAATATCCCCGTTTGGGCACTCATATAAGTTATTTGCCAGAAAACAATCTAAACCATTCTAAATCTAATAGCTCCAAACCTGTCTCTTCGTATGCTTCACGTCTAGCAGTTTCTTCGAGCGACTCCCCAACGGACATACTTCCACCAATCAAACCCCACTGCTTATTATCTTTACGGTGCTGAAGCAGTAAGCGGTTTTGTTTATCAAAAATTTAGACCAGGCGCCTGCGATAATTAATGGACAATGCCCAACAAGCGCACGAAGTGATTGAACATAATTCATCGCGCCGCTTAAGAGTCACATTACAGAAAAGCACATTCTCTCAAATTTTAACCGAAACTCAACAGAATGAACTAAAGGCACCGTGAGCGAAGCAGAAACTACAACCCACTGATTATCATCTCCCTACGTTTTAAGAACACTTGGTTAAGAAAAAGAGCATAAGAACCTGATTGCTCATGTAGTGTACTATACTACAAAAAAGCGTGACGCTCTGGACCCCTTATGCTATATAAATTTTTAGGTTTTGTTTCTTACTGGTAAATGTAACTCTAACTACTATGAAAATTCATGATTTTGCAAAACAAGGGAATATTATAGGTGTAAAAGAACAATTAGCTTGTGGAGTGAAGATCGATTCTCGTGATAAATCGTCACAAACGCCATTAATGTGTGCCTGCTGTAGCGCTTTCGCTAGTTTAGAAATGGTGCAATTTCTGGTGGAATGTGGCGCCGATATCAATGCAATTGGAGGTGAGTGTGATTATACGGTGCTTGGGTTAGCCGTACAATCGGGGAATATTGATAAAATTCAATATCTTTTAGATGCAGGCACCGACATTCATTATCAAAATCCAGATGGTTATGATGTACTAATTAATGCGATGTACGGTCGAAATATTCAAGCGTGCGAAAACTTAGTCTCGATTGTTAATTTGTTAATTAGTAGAGGGGCAAGTGTTAGAGGTATAAGTAAATATGGCGAATCAGCACTAAAAGCCGCTGCCTATGAAGGAAGATTTGATGTTGTTGAATTGTTATTAACCGCAGGCGCCGATAGCAAGCAACTGGGATGGACAGAATTAATGTACGCGGTCGCTTTTGGGAGCGTCGAAGAAACAAAGAGATTAATTGATGCAGGCGCTGACTTAAATGCGTGGGATTCTTGTAATAGAACACCTTGGCTTTTAAGTCTTCAAGTCGGTGACATCGAAAAAGCAAAATTGCTTTTACCATCAAAAATAGACCGAAGCAAATGTGAAACATATGAAGAGCCTGCATTGATGTATGCCATAAGAAATAATAATGTAGAATTATTAAAATGGTTAATAAAGCTCCAGTTTGATGTCGAAGCTACCGATTATTTAGGCTCAACACCTTTAATAATTGCAGCATTCATAGGTGCTACTGATTGTGTCAAAGTATTGTTAGAAGCTGGCGCCTCCGCATCCAAATGTGATAATTACGATAGAACAGCTATCCAGAGCGCTAATAATTTGGAAATAATCAAAATGCTTGTTGATGCAGGCGAAGATTTAAGCAATATTAATGATTCTATGCAGCAGATATTACTAGGATTCAGCAATATTGATGATATATCAAATATTTCAAATGCACAATATTTAAAGGGAAAGCATCGGAAATTTGGAAAAACCAATCCAGAAGTAATGAAAGTTGATTTTTGGGAAGCAATGGTTAGAAGTGGCGTTTCAGCTTGGACTGCGAGAGATACCTTTAATAATACGGATAATACTGAAGCTGTATGGTGCTTTCAAAGGTTTGGCAGGACAATTACCGAGTTACCAGATGGAAGAATTATCCAAATAGGAGCGGAACACGAAGATTTTTACGACCCAGATTTTTGTATATATAACGACATAGTAGTACATCAAGGTGATGGTACATTTACTATTTTAGGTTATCCCAAGGACGTTTTTCCTCCTACTGACTTTCATTCTGCAACCCTAGTTGGAAAATACATTTATATAATTGGTTGCGCGGGCTATTCGGATGATATAATTTATGCGGAAACACCTGTTTATCGTCTGGATTGCCATACATTTAAAATAGAAAAGATTGAAACCACTGGGGAGAAACCCGGATGGATTAGTCGGCATAAAGCTTTTTATCAAGAACCATCTCAAATATATATTACTGGTGGCAAGGTCAGTAGTAAATTGGGAGATACAACAGACTATATAGACAGTAAAAATGACTATATTCTCGATTTAAAAAATATGGATTGGCGCCGAATTATTAAGTAAGATTACAATCAAAGCAACTATATTTATATATAAACTAACTTAACGAATGGACGAAGCAGAATTTACAAGCAGCCTATTTAAAGGGCTTGGACGACCACACTGTTACTATCAGCGACACAAACATTTTCCCTATCGTGACGCACTTATGAATGCATGTTTATATAACCCTGTTTATGACCACCAAGTGGAAGGTGCGCGCACGAACTATTACTGGGAACTTCTAAATATCACTGCTTGTAACACTGATATTCGTCAACACATTCTAGAAGCTTTGAGAAATCCAGTTGAGGAAATGGATATTGAGCAACTTTTTGGCTTTGCTCTTAACTATGCTTGTTCTGGGGATACCGTTGCGAGGCAGTTAATGTATTCTAAGTGTGCCGAATACGCTTATGCGGGTGATACGTTAGGCGCCAAACAGCTTGTTGAGCTTGATAACATTGATGCTTTTCTATTTATAGCAGAGCATCGGGGAAGGACAAATGAAGCACAGCCAGATTTTTGGGATAATGATTGGCTCCTTGAACAACTCGAGAAACACTTGAGCGCAGAAAAAATCCAAGAGCAATTAAAGAAGGCACAACAAACTAATGCTTCCATCGCGCGCTATTTTACTCTAATCTCATCTCAAGAAACTGTGCATACTCTTAGGTCTCCTTTAAGCCAACAACCTTACAAAGAGATTAAACGTATAATTTTGGAGAGTCAACGAAGAATAGCACCTTCTGTGTTCTATCGTTGGGGAAAACTTGCATCTGATGATGACATTTATCAGGCAGCACAGGATTTATTGACCCTGACCGACCCAAAAGTAATTCCTTTATATTTAGGAATGTTTTGTAAGCGAGCCTTTCCGCTTGGTTTGTCACCTTTATTACCACTCGTTTGGTCTAATCACGAACGTGTCGCCTGTTATGCTATTAGAGCAGTAGCAATGTTTCACGATTCACAAGTCCGCGCGCTTGCACTACAATTAATTGCTGCCAAACATCACACGAGTGATGCAATAAAGCTATTTATCCACAACTTTCAAGCTGGTGACGAACTTTTCTTAGCGGGGATTGTTGAGCAAAGTATTGATGATAGCGATTTACATTCTTTGATTTGTAGTTTGATTGATGTTTTTGAACAAAATCTAACACTATCATCTCAAGATTTACTCGTAACATTATATGAGCAAAGTTCATGCTCTATATGTCGTCAACACATCGTTGACTGTTTGATAAAACTTGCAACCTTGCCAGACTGGATGATTAATGAGTGCCAGTACGATGCAAATGAGAATATTCGGCAAGATGTCCATCAATATTGTGAAGCAAAATAATCTTAGTTTTAAACTAGCTCCTAACTTTCACATCCCAAAATTCTATATATAGCAAGGGTTTCAAATAAATGTGCTAGTTTTATATTTTACTTGAGCCTTGTGGTGCCAATCGGAGGCTTATATTTTGCACCATTCGCAAGAAGCCGGTTTCTGATAATTAATGGGTATGGTTAAAAACCAGGATTATAGCTTGAAAGGCGCCAACCAAAATGTGCGCCATTGGCGCACATTAATAGCACCAATAATGGATTGCTTGGAAACTATAAGCAAAATTTATATAATTTAATCTTAGTGGTTTTTAAGCATAAGTATTTCTTATATTATTTCTCAATTTTGAGTTTTTGGTAGCTCTTACAGTTCAGTCGAGAGCGAGTGTATGAATTATAATTGGGGAGCGGTGACACCAAAATCAAATTTATTTTGTTTTTTGTCATCTAAAAATAAATTTAATTCTTTGACACTTGTAGTTCTCGCATTTTTGGCTAAAATTAATTCAATTGCTTCTTTCATTTTTGTAATTTGATATTTAGCCCTCCCATCACTTCTACTACTTCTTTCATATATGTCATTTTTTGGAGATTCAAATACAATTTTACGATATCTGACATACTTTTCAAGCATTATATCCAATAGCGTTTGACCATCTTTAGTCATCGTATTAACATCTGCACCATGTTCGAGTAATAATTTTATGATGTCAGCAGAAAACTGGTCACGATTAAAAGCTGTTATTATTGGTGTATTGCCAGAAGAATCTTTTGCATTAACATTGGCACCACTTTTTATCAAAAGCTTTACAATATTTTCATTATCCTCTTGGATAGCCAAGTGCAGTGGCGTTCTAGTTTCTCGCTCAGTACTTGTTAGATTAACATCGGCACCTTTATCAATCAATGTTTTTATAATTTCTTCTCGATGATACTCTTGATTTATAATAGCCGCCATTAATGCTGTAGTTCCATTATTGTCAAGTGCATTCACATTTGCTCCATGTTTTATTATCATATTTAATACTTCTTTAAGATTATTATTGTTCTCTCCATTTCTATACCTGTTTCTATATTCATTTCGATTCATTAAATTTACAAGTAAAGAATCGCTTCTTGCTCCATCAATTTTGTTGTTAGGATTCGCACCATTATCTAGTAAAAACTTGACTAATTCGATTGTCTGAGAAGATTGTAATTTATATAAAATTAAATTACCAGATTCAGGAATATTAAAATTAGCTCCGCGTTTTAAAAGAAATTTCGCATCTTCATTGTCGGCACAAAATATTAATGGAACAGTATCTGACTTCTGACGGTCGCGACTGGAATGGTTATAATTAGGAACTAGTAACGCCTTAATTCTAGCATTGGGATTAAGACCTTGTTGTACGTATTCCCTCAATTTGTCTGAGCTATCGCATGTATCGCTAGGCGCCATCTGAGACATATTCGCTATATTTCCTGTGTTGGTAACAGGCAAATTTTCTTTGTTGGACATCTTGGACATCAATAAAGATGAAACACTACCAACGACTAGTGTAATGGAAGTTAATATTATGGCTGGTAAAAATTTAGTTTTTTTATTCAGCAATTTTTGTGGATTCGAGAGCGCATCTAACGCTTCGCGCGCAGAAGAAAAGCGAACGCTTGGATCGGGCGCCAACATTTTCTCCAGCCAATCAGCAAAACTATTGGAAATTTGAACTTCCGAGCGAAATTCAACACTCAAACCCTTAGCTGGTAACTCCGTAGGAGAACGACGGGTTAATAAAAATAATAATGTAGCAGCTAAACCGTATAAATCGCTCGCAGGTGAGACAGTTCCGCGAAATTGTTCCGGTGCAATGTAACCAAAAGTCCCGACAACTGTACTACCATGCGCCACTGTTGTGTAATAGGTATCTCGTACCGCACCAAAATCCACTAAATACACCAAACCGTTATCGTCACGAATAATATTATTGGGTTTGATATCGCGATGAATCACCCAAGGCTCAAGCTCATGTAGATAAATCAAAATTTCTAATATCTGTTCAGCAACATCTTTAACTGCTGCCTCTTTTGGGCGCCATCCTGACTCTACCCATGTGGCAAGAGATTTACCTTTGGCTAATTCCTGAACAATATAAAATTGGCGGTCATTATCTGTATCAATACAAAACGAATCGAAATAACGGGGAATTCCTTGGTGTTGCAGTTTTGCGAGAACTTTTGCCTCTCGTTCAAACAACTCCAGCACTTTCCAATCGTTTATTTTCTGGAATGATAACACTTTGAGAGCAAAACAGTTACCTGGCTGTTCTACATCTTCGACTGCGAAAGTAACTCCACTGCTTCCCTCACCCAAAACATCAATCACCCGGTAACGCATTCCCCCTGGAGCGGTAATGATATCTCCCTGCTGGTATGGTAGATTTTTCATGCAAACCATTAATAATTAAAAACATTACTTTCATATTAAAATTTGTGTGAAATTAAATTATTTTGTTCCTGTAAATAATTTGTGTTTTTTAGGTAATTTTTGATAAATGCGCGATAGGTAAAAAGTTAATTTATTTTAAAATAATTTCCCATATTGCCTCCGAAAATATACCAGTAAAAAAATTATGTTGATTAAATTGTGATGTTTTAATAAATTAGATTTACACAATTGACATAATTAGTTTCGGCGCCGCTTGCGCTGCGTCACGAGTCTACGGGCTTAAAAATAGTACCCAAATACCATTTAAGTGATAATACCCACGAACTAATACCCGTTATTTATCACGCTTCACGTTAAAATAGGGGATATTAACTTTGTTAAAACTTACAAATTATGCTGATAACAATCGAAGGCATTTATAAGGATGGGCAAATTGAACTCAACGAGTTACCTAACCAAATCGCTGATGGTACTCAAGTTCTTGTTACCTTTATTGAGCCAAATAAAATTGATGTTACTAAATTGCGTCAACTTATAGAACGATTGGAGACAAACACCTAGCAATCAACAACTTAGTCATGCATCGAACATCGCTCAAAGATATTGTATTATATGAGGTTGTTGGAAAGTCTGCTAGCTTTGATAACATTGTGATATTTCCAGCTTTCTATGAAATCATTCCTAACCTAAGAAAGTATGAATCTATACTTGATTTTTCTTTAAACAAGTACATGAATCAGAATGGCTATCATTTTTCTGAAGTATGCCCTAAATTTTACAAATTTTATTCAGAATTTGAAATTATAAATCAATATGATGCTATTTGGGTTCGGGCTAAAATTCCACAAATCTTTAATTTTTATCCCCCATCTGCTTTTGGTTGGCGTTATCAGCTATTAAATGTCCCCTTTCTAGGAGTAATTCTCAGTAATTCAAATGAATTTCCTTTACTGCATCCTTTTATATGTTTTGAAGAAAACCTCTCAGCAGGGCTTGAATTTTACGAAACTACTACCCCCGAACAGTGTAGAAGCATTGCAGATGCATTTTGGAAGCTATTTTTCACAAGCCAAGAGTTATCTACTTTTATTGATGTAGTTTTGGGTGATAACTATGATGATTACGATTCCCTAGTCATGGGGAATGACTTTGTATCTGGCTACTGGAATGGTACATTTTATTTGGTCTATGTGTAACAAGCTTTTTTATCGTGCAGTTATAACAATTTGACAAAATTAGGAGCATTACAAAATAGGTATAAAGTGAAATCAAAACCAAAATTATAGAGTAGAGTTCCTCTGCGAGAATTAATATTTAAGGGCGCCTCTTCCACAAATCGCTCAAAAATTGCACAAGCGCATAATACTAGCCCTTGCTCAAGTTGTCGCTCGGCGCCCACATAGCGGGCGCCGTCTACGCTTGGAAGCGCGACCTCAATTTAAAATATCCGAATAAGGACATAAAAAAGAAGTTTTCCGTATAATACCCACATAGGTGACTATGATGCTTGATATATATAGATTTAGAAAAAGGTTATACGGAAAGATTCCGTATAATAAATAGTTAGGTGGCACAAAAGTGAAAGCAATGATTTTCGACATAGACGGCACGCTCCTACAGTCAGATGCAAATGACGATGCGATGTACTTAGCATCAGTCCGCGATATACTTGGCGATGTCAGCTTGCGTCCTTCCTGGGGGATGTATACACAATTCACCGCAGCTGGCATCTTGGCCGAGATTCTGAATGACAACGCTATAGAAGCAACATCAGAGAGAGTAGCCGCAGTGAGAGAGCGCTTTGTTGAAAGTGTCCGTAGTCATGTCTCCAAGCACGGCCCGTTCGTAGAGATACCGGGCGCTCTTGACTTTGTGCAGAGTCTTCACAATTCGACCATGTATCGAATTGCCTACGCAACAGGCGGTTGGCGTGGATCGGCAATACTAAAACTGTCGCTCTCAGGTTTTCCTGTGACGGGCATCCCACTGGCCACCTGCGATGACCATTTCCAGAGGAAGGAAATAATGCTCCGCGCGCTCCGGCAAATGGATGGTGTCTTTGAAACCGTTACGTACTAAGTAGTAACGCAAAATTAATTATGTATCTGTTGGAAGCAAATGGAATGGAGTAAAACCTATTAACGGTAAGGGTTTGAACTAAATCATAATTCCCTAGATTTTTGCATAAATATTTTTGCGTAGGTACTTATGGGGACGGACACTGGGATGCCGTCGCTGCCAAAGCGCTTGGGTGGCAGTTTGTTCCCGTTGGTACAAAGCTCAATGGGTTAACTAGGTATGAACCGAGTGTAGCCTAACACACCGCTCACTCCATAAGCTCAAATTGTCGAGGTCAGGTTACTCCCAATCAATATTGTTAGATGATAGAAAATATCACATATGCTTCAACTGAAGATGCACCAGCCATTCTAGAACTACAAAAGTTAGCATATCAGAGTGAGGCAAAGCTGTACAACGACTTTAATATTCCACCGCTGATTCAAACGATGGAAGAATTAAAAGTGGACTTTACTAGTAAAGCTTTCTTGAAGGCTCAAGTTGAGAGCTTTCTTATTGGTTCAGTTAGAGGCTATCAAGCAGGAAATACTTGCTATATTGAGCGGCTAATTGTTCACCCCAATTATCAAGGACAAGGCATCGGCACGGCATTAATGGAGTCGTTTGAGTCATGTTTCAGTCAAGTGCAACGGTTTGAACTATTCACGGGAACCAAGAGCAATCGTAATATTCATCTTTATGAGCGGCTTGGATATAAGATATTCAAGAATGAGGAAATAAATAAAAACTTATCGTTCGTATTCATGGAGAAACACAAGTGAAAGAATCCTTACAGCCCTATAACAATCCCGTTCCTTGTAGAGACACATTCACCAGTGTTACGGCAGGTAAATTTTAGCGCCCAATCGAAGCTTCGCCTGCGCGTCTCTACATACCCAAATGGTACGAAAAATCCAAAACCTACATAGGGCTTGCAAATGGCGCCATATAATCAATGGGTGGTCGAATGAACTTTTATTGGTGTCGCTTAAACTAATCGAATTTATTAATCCTCCTCTGATTTGCGTGAAAATAGATCAGCGCAACATACGTCTCGGCGCCATGAATCGCTTATGTTAAATAATTAAGGTGCTATGAAGCATCAAATAGCCTGCTACTAGGCAGTTGCTTGATGCCAAGCGCTTCAACTAGCTTGTTATCCTAAATAGTAATACACCCCCTTGTAATCAACTTAAGCTGCGCTGAAGGGGCGACAACCATAGACTGTTTATAATGGCTGAAACTACTATCTAGCAAGCGTTTGAGAGTGACAACCAAAAAGAGCAGAATATGGAAAATAATACAATTTTATTGAGTTTGGAGATTGATCAGAATTAGCTCAAGATTTTCTTACTAAAGCAATACAAGAAAAATTCAGGCTATCACCATCCGTACTAACCAATCCTGATTGAGTTTGTAGCTTGATTTGCTTCTCTACCACCTTCTAATTAGAAGGTAGAAACTCTAAATTCCAATTCGCACGTTCTCAATTAACGTTTTAACAAGGTTTGGAGAAACACAAAAGGGCAGAATTATCGAACGGCAACAGTTGCCGTTCGGTAGAATGGTTTACATTATTAGCTTTTTTGTACTAATTGTAGTAATCGTGTTTACAAAGGCACCCAAATTCCTTATCTAAGGCTAATCCTCCAAAAACAGGTGAGAGTGAATAATACTATTGGATGCTTAAAGCATTATTTTTACAATTCTTGCCACATGCTGAAACACTACCACCCCCCATAAAAATATTTGGGAGATTATGAATGGTTGTGTCCAAAATCTATTTGAATAGTCTCTTTATTATTAGTGCTGGACACCAGGAGCATAGCGTTTTTCCCATTGGGCAAAAATTACGTCACGTTCATCTTTTGGCTCAACAAATCGATAAACTCTTTCCCTATGACCTCTACTCCCAAATCGCCCAACATAGGATAATCCCAACCCCAGCTTACCCAGTATTTTCTGAACAATTGTGATGGCGCCTAATCCCTCGGAAATGGAAACCCCCAAATAGTTCCTAATAATATACCGATGCTGTACAGCCAAAGCCTTAAACTGCTGTAATTGTGGGTCAGAACCACGAAACATCACTCCTGGAGTTAGAAAATAACTAATGTTAAGATTTTCCAATAATAAAACCACAGGTAAAAGCTGTCCTCGATTAAAATCTGGCTTCCAAATCGCATTCTCACCCAATTCTATTTGTGCCTTAGCTGTTGTTACATCACGTTGGGCAAGATGCTCTCGTCCCAAGGTGAAAAAGTAATGCAAGCGTAGTTGAGGATACCAGCCGTCCGAGTCTTTCCATACCAAGGAAGCCGTTACATCAATACCATAAAGTTCTTTTAACACAGCTTTGCGCTCTTGCTGCCGTTCGGTAGTAGTTTTCGCGCGCTTATCTTTTAGTTTCTCCAACTCAACGTCAGAGATATCGGATGCTGTTTCAACCGCGCGGCATTCAGATACATGTAACTCCATAGAAGCTGCTTTAACGGATTCAAATACTTGCTCACTCTCAAGAGGCTCCATATCTTCTACATCAATAATTGTGTAACCATCTTCTACCAAACCCTTCAGCACAGATTCTCGATAGCACCGCATTTGAGCGTTGATAACACAAGCTCGTTTTCCCCAAGTCTGTAATGATTCCGGTTGGAAATTCTCATCGATGCAACTGTAATCAGCATTATCAGCTTCGGACAATAACGCAATGTTTGCTCTTGTCGCTACATGTTGACTTGCTAAAAGTACACCTAATGAGGCGGCGCCGTTTCCTACAAATCCCATGCCGCAATTCCTAACCCAGATGTGGCGGTAAACAGTTTCTCTCAATCTTGCTAACATCTGCCGCGCGGAGTTTGCTGACTGAACTCCTTGAAATATTCCCCATACAGCGTTGAAATGACCTTGAATATCGATAGACACGCCAGTTTCTAAACTGGGTGAAGCAATAACTAAATCGTATTCCCGCAGAATCGAGTTGAGATGAGCAATACAACCATAAGCAGGATGCTCTGGGTCTGCAACAGATTCACTGTCAATTCGTAAAATTCTCAACTGTGGGAATTTACGGCGAAATCTTTCTTCTAAAGCCTGAGTTCCCCATTTTGATTTCGCTTTCTGGGCAGAGCAACATAGTAAATGATGTCCCCCCTTGGAAATTGCCTTATCAAGTGCTGCAACTAAATTTTTCGGATTAGTACCGTCGTAGCTGTAACAATTTCCTGCTTGAGGTTGATAATTGTTAAGAATTACAAATGGTTTAACCTTAATCTCTCCTGCTAAAGAAAGCACGTAGTCTGCATCACAATCGGATACATCAGCACTTGCTAAATAAATCTTTCCTTTGGGGCTACTTAAAACATTCTGAATTAGCAACTTTAGATTTTTAAGTACAGAAACCCGATGTTTTGCAACTTCTGTTGAAGAATTGAGAAGATGCCAAAATACTTGGTCACACTCATCGATAATTACCGTATCGTTATACCAATCGCTGGGATTAAACCTAGCTTGGCTATTATGGTGGAGAGAATCAATACAGACTCCATATCCAAGTAAATCCCCCGTGCCAGAAGAGTGTACTTTAGTTACATAATTGACTCCAAAACGTTCGCATAATGCTTCCCCTAATTGAATGCGATGAGTAATAATTAACACTCGCCGATTTTGTTCATGAGCTTTTGCGACTTCCAAAGTTAACCATTCGGTTTTACCCGTTCCTTTTGCTGATTGAAGGATAATAAGCTTTTCAGACTCTGGAACAGATATTTGTCCAAGATATTTTTGCTCAAGTGAAATAGCTGGTTGATAAGTCAAAAGTGTAAAAAGTTTGACTTGCCAAATCTCTAAGGTGTCGGCTTTTTCGTAAAGAGTCTCAAATTCTTCTTCTCCCTGAGCAAAAATAAAATCGTCAACTCCCTTGGTAGGTCCTGGTAAATCAATTACTTTAACCTCACAGCCAGAGTACGCAAGTAATTTCCCCATTCTTTGGGTAGCAGTTCTTACCCGTTGAACAGTTTCTGGTTTATCATCTCGGTCGAAGCAAATAGTAATCTGCCTATCTAACGTCGCAAAATGTTTCAAATCTGGAACGAGAAAGGGATTTCCGATAACATTACCTGCTTCATCTTTGGGAGTGCGGTAGCTAGCGTTGACTCCAGGGATTGCAATTGCAGCATAGCCAGCAGTTAGTAAACAAGCTGCTTTCTTAACTCCTTCAACAATTACTACCGGAACATTTCGGCGCCATACCCAGTACCAAAATCCATGCGGATGTTCCCATTCACCTGGAGTAACGGCGATACTATAACGTTCGGCAACTTTTTCCCAAATCCTTTTTGGCACTTGTAGAAAAAATGCGCGCGTTGCCTCTTTATAAGGATGCTCATATTTAATAAATTTATGAATTTTTTCATAATCACGTCTGGGTTTATCTGGCTTAAAACATCCCCACATCATTGGATTGTAGTTGTTGAGAGGGTCAATGCCATTACACCACCAACCTCCGTATTCAATGTGGCGATATTTCTTTAAATCCTTATCTCGCAGGCGCCCGTCGTTACGGCGTGAGATACTGGAGCTATAAAGTAAATACTCGTAGGGCGTTGTTCCTGATAGCGATATAACGTTAAGGGCAATGATTTCTTTATCAACTGAGCTATTGAGCCATTCAGTAAGATGTTGAAATTGGAAATTACTCTCGTCAATATTAACTGCGTTCATAAAAAACTCCAATTGTTGAACTATTTGCCACGAGCTAGAACGCCTTCTTTGCTTATAAGTATTTGACGTAAAACTCTATGGGATGAGTGTTGTTATAACTGAACTGAATGTTGCAGTGTTGCGATGCAAAAGGTAAAGAATTTAATTTGATGCAGGAGCGTTTTACACTTATATATAAATTTCAGCTTTCGTCAATATTACTGTATCTAGATCAGTATGGCGCCCTCCGCATGACAAAGAAGCGGCTTTCAAGGAACAGATGCCGCGTTTACAAGAGATTGGTAGCCAATTAAGTCAAAAGCACAGAGAAAATTTGGTTATACTCATCCAAATCTTGCAAGGTTTTTAAATATAGGCACTTTCCTAGCCTATACAAAGGAAATCATAAAAGCAATAGTTAATCTATAATTTTTATAGGCTAGTTGCTAGCCTAGCCTATAATTACAAACCATGACAAACGCATGGCAAGAGCCTCAATAACCGTAAAACCCCTGAATGCTAAGTTCCAGGGGTCTTACCTTCGGATTCTAAAAATTGGCGAATGCGTTCGCGTGATAGCCTGAGTTGCTCCGAGGCGCTTCTCAGGCTGCTAATTCCCCCAAGATTTTTTCTGCACGTTCCTTAAACTCCTCAAGTTCAGCAACTTTTTTCTTGATGCTGTCGATTTCTGAGCTGTTATTTGATGATATTCCCAAATAGCTATCGATAAATTCTAGTAGGATTTTACTAGCTGAAGTACCGTTTGCTTTGGCCTTTTTCAAAAAAGCGACTTTCTTTTCTTCTGGAATACGAAAGTTCATCTGGGTTTCCCCTTCTGCAAGATTTCTTGGCATACTGTGTTTCTCGCTTCTCAATCATGGCTTTTAGTCTATGCCTAATTCTACTTGTCAGCCTTTTTTTTGCCTATAACATAAGATGTTCAATGTTTTTGCCTGTACAAATTTATATACAAGGACTTGATTTTATTTCGGACTTTGCCTATACTAGGGAAATCACAAGAAGATGCGACCGCTTTGTCTGGAGAACTTGCGGTCGCAGTTAGGGGTTGATGTCCTTGTTTAAGTACGCCCCTTATAAAATACCTAACCCTATATAGAGTCAGGAATTTAATTATGACGTATGTAAGCTATACACAGCAATCGTTTACAAGTAATAAACGGGAATCACTTCAAAGCCGGGATAATATTAGGGCTTTGGAAATTTCGTTTGACAAGCACGAAGTATATGCATTAGAAAAGCTAATAGCAAAAATTATCTACGATAGTGATGAGTTTGTTACCCAGTGCTGGCTAGTCATCATAAATGATGTAGAAATCCACAGGTCTAATACTTGGGCTAAATGTTACAACTACATTACATGGCACTACAAGCAAGAAACCTTGCCCATGCAACAACAAGAAGTAGAAACAGGCACCCCCGAAAGTGCGCGCGTCAAAATACCTGTATTTATTGTTGACTCTCAAAAACGAGAGTTACTGGATTTCAATCATTGTTTGCGAACGAGAATATTAGAAGAAAACCATCAAATTTATTGTGGCTTTAGTACAATTATCAGTACTAAATGCAGCAGGCGCCACAGATTCAAGTTGAAATATCGCGTAAATAAACTCAACTGCCGTAACGATGCTGCTATCACTACAGACAATAAAGGAGGAATTGAAATGGTTGCAGAAATTAAATTAGGGCTTTGTAATCCACCAGAGCCAATTTATTTGTACGTTAAAAATGCAGAACTCAGTGGTGAGTCTTACCTTTGGTATAACTACGATATCAACAACGAGAAAACGATTCCCGTGCAGCAAAGAGCTTTGAGCGGATATTTACAAAATCTGCGATTAACGAGTAAAGAGTTCAAAGGTAAGGACAATATGAAGCTTGATATCGTTGTCGCAGCGGATGAATTATATGTCATTAGAACCGGGATAGAAACGAACTTTGCGAAAACATTCCTTTTAGCAGTGTCGCAAGTGCAAGATTTTTCTAGGCCTCTAATTTTAGCGGCAACGCCTGGTGAGGAAAATGTGGTTTTCTGTCGGCTTTATGATGCTGCAACTAAAATCAGGATTCGGTGTGAGTGGAATAAAGATGCTGATTGGGCTGGAATCATAAGCTACGTTCAATCTAAATTAGCTGGTTCATCAGTAGAGGTTCCTTTACCACAACAGGAACAAACTCAAGTACATCAAGCTGTTGTTCCTGCTTCATCGAAACCGAATCAAGATTTGCGGGTTAAGCAAATTCGTACTTTACTAAACTACCCAGTAAAGAGCGTAGTCGAATGGCTAGGTTTTCAAGAAGTAGAGCGTCCAAGCGAACTCCAAGACAGCCAAGTTGACGAATTGGTGAAAAGCATGTGTTTATCTTGGGGACAAGATAAATTTGAGCATCCTAACCATGTGGTTAGCTCATATCACGAACATGTAGTTGAGGCTGTTGCTTCAGGAATTCTCGAAGTTACAGCGATACAAGCTTGGATGCAGAATGTTCAACAATCTCACCAGAAGCTGTTGAACTAAAATCTGCTAATCGTTCCATTAAACGGGAAGTTTTATTAAATATTAAAAAACTTCCCCTTCTTGAATCCATAATCCAAAATAACTACAGATGATTAAATGCAAATACCAAATAAAGAATCACAACAAGCTCTAAAAATTCCGCGTTGGCTAGCGAAGTTTATATTAATTTCAACACGGGATAACCCTAAGAGTAAACAAATATTTTTTGAACTTTTGAAACCGATGACGCCATCCGAGTGGTGTATTATATGGATACCAGTAATTTTTCCAGATGTGGAACTTCCAACTCCTGGGGAACGTAACCCAACTGGATACATGAAAGCTTGTAATGCGACTCTCACCTTATTAACTGGTTACAACCAGAGAACTATCGAAGGTTGGTTTTACGGAAAGCCATACCACTATTCGGTTGGCATATTACTACGCTGTTTTCATTTAATTTTTAAATTGCAGCAATGTTTAAAGAACTAGCGTACATAAGTTATTAGTTTTTAAATAGTCATACTTCATGGCGCCTGAATTGACAAACGTAATTTCAAGGTTGCAACCAGTTTTCTAATCGCAAATTTTCGATATTTTCAAAATCTTTGATATTGTTGGTAACAATAATATCATTGCGAGAACGCGCGACAGCCGCAATTAATGCATCGAATTCGCCAGTTGGTCTACCAATGCGTCTCAGTTCAAGTTGAATTTTACCAAATTCTTCTGCTGCATCTTCAGTAAATGGCTCCAGTGGTAATAATTCTATGAAGGAAGCTAATCCTTCTAAATTATTTTGAAATTGTTGAGAACAGTAAACACCTTTGTAAAGTTCAGCAACAACAATCGTAGACAGATAGCACTGACCAAAAAACCGATTGAATTTTCCTACTGCTAAACGATTATCTTGGAGTAGCGCAATACAAATATTGGTGTCTAGTAAATACATCAGTCCTCCACTTGGTTATCAAGCGAGTTAATTTCTCTGCCTTTATAAGCATGACGGTCTTTATCGATTTCTGTAAATATTTCTATTAATTCTGTGTCATCTTTCCAGGCGCCAAATAATTGATTAAGTTTTGCTAACTTTTCGTCCGACGTTAAAGCCTCTTGTGTTGTAGCTCTTGGCACCTGCAACTCAACTAAAATTTCTGTATTATCGGGAATGTCGTTAATTTGTTCCAATAATTCGATAATCTGACCACGTTTTATTGCTCTAACTTTCATTTAGTACTCCTCAATCATTTTTAATATTTTGGTGTTGAGCAAGTGTTTTATATCTCAAACCCATTATAAATACAACTGGCTTTATATAAATCCAGCGTTCTTATAATTATATGCTATTTATTTCAGAACTCTCACATGTATAATTTATTACATTTGAAGATGGCGTTGTAATTATTCTAATTGTCAACTGCGAATTGTAATCAAGGCGCCTTGAAACGTCGTCAAAGTGGAAACATAAAATTTCAGACGATTATAAGCGTTATAACGAGCGTCAATACATTACTTCCACATCATTTGTAATGAAATAAAATTATTGTAGCAGCAAACAATATAAACACAAAAATTCTGTAAATAAGTCTGTGACTTTGTGTGAGCTAATTACCGAAATTTTGCGTAAATGTAGGTAATCGTAAAGTCATTGAGTGTTAAATAAAAAGTAATGCTATGCAACTGAAGAGTGAGCAGAATCCAAACTGGAATTTAGTTCAACTTCAAGTTGAGTTTGACTGTCATTAAAATTGGCTCCATGAAATATGTACAAAGACTTTACTCCCAAACTACATTAGCCAAAGAATCAGGTGTTTGCGTAACAACCATCAAAAACTGGTGTGAGTTCGCTGACATCAAATCACCAAAGCGTGGAGGTTTATTTAGCTGCCTCGATTTAGAGTTATTAGCTTGTTTTTACGTTGCTAATCGCTTTTTAAGAGTCGCGCAAGTCGATTACCAAAAAGAAGTCGTCAGCAGAGGAGGAATAAAATTATACGTTCGCGAAATCCGACGTACTGACTTGTACACATTTGTGACTGAGTTTTTAACTCCAGAGGAACAAGATAACTTTTTCGTCAAAATATTGGTTGATAAATTGAAGGAGGAACAAGCAAATGAATCTGTCAGCAGCAGTACAGCAGCTTGAAATACCCGTAACCGAATTGAAAGCTATTTGCCAAGCTTTAGATATTCCAATTACCGATAACTCTATTAGCGATGACAATTTCCAGAAAGTTCAAGCTTTCGTTACTGCTTGCAAGGAACGCGCGTGTTCATTTGCTGAGGGTATTCAAGAATTGTTGCGTCTCAAAAACGAAGCACAAGCACAACAACAAACAATGGGCGCCAGATTTAATTTGGATGAATTTTTCAGGCAGCGCATTGGTGTTGACCCACAAGTAATAAAACCTGGTAGCTACCACTATGACCTCTACCAACTGTTATTAAAATCTCATTCAATATCTCAAGTCGGCTACACGCTATTTAGAGAAGCGTTTCTACGTCAAACCCAGGATTTGATTTTAAACGGTGTGGAAGAATCAGAAATTACACACAACCAAACAGTCAATGGTTTCGGCGCCGCATTTGAGAGTATCGAGCATCAGTTCGAGCAAAATTTTTTAGGAACGTCAGTAAACTGGGGGGAGGAAGAACACCCAGTGTTAGTAGCGGCACAACAAACATCGCTTCCAGGCGCCAAGAAAACGACTACATCAACGTCCCATGTGTCGAAGAAATAGTTGAAGCGGCACCAGCTTTGGCAGCAGAAACGTTACAAGTAATGGCGCCTGCGATTAACAAAACCGTTATTAACGACCGCCAAACCATCACAAACTATATGACTGAAGGGGGAGCAGTTGCCACTACTGTTGCAATTACGACAACGATTACTACTACTACAATTGGTGTTGCTATTACCGCACCTCCAAAACCAGTTTTATTGAAGATTATAGGTGTTGGCATGGGTGGAACTATTTTGGGAATAGCGCTAGCAACATTAATTCTTCGGCATTACAGAAAGCAAGTTTTACACCAAAGGCAGTAATGCAGTTTACTGATTCGCCATCTAATTACCAAGACCATGAATATAGCTCAGATGATTTTGATGCGGACTGGGTTCCAAACCCACATGGGAAATTTCAGCAAAACCAGGCACCTCCCTCAACAGGGCTTATCAGTATTATCAAATCGGGGAGTTTAGATTCTTTACTAACAAATCCTTGGCTCGTATCGATTTTTATCGCCACAGTAATCTCAATATTGATTGCTTCAATTGCAGCAATAATTCTGGGTCAACGTTCGACAGAACTTACACCCGAACAAGAAACACAGCAAGCACTGTTACAAAAATCTCAAAATTTAGAGGCAAGCGATACTAACTTTCGGGAATATGTGACGCGCAATGATTACAGTTCTGGCATGGTAAGCAATCCCGGTTTACTACAAGCAGCAGTTCTAGAAGCTTCCGCGCGTTACCGTAATCGGATAGTTGCTAGTCAAAATAATCTTCAAAACCAAGCATACAACCAGCATGAGGAGGTGATTAATTATGGCTCAGAAATTGAAGCGCTCAAACGTATCAACTTGGGAGCATCTGGCAAAGAAGCAGAATTACGATATATTGACCCAAGCACTGACTTGTGGGTAACAATTCCCCTCGACTCTGCCGAATTAGCAGCGAGTGGTTTAGTCAAATTAAACATTATCTCAAATAGTAGAAGGGAGACAACACAACGCTTTGACTTGATTACAATTGTCCAAAACACGCGCAAAGCTTTAACAGAAATCAAAAACACAAGAGTCGAAGCATTACGAGTCAAAGGACTGGCGCCTGTTGCATTGCAGTTAGAAAAGACCGATTGGTTTGGAAATACAACAAATCCACAAGGTGCTGAAATATCTGATTACCAGCAGGATAAACCAGAACCAAAACCGCGAAAACCGCAGCAGTCAAACTTCCCTCCAAAACCAACCAAGGAGGAAAACAATGAGCAGTAAGTTATTTCTTGCTCCCGTACCTTTGCTAGTAGGTGGCTGGATGTTCACAAGCAGCTTTACAGTAAGTACGATAATGCAGCCAACAACACCATACTCTACGCAACAGCAGCCAGTTGAAGTGGAGATGCCAGAACCAGCCAAGTCTTTTCTGCGAATTGGAGGCGCCGTTTTAGCTGTTGCAGGACCATCAACTTTAGTTTTTTGGGAATTAGCTAGTAAAAAACGACACTTTGTACAACAGCCTCAACTATTGTTGAAAGCGAACCAAAACGTTTTGCCTCAGCATCCTCAACCATCTTCGTTTGGGGTAGACAATACGCAGCCCAAGGTTAAAAGTGTTGCTAATACTCCTACTGAGATTAATCGAGTTGATACAAGCTACCAACAAACAAATAGTCCTCCAGTTTCCAAGCAAGTTCCAAATTTCTATCAAACAGGCGCCTATGAATCTATAAACTCAGGCAATAAAGTTGATGAAGTTAATAAAGTTAGTACTAAAGAGTCGCGCGGTAACAGTGAAGATAAATATGGAGACGTAAAATCTCTTGTTTATGAAAACACAGTGGGCATCGTTGGTAAGGAGAAAGGGAGCGGTAAAACATCCAAGCTTGGTTATCTAATTGCCGAGCATATTAAACTTGGTCATTTAGTATGGATGGTTAACCCTTTCGCTAAGGGTCAACACTGGAAAGGAATAAAGGTATTTGGACGCGGTTATAATTTTGTCGAAGCTACAAATGCTATCCGTGATTTTACTCGTATTGCTTTTTTTAGAATTGCTGAAGCCGGCGATGAAACTAAAGAATATGAGCCATTTGAAGATATTCATATTCATCTTGCGCTTGATGAAATGTCCAATTATTCAAGCGAAGTGGATACTATCGATGCTACCGTCATGCCTAAATTCTGGGAAGCAGTAGTGCAGTTCGTGCGACAAGCCAATATGTCAGTATCTTTTGCCAGCCACGGTGATACTCAGGCAATGTTGGGTGGCGCCAAAGCTCTTGCTGGAAAATCAGAAACTATTAAAGATGCGATTGTTTGGTTGTACGCCCAAGCGGTAACGGATAGAAATATTGAAGGCAATAAACGTTGTGCTGGTTGGGCATATTTAATTCGTCCAGATGGAGGAGAGCGTCAGAAACTAAGAGTTGATATTCCCCATTGGATGCAGGGACCACCTGCGACTCGAATTGATGGAAAAGACAAGTACAACTACATACAACTCGTCCAAAAATATTGTCCTCAATTTCTGTATCTTCCAACTAATGCTCAACAACCTATATCCGATAATTCCCCAAGTTCGGTTGATACAGAACAGTTTCGTCAAAAGCTAATACAACAGGAAGACATCTGGGGGCTTGATGAAGAACCAAATCATTAATTTAAGGAGTTTTCAATGGTTAGAAAACAATTAAGAGGCACCAACTTACCAGAGTTACGTTCAAGCAATTATTTAGATACTGATGTTATGGACGCAAATTACGAAGAAGAAAACGATGATTACACCAATCGCCACAACAGAGGGTCAAACTGGCATGGACGCGCGTACCGTGCTGGACGTTATGCGAGAGGCGCCTACGATTGGGGACAAAATTATAGTCGTGGTATTACACCAGCAATGGAAAACGGTGCCAGTGCAGCTATTGGTACTTTGGGCACTGTTGCTAGTCACACCAACCCTTTCAAACCGTGGAGGTCTTTTGCTTTCTGGTCGATGGGCATCGGTACTTTAATTGTTGGTGGATGGGTTGCTCAATTCTTTTTGGGTGGACTGATTGCAACTCGTAATCCAAGACAACTTCCACAAAATGCTCCCACGGCAGTTAGATTTGGTCATGGTGTTGTAAATGCTGGTAAACCTGTTGCAACAGGAGTTTGGAATGGGTTTGGTACTGTTGCCACGGGAGCGGGTGACAGTTTCGATAAAGCAGTACGGTTAAATTCAGGCGCCAACGATTGGCAACAACCAAGAGTAACTGTACAACAGTCACAACAACCAACCACTACTTTGCCTTTAACTAATTGGACAGGCGCCGGGGGTTATCAATCTGTAGGGAGGAAGTAGAAAATGTTTTGGGTGAGGATTCATGCGTCAAGCTTTTTAATTACAGGCGCCGTATTTATTGTGTTTGTTCTAGATATGGCTAGCCCTGGTTATGGTTCGTTTGCTCTAATTCCAAACTGGCGCCTTAATATCACTGCACTAACAACTGATGTGCGTTCTGACTTGGAAAGTTTGATGCGCTCAAAGTCCTTACCCAGCAATAGGGTGCAAAAACAACCCACAAATAAAGATTGCCAAACTTTGCTAGATGCTTATAGACAAGGTGCTAAATGCCAATTCGAGCCACCGACTTATTCAAATATCTCCCCCCAGAAGCCCAATACCAGGAAATTAAAGCAGTAGAAGAAGCACTTCGCCAAAATGTTATAGCTCAAGCAAGGGGACGTGTTTGCTGTTTTGGATTGTCTTTAATTATGGCAATCGTGATTGTGCATCCTGGTGCTAATGCGTGGGTTGAGAGCAAGCTTCAGTTCAACCGTTTTATTGGCATTAGTTCTATAAGTTCTACACAGGTTAAAGAAGCAGACAAAATAGCTGCTGCACTTGTTTCTTACGCGCGCGCTCATAACTGGGAAGTACGTACTGGCGCCCGTCGTTACAACATCTTTTACGTTCAAGGTATGTTTCCCAATGGTGTTAGTAATGATAACGCTCCGAATCAGTTTAATGACAGTCGCTTTTTAGTTGAAGTCAATCCGACTCCGCGTTTGATTGGCGCCTGGGATGCTTCTGTTGAACCAGGAAATCATTACACCAAGCAACCAATGAATGTTAATGGTGCGGCGCATATACAAGTACCAGGGCAGTATAAAGCATGGCGTATTGGTATGCATAAAAACCGAGAACTTGCTTTGGTACAAGTGGCGCCTGTTGATATATCGCGTGATAAAAATCGTAACGGTAAGACTGATGAAGGTGATTTGAAACAGCGCGCGTTAATTGGCGCCAATCAACATAGCGCACATGACCAGCAGTTAGTTGATGATGCAAGTGCAGGTTGTCCGGTAGGGCGCACATCTAAAGGGCATCAGGAATTTATGAGATTTTTACAACAAGACGTTAATTATTCTCTAGACAAAAAATTCATTTTTTCTACGAGTTTTATTACTGCCAAGGATTTGAGGTTCTAATTATGTCGAGAAATAGAGTATTAAATAATCAGCATTCTGAGTTAGTTTCTGAAGCTTTAACAGGAATTTTAGCTGTTTTAAAGCAACTCTATGCCGCTGCTTATACGTTTTCAGAACATAGCGATTTTTTAGATGAGGCATTGCAAGATACAGAGCAACTGCTATTACAGTTTCCGGTTGGCTTAGAAGGACAATTTATTGCAAATGGAATTGATTTTACTACTGCTATTAGATTAATCGCTGCTTTGGATAGATTTGATTTAACCGAAGGCGTAGAAATACTGAAGTCAATTCGCGACCCTAGAATTTGTGGAATTGCTCAAAGAATTTTTAGTCGGATGGCGCAATCAAGGGGTTTGTAAATGAAGACGAAAAAATATCTTTCCCCAAGTGATTATTATTTGTACATGAAGTCTGATGCTTGGAGAAATAAGCACTATTGTTGGTTAAAGCAATGTAATTACCGATGCTCAATGTTTCCTTGGGTCAGAATTGGAAAATATGCATCTAAAAAGTATGGGAAGTATAGTATACACCATACGGGTGTTGGTTATCGTCACTTGGGACATGAAGAGTTGTGGACAGATGTACTTCCGCTGTGCCCACTTGCTCACTGGCTAATTCATGGTGGGTATATGAAAGCTAAAGCTCCCTGGAAACCGAATATTGTTCAGCAAACACTGCACTTTTGGTGTAGTTTACCACTGCTATTAAAACAATTAGTTTTCTTGGTTATTGGATTACTGATTGCATTTTCTGTTTCTTGGTGGATAGGTTTTGTTTTAGGTGTTTTTCTTTTAGTGTTGCTATTTAGTTAACTTTCATGTATTTACAGAAGCTAGGGCGTAAGTGGGATTTCCTCAACGCCCTATTATTAGTTGGTATCGTCATCTTTGTATTTAGTAAGCCTGCTATAAAATTTAGTACTGATGGTTTAGAAAGTTTGAGTGAAGTCAATGCATCTTATTCAGGTAAGCTAAATACTTTATTTGCCAATAATTCTTCAGTAGGAGTATTAGCCTTGTGTGCTGCGGAAGGTAACTGTACCATTGAAGGCAACAAAACTTCTTTATACTACGGGCATGTTGACCCTGGAAACAGAGTTAATAACAGAGGCTGGTGTAGTGACCAAGGTAGAGGAGGAACTAATTTGCAAAATGCGGATGCTGGCTGTTTAAGAAGAACTCAAAGTCGTATTTCTGTATTGGTTCATAAAATGCAAGCTGCTGGGTTAAATCCAGAAGAAAATGTAGAAGTGTTTTTAAATTCGATTGACCAATGGAATCAAGCATCTCCTCGTGTTAGTAATACATTTGCTCTACGTTACGCATCTGCTATCAAACAAGGATTGAAGGGTAAAGAAGCTATCTTGTGGGCAAGGGTTGAGGCTTTTCGCAAGAATAATGGAGAGTTGGAGGCTGGTAACTCGCGAGTCGGGTTGTTCTCGATTTGCGCTAATCCAAGCAATACATACTATACAACTCGGTTGCAGCAGTACCCCATGTGGTCAGAACGCTGGCGTTGGAATTGTATTGCTTTGGATCAGCGGCGCCGCTTAGAAGCGATAAACCAAGTTTTGACAAAGGCGAGCCAAACTGCGAAGCTTTTTCACCCGCATATTCAAACGAAACACAAAGATTATTTTTTCTCGAAGCTTTTTATTAAAATGCTTGTTTCTCGTGTTGGTATGAATCAAAAATCGAAGTCGTTATGATTTTATTTATATTTGCTATTTATTTGGGAGTTGAACTCTGAATGGCACAATGGCGCCGTTATAAATACATGTTATTTTGTAACGGCATGTAGCAAAAATTTATACATGTTGTTACAATGGCGCCAGATCAAACACATTATATCGAACCTACAAACAGAAAGCGTCTAATAGCTCCAGTGGTATATCAATCTAATCAATTTGATTTATTCTTGCTTTTAGGTTCGATAGCTTACCAGAGAGAGTCACGAGCTTAAAATTTTGGGAACGAGACCATGCTGACACCTGAATCCTCACTTCTGTTACACCCAAGAATTAGGGGTGATACTTTTAACTCAAACTCAGCTTGTATGAAATGCGAAATGTGATTGCTTTTCTCAGGAAGAGCAAAATCCATCAGAGTATTGAGAGCGGTTTTCCCTATTTTTATATTCTGAGGATTTGGATGGCCTATCTTTCTCAAGATTTCAGAGAGTAGGATTGAAGGGCGAGAGTGAACACTAAAAGTCAATCTATCTTCGCCAGCAAAACGTATATACCAATCATAATCTTGTAAAGTTTCTAGTGCAATTTTTTTTGTTCCATCAAATACCTCAACATGTTCGATATCAGGATTAAATAAATTTCTAAAATCTTCTAACTCATCATCCCAAATCATTTGATTCGATGAAAATAAGACTTCGCTTTCAGGTTGTTTTTGTAACTCAAGTCCCCTACGAAGGCTGCGATTTAACAAAACATATTGGTAAAGAATCTCAGGCATTTCCACACCAAGGGCGTATAAACTAAGCCCTTCACAAAATTTATCAGCCTCATGGCATATTTCATTTATTAATGTAGTAATATCCTTGACTGCAAAATTTATGTAGTCTCCCCCTTTCGCTTCAAATGCATCTGCTTTTGCTCTTACACTAAAAGCTAAAGCTACAAATAAAGGTAATCTCTCAGGTTTTCCTGATTCAATTCGATTCAGTTGAGTTCTCACCCATGCCTCTAAATCTTCTGCTCTTTCAATCAACTGGTCTGCTTCCGTTAATTCTGGTAATATATGAGTAAATCGTTCGTATGCCTTCAATAACTTAAAAGTTCGAGTTTCAAACTCTTCTCGTTTTCTCAATGCCTCTATATCTTTAACCTCTTCAATCACTGATTGAAATCCTGTACGTATCTCCTCACGGAGTATATTCATTTTTTCTGTTAGATTATTTTGGTTAGAAACCAATAGCTCAAGTGTACGATGTTGTACAGCTAGAACATGTTTTATGCTATTAAAACCTGATTGAATTTGTTCATTAATAATATGAAAACTCGTTTGAACTTGCTCGCTATTTTTATCTAGTTTATCTTCTAGATTTTCTAAATCTGACTTAATATCCTTATGATTTTTTTCTAATTGCTTTTTAAGTTTACGAATTTGAATGCCATTATATATACCAACACCAAGGTTAAGTATACTTAATCCAAGATTTGCAATATTTAACATATCAAAACCAGGTTGAACAGATTGAATTGTTTCTCCACTTGCGCGATGGCGTGTACACCAAGTACCCGCTCTACCAACAAAAACTTCATAATCAAAAGCATTTCCCCCTTTAAATAGATATGCTTCTGGTTTTTGAGTAAAAGAATTAAACATGTTAAGTCGCCAGAGTACACTTACTTTTAGTATTCCCAAAAATTCTTTTGCTTTATCACTTTGGCATTTAAACGCGCGCAGTCACAGTACGTATACTCCGTACTTCGTGGTAAAGACTTGGAGACAGGCGGGCTTTCACAAGGAGAAGCGTAAAATATTAGTTATTGGGTGTGAGAAAGCAAGCCACTATGCCACAAGTCGAACTAGTTATGATTTTATTTTGAGTTCTTGTTTATTTAAAAGTTGAACTTTTAATTTATAACGGCGCCACTGTAAATTCATTATTCGTGTAAGGTCGCTTTTCAAGGACATGTAGTTAAAGTCGATGGACATTGGTCAGATGGTGCCAACCAACCTCTCAATTTACCATACTCGGCAAATATCCATTTACCATTACCACCTAAAAGTTTGACTTTAGTACTTTCAGGAACCTTACCAACCTTACGACTTTTTGTTTTTGGCTCTTTGTAAAGATATACTCCTGTACCATAACCACGGGTAGTAGTTCCTAACAAAGGCGCGTGTACCCAACCTCGACCTTGAAAAGGTACTCCGCGACTGCTGGGTGCTTTCGGCTCTACTTATCTGTGCCCACTCGCCTTGGCAAGCAATAATATTCACATTCACAGCCAATGCAGTAGTAGGAAGCTTTCCTATTATTGAGGAACGGGAGGCGCCTTCCTGACATTTAAACCGTTAGGGTCTTTATCAATAACATAAGCGCTCCTCTTGACAAGGCACCGACTTAGTAGAACCAGCTTGACTCAACATAAACTTAGAATTAGCAGGTTTTTGGGCACTCACAGGCATCAGGTAGTTCAAACCTACCCCAGTAATTGCAAATGTAAAGGCGATGCTAGAACAGAGAGCGATTTTACGTAACTTCATAATATGAAATACATTTTGTGTAAAGTTTATTACATTTAGTGTTCCCTGTTTTAAGCACGAAAATTATGAATGTTTCCGGAACGACCTTTGCAGATGCCAGTACAATAAAAATTAGTTAATGGCAACCGTGCGTAGGCGCCATCTTTCATAAAATATTTACGTGCGTTACTGGCTAACTACATGTATGTTAAAGTACTTTTGCACTAACAGATGTGAGGTTCAAAGCACATCCTAATAATTTTACCTTCGGGTGCCATCCAAGTGCGCTTAGGCCAAATTACGTGTTATCACTTTGAAACAGTCTTCTCTGTATTTCCAAGTTAGCCATTCCGTTTGAAATTGTTAGGGCTGATATAAATACTTTATAAACTTTCAGTAATTACTCTACTTATAATTATTCAGTTAATACTTATTTTTTCAAGCGAATCGTCAGGACTTTTGCTGATGACTTTTTGTTTTCTATCTAGTTAGCATATAGCAAATTGTATGTTACTTGCTATGTCATGTAGTAGGTTGGAGGTTGAATGATTATCAAAAAAACACCACTAGCAAATCAACCAGAACTTGGTAAGCTAATTCGTGAGTTGAGGTTAAACACAGGTTTAACGCAAGAACAATTCGCTGCTTCTTTAGGCGTTACTTTTTCTACAATCAATCGTTGGGAAAATGGGCGTTCTAAACCATCCCCGTTAGCAATGGAAAAAATTGAAGAAATGCTTAAACAAATTAATGATGCTAAAAACTAATTGCTAGGCAGGTCTACAAAATAGACGTTTTAACACTGGGTGCATACCAGTTTTTATTCTTATTCTAGAGTAAATAAATGTGGAAAAGTCTTAATTTCTTGAGACATCTATTTTATCACATACTTTCTGCATAGTAAATAAAATATGAAACATCGTTTTCAGTTTTTATCTAGTCAAGCGTCTAAAAATTATAGATTTTCTGCAAATCAACTATATTCGATTTTCGTAAATAAATATTTTAGCACAATATTTAACAAAACATTTATCTGGAGGTCTACTATGTCTAATACAAACGCTGAATTAGAATTAATGGGAAAAGGGTTGACAATATTACAGACTGTACTATTAACGTTCGTTAATAGTAAAATGACAAAACAACACGGTGATGAGTGGCTTAACAATAATAGTGGTGTAAGAAATATTCTCAGACGCAGTAATCCAAATCAGATAGAATACAGCCTTGATGATTTAGATATTAGCTTACTACTTAATATTATTGATAACAATAATATTTGGGAGGATGCCTTTAATCAAACTCTTGTTAATACAACAATATTAACGAGTATACACCAAAGCCAATTAGTAAGCTTCAGGAATATTAGAAATCGTTATGCACATCAGTGTGTTGCAAACAGTTTCTCATTAGACGAAGTTGAAGAAAATTTATTCAAGATGCAAAATATTGTTGAAGTTATATCGCCTGATGATGTGGATAGCTTTAGAAATTTGAGGCAAGGCGTATCTTATTTACGTAATGAAACAGGCTCTAATGAAGTTGATACTAGTACAGCAAATATTAACGAAACTCCAGAGGCATCCTATCCAGAGGATAAAACAAACTTGGATCAACCTTTTAGAAAAACTAATAATCCCAACCCGGATATTGAGAGTGTTGAGAAACCTCAAGAATTAAATCCTGATACAAATGATAATACATCAACTAAGAAAATATACACAGTTAATTCAATCGCTAAATTATCGCTGACGATAATAGCTATGTTTAGTCTTGGGGTAGTAGTAGCAATTAAGTCTTTCCAGTCTTTCTCAGTAAACAATACCTCAATGTCTCTCACGGTTAACAGTACAGAAAAAGTTGTCAAGTATCGCTTGCAGTCGAAGTCTTTAAAGATAGGTATACTAGGAAAGCCAAAAAACTACAATGAGTTAGAATCGCACCTGCGCTCTCAATTTGGGAATAATATACAGATAACAATTGATGGAGACAGTTCCATTTCTTATACGGAAGCAAGAAATCGTATCATCCGCAAGGAGTGGGATATTGCTTTTACTCTCTCCCCCATGCTTTCTGTAGCAGCTAAAGATAATGGCTATACTCATGCGGCTCAAATGTTCCCAGACAATCCTCTTTACTACCAAGCAGCACTATTTGTCAAGTATAATAGCTCTATTAAATCCTTTAATGATTTAAAGCCATCACATAATATAGCTCTTGGAGACTTTAATTCAGCATCTAGTTTCTATATGCCTGCCTACGACTTATTTGGTAAAACTTTGCGAGTAGATGAAGGACACAGCAGCCAAAATATTGTGACAATGGTAGAAACTGGTAAAGCAGATGTGGGTGCTGCTGCTTTAAGTCGGATTGAAAATAACAAAGGCTTAAGAATTATTCATCTAAGTCGAAAAATTCCAGGGTCTGGTGTTTACCTATCGCCTAATCTTTCTGAGTCAGATCGAGAAGTTATTAAAAAGGCTCTCCTAGATGTTCCTAGCAATATCCAACGGCAAGCTAACTATGGTGCTGGTGAAGAACCTGACTACTCTACCTTTGTAAAACTTTCTCAAAAATCTGAAGAAGTTCTAAAGTGTGCTGACTTTCAGAGTAATCCTGTTAATTTCTACTGCACTACCTCTGCTTCAAGTCAAAATGTCTCTGGTCAAAATGCTGATTCAACTATAGTAGGTAAAATTAATGGATGGAGCAAACAAGATAGCGAGACTGAAAAGTTTAGGCTGTCTGCAGGTGGTAAAATATATCTTCTGCTTATCAGCAGGCAAACTCTTAGCCAAATTCCTGGCGCTTCTAACCCAATAGCTTTGCAAAAAAAAGATGTGAAAGTTTCTGGTGTAGTACCTAAACAATTAGACACTAATACCTTTGAAGTGAAAATTACTCAACCAGAACAATTAACTATTAACTAGTAACATAACCGCATTTACTGCTATTGTTTTCAAGATAAACAGTTTTAAATGTGGAGAAGCTGCAAATCAAAATTTTGCAAGAGTTTATGTGCGTGCTTTGATTAAAAGCATCAAGAATGTTCATTTTGAAACTAAACGTGTTGTATTTATAGAACAACAGTTTTACCTAATAATATCCTTTAATTCCTCTACCAATGCCTTACCCTTAGCTAAATCCGCAGCATACAAAACTACTATATGCCAAGGAGGATTGGCGCCACGCAAACGGTCGCGGATGAATTTATCACGCAGTCTGTTTCCTCCACTATGAAATGCGGCGCCATCTATATATATTGCTAGTCGCTCTTTTGGCATCGCAAAGTCAGCGATGGAAATAGGCGCCTCGGATGGTATTGGTACTTGTTTTTGAGGATGGAAGTTATACTGCTCGAATAGCCGCAAAAATTTAAGTTCGAGCGGTGAACCAACTCCTGCTGCATATGCTTCTAACCAAGGAAGTGGGTCTTTAATATCGCCTGTTTCTAATGGTTGCTGTGTTGGTGGCGTATGGGAAAGTTGCTCTAAGGCACTCATAATTTGGGGGTAGTTGAGCAATTCGTGGTATCGCTGATTTTGATAGGATTTTAAGCAACGGTAACATGCTGTTTCGCAGTTGGGATGGTCTAAGTGTTCAATTGCTCTTTTTGCTACTTGATGTAATTCTGTAGCAATGCGGCGTAAGTAACCACTGCCACCTAAACTAGGGTCAATAAATGTCAGCGAAATCATGTTGTATTTTTTACCATTGCTGTTAACAAGCCAAGGCGCCTCATATTCAAAGTCAATTTCAGAGCCATCGAGCATATACAAGTGCTGCATTCCTGCTTTTAATGCATAACCAAGTGATAATCCCCAAGATTGTAAGTCTTCTTCGTCTATGGAAGTGGGAACGGGGATTGTTAATCGTAATATTTCTGCTTTGCCTGCTGTTACAATTGCTAAGGGTTGCGGCGCCTTACCTTTTTGGCTGCAATTTTCTGCATGACCGTAGGGGTCTTCTCCAGTTTGACGGGTTTTACGTCGTCCTGAAGTTGGTTGTATTAAATCGGGGTTTTGTAACATTTTCCCGCAATCGGCGCATAACATGTATCCTTTGGCTTCATCATGTAATAAAGGAATACCTTGTTCTCTGTCTTTATCTTTCGGCGCCACTCCTTCATTTACCCAGCGTACTTCTTCATCTTGGCTCCATCGTAAACCCCAACCATTGCTTAATGTCCAACGTCCTAATACTTGCCCGTCCCATTGTGGGTAAGTTTTAACTAAATTACGGGTGACATAACGTTCTTCTTCATCAAGGATAGGACTTTCATCGCGTCGTGCTAAGAAACCAGCAAACTCTCCACCTGGATGTGCTTTTCCTGGTGCGTTATTCCCACATCGCGGACAAGCGGGTTTGTCAGCTTCAAAGCGTAGTTTACAAGTATTGCATATTCTATATAACCAAGTGGCGCCTTCGCTTCTTGGGTTCCAGGGTGAAGCATTATCTAGTCCTATTACTTTCCAGCGTTTGGTACGGGCAAATACTTGTGCTTCGGGTTGAAATTGACCGATACCAAAACGTCGCGCGACACTTACAGGGTCTTCTTCGTGTTCATCTCCTAATAGTCGCAGTGCAGCGGGTTGTGTGGGAAATTCGTAACCAGGAAGGATGCCAAATTCGGCAAAGCGTCGCAATGGATACCCACTCGAACGGTCGTCTGCTTCTTTATTGCCTTGTCTGTCTGTTGGAAGCCCTAAAATTCGGGCAACTAATTGACCTGCGCGAGTTGCCGCGCGTTCTCCTTGTAGGTCTTGAGAATAAGTATCTAGGGCAGTTCTAAGTTGTTTTACTTGTAATGCTGTGCGGTTAATTACATCCCAAATACGTTCGGGTAATTTATTTAGGTGTTGACGTAGAGCGTTTTCATCGAGTCCTGCTTCTTCTAATACAATACCTTGCCAAGCCATGTTAGCGATACTAATTGCTTTATCGGTTTGAGCTTGAACTCCAGCAATCAATGCTTCGACTTTTTCAGTGTTAATATCACCTACTGTAGTAATGTATTCTACCATTTTGCTTGCTAAACCAGGAGAGGCGGCGCCAAAGGCAATAGCATTTAAATGACGGAAAATTACGTCTCGGTTTCCTAGTGCTAAAGCTGGTGCAGGTACTTCTCCAGCTATCATTTCTCCAGGTTTATCATAAAAATATTGGTCGTGGGGAGTATTGCGAGCATACCCTACTACTAAACCTATACGAGTTCGGCGCCCTGCACGTCCTCCTCGTTGAGCATAGTTATCAGGACGTGGTGGGATATTTCGTAAAATTACTGCATCTAAACCACCAACATCTATACCCATTTCTAGGGTTGGAGAACAAGCTAATAAATTAATTTTTGATTGAGATGCTGTTGCTTTGAAGTCATCTTCTAATTCTACACGCAGGTCGTTGGGTACTTGGGCAGTATGTTCTCCTGCAACCAAGGGAATAAAATCTGCTGAGAGTATTCTTTTAACATGACGATTTTCCATTACTTCCGACTGGTGCCAGCGAATTAAATTACCATGACAGTAAGGACAAGGATAATTATTTTGTCCTCCTAACATTGGGGTAGCGCAAACTTGACAACGGTAACGTTTTTGTTCGGTAGATAATTGTAAATGCAGTACTTCCGCATTTACTTGTAGAAGTTGTGTTTTATCTCGAAAACCATATACATCGGCAGCTATCACAAAACTGCCTTGTAATAACCATTCTAATAATTCAACGATGTTTTCTTCGTTTGGTACAATACCACCAAACCGTAACAATAAATGCTTGAAAATTCGTTCTAAACTTGGTCCTCTGCCACCAGCTTTAGGTTTTCGCCAAGGGTTACTTGCTTGCACACCATAAGGTACATTAGCACTATCTATGTAAGCAACGGGTAAACCAGACGAAAGTGCATAACCTTGGGGTCTTTTTAACCGTCGTTCCCACTCAGCAGCTTTGGTGTAACTAGGGCAACTTGGATGTGCAGGATGATAACGTAATAATTCCCTACTAACACAACCACGTCGTCGCATTTCATTAAGTAAACTACGGCAAATATATTCTAAGTTTTCTCTTGATATACCAAGACTTCTAGCAATGTCTGTACCTTGCTGCTTTACATATTCGTCTAAACGATGATAGTTGATTTGCACTAATCCTAGATTGATTAAAGTCGCGCGATAACCAGCAGTAACGGCTATTTCATCGAGTAAAGGAGCTTCTTCCCACGCACGGATTCTCTGCATATTTTCATCATTAATCCATGCACTTGGGTCAATAGGGGCATATTTATTATCTTGCTCTTTTACGCCTTTGTCGCCTAGAAGTTCTACAACTCTTTGTAAAGATAATGCTTCATTAGATAATAATTCTACTACCCGGCGCCGCATTCGGTCGTAGCGGCTAGCGAAAACAATAAATCTAGCTTGGTGTGCAGCATCTTGACGACTATCGCTAAAAATTAATAATCTTTCTTTACCGTCATATCCTGGTTGACTGCGGTTTGTTGTCGCTAAAGATTCTACCAAACCTTCGCTTAGTACTTTTACTGCCGCCGAAGTTCCTAAAGCTACGGGTGTAATAACATTACGACTACCCGCAGTGGCGCCGCAACACAGACAGCGAGTTCGAGCGGGGGCTAAAGTAACACGCCAAGGATAATCATTTGCATCGCTGCTAAAAGCAAGACTAGAAATATCAAATGAACCATTCAATATTGGTTTACGTTTAATTTGTTGCGGTTTCTTTTGAGTACCTCGACGAACTTGAGGTGCCACTTCATCATTAATATCTTCATCTTCTTCTCCAATTCCAATATTTGTATCATCAAAGCGATTATGGTCATAAAGCATCCATTCTGTTTCATCTGGAACAGCACTGGGTTGTAACGGTGCGGCAGTAGGTTCGCCAACGAAGCGTAAATAATCTGCACCACAGTTACGGCAAAGGTAAAGAGGCGCCGTTACACAACCACACTCACAGCGTTCCTCACCCATTGGGTAAAGTTTGCCGCAAGTTGGGTTAATACAGCGGTGAAATTGCCAACCACCACGAATAAATCGATGCGCGCGTAGTTGTAAAGCACCTGGTGTACCCTCTGGTAAAGCGGCGCCAACTAGTAAAGCAGTACGGATTTCTTTTTCAATTTCGGTATTTGAGAAGTGCGAACGTTCTTTAATTTCTTGTTTAACCTTATCAACAAGTTGGGAAATTGAAAGGGGAGAACGAATTAACCAGCGATTTAAATCCCACAATAAACGGGAGTGATGAGTGCTGAGTGCTGAGTGCTGAGTATCACTAAGAATATTAAGGGCTTTTCTAACAGCTTCTGGGTCAGTTACATCTAGGTCAGCAATATTTACAGGTTGGGGAGAATATACTGCTTCTGCTGGTGTTTGAATTTCTGCTAGTTCTTCACCGATGACTCGTATACTTGATTTAGAGGCGCCGGAAATTTTATGAAAAAACTCTTGAACGGCTTCATCTCGAAGACGAATTTTTTCTTCGGGGGTGTATTCTCCCTCAGCTACACTTTTAATAGTTGCAGAAGTTGCGACGGGGAGAAATTCAGGATAGCGTTTGGAATATACTTCTGTTGGGACAGTAATACACCAATCTTGGTTAGCATTGTTTAGGTGAGTTCGTAAGCGTCGTACTAACAATGCAATATTACTTCCCAAAGTGCCACGGTAAGTATGAACTTCATCGAGTACTAAGAAGCGACAGCGATGGTTAGCAAAAATATCTTCTCTATCTGCTGGGCGTACTAAAAGGTATTCCAGCATCATATAATTAGTTAAAAGAATATGCGGTGGATTTTGACGTAATGCAATACGTTCTTTTTGCGTAGTACCTCGGTCGTATTTTGCAACAGTAATCGCACCATCCCATCCAGATTCTTTTAGGTAATTCTGAATACGCAGTAATTGGTCATTAGCTAAAGCGTTCATTGGATAAACGAGTATTGCCGTTAGTCCAGGGTGCCTGCGAAACTGGGTTGCATCTTCGATAGCGTTTTGAATAACAGGTAAAAGAAAAGTTTCTGTTTTACCGCTACCTGTGCCAGTTGTAACAACTAAAGGGGAAGCATTTTCTCCTAATAAATGTTTAATAGCTTCACTTTGGTGTAAATAAGCAAACTCACTACGCGAACGTTTTTGCATTACTTGCGCTAGTTTTGCATCGATAGGTAACTGGCGCCATGCATCACCAGATTTGAAAGGGCGATGTGCTTGATAAAATGGTTCTTGGGCTAAAAATAAAGGTTGGTCAATAGCTTGTTCTAAAGCGGCTTTTAACTTTGGGTCTTTTGCTCTAAATTCGGTTATTAGATAGTCTCGGTACTCAGTAATAACCTTATCAAGAACTTTAATTGGGTGGAGAGGAACCGTGGGATGGGCATCTTGCCTGTCCTTAGCAACCAACGATACCGCAGGATAGGCATCTTGTCTGTCCTTCACAGGTGATGGAGATACATAATATCCTGACCCCCTATCTTTAACACCTGCGTCCTTAGTAGTATTTTTGTTTTGATGATTATTTGCGCTATTGGGTTGTGGTAGGTGCCTGTTATTAATAAAATCAACAAACTGTGTAGCTAGAGTCTCGCTGAAAGTTTCAACGTTAATAACTCCTTCTGCGAGTTCGACAAATTCCCAAGTTTCAGGAATCTTGGAAAATAGCAGTGTAAGTTGTGCGGTTGTAATATTATCTACCTCAGAACAGTCTAACTGAGCCATTTTCAGACTGAGAAAAGTGCTGGCGGCAGCGATGGCATCATCACCCTGTTTTAATATATCTTTGAGGTAAAGTATATTCATTACGCTTCCTGCTTTTGCCAATTTGACGGTGAAAGAGAGTTGAGAAACTGAGAAGGAGACTTTTTAGAACCAACAACAGTTAACGCGCGCATAGCACGAGTACAACCGACGTAAAATAAACGTCGTTGTTCGTTAAGTGTAGCAGTAACTTCATCTTGAGGAATATTAGCATCAATACGCGGTAGCATTCCTTCTTGTAAACCGACTACAGCTACAAAAGGAAATTCTAAACCCTTGGCAGAATGCAGTGTCAACACCTTTATTTTGCGCGCGTTGAGGTTAATTTCTTTACCAGAGACAAATGCTGCTTCCCAACCGCATTTAGTTAAACGACGAGCAATGTCTTGTCCGACTTGGTAATTTGGACATAATACGGCGCCACCATATATAGTAAGACGAAACTGTTTTGCAGCACTGGTAAAAAATTCGCCTATCGCTTGCACTTGCTTGTCGATGCTATCTGCTAAAAGTAAAGTTGGTAAATTTGCTTGGTAAGGAGAAGATAATTGTTGCAGACATTCGTCATCACCTGCACCCGTTCCTTCTAATATACTGGCACAAGCTGTAACGATTTGTTGAGTGTTACGATAATTACGTCGCAACGTTAAAGTGCGTCCACTTACTTTTAAATCTGTATGGACTTGCTTCCAGGTAAAACCCCGTTGATATAAAGATTGAGAAGCATCTGCTGTCAGATAAACTTTTGTAAATGAAGGTACAAGCGCAAGTAAGAACCGTAGAGCAACGGGTGATAAATCTTGCGCTTCATCAATTAGAATTGCTTCGTAAGGTTTTTGCGGAAGTGTTAAAACATATTCTAAAGCTAGGCACCGTAATTGCTGCCAAGTAATTAAACGGTTTTGTGCCATACGCTGGCGCCAAGTTTGGTATACTGCCCAGATAGCTGTGCGCGTTTGACTGCGAAGAGGAACTCCCCGACCTTGGCGACTTGTGGCGAGATATTCGTCTAAACTAGAAATACCCCAAGCTTCGATGACATCTAATATTTCTTCGAGCAGGTAACTCGTACCCAAACGCTGCAAAGTTTGTAATTGTACTTGACGGTCAAAAGCGTTTTTAGCAGGAATTTGTGTAGAATGTAGTGCTGTTTGTAAATAACCAAGCGCTTGTTCGGGTTTAGCGAAATTAGCTTCACCGTAGCGCTGTTTGTAGTAATGATAAGTTAGAAAGTCAACGGTAAGAACGTCAACACCGCATTCTTTGGGGGACTTACCTAATAATTGAGTTAAAAGTTGCTCTGAGTAATTAACAAGCGCATTAGTATAAGTAGTAAACAAAATAGACTTACAACCCAAATTATGGAGTTTTTGCACCTGATACAGCGCTAAAGTTGACTTTCCCGTACCAGGGCCACCTTTAACCAAAGTCGGGCCATTGGTTATTCCATCGCGTAACTTCTCTTGTTCAGGGTCAAGTTTTAACAAAAAAGCAGTAAGCTCACCTTCTACATAACGCTCCAAGTCTTCGGGGTTTTGCAGCAAGTATTCTGGTTGAGTATCAATTTCTTCCAAAGCGCGCGGGAACAGGTTATCTAAAATGCGCTCGATAAACTGGTGAGGTATTGGTAAGTTTAACAAATCATCTTCCGTGCGAACATGAAGTAAATCTTTCCAATATTCTTCAGGAATGCGCCATTTTTTCAAATTTGTAGAGACGAGACATGTCACGTCTACTATATTGTTTGGCGCCGTGTTTATCTGGTCTACCCACGTCTCAGTCTCTTCTAAAATTGGTTCACAATCAGTAATATCAACGACTTCGGTCTCTGACGCAGAAAATTCCAACTCGTAAGTTCTTTCATTGCGTTTACGGAGACTAAGCAGCTTAACACTGTTTTTACCGATACTATAAATTAACCTGTAGTCACCAATGCGAACGCGATAAACATTTTTATAGTTCTTTAGCTTTTTAGCATCCCCTTGGGCAGAAATAGGGTCTTTCTCCAGCACCTTGACTACTTTGGGTAAGCGCTGGCTAATTTTTCTCGGTATATTAAGGATTTCGTTGAGAAACGTATGAGCAAAAGATACAGCCCAAGTTGATGTAGCTAAAGTAGACATTGCAAGAACCGTTATCTAAACCTGCTTTTAATATAGTAATCAAATATCAGGCTGTATTGGATGAGACACTACCTAGCGTCACTGCATCCGTAAGTAACGATGAATATTCTCCAATGGTAGAAACCTGGTTTTAGTTACGTTCTTTGAAGAAGTTGCTGTATAAAACAATGCCAACAAGTTATATATTAAGTTTTATTACAGAGTCGGGTGCGTGAAAGCGATAACAGTCTTCACGCTTATTGAAAAATTAAACTGCTTTTACGCATCTGCTACAGCGTCACGACAATTTTCAAACGCAGTCAATCACCAAAAATTTGTGTAAGCTTGAAATAAATAGGCGCCGCGAACCGTTATATTATAGGAATTTAGAGAACCTTTTTGAGAAAAATCAATAAAAAGCTATTGAGGAAAAGTTTGCTTTAATTTCACTGTAGAGCAGTGATATACTGCAAATGGATAAAATCTAAAATTATGTCATGCTGAGGCACGAAGCATCTTAGAAGCACCTTATAAGATTTTGACGTTGACACCCATCCCACAAAAAAATTTGGAATATTTTTTTAGAGAATCAATGCTCTGCTTTACATTAGACCTTTTTTCTCTTCAGAACATACAAGTTTACAGTGGCGCTCGTTTATTTACTAACTTTGTTCTTTATTTTTTCTTTCGTCGTGTTTTAGAAGGCGCCTCACCACTAAGTTGAAAGCTACCATCATCTGTAGAGATAGCATTTTCATTATTTTGGTTGAGAATTGGTAACTCTATCACTGGTTTGGGTAAATTTTCATTTAAATAAATATCCCAGTATGGGTCATACTTTTTAGTAAATGCTTCAATTCCAATGCTTTGCAGTTCGTCAAAGCAAGCTAGACACAGTTGCGGCGCCTTGGGATAACTTTTGTGACTGAAGCTTGAGAGAATATGAGCATATTGTTCGCGGTTGAGTCCGTAAGCATCCGCAACTACTGCATCTATAGCCGCGCGTACTTGCCAGCGTTCATCATCTGTGGCAAGGACTGGGAAGGTAAAGGAGGGGTTAGGTTCACGCCAAGTTTCGCCTAATTGTTCTTGCCATAAAGGAAAGTAGCCAGTATGGTTGCAACTGAGACGAAGGGCGGAATGGGAGAGAAAAAGCTCTAATCCTTTGTAATCGCAAATAGGAACTAATGATAATAAGAAAAGATTGACATGTGCAGCAGCTTTAAGCCTTATTGTCCAATCAGCACAAAACGTATTTATTAAAGATGCAATCAAAAGTGCATATGAATTAGGTCGTTCTGTAGTATTTTTTTCACAAGGTGCTGTGTTTCCAAAAATAGATAAGCAAACTATTGCAAAAATCATAGTTCTTTCATCAGTTGCACGAGCAACATCACGGAAAGATAAACGGAAATAGTGAGCAGAAAGGATATATTCTGTTTTATCAAGCAAAGCTTTAGTACAAATAATATACCTTGGTCTCGCTTGCCATCTATCATCATATTGATGTAGTGTTTTTCCCTCATGTAGCACTAAATAACCCATTTCTAATAACTGCTTTGCTATTTCAGGATCACGCGGGTCTTTACCTTCTGGTAAAATTTCAGAAGTAGGTGTAAACCGCCAAGCATCATCAGTCATATTTAATTCACGACCTAACTTAATGCCTAGACGTTCACATACTTTTCCAAAAGGTTCACCGTTAGCAAAACAAGTTTTAGCGACATCTAAATCTTTTTCTGAACGCAACTCTAATAAACTCAGGTATTCTCCGCCTGTTTTTTGAACAAAATCAAGATTGTAATCAAGTACTTTACGTTCGCTGGTATCACTAAATAACCATTCATCATCATGTAAATAAAACGCACAAGGGAATGCAGTTTTAACTCCTGTTGATTTAGCAACAACTGTCGCAAATTTAAAACTAGCATGAATTTCAAAAATTTTCCTTTTGTTCTCAAAGGAATAACAGCACTTGGGAACCATATCTTCAAAATAAAGCTTACGCACACCAGTGGCGCCTTCATTTGCATGAAAAGCGGAAGGAACTACAACGCCAGTTAAGCCAGTAGAGGCTAGTAATTTTGCATTGCGTTCCATAAATGCCCGAAATGCATCCTGTTTACCTATGGTTTTTTCACCGTTAATAATTGCTATTTGATATTTATAAATTGTTTTGATAATTCTTTCTACACTACGAAAATCTTCAAGATAAGCTTGATGTTTAGCAACTATTTCATCATCACTCAAAAGACGCTTTTCTATCGCTGTTCGTTCGCGTTTCGTTGGCGCCTCTAAAATGTTAAAATCATAGGCGGCAAAAAATTCTTTATCAGCAGGAAGCATTCTATCCCACGGAGGATTTCCTAAAACTGCACTAAAACCTTGCTTATCTTCCAAATCTCCGCTTCTATAAAATACTTCTGCAAAAGTTAAATCATAAGCTAAAGCAGGTATACATTCCTTACTATTTAGAACTGCTAACAACTCATCGTGCGTTGACGGCGCCTGTTCTATTCCCAAACCGCGCGCTATCATTGCCAATAACTTCGGTTTATCAGTTAAATCTTCTGGTATTTCTCCTGTTGCTGCAACTGTTTGAATTAACCACGAGTAATCTAAATCACTACATCCTTCTTTTCCTAGCATTACGCCACCTGACCAAGCGGCTGCTACAATTTTAAAAGGCGCCAATGCTGCATCTAGTTTTTCTTTGGCTGCTTGTTTTGTTAATATATCAGCAATGTTAATCCCTATTGTTGCTTCTAAGTCACGTGCGTATTTCAACGCTTCATTCATCTTTTGTTTAAATTGCTGACGCAAGTTCATTGCAAAGACATCATCTACTCTATCTTGCTTGCCACCTGGATATTTTAATAAATGTTCAAAGAATGGGCCTGTTAAAGAGTCTCCTAATACTAAGCGATGGTCTAAGAATGTCAGAGGTAAACCTTCTGCGTGGGACTCTAGCCATAAAGATAATTTTGCTAATTCTACTGCTAAAGGGTTTTTATCTACTCCATATAAACAGTGTACTGCTACTAAACGCCGACACAATGCAATTGCTTCGGCTTGAGAAAAACCTGTTTCTTGCCCTTCCGGCGCCGCAGATGGTAAATATTTTATTAGTTTATCATCTGGGTCGGGTAAGTCAATAACTCGTTGACGATATATTTTGGCTTTTGTAGAGGTAGAATTTGGAGATGCTAATTCATCGCATAAGCGACATGCTTCGTATAGTTTTTCTCCTAAATATCGACACGCTTCTACTAAAAAGTGCCCGCTTCCCATCGAGGGATCTAATACTTTTAATTTTAATATTTCTCCAGGGTTAGGGTCTTCTTTAGGGCTACGTTCATTAATTTGTGGTTCTAGTGTTTCTTTTACTAAAAATCGCACGAATGAATGCGGTGTATAATATGAACCACTTGCTTTTCTCCCTAAACCAACGCGCAAATAAAATCGTCCCGGTGGTATTTCTTCTATCCATTCGACTTTAGTTTTTTTACCTTGTTTTGGTGTTTCTTCCTCTTCTTCTGTTTCTTCAATTTCTTCTATGTCTTCTTCAATTTCTTCGGTTGTTGATGAGTCGATTAATTTAGCTGGACGATATTTCTCTCCCTGTGCTACTGGTACAACTACCTCTAATTTCTGGCGCCGTAAACGACACATTGGTTCTGTTGTAATACCTGGTTCTAATTCGAGTAATGCTTCGTAAACCCTTCCTAAGTCTTCTACATCTAATGGACCATAATGTACTCGTTCTCTTCCTTTACCTTTTTGCGGTGTTGTCCATAGCAACTGGTCTAATAAATGTGCAACTGCCCTTTCTCCCCAAGTTGAGCTAGATAGTACAGGTGTGGCATTTTCTCCAAATAAGGCACCACCTAATGGTTTGACTGACATTTCTGTACAGTCTATGCCAGAGACGAACATTTTAAATAACGCGCGCATCCCTGACTCTAATAAACTCCCTGTCTGCCAACCGTCATCTAATACTTTGCGTGCGTAACTTGCTAATGCCATACTTGGTGAGAAGGTATTGCGCCATAAGCTTGTTGATGCAAAACTAAATGCTTGTGCAGGGTTATCGCTTGTTTCTAGTTTGAGAATAAATAGTAAGCGATAAACGATTATTAAACCTTCTTTCCATAAAGATTTTGCTAATTGTTCTGATTGTTTGGCAGACACAATAAAATGCGCGTCTACATTTTTGGGATTATCTAATATTTCTTGGATAAATCTTTCAACTGCACGTCTTGCTTGTATTCGTAGTTCTTTGGTAACGCGCGCTTGTTGTAACCGTGCTTTCTCAACTAAGTCAGGTATTGCTTTTACACCTTCTGGACAAGCTAGCGCGAGTAAAAGCAAGAAAGAATCAGGAATATCGCGCGTGCGTTTCCAATATGGGTCAATGGCAATTGTTACTTGAGAGTCAGGACGCGCGGGGTCAGAAATTAGTAATCGTAATTCTACCCCGTTTGTTAGTAATCCAAATCGTTCCCCACTAGCAAGTAAAACCCGCTGTGCTATGCGTAAATAACTGTAGCGATAAGCACTTCCTCTTCTTGCAGGTGCATCTAAATCTGTTTCAAAGTCAACACACCATACCCGTACTTTATCACCGTTGGCATTTACTAATAACTCACCCCCAGATTCTAGTCCCTCACGAGTGGCAACTTCCCCTGCTAACTCTATACGGTCATAGCCTACTAACTTTAATAACGGTGTAATTACATGATTCCGTACTCGTAAGGCGCCGCCTCTTGCTACTAACTCCCTCAATTTACGACGATATACACTCCAAGCCTCTTGCAATTCCTTACCCTCGCTCCCTGTATTTTTAGGGATAAGTTTGGCTTTTACTAGTTCTTTTTCTAACTCAAAGCGAACAAAAGGCTCAGGTAACGCAGGACCAGTAAAAGTACAGTGTTGAAGGAGTTCTAAGGGCATTATAGTATGGGCGAGTTAACAAATATCCTCAAGCTGAAGTGTAGCTTAAAATTTAGTGTTATGTCGCTGGCAACGGATTATAGCGGATGTAACGGATAGGTTGTTTGTTTTGGAGGCGCCTTCATACCTTTTGGTTACTATGTAATCGATATGTTGGGTTACGCAAAGCCTCCAACGCCACTCTCCTCAACGCGGGAAACCCGCGCACGGAGGTGGCTCCCCAACCTACGCTTTAGCTTCTGTCATGCCCAGATAGAAGCATCTGGCACAATTTGCCTTAAAATCTATGAGTACACTATATTATTTTCGCAAAACCCATTTAACGATACAATAATACTATAAAAAATTATTTAGGATGAGAGGCGTTATGAAAGCGGAGCTTCTCAAAAGATTGTTTAGAGCGATTGCTAGCTCAGACACTGAAGCGATTGATAAACTTACAAACCTGGTGATAGAGGAAGAGCGTAGCAAAGGACATACGCTCCTAGCAGATCAACTTGAGAATATTGCCAAAAAGAGCCAAAAGGAAAAATCATCTTCAAACGGCAATTCTACATTGCCTCCTTCAAATGGCAAGCATACATTATCTCCACCAGAGAATCTTCAAGCTTTAAGCGAGCTACCTACGAGCAAGAGGCTTAATATACCTTTAGTGAGTGCCGTACCGAGAGAAAAACTACGGCATCATATGGTGTTAACTCCAAATATAGAGAAACGTTTCCGTCGAATTGAACGTGAGTATGCAGCTAGAGACAGGTTAGCTCATCACGGTTTGCGTTACCGTCAAAAAATTTTATTATATGGTTCTCCCGGTTGTGGCAAGACATTGGGGGCTGAACGTTTAGCTTGGAATACAGGTTTACCCTTAATCAAAGTTCGATTTGATGCAATGGTATCATCTTTTTTAGGTGAGACAGCCAGTAATTTAAGGCTTGTGTTTGAAGAAGCATCAAAAAAGCCATGCTTATTGTTTCTAGATGAGTGTGATTCAATCGCTAAATCAAGAGAGGATTTCCAAGAAGTAGGTGAAATTAAGCGGGTTGTTAACACGTTTTTACAAATCTTAGACGAGTATGAGCCGTCATCTGGGCTTTTAGTGGCGGCAACTAATCTAAATAAAACTCTTGATATAGCCCTTTGGAGACGATTTGATGATTTGATAGAGGTTCCCAAGCCAGGAGAAAAAGAGCTAGAATTTATACTTAGAGAAACACTCTCATCGCTTGAAGTAGGCGCCATAAACTGGTCTACTATTATTAAGCAAATGGATGGATTTTCTGCTGCTCAAGTTGTAAGGGTTGCACAAGATGCTGCAAAACGAGCAATCCTCGAACGGGAAGAGCTAGTAATTCAGGAACACTTAGAAGAAGCTATTGCAGAAATCAAAGTTGGCTAAAATTATATTTGGTGTGTATGGAGAAATAAATGGTTGAACGTTCGGAGCGATTACCCCATATTCAACTTAGTTTGACAACCGAAGGAAGCGCATCATCTCCAAGAGGGGGAGGAAGACAAAATCAAATCACACTTGCCAATGCGGGTAATCGCCAAGGGCACGGCAGGAAGTTAAAGGGTTCATTAGACTCTTTAATCTTTGACTGGAGAAATACTGAAGACCAACGCGAAGAAGAAGGAAAACCTCCATTACCAGAAAAAGCTGTACCTATTATTTTACAAGTTGACCCAGTTGTATTTGACGCGGAAGATTTGAGAACATATGGAATAGAGGTAATTGCCGAATTAGAAGATGGATATATTATTGGAGCTTCCGTTGAAGATGATGATTTTAGTGAGCTTCAAAAAAAGATTGAGTTGTTTATTCAAGAAAAGCGAGGTGGTGGTAATGTTGCAGGAATATGGGAAATTCTTGATGGTAGTCGGCGCCCAGAATATATATTATCACCAGAATTACTCAATTCATGGGATTCTATACAAGATGGCCAAATATATCTTGTAGATGTGGGGATAGCTTGTGTAGGTTCCAAATCATAGTTACCTAATTGTCCAGAGCCTAAAGAAAATGAGAGTGATGAAACATACATTAGAAGATTTAATAATTGGATAAATAAACGTGACTTAACTTACGAAGAATGGGATAATATAAAATCACAGAGAGAAGATGAATTTACCGATTTTGTAAAGTTATATGAAGGAAAAGTTTTAAGTATAGTTGATGGGAATATACCGAAATCAGCAGAGTTATCTGATAGTTTTTCTTGCCGTATTAGAATTTCTGGTACTGGCTTAAGGGATTTAGTTTTTAACTTTCCCTATATTTTTGATATCAGCGAGCCAGATGAATTTGCAGAAATCGCTACACGAGAAACTTCAGATAATGTTGAAACGCCTGCATTTAGGCTAGAACCACCAGATTTAAATGCTCCTAAAGTTTGTGTTATTGATAGTGGTATTCAAGAACGGCATTCTCTTTTAAGAGCAGCAGTTGATTCAGCAAATTCAAGGTCTTGGGTGCCAGGAGAAATTCATACAACAGCTGATTATGTTAAGGACGGTGGGCACGGTACTAGAGTTGCTGGCGCGATAATTTACCCTAAAACGATACCTCGAAGTGGCAGTGATAAAGCTATTTGTTGGATTCAAAATGCAAGAATTCTTGGTGCTGACTGCAAACTTCCTGATCAGTTATTTCCCCCTAATTTACTAGGTGAAATTGTAGAATTTTATCACAATCAAACAGGGACAAGAATTTTTAACCATTCCGTAACAGCTACTGTTCCCTGTAGAACTCAATATATGAGCGCCTGGGCATCAACTATCGATAATCTTACATGGGAAAAAGACATTCTTTTTATTGTGGCAGCAGGTAATTTACCGTTAAGCGGGAAAATCAGCCTTACTAGATTATCTGTTAGTGACCATCTTGCAGCAAATCGACAGTATCCAGATTATCTTCTAGAAAATTCTTGTAGAATTGCTAACCCAGCACAAAGTTTTCAGGCATTAACCGTTGGCTCCATTTCTTTAGCTTCTTACAATGCATTACCGTATTCTTCCATATCACAGAAAGATAAACCCTCAGCCTTCTCATGTTCTGGCTTAGGAATTTGGTCTACGATTAAGCCAGAAGTTGTTGAGTATGGTGGCGATTTAGTCAAAAATGAAAGTACACCACCTGATATTACTTATCCTAAAGAAGTTTGCCCCGAATTAGTTCGCTCAACTTTAAAAGGTGGCCCAGCAGTTGCTTGTGATATTGTTGGAACATCTTTTGCGGCGCCAAAAGTTAGCCATATTGTTGCCTGCCTCGCTGCTGAGTTAAGAGACGAAAGTTGCCTTTTATACCGTGCATTAGTCGTACAATCAGCCCGATGGCCGGAATGGGCAATTAGTTCTAACGTAGACAAACTAGAAGTTTTAAGGCAAATAGGTTATGGTATTCCAGATTTAGACCGTGCTTTAGGTAATTCTCCTAATCGCGTTACATTAATTACAAGAGAAGAACGTAGTATAAAAGCTAGGCAAGCTCATATTTATCAAGTTCAACTGCCAGAACAATTACGCTCTCCAGGTGAGGAAGTTGAGATTTTGGTGGAAGTTACTTTGTCTTACAAAGCACAACCACGTCGAACACGGAGAAATCGCAGAAAGTATCTTTCAACTTGGCTCGATTGGGATTGTAGTGGTAAGGGAGAAGACCCAGAACGTTTTTTAGAAAGAATTTTAGAGAAGCACGATGCACCCGATGATGCTGATAAGAAAGATGGTATTTTTAAATGGACACTTGGCAAACAAAATAATCATGGAATAGTTAAGGATGTATCCAGAAGTGCTGGAACTATCCAAAAAGATTGGGCTTACGTAAAGTCCTTTGAACTAACGGAAGCTTTTTGTATTTCTGTAGTGGGACACGAAGGTTGGAACAACGACCCAGATGCTACAGTTCCGTATTCCCTGGCTATTAGCTTTGAAACTACCCAAGCAAATATTCCCATTTACACCTCTTTTGTAGAAGCTCAAGTTCAAGTAGAGATTCCAACACGAGTCGAAATTTAATATAATTTGAAAACTCAGTTAGGGACTAACATCAACACACCCAAAGGCAAAACAGACGGCGCCTGTAATGCTAATTTTGACTCTAACATTGCTAATCGTTGACGATAAATGCGTAACACTCCATCTGCTTCGCTACGTAAGCGTGCGGTTTGATTTGTATCGGTTGCGAACAGTGCTAACCTTTCTATTGGGTCAGTTACAGATATCCAAGTTGATTGAGGTGTGGGTTGATTGTTTTCTGTTAAGGTATCAAATAAACTAATTTGCACCGCTGTTTCTACTTGTGTTCCTGTAATTTCTTGACTACGTTGTTGTAACCATTCGGTTTGACGCGCTTTTTCTATCTCCATTTCGCGATTATGAGATGCGCTAAAGTTGGATGCTATGGATGACCAATTTTGTTGAGCTATATTTTGTGCTTGCTCTTTTGCGGTTGAGAAGCTTTGCTCAAAGTAGTTTTTCCATACGTCTTTTGTTCGTATTGCTTTTTTCGGGTCTGCTAGAGATAACCATTCTTCTGCTTGGTCGTAAAATAGGGTTTCCCCATCTAGCGATACTTTTACTGCTAAGACTCTTTCAAATTCTGACCCGGCGCCGCTGGTTACTCTACCCAAGAAGGTAAATAATAAAGTATAAGTTTTAATATCTGCTTTTACGGCACTAACACGACTATCTTGGTTACTATCGGCGCCACCAAATGATAAATTACGTACTCTATCTAAAGCACGTCTGACCAAAGGATGCGCGCGACCTAAAAAGCCAACAGGACGATTTTGTTCATCGCGGGTTATATCTATATTAGTAGTTAACCGTAAACAACGAGTGTCTGTGTCATATCCAGGTAACTCATCGAGTCCATAACTCCAAACTGAGGGAAGACGCACTGTAAAAATTTCTGGATGGTTACTGACCTGAAAATCTCCACCATCGAGTAAAACTGCATCGCGAGCAAAGTTAAATAAGTCAACCGCAGCAGTGCTAGCACCTTTTTCTCTCGCTTCTGTTGCTTTTGCTAACAATTGTTTTTCTGCGTTCATTCCTGCATCTCCTAACCAAGCATGTGTCCTTGCTGCTTGCTGGAAACCCTTTAACGAACGGTCAATTTCTTCTAAAAGTTCCTTTGTCGCTGCGTCGGCGCCTGTATTATCATCTTCAGTAGAATGAAAATCAACCAATAGCGGTGTATCATTCTTAAACAGTTTTTGGTCTTCTTCCATTAAACCTTGTAGTAACCGCACGGCAGAAGCATCTGAAGAAGTTGTTAACCCCAAGGTGTTGGGAACAAAAGTTAACGAAGCGCGCTGACGTTCGTATTTTGCAATTAATCTTAATAAAATTCGCTCTTCAAAAGTACCACGCAAAAATAAATAACGTACTACTGGGTCATACTCTTGTCCATAACGGTCAATGCGTCCATTACGCTGTTCCAAACGGTTGGGGTTAAATGGTAATTCTAAATGTATTAAGTGATGACAACGCTGCTGTAAATTTAAACCTTCTGCCGCAGTATCTGTACTAACTAACACCAAATTACCTTCACTACGGAAACGGTCGGTAATTTCTAGCCTGACTTTATCGCTATCATTACCACTCAATGTCAGCACTGTACTAATATTAGCTGCTGCCAGTGCCTTTGCTACCGCGCGTTGAGAAGTTGTATATTCTGTGTAAACTAAAACATTGGCGTTGTTTTCACGCGCGCGAATATCTTGAATTTCCCTAATTAACTGTTGTAATTTTGGGTCTTGGTTACTTGCAGCGTCAGCTAAGTCAACTAAATTATCTAATGCTTCAACAAAACTAGAAATTTTTGTTAACGAACGAGACTCAGAACGCACCTCTCTTTGTAATTCTGCCAGCTTTTGGGCTAATTCTTCTGTTTCTAGGGTAAATTGTTCTTGTTCTTCTTCAAAACTTACCGTGCCAAACCGTTCTATTTTGCGATAATATTCCCGCAAACTTTTTAACCGCTGACGACGACTTTCTTGAGTTTCTGAACCAGATGTTAATAACTGCTGAAATCTTTCTGCAACTACTGAGAGCGTAGCTTTACAAGCATCTACTGTAGAAACACTACGTTTGAGCAAAGCTAGAAAAGCTAAAACATCGCTATAACGCTTCTTTTGAAAAGCTTTCCGCAATTCTGGCGCCAAAAACTCAAGTAAACCTTGTTGTAATGCTACATAATCAGGATGCTCATTACTATTGGCAACAACTGGTTTTGGTTCCACAATGCGATTTTTGAAACGGTTGGGAATATGCGACTTTAAACGACGAACAACATGATTACGATAACGTTCCCCTCTTAAATTTCCCACACCATCTACTAAAGACAAATCCAATAACTCACACAACGAAGCAAACGAACGGTCATTCCCATCATGAGGAGTTGCCGTTAACAATAATAATGAATCACAACGTCTTGCTAAAACAGATGCTAAACGGCGCCGTTGAGAGTCTTCCCTTTCTTCAATATTGCCTAAGTCCATACAATGGTGCGCTTCATCCAGTACTACCATGTCATAACTTGCGCGCTCTAATAACTCCAGAATTTTCTCTTGCTTGAGAAAATCAATCGAAGCAATACCTAGAGGAATATAATCGAACATGTTGGCGCCTAGCTCTGTACTGCGACGAATTTCTTCCAACCTACCTCGGTTGACCTCATCCATCCGTAAACCAAAGCGTTCCGCCATCTCCAACTTCCACTGTTCCAACAATGGCCCTGCTGGACACACAATTAAAATGCGATGCGCTACCCGTCGCGCCATTAACTCAGTAATAATTAATCCAGCTTGAATAGTTTTCCCTAAACCTACCCCATCTGCAAGCAGTAACCGCACTCGACTCATGCGGATTGCTCGTAATACAGGAACTAATTGATACGCCTCTACACGTAAACGACCTGGTTGTACAGCAAGTATTGCATCACTTCCCAAAGCTTGTTCCAGCAAAAAAGCTTGATGATAAACTAACCAATTAGGTAAAGGCGCCGCTTTACCTGGACGCAAGTCACGAATTATTGGCGCCACAGACTCAAAGGGATGAAGGATGTCAAATTCTCTTCCGAGCAATTCCCCCTCCAAACAGCGTAACCTGTAAAGAGTTTGTTGCCCTAACTGGGTGGAAGAGACTACCTCCCAACGTAAATTTCGTGCTTCAACTTCTGTACCAGCAAGCAGATTAGCCATTACCAATTATTTGTTCTTACCACCAAGAAGTATGATATACTACCAAGTGCTAATCGTGTTTACCCAAAGGCGGCGCCATCACAAATATATAAAAGCATATTATGAATCATCTTCGGCAGCGACTTCGATTAATTGCTGCATCTCTATCATATGCCTCTCATTAAATCTAATTTCTGCTGGTTCTCCACAAAGTTGAATACTTACTCTATATTCTGTTGAGCCACCAGCACTATGAGGTTTAAACCTACTAATTTGTTCAAGTATGTCTTCATTAACTTCAACGGAGCCATGCTGGAATTTAGCACAACAGTTAGCACACAAACATAAGACGTTTCCTGGTCTGTCAATCCATCTTGCTTTGGAAAAAGATACTATATAAAGTCCTTCAAAATAGGCGGTGCCATCCCTTTTTGGAAAAGTAGCATCACAAATTTGACAATTTCCTCCATATGTATTTTTGAGAAAACCTCTAACAAACTCAGTATTTTTTGATTCCCATTGATTTACGGGCACCTTTTTAAAACGCTCTACTCGAAAAGGTTCCTGCTTTTTACCATCTCTAATTTCACTTTTTACTTTGCTTTCTCTATCTTTAGGGTCAGGAATAGGAGCTAATGGAAGATGACTATCCAGTAACTCTGTTTGTCCTGGTTGGTTAAATGCTTCTCTTAAAGCTGCAAGATAATCTAAATCAGCTTCTTCTTGATTCTCATTCTTAGTATTATGATGTGTCTTTGCTTGTTGAGAGCTTTTAATTTGCTCTTCGTGGATTAATCTTTCAATTGTTTCTGGATTATTCATCACATAATCTAGTAATTCAAACTTAATTTTTTTCTTAAATCGCTTAAATAATTGTGCTTCTAATTCTTGGAGTGATTTTGCTGGTTTCACTTCCAAACTTTTGGCTAACACTGGGCTTTTTATGATATCTCCGCTTAAATCGTCAAGAGATAAGTTACTTGGTACATGAAACTTACCCTTCTTATCAGGAAGCCATGCCTTGTTGCAAACAAGATTTCCTAATTTGGAAACCATTCTTATTGGAGGTTCTGGATTAGTAAATGTTTTAGTAGTAGATGATTGAATTTCTCCTGATATATGCTGTATATTATCTTTTAATAAATTATTCCAAATATACGTAGATTTCACAACTGTTGGATTTGACAGAGCAAACTCTAATCCGTCAATTTCACAGTTAGGATCAAACCCTCTTAATCCTCGCTGATGATTACTACGAGAACTTTTGATAATTATGTTTCCATCAGCTTCAGGTACTCTACAAACAACTTTTACTTTATTAAGTACTCCTAAAATACTAAACTGCTCTTTTTCTGCTGATGTTTCATCTAAAAACCATATGTCTGGGTTATCTTTAAAATAAACTTCTAACTCAGGAGAAGGAAAATATATTATTTCTTTGATTTTATCACCAGGCTTTTTATAAATCTTTCTGTTTGTAACAAAATTAACAGCCCGAAGAAAAGGCGTTTGTTTTAGCCTACTAATTAATTTTTCTTTTTTATCTTTATTAGTATTTGAAACAGATACGTGTTTTAAAGCTTGTATAATTTTACTAATATTTTCTTCATGTGCAATGGTATCAGTAATTTTAATAATTCCTTGCTCATACTTTGGAATTGTTTTACTCATCACTTCGTCGAATACATCTGGTTGAGATAATCCAAGATATAGTAAAAACCTAAGAGCATCTTTTCCATGTGCCTTATTTGAAATAATAGCTCTTGCAACAATAGGAAATTCTGTCTTCTCATTTTGTGACAAAACAATATAAGCATTTGGTAAATCTCTATTAAATGGTGCCACGTGAGTTTTATCTTCTAACCGAATAAATGCTTTTTTTCTTAATACTCCATCACTTCTCCATAGTGCTGCTTGACTATTTAAAAAAGCATAAAACTCAGCTAGCCATTCATCTGTCTGTTGCTCAACAAAAGATTTATTTAATTGTCGTCCAAACTCTTCTGGTTCAACAACTTGTATTTTTAGTTCATCTTTAATATATGTATATATATCAGGCGTTTTACCCAAAGTAATCTCATCTGATAACCATCTATAATTACCTTGGAATAATTGCATTAACTGTTTTTGTGCTAGTAACTGACGTAAATCTTTACTGCGGGCTAATTTTGCATGTTGTGATGAAACATACTCACCTTTTTCAATAGTAGGCAGTAACTTTTTTTGTTGAAAGGTAGATTTTACCTCATCAAAAATTGGGAGAAATAAAGAATTTTTCTCAAAATCAGATTTACGTATTGGTAGTATGTTAAGAAAACTAACTGTTAATAAACCTCGTTCACGAATTTTTGGCAATACTTCTGCGATTAGTGTTGCTGTAAGCGCAATCAAATTTTTATTGAAATCATCATCTCTAAGAATATTATCGCGTGCAGGTGTAGTTCGATATTGTCCTTGAATCAAAAATTTTAATTCTGTTTCAATTTCTGTGGGAAAGTACACAAATAAAGGTGAGCCATTATTTACAGGTATAATTTGTTCTGCACCAGTAGATTGGTCATGCCCAAGCAGAAAAGCGACTTCTACTTTTACGTTGTCTTCTACATTAGTATTTGGCATTGACTTACTAAATATCAGCCATTTCTCTGGATTTTTACCTTTTATAGAAACAACATCTATTTGCTCAGATTCCCGTCTATAATATCCACTTACAGTCTGACCGTTATTATTTTCCACACTCCAAGAGATTTCTTCAATATTGCGTAAAAATATGAGAATACGTGGTTTTAATGAGCTAAGGAAATTATTGATGCGGTTAAATGTATTAAGCTGAGATTCTGAGTGATGGTTAAACGGGAAAATAAACAGTGTTTGTCCCTCTAGTAATTCTCTTGCTTCTATCCCAGATAATCGGATAAAACGCTCAATCTGAAAGTGTTCATCCCCCGAATGTATTTTTGGAGTTGAGGTAAAGGCATAAACTGATTTAAACCCAATACCAAATTTACCTATTTGCTTATTATTATCTTTTTTAGTTCCTCGAAGTATATCTGAAATCGCGCGTACATCCTTCTCTGAAAATTTTTCTCCAAAATGACTTACTTCTAAGCGGTCAGGATACAGCTTGAAGGTTACACTTTTAGGGAAATTGCTATCTGGCTCACTTTTAAGCCGTCGGGCAAGAGCATCTTCAGCGTTTTGCAGTAATTCGTATATAAAGTGAGTCCGGTCACTGTACAGTTGCTCCGCGACAAAAGAACCAATGTCATCAAAGTCTTCGCCACGGCGCCGGATGTTATCAGATGTTATTTCTAGGTAGTTGCTGTTCATATTTTGTATCCCCTTTTACATTTAGGATACCCACAGCAATTCGTTTACTAACAATATCGGCTTCTCGGCGGTTCTCTAATTCTCTACGTCTAGTTTCATAATTTCTTTGCAGGCGCCGAGCTTCAGCTTCTTTCATCTTTATGATTCGCTCATTAGTTGACTGTCGAAGCTCATTAGCAACCTTAGCACTACGATTTTGATAATAACTATCTAAAGAAGCCAGCTTGTTATTCAATATATTATCATTACGCTCTCGTAGTGCAGTCAAGGCTTCTAAACGTTGCTGATGTGCGGCTTCATCTAACTGCTGAATAGCTAGCTCAATAGTTTGACGTTCAATATTAATAAATTCTGATGGCTGTTCAGCACTGCTTAACAAACGCCCTAACACACTTGCAATCTCCGGCACCAAGCAAGAGCATTCTAAATTCCAAACTTGTGACACTAACTGAGTTTCAGACCTTACAGCTACTGTTTCCCAAAGGTCACACGAAAATAAATAGTGTCCAGATGGTAAAGAATTGTCGTGGATGAGAATTTGGGTAACTAATGGTTCGTCAATACTAGCCCAATAATTTGCTGCTAACTTTGCTAAGGGGTGAATTGGTGTAATAAATGGGATATCACGATTTTCAAGCGCTACTTGCTGCTCAAAGATTATCGTCCAGTATGCTTCGTTACCTTCCAACCAATCTGTAAAAATCCGAGTTGTGCGGTTGAAATCATTTAATTCACGTACTTTTTCCAGTAAAGTATTTCTTCCATCTTTATTTAATCGTAGTCGATACAGTCCAGAGTGGCGACTATCAGCAGTAATTTGTCCTCCAAAACTAGGTTGCACCAAAAATTTTGTAATCATCTGGCGTAAATCATCAGGCTTGACAAATCTACCTTGATCTATTAAATTTTCAACTTCTTCTGTAAAACTTGTATCCAAGCCCAATAAATTATCGCCCTCAGATTCAAGCCGACGTTGCTCTTCTGCTAAACGAAGAACATTATCAGCTTTCTGCTGCGCCTTTTGTTCTGCCTGCTGTGGTGTCAAGTTTGGGTCAAGCGCAATTCGAGTTAAATCTTGTACTGTATTTCCCAACACTTCTTCTAAATCGCCTATTGTGTCTTGAAAAATTCCTAAACGCTCAAAACATCTGAAAAAAATACGCTCTTCAACCGTGTCTGGTGTAACAAAATTATATATAAGTACTTTTTCACTCTTCTGCCCATAACGGTCTATTCGTCCAATACGTTGCTCAATTCGCATTGGGTTCCAAGGAATATCATAATTTACAAGTCGGTCACAAAACTCATAGTCCAAGCCTTCACATCCCACCTCCGAAGATAACAAAACATCAATTGCCTCTAAATTATCTCGCGAATATCTAAAACGCTCGCGTAATATTTCCCTTTCTTCATCAGGCGTTTTAGAAGTTATAACACCAATTCGTATGCCTTGTTGTTGTAATTGTTCTTCTAAATAAAATATAGTTTTCAGAAAAAATGAAAAGACTAAAACTTTACCAGGTCCTTCATTACTATATATAGCTGTTTTGACAATTTCTAACAACCTATTAAATTTTGGGTCTTCTTTTGGTAGTTTAGCTGCTAGTTGACGAAGTTTTTCTGATTGCTCTACTAATTCGGACGATAGCCTAAATTCTTGTTCCTCAAAGTCATCATCGCTTGCAACTTGAGAACTAAACCTTCCAGTACTGATGAACGTATCCAATAGTGGTACAAGTGCTGGTAAGCAGCTAGAGACTTGACGTTCCAACGTATCTAATATAAAGCGAACAATCTGTGCATCATGATCTTGCAGGAGCATTCGAGTACGAAATTCTAGCAATGCTTCATAAAACTCCTGTTGTTCTTGTGTAAAAGGTACAAGGATTGTTTGTGGCTCTCTAATCGTAAATTTACTAATATCCCTTCTACGGGTACGATTCATTACATGAGCCAAGGTATGGACTTCTTCCAAGTCTCGTAAACAACTAATCCTTTCTACATCAGTTAAATTATGACTTTGACTAAGCTTTTGAGACCAATTTATAAATCTAAAATCTTTATTTAATACTTTTTTACCCCAATCAGTGTTTACAGCTTTTTCTAAAGCCTCAGATGCTGACAAAAGCCAATTATTTTCTGGCGCCTGATGACGAATACAGCGAATAGCTTGGTTAATATATCGGTTTGGCTCAACCATTTCGTTAAAAACGGTTTCATCAATGAACAAGTCTGGACGTAATAAATTTAACAGGGTATAGAGATTTTTATTACCAAGATGTAAAGGTGTAGCAGAAAGGAAAACAACAGCTTCGCTAATCTCACATAAAAATTGAGCTACTTCATGCGAGCAACTCTCAGGATTTCTGAGATGGTGAGCCTCATCAACGATAACCAAGTCAAATTTGGGTGGAGGTTCAAGATTAAATAAACCTGGTTGGTACTTACTACTTTTAGGCTTACCTTGTCCAAAAACATATTTTTCCATTCTGAGCAATTCCAGATGGACTATAGCACGAGAATATTGTTGAGGCCATACACCATCTAAATGTGACTCACGCAAGCAGTAATTAAGATTTTCTGCTGTCAAAGGACGAAAATCTTCATCAAAACGGCGCATCTCTTTTTGCCATTTAGGTACAAGGTCTTTCTGACCACAGACTATAAGTACTTTTTCCAAGTGTTGCCGACTTTGTAGCTCTCTTAATATTAAGCCTGCCTCAATTGTTTTTCCAACACCAACCTCATCTGCAATTAAAAGACGAGGTTGTTCTGCACGGAGAAAACGCAGTAGAGGCTTAAACTGGAAAGGTATAAACTGAATTCTTGCTGCTTGTAAAGCATAAAGATTATCAATTTGTGGATTAGAGAGACGGGATGCGGTTAGTTGGGCACGAAACTTGTCAACTTCTAGCCATTGACCTGCGGTAAGAATTTCTGTAATTTTTGCGAATTTATTAGATGTGTCATCAACCGCTAGCAATTGCTCTTCGTGATATTCGCCGATCTGGGTAAGAGAATGAAAAACACGGTAGCGATGTTGCCCGCTAACAGGTGGAAGAATTTCTATAATTGGCCCTAATCTTGACGGTTCTGCTCGTAAGCATACTAGTTGCCCCACTTGAAAAACTGGCTGCATCCCTAACTACTACCCTTTTTATATAACGCGCGTCTTTGACAATCACTTAGTTCCAATCATATCCGCAGTTATTTAAAATGTCTTGGCAATGAGTTAATAGTGCATTAATACAGCACCTATAAATGGTAGTAATTACACGCTTAACTATAGAGCATATAGCTGTAATACTTCTGGTGCGGCGGTTTTTAATAGAAATAAGTGTAAACCTCTTTGTAAAACAGGCGCCAGCAAGAATATTTTATATTAGTAATTTAATTAACTAAAATCACCGAACGGCAACTGTTGCCGTTCGATAAAAAAGACCTGAGCAGCATAGAAGCAGCAAGCATGTGCATTTCATTAATCAATAATACTTTTATCTGACGGTAGCTTACGGTAGATTCACTCCTGCAAAATTGCGAGCGCGCGTGACTGATGGTATCTAAAGTAGCTTGCTCTAATCAGATGCCGTTGTATACATCCAAGAACTGATACGGTCATGACAAATTTGCCACAACCGTTTATATAAAGCGTACACAACCTAAAACTCTGGTACAAACAACTTTTTGATTGCTCCTGCGTAATGTTGATAAATCATCTTTGCGCTTGTACCAACTAATTTGGCAACATCCTTAGCATCAAGCATCTTTGTTCTTCCATCTGGCATGGTAATAGGTGTTTCCAATGCTGCGGTAATGAAGGTGTGTCTGGTCTGATAAAGCTTGCGGTACTGCATGTTGGTATTTAATTTTTCCAAAACTCGGCGCCAAGCTCTGGTCGTCAGATTATGGACATCAATCCATCCTCCTTTCGGCGCCGGAAATACTTTCATGTCATCCGTGGCGCCTTCTGGTTTTATAGACTGCAACAGCGCTGCCAACTTAGGATTGACTGGAAACTGGCGCCTCCTCTGAGTCTTCAATCCTTGCTTACAAACCAAACCATCTTCAGATATCACCACTGCTTGCTCAAACCGTATTGTCTTGAAATCATTTAAGATGTGTTTCCACTGCAAAGCAATTCCTTCAGATGGTCTACATCCAGTCATGAACAGAAATTCAATGAAAGGAGCATAGTACTTGTAGTGACGTTCATTTTTAAAAGTTTCGATGATTTTGTCTCGTTCTTCGAGAGTAAAGGGGTCAATGTCGGTGTCCTCACATTGCCCTTTAGGAACTCTAACGTCACCAGCCATTTCCACAAATGGATTCTCTGTAATCAGTTTTGATTTCACCGACCACTTACAGCAAGCAGAAAGTTCTGTGAGCATTCGCTTTGCTGAATTGGCTGGTTTATTGGCAACTAACCAATCCCGAATTGCAATTGCATCATCAATCGATTTACTTGGTAAGTGTAAATCTATACAACGCTCAACTCGCTTATAATCTTTCGCCAAAGTACTTGGAGATAAATTAGGGCGCTTGAATTCTGTATACTTCTCCCACAATTCGGATAAATTTGGTTGAACCTTTTTTGGTGGTGTAACTGGTGTAAGCTTACGGGGGGCGGCTTCCGGCGTATACTTGCTCAAATCGTTGGGGTCAAACCGCTCAAACAAAATATCTTTTTCAATCTCTGAAGCCTTAAGTTCGGCTAATTTCCGATGATGGGGCGTATCTGGGTAGCCTGTAGATATATAATGACGGCTGCCAGCAAAATGGAAGCGTAGCTGAATACGACCATTTGATAAAATGACCGATACAGAACCCTTGGGGGTTCTACCAGTTGCAGTTTTAATAGTCATGAGTTAAGATGGTGTAATCCACTATCCATTGTACACAAGGATTACACCATCTTTACACCAATTTTTAATTCAAATCGACCTAAACGTACCCAACAATTGGATTACACCTTCTTCGACTCAACCTCTAAAACCCTTGCTCCATAAGGAATAACTTAGATTTTAAAGGGATGCCAGGAACGAGACTTGAACTCGTGACACGAGGATTTTCAGTCCTCTGCTCTACCAACTGAGCTATCCCGGCTTGTTGCTTTTTATTGGGGCAACGATTAATAAATGTAGCAAAGATATTTAGATAATGCAATAGGTTTTGAAAATATTTTGAGAAATATTTGAAAAAGTATTTAGGTGGGCTTGATTTTTAGCTTGAAGGCGCCAAATACAAGGATAAATACGACAAACTGGACGAGAACAATACTTGGTCCAGAGGCTATTTTGAATAATGCTGAGGCAAGAATACCAACTATACTGGTTGTTGAACCGATAATTACAGACATAATTAAGAAACGGCTAAAGTGATGGGTCATTACTTTTGCAGTAGAAGCGGGAATGACTAAAAAGGCATTTACTAATAAAACACCAACGGCTTTTATCGCTATAGCTACTGCAAGTGATAATAATACTACGAATGTATAACGATATAGTTGTACGGGTATTCCTTGAACTTGGGCAACCGCTGGGTTTAGGGTTAATAATATTTGCTGACTCAGGGTTGATAATAAAAAAACGGCGCCTGCCAGTAGTAAAATCACCGTTAGTATCAAGTCAGTGTTGTCTATTGCGAGGATATCCCCGAATAATACGCTCATTAAGTTGCCGCGATATCCCTGTATGAAGCTGGTTAGAATTAATCCAATTGCTAAGGCGCCACTCAGCACTATACTAAGAATGCTATCGCTAGCAATATCTGTTTTATCTATAAAATAAAGAACAACTACCCCAAATACCAAAGTAAAAGGTAGTAACATCCAAGTTGGATTAATTTGTAAAAGGACACCTAATGCTACACCTACTAATGCCGCATGTCCTACTGCATGACTAAAAAACGATAAAGAACGTAAAGTTACAAAACAACCTAATAACCCTCCAACTATTCCCATTAAAAGGGCGCCTACTATTGCGCGTTGCATAAATGGTAACTGGAGTAAACTTATTAAATTATCTACTGCTGTAATTCCTAAATACATTGGCAAAATATACGAATTAACGGATGTAACGGATGCTTATTTAAGTAAAGCATGTTTTTTACAGCACCTGTGCTAAATTAATCATCCATCCGTTACATCCGTTGTATTCGTTGCAAGTTACATTTTGCCGCTTTGCATTACTTGTTGCAAATGGTGGCGAATTTCTTGTACCTGTTCAATATCAGCTTGACGTAGTTTTTGGAATAGTTCTACGCAAGGTTGAGAGTTTGCTTGCTGTGCGTCTTGGATGTAAGTTTCGTATGCTTTGACTGCCTCTGCTTTATTTTGGAGTACAGTAATAAAATCGTATTCTAGGTCATTTAACGCGCGGGTTTGGTTTCCATTGGTTGCTTGAGTCATAAAATTACCCTCTCAATTGCAATACACTCCTTTTTTAGCTTTGTGCAATATGTGATTCATCTTTCTATATGTAGAGACGCAAAATAATCTTTTGGGTGATGAGTATTTATGAGTATGGCATTACGTTAAGTGTGACTTGTCCACCTGGGTAACAAAACGAAGCGCGCGGTGAGTAAAATCCCCAAATAATTTCTAATGGTTTTTTTGGTCGCAACGCATACACAGAATGAGTTGGTTCTAAAAATTCCAGGTTTAGAATTTCCCAAGGTGCTACTGTTTCTGAGATGAACGGATAAATGCCGCTAATAAAGGTGTCGTTCAATGCACTAAGATAACGCAACTGTCCACGAGCAATATTGTTAATCGTATTTCCAACACGAGCAGTAGTACGGATGATGGGGGTGCTATCCGAAAAGGTAGTTGCAATTAAATTATCTCCATCAAGTGTGATATTGGTTTCTCCTATTGAGAAGGGAACACCACTTTCTTTAACGTAGGCGCCCATACTCTCGCTAGAATTGAAGTAATGAGTCCACCATCTACCTGGTGTGACACCATCAGGAGCATCTAAGTCTTTGAGGTCAGCACCAATATAAGTGAGTGAATAAGCTCCAAAACCCGAAGTTTGTTCCGCAGTATCTACGACATACTGGTTCATAAAAACGGCGCCGTTATCTTTTGGTTGCAGCGCTTTTGGAACAAGTGCTTTTACTGCATCTGGGTACTCTGGAACCCAACCGAAGTAAAGCATTCGGCTGTTAATAACAAGTTGTGGTGGAACAAGCTTAAATTCAGTCATTATAATGAACGCGCGCACTCAACACTTTCAAAACCTATCTTTAAAGTTAGATACGGTCAATGTACCGTGTGGTAGTTGTGCTTTTTAATAAAGTATGCACGTTAATTAATTGGTAGATTTAAGTAAAATTCTGTTCCTTTGCCTAAGTAAGATTCAAAGCTAAGTTTACCACCATGCTTTTCTTCTACTATTTGCTTTGCGATTGATAACCCTAAACCTGTACCTTTACCTACTGGTTTTGTTGTAAATAACGGTTCAAATAGTCTTTTTTTGACTTCTTCACTCATTCCTGTACCGTTGTCAGCGATGCGAACTACTATTGTAGTAGAGTTAGGCATTTCTGTAGAAATACAAATTTTGGGGTTAGTAACATCTCTCACTGCATCGATAGCATTTGCAAGCAAGTTCATAAATACCTGGTTTAATTGTCCTGCATAGCATTGAATTTCTGGTATGGCGCCATATTGTTTAATAACCTCTATTGCAGGACGACTATCTTTACATTTCAAATGATGTTGTAATATCATTAATGTGCTATCAAGTCCAGCGTGTAAACTTACTAATTCTTTATTCGTTATATCCAAACGCGAGAAGTTTCGTAATGATACCGAAATATCTTTAATACGTTCTGCACTTAATTTCATTGAATGAAGAAGTTTAGGTAAGTCTAAGAGCGCAAATTCAATATCGAGTTCTTCTAATGATTGCTCGATTTCTGGTATCAAAGTTGTACAGTATTTTTGGTAGATGCGAATCATTTTAGTTATATTCGCCACAAAATCATGTGCAGGTGCGATATTATTAGTAATACAACCAATTGGATTATTAACTTCGTGTGCTACTCCTGCAACTAATTGACCCATTGTTGCAAACTTTTCTTGCTGTACTAGTTGCACTTGTGCTGTTTCTAACGCTTTAGTACGTTCTCTAACACGTTGTTCTAAATCTTCATTCCACTGTTGAAGCGTTTTTGTTAAATAACGTATTTGTAGATGTACTTTTACTCTTGCTAATACCTCTTGTCCTTCAAATGGTTTACTGATATAATCAACGGCGCCTAACGATAATCCTTTGACTTTACTTTCAGTGTCAGCTAATGCGGTCATAAATATTATAGGTATATCTTGAGTTTTAGGATTCATTTTGATTCTGCGACAAGTTTCAAAACCATCAATACCTGGCATTTGAACATCAAGTAATATTAATTCTGGATGTTCGTCCTCTTCTAATAATTCTAATGCACTGGCGCCGTCAACTTCAATACGAATATTAAAACCCGCATCGTCAAGAGTTTTAGCTAATACTTCCAAATTTGTAGGATTATCATCTACAATCAAAATGAAACTCGTCTCGTTATTAATAAGTGACATATTATTAATTTTGTAGTTAGCTTAATTATCTAGTAAACCTTTGAGAAAATCACGGATAAGTTTAATTTGGTACTTTTCAGATAAATTAATAATTTTATCAGCAAAAGGTCTTAGTGTTTCCGTAGCTTCTTTGAGCTTTTCTGCTTCAAAGCTAATTTTCTTAATATTCCCCTTTCTTGCAATCTCATATAAATACTCTAATACTTCCTGAGATGGGATAGCTATTTGATTAGGTGAAGTTGTATTAGTTTTATTTTGAGTGCTTTGCTCGGAATTATGCTGATAAAGCCATTCTATTTCCAAATGTTTACTTAGCATCTCAAATAAAGCGTCTGCTGATATAGGTTTGGACAAAAATGCCGCAGCACCTGCATCTAAACTTTTGTATTGGTCGGTGTCAAATACGCTTGCAGAAGAAGCAATTATCACAACCTTTTCAAATTCTGGTAACGCTCGTAAATTTTTCATGAACTCAAAACCGTGCATTACAGGCATGACTAAATCTGTTATTATAATATTTGGTTGAAATTCAATTGCTTTTTCTAATCCTTGGTGTCCATTTTGCGCTTCTGCTATTTCAAAACCAAGTGATTCAAGTAATTTCACAATAACCGACCGATTTTCCCATTTATCATCTACAACCAAAACTTTTTGTCTATTGCCTTCATATCCAATTATGGCGCCACGTTTACTCAATTTAGAAGATTGTGTCCAATTTAATGCTTTTGGTAATTCCACTTCAAAGGCAAAAATACTACCTTTGCCTAATTCACTTTGGACTTCAATTTTACTATCCATTAGTGATATAATTTTACCACTAATTGCTAATCCTAACCCTGTACCTTCCGATTGCTTTACGCTTTCACCTACTTGTTCAAATGGAAGGAAAATTTTCTCAAGCTGTTCTGGCGCCATCCCCACACCTGTATCTTCTATCTCGAATCGAATTTTATATCTAGAAGCTGCTTCATTAAAAGCAGTTTTAACTCGAAAAGTAACTTCACCAAAATCAGTAAACTTGATAGCATTACCAAGTAGATTAATTAAAACTTGGCGTAAACGTTTTTCATCTGCTTTTATACCTATAGGTATTTGGGTGTCAGGTTGATAAATAAACGCAATATCTTTTTGTTCCGCGCGGATGCGACAAATTTCTGTAACTCCTTCTAAAAAAGATGGAAAATGAAAATCAACTGGGTAAATTTCCATTTTTTGTGCTTCGATTTTAGAAAGGTCAAGCACATCATTAATTAACGTCAATAAATGTGAAGCACATTGGTGGATAATATCAACTCCCTTGCGTCCATCTTCTGTAAGTTGCGAACGATGAAGAATTTGCGTGTAGCCAAGAATACCATTAAGCGGTGTCCGTAATTCATGACTCATGTTGGCAAGAAACTCACTTTTAGCTTTATTAGCGCTGTCAGCAGCTAATTTTGCCTCTTGTAACTGCTGCGTTCTTTGCTTAACGCGGTTTTCTAAATCTTCATTTGCACGACGCAACATTTCTTGACTTTCGCGTAAGGCGCCTTCAGCTTCCTGTCTTAGTTTATAATCGCGGTGGGATTGAATTAAATTGCTGCAAGTTGCTAGAAACGGTTGCAGATAGTCAATTAGCGCTTCATCATAACCACTTGGGCAATTGGCAATTCCTACCATCCCGACTAATTCTTTATTGCTGTAAAATGGTATTCCCAGAAATGCGTTTAACGGTGGATGACCTTCTGGGATACCACCTCGACGTGGGTCTGTAGATGGGGAATTTGATATAACAGGTTTACCTGTTACTAACACTGTGCCAAAAAGTGTCTTTAAATTATTAAACACCATACCGCGCGGTGCATTTTCATCATAAAACGCGCGCGTTTCTTCGTTCCAAGCAATATTTGTGATTGCATGGGTTTTTAAGTAAGGGTTTCCACGTACTTTCATATGCGCTTTCATGTCAAATTCTCCATTTTCTGTATGGAAAACTTCGCCAATGAAACCGTATTCGCTCTCTGTTATTATCAATAAATTATCGAGCAGTACATTAAAAGCTATCCGGGGGTTGGATTCAACGATAAACTGTGTTTGGGCAAGTGCAATTGCCTTGAGTAAACTATTATTTTTCTCTTGTTGCTTTAATGCTTCCTTCAGAACCTGTAATTCGTTGCTTTGTTCTACGTAGTTAGTACTCATGAGTATTATCTCAACTTAGAATGTCGAGCTTAGGATACCCAGAAGCTACCTAGAAGTATCATAAACAAGATAATTAAATACACCCGGCGAAACTGGGACAACAATTCCAGCATGAAAACCAGGCGCCGTCCAGGTATTTTTATAATGGGAAGTGACCTTACAAGAGCCTCTATCTTACGTTACTTGGACGATCGAAACTGTCTCATTTCATCTGGAAATATAAATAATATATATGGCATAAGTAAGGTGCGTGACGCTACTGGATTACTGCTTCGTTTTGAGATTGTTGGTAGCGTCACACACCCTACTTTTAATATCTACATGTTTGTGCTTGTTGTAACATTTGTTGAGATGCGTTTGCCCATTGAGCGTTTCCTTGGGCGTTAAATAAGTTAAAGGCGTATTGAAAGACTTGGGCTGCATCGTTACATTGACGCTGTTGCATGAAGACTAAGCCGGCGCCATAATAAGCGTTGGGATAGTTGGTATTTGTTTCTGCTGACCTTCTAAATGATTCTAGAGCTTGTTTGTATTTTCTCTGATTGTATAATATTGAGCCGATGTTGTAGTGTGCTTCTGTGTAATTCGGGTTAATTTTTGTGGCTCTGCGGAATGCGTCTCCGGCTTTATCTAATTGTCCTTGTTCCATGTAGGATACACCTAAATAATATGCTGGTTCTGGTGCGTTTTTGCTGTATTCCATTGCTTTTTTGAATGATTTAATGGCATTTTCCCAGTCGCGCTGCTGTTTTCTCAGTAAGCCGAGGTTATAATGCGCCATCCCTAATTTTGGGTCAATTTCTATCGCGCGCTGTAAATAATCTCCTGCTTGTTGCCAGTTCGCTCCTTCGAGTAAGGCGCCTCCTAAGTTAGCATATGCTAGTGCAAATTTTGCATCTGCTTGGGTAGCACGATAAAATGCATCTGCCGCAGGTTGTAATTGTCCTGCTTGGCGTAAGGCTAATCCTAAATTATAGTGCGCTGGCGCCATATTTGGGTCGAGTTCGGTAGCTTTTTGGAAGTAAGCTATTGACTCTGGCGCTCTACCTGCTTGAATTAACTGTAATCCTTGATTTAAAAAGTCTGCGGCTGTTCCTCCTACATATCCTTGAGCAATATGTAAAGTTTTGTTATAAGATGATGCTGTCGAGGCGCCGCTTGGTGTTGAGGCAGAAAGTAAAACCGAGAAAGCTAGTATAACACCGATTAATCTCGTTAAACGATACTTTAGTAAGCTCTTTACCCTTTTGTTTTTTTGTCTAAGCATAGTTAATTTGAATATCCCGAAGTAAATTTTGTTATCAACGACTGAAATAAATTAGTAAGGAAGCATCATATATACAAATCTTCAACTTTGTAAATCTTTCTTAGCATTGTTTAAATTTTCTTGAAATAAATATTACAACAAAATACTAATTGCAGCTAAATTGACAATTTGGTAGTAGAGTCAAATTAAAGAAAGGATAAATTCGCAATTAACCTTTCTTAATCTCTTCATAAACCATGAACGCGGCAGTGTTGCTGACCGCAAGGAGGTTGTATGACCGAAAAAGTCAAATCGGGTTCGCGGAATGTCGCAATCGTCGGTCCATACTTGAGTGGAAAAACTACTCTACTAGAAAGTCTGCTGTTTGTCACGGGGGCAATAACGCGAAAAGGTAGTGTTAAAGACGGTTCGACCGTTGGAGACCACGCTCCAGAAGCTAGGGAACGCAAAATGACCGTTGAAGTCGGCGCCGCATGTACAGAGTATAATGATTTGCGGTTTACTTTTATCGACTGTCCGGGTAGCGTCGAATTTTGCCAAGAGACATACAACGCTTTAATGGGAGTAGATGCAGCGATTGTAGTTTGTGAACCTATTAACGACAGAGTTCAAACGCTTGCACCTTTATTTAAATTCCTTGACGACCAAGAAATTCCTCATCTTGTGTTTGTCAACAAAATGGATAGAGCAAATATTCACGTATTGGATACTTTACACGCTCTCAAAGCCGTTTCCTCTCGTCCACTCGTAGCACACCAATATCCAATTCTACGAGGTGAAGAACTTACAGGGTTTATTGATTTAGTTAGCGAACAAGCTTATCAATATCATAGCGGCGCCGCTGCCGACCCAATTCCGTTTCCCGAACACCTTAAACAAGAAGAACACATCGCAAGAGCAGAAATGCTCGAAGCTCTAGCTAATTTTGATGACCACTTACTCGAAGAACTATTAGAAGATATCGAACCAGAACAAGAGGAAATTCTCAAAGACTTAAAACTTGAATTAGGCGCCGATTTAGTAGTACCAGTGTTCTTTGGTGTAGCAGAACAAGACTACGGTGTTAGACCTTTACTCGAAGCATTATATAAAGAAGCACCCGAACCAGAAGTTACGGCACAAAGACGCGGTATTAAAGCAGGCAATGATAACCCTGTAGCGCAGGTATTAAAAACTTTCTACACTCCACAAGGCGGCAAACTATCACTTGTGCGAGTTTGGCAAGGTAAAATCAAAGATGGCACAGTTCTTAACAATGTGCGCGCGGGTGGAATTTATCGTCTTTGTGGACAGCAACAAAATTCTATAATGTGCGCGGAAGCAGGAGAAATTGTTGCACTCAGTCGGATGGAAGGTATTAAAACCGGAGATATTCTGACAGCAGACTCTAAAGAGGAGATATTAGCTAAAGCTAAAGTAGTTGAACCAGTGTATGCGCTCGCAATAATTCCAGAAAAACGCAACGATGAAGTTAAATTAAGCGGCGCCATCACCAAACTACTCGAAGAAGACCCATCATTAATGTGGGAACAACACGGTGACACACACGAAGTCATCTTATGGGGACAAGGAGAAATTCACCTTCAAGTTGCACTAGATAGACTCCGCCGCAAGTATAACTTACCAATGACAACGCGCTTACCGCAAGTACCTTATAAAGAAACCATCAAAAAACAAACATCAGCGGTACACGGTCGCTACAAACATCAAAGCGGTGGACACGGACAATTTGGTGATGTCTTCTTAGATATCAAACCACTAACGCGCGGTGAAGGATTCGCATTCAAAGAAACTATTGTTGGTGGTGTAGTGCCCAAACAATATATTCCTGGTGTAGAAATGGGAGTGCGTGAATTTCTTGCTCATGGGCCTTTAGGTTTCCCCGTTGTAGACGTAGCGGTTACATTAACAAATGGTTCATACCACAACGTCGATAGTTCCGAACAAGCATTCAAACAAGCTGCGCGCTTGGCAATGCAAACCGGAATGCCACAATGTGAGCCAGCACTGTTAGAACCTATACTTCGCGTCCAAGTATCTACACCGAACCAATTTACAGCAAGAGTGCTGCAAATCGTTAGCGGTAGACGTGGACAAATATTAGGATACGAAGGTATTGAAGATTGGCACGGTTGGGATTGTATAGTTGCATACTTACCCCAAGCAGAGATGCAAAGCTTCATAATTGAGCTACGTTCGCAAACTTTAGGTGTTGGTTCATTCCATTGGGACTTTGACCACCTCCAAGAAGTACCAGAAAAACTAACCGAACGTATTCTTGCCAATGGTGGGCACAAATAATTTTGGATTACGTCTAATATATTTTGCACCTGATTAGTATATTGAGGGCGCCTATATAAATAGTGGCGCCCTTTATTAATTTTGGCAACGGACGTTTAATTGTAGGGTGCGTAACGCCATAAAAATATTTCAACGAAGCGAAAAACTTTGTGGCGTTACGCACCATAATCGTCAGTAATCTAGAATGTCTGTAAACGAGACATCATTGTTATATAGTAAATAAAATATGTTACCAACCGTATTCAAAACTTGTGTTCCTAGAGGAGAAATTTTAGCGGGAGAGCTTTCGCTTGACTTGTTTGCTGCAAAGTTGAGACTTGTTGTTGAAGGTAAGGCGCCTCAAGTATATCAAGACCCAGCAACGTTTTTCGCTTCGACTTTTGCGACCGATGGGTTGAAAACTTTGATAGCTGAAGTGTTTGGGCGCCTTGTTGGTGCAGCGACAGGTTCCCCTATAATTCGTTTAGAAACAAGTTTCGGTGGTGGTAAAACCCATGATGAAATAGCACTCTGGCATATTGCCAAGCATGGGAGAAGTATTTCTGGCTTATCTAGATTTGTAGATTTAAATTTAATTCCCGAACGTCCGGTAAAAGTTGCCGCTATTGCCTGTCAAGTTTTTCTGGGATGTTCTCGCAAAGTCTCTTATTGATGCTGGTTTTGAAATTACTGCATCTTGGGCAGTTAGTACCGAGAACCCGCAAAATTTACACCAAGCGCAGAAAAATGCTGTTTCTAGTACTGTACTTTTAGTTTGTCGCAAACGCGCGCCTGATGCTGAACAAGCTTGGTGGGATGATGTGCGTCGCGATGTTAGAAATATTGTATTTGAAAAGGCGCCTGATATTGAAAAATCTTTAACTGCCGATAGTCGTCCTGCTGCTGATAGAATAGCAGACCCCAGGCGCCGTATTAAACCCCCTGGTATTGATTTGTGTTTAACTGCTTTTGGTAGCGCATTAAGTGTATTTACTCGATATAGTACTGTATTAGATAGTGCTGGTAATCAAGTTGAACCACATTATGATACTGTAGGTTATCCACCTTATCTAAATGAAGCTCATGCTGAATATAAAGTGTTCAATGCACTTACTCAAGCGCTTTCAGAAGATGAGTTAACGTTAGATGTCAAAGGTATATTGTACCT
>JAESFJ010000074.1_pt1 | contig 154593 bp, 143 predicted proteins | sample 9266161 | NCBI WGS metagenome assembly JAESFJ01 (sample SAMN14506165, study PRJNA617096) | algae metagenome | isolation source: Calothrix sp. FI2-JRJ7 and co-occurring heterotrophs from granitic desert soil | place: USA: Red Pass Lake area, Fort Irwin, California | collected 2000-06-01 | reverse complement strand
CGCGCACGATGCCTGCGCCCTCATGGCCGAGCACGGAGGGGAAGATGCCCTCGCTGTCGAAGCCGTCGAGGGTGTAGGCGTCGGTGTGGCAGATGCCGGTCGCCATGATCTCCACCAGCACCTCGCCGGCCTTCGGCCCCTCAAGGTCGAGCTCGACAATCTCGAGCGGCTGCTTGGCGGCAAAGGCAACGGCGGCGCGGGTCTTCATGATTGGGATTTTCCTCCATGCCGACGTGCTGGCCCACGGCCTTCTGCAGGTCGCTGGGCTTCGTCGGCGTATTGTCCTTACCGCCTCAGGATGGCGATGCATCCAATATCTGCGACCGCAGTGGGCTGAAATGCAGGCCCAGCGCGTGCCATTCGCCGCCGCTGCGCACGCAGGTCGCCGTGGCGAAGCCCGGACGAAGCCGGAAGCCGGCATCGCGCGGCTTGCCGCGTTCGAGAAAATAGCACGAGACGACCGCATTGTCGGGCGAGACGATCACCGTCTCGATCTGCTGCGGCATGAACTCGAGCATCTCCCAGCTCTCGCCATGGAAAGCGAGGTGATCGGCATAGGCGGGATGATCGAGCGGGAACGGAACGTCGTGCACCACCGCCATGCCCTGCGGCAGCAGGAAGGCGGCCCGGCGTGCCGCATCGAAGGCACCGGCATGAGCAACGAGGAAGGCCCTGGCGGCCTCGCTTGCCGCGCCCGGCGGCGCAGCGGCGGCGAGGTGTCCGGGCACGAGACCGGCGGCGAGTGCGACACCCGATCCGAAAAGAAATGCGCGACGCTGCGTCTCCATTGTCCTGTCTCCCATCTCAGCCCGGCGAAGGCACGCTGACATGCCCGATCACCGGGCTCTGGTGCCAGGTCGTCAACCGCCAGCCTTCGGCAGTGCGCGCCCAGCCTTGCGAGAACATCATGGGACGCAGGCGAAAGCCCGCATCCTTGGGCTTGCCGCGAAACATGGCGAAGCCGGCCACGACGCCGGTTGCGCCATACTCGGCAAAGCGCATGTCGCGCGGTTTCCACGCGAAGCCCTCCCAATTGGCCGGCCCGTGAAAGGCGATGTGATCCTGAAAGCCTGCCCGATCGACCCGGAACGGCAGGTCTTCGTCCATGATCACTGCGTCGGCCCGGATCAGGCCATAGAAGCCGGGCAGATCTCCGGTGGCCAGCGCCTGCACGAGGGCGCCGAAGGCTTCCTCGAGGCCGCTCATCGCCGTCCCTCGCTGACGATCCGCTCATCGCCCTCGGCGACCACCCGGAAGACGGTGTCCCAATGGTTCTCGAGATTGGCGAAGTAATCCTTCTCGAGTGTCCCCCAAGGGTCGGCATCTCCGTTGAGCCGCGTCCAGGTCGGGCCGAACAGCGGCAGCAGCCCGCGCAGGGACTGGGCATCCTTCCAGTAATGGACGACCTTGAAGTTGTAAGTGCCCCGCAGCAGGGAATCGAAGTGGATCATGGTGTTGGTGGTGACACCGCGCAGCTGGATCCCGCCGTGCTCGATGAACACCTCGTCGGGCGGTCCGAGCGGAAGCAGGGGGCCGAAGTTCTCGTCGCCCGCGGCGGCCGCGGGATCGCCGGCGGTGGTGGAGATCGTGTAGCCCATGTAGCCGGGCATGTCGGCAAAGACCGGCAGCACCTTGTTCAGCCAGTAATCGACGAACCAGGCCTCCTTGCCTTCCTTCACCAGCATCTTCTCTTCGACGTAGTAGCCTGCCTGCGGCCTTTCCGACTGGGCACGGGCACTGCCGGTCGCAACAAGCAGGGCGATGCCGAAAAGCGCCGCGGCGCGCGCCATTGTCTGCAGGATGGATGTCATGGTCGCCTGTCTCTCCCCTGGTCGCCTCACAAGGCCTTGATGAACTGATCGAGCGCCGCCGCCACCCCGTCCGGATCGCGGTCGGGCTGGAAGTCCGATCCCCCGACGATCGACTGCACCGCATCGGGACGCATCGCGCCCGCGCGCTCGAACAGCGGCCAGAGCACGTCGTCCTTCGAGCACATGATGTGCAAGGGCACGTCGACCGAGCGATAGGCGCCCTCCACATCCTGGTTCCAGACCGCGCTGAAGGCCATGGGCATGGCGTCGCGGGCAATCAGGTGATCGACCATCTCGCGGCAATGGAGTTCGACGCTGCTGGCGGCGCCGATCATTTCCAGATACTTCCACGCGGTCATGAGGAATTCGCCGCTGGCCTCGGCCTCGAACGGGCGGACGAAGACCTTGCGATATTCCGCCTTCTCCGCGTCGTTGACCAGCACTGGGCCGATCAGCGTCAGCGACCGCAGCCGCCCGGGATAGGCCCGGGGCATCTCCACCGCCGCACAGCCGCCGGTGTGGTGCCCGCAGGCATGGAACGTCTCGATCCCGAGCCCTTCGATCGCCTCCATCAGGCGGTCGGCGACGAAGCGCATGTCGGGGATCGCGTCCGGCTGGTAGGATTGGCCGAAGCCGGGGGAATCAAAGGCGAGACAGTGGTAGCTGCCGGCCAGCCGCGTCATGACCTTCTCGAACATCGCGCCCGATGAGGCGGTCTGGTGGAACATGCAGATCGTGGGATTGGCCGGATCGCCGGCCTCGCGGACGTGGATCTGCCCGTCCCGGCAGTCGACGTAGCGACGGCGGATTGTCATCGAATTGTCTCCCCCCCCCTGGAAAGTCCCGCGTCGGCGGGACCGGGCCGGTTAGTCGGTGCCTTCGACAAGGCGGATCGCGTCCTCGTACGGCCGGGCCTCAGCGGCTGCCTTCTGCAGTTCCTCGCGCTCCTGATGGACGATGCGCAGGACATTGCCGAGATATTCCTCGCGCCACGCATCGCGTTCCTCGCGCACGGCGGGACTGGGGACAAAGGCATCGACGGCCGCGCGGGTCACCTTCTCGCCGCTCTCGAGCAGCCGCTCGATCGTGTCGAGCCGGTCGCGAAGCACCGCCACCTCGCCGGCCAAGGCCAGCGTGATCGACAGGTTCTTCTCGACGGCCGGGTCCTCGAAATATTGCGGACGTTGGCCTTTGGCTTTCTTCTGGAGTTCGATTCGTTCCGACATGTCTCGCCTCGCGCTGGATGGGGCCGGGCGGCGGCGTCACGGGATGCCCGGAATGCCGCCGCCCCGCGTCAGGAATGGGTCACTTCTGGACGCCCCAGACCCACCAGGCGCCGCCACCGCCGAAGTCGCCTCCCTGGAACACCTTGGTGCGGCGCGCCTCCTCGGCCTCGAAGGCGCTGGGCTGATAGGCTTCGAAGGCCTTGGCGGGATCGAAGCCGGTTTCCGCAGCGATCGCGGCAGCCTCGATCTCGTGCGCGGCGCCCCAGAAGGGCTCGTTGTTGTTGCGCGTGTCCCAGTCGAGCATGAAGGCGTCGTAGGCCGGCAGGTCGCGATATGGCGGCGTTTCGGCATGGATCACGATGCCACCATCGGACAGCAGGCGGTTGGCCTCGCGCATGATCTGGCGGATCGCCCGGTTGCTGGTTTCGTGCACCAGGATGTGGCTCACGATGAGATCGAAGAAGCCGTCCTCGAAATCGGTGCTCTCGGCGTTCTGCTGGCTGAAGTGGATCGGCTTGCCGAGCGACCGGGCGCGCGCATGGGCATAACGCAGGACCGGTGCGCCCACGTCGATCGCATAGACCTCGGCATCGGGATAGGCATCGACATAGGGCGTGGTCGAATGGCCGACGGTGCAGCCCATGTCGAGGATGCGGCGCGGGCGAAAATCGGGATAGTGCTGCTTGAGATAGGCGATGGTCGTGTCGCCGATGTCGGAATTGAGCGGTCCCATCCGGCCCATCGCGTAGATGTAGACCGCGCGGTCGTAGACCGCCCCGTTGGCGAGGTCACCCGAGGCGAACTCGGTGTGATAGCCGCCCGGCATGCAGTGAATGTCAACCGCGCCGTGATAGCGCGGCAGCTCGAGCGAGGGGTCGAGACGCAGCGAACCGCATTCACCGCCCTCGCCGGCACGGGCGATCAATTCAGGGAGCTGGCGTTCGACCGGGATCTGCGTGGACTTCCACATCATCTCCTGGCTGTTGCGCTGGAGCGCGCTCCAGAAGCGGAAATAGGGATCGTCCTGCATCGCCTTGCGCACGTCCTGCATGGTTTCGGGCGCGCGGCCCTCGGCCTTCTCGAACTGGCGCGCGGCACGGCCCTCGAAGGCATCCCTGTTGCCGAGCGAGACCTTGCTGGCGAGGTGGAACTTGAGGCTCTTGACGAATTCCTGCCGCGCAAACTCGTCGGAGCTCGTCTCGGGCAGGACGGCATGGGCATACTGGTTCTTGAGGTCGACGGGCACATTCATCGGGCTTCTCCTCGGTCAGTGGCGCAGTCTGGTCATGGGTGCGGCGACTTGATGCGGCGGGCTTTCCTTCAAAGTCTGTGCGCTGTCGCGCAGGGCCTCGCGAATGCGCCACGCGGTCCGGTGGCTGACCCTGCACACGTCGCACAGCTCCTTCAGCTTAACCCGTCCGTCGCGCGTCGCAAACAGCCACGCGGCGCGGCGCCATGTGGCGCTTCGCAGCTTGCTGTGGGGCTGCGGAAATCCGCCTGGCAGCGTGTCGAGCAGGCGCTCGGCGCGCAGCGCGGGGTCACTTTCCAGGTCCTCGCCTGGCCTCATGGCGCGCCGTCCTTGAGATCCGCGAGGGTCGGAAAGGGATAGTCGGGGCTCGGCGGGCAGAAGCACAGGTGACGCACGGGCACGTCGCTCGTCACCCTGACCCTTTTGCGCGCCCCGACCGGGTAGGTGTAGATCGTGCCGGCGGTGATCGTCGTCTCGATCTTCTCCTGGTAGAGCGGAGGCAGCCAGACCGTCAGTTCCATCTCGCCCGAGAGACAATACTGCATCTCGTCATGGGTGAAGGTCCATTCGAACTCCTGCCCGGGCATGAAGTCCTCGACGATCACCTGGCAGTTCGGCTGGTTGATGGCGGAATAGCCCCGGATCGCGACCCCCTCGTTGAAGGGCAGCGGCAACATGGGCGCCTTGTCGAGCGCCTCGTGGTCGATCACGTGAACGGCGAAGCTCGATCGCGGGTTCGGGGCTAGTCCTAAGGGCATGGTTCCTCCTGCGAACCTTGGGTGTCAGAACTTGTAGCTGGCCTCGAGACCGTAGCTGCGGGTCTGCGCGCGGAAGACGGCGTGGGCGACGGGCAGGATCACCACCGCATCGCTGTTGTACCGCTCGTTGAACAGGTTGCGCGACCACAGCGCGAACTCGAGCCGGTCGTTGCCGATGCCGAGACGGGCATTGACGATGTCGATAGGCGAGCGTTCGGTGTTGGCCTGGTTGCGCTGGTCGTACCAGATCGTCCCGGTGCGGTTGTATTCGCCGCGCGCGATCAGATCGAGGTTGTCGGAGACGGGCTGCTTGAGCTGGAAGCCCGCGCTGATGTTGTAATCGGGCACGAAGGGAATGCGGTTGCCGATGATGTCGTTGCGGTCGGCCGGGTCCTGGCTGTCGATGTCGGTGATCTCGTCCTCGATGAAGCCGGCGCCTGCGAACAGCGTGAGGGTGTCGGTGACGCGGGCGTTGATGTCGATTTCCGCGCCCCAGACTTCGGTCTCGGCGATCTGGCTGATCGCCTGGATGCCGCCGGTGGGGAAGAATTCGAACTGCTGGGCGTTCTCCACCTTGGTGAAGAAGCCCGCGCCGTTGATCGACACCCGGCCGCCGGCGAGCACGCTCTTGAAGCCGATCTCGAAGGAATCGGAGACTTCCTTGTCGTAGCTGTCCTGCACCAGGATGTTAGGCAGACCCTGCAGCAGCACCGCTCGCGTGCCAATCGGGTTGAAACCGCCCGACTTGAAGCTGCGCCCGTAGCTGGCGAAGATCGAGCCGTTGCCGCTCGGGAACTTGTAGATTGCGGTCGCCTTGGGCTGGAGCTGGCGGAAGGTGCGCCGCTCGAAGCAGTCTTCCGGATCGCGGCCCGTGTTGGCGACGCACAGGTTGTAGGTCGCCGCCGGCGCGCCCGGCGCGACGCCGAAGAACGGGTTCGCGATATCCGGCGTCAGGGTGCGCACGCTGCGCCGTTCGATATCGTAACGCAGCGCAAGCTGGAGCTCGATCTGGTCGTTCACGTCGAACTGGATGTTGCCGAAAGGCGCGTAGTTCTGCGCCTTGTAGCGGTTGAAGTCGTAATTCAGCGTGCCATTCGAGGTGTCGGGCCCGTCGATCCCCGTGGTCGGCAGGATGGTGCCGCCGCCGATCAGGGTGCGCTCGACCGGGGCGACCGAGCTGCCAACATTCGTGCCTTGCGCGACGAAGGGCGGGATGAGGTCGCCGTCCGCGTCGCGCTGCAAGCGGCCGTTGAGGCCCTGCTCGGTGGTGAACTCTCGGGTCGAGTTGAGGTAGAAGAAGCCCACCTGCCAGCGCAGCCGCCGGTCGCTCGGCGACGTCAGACGCAGTTCCTGAATGAACGCCTCATTGTCGATCTCGAAGCGCTGGGTGTTGTCGCCGAACACGGCGAGAATATCGAGATCGAGACCCGGCGACAGCGCGTCGGTGACGAACTCGGTCCCCACCGCGTTGAACGCCGCATAGGGATAGTTGCGCGCCTGATAGCGGTCGATGATGCGGCTGTAGGAGGTGACCGAGGTGAGGGTCGCCCACTCGAAATCGTGGTCGATCTTCAGCGCGGTCGAATATTTGGACTGTCGGTTGCTGCCGGGCACATCGTTGACGTAGGGCAGGCTGGTGTCGTCGGTGTCGATCTCGGTCACGGGCACGCCGCCGATGGTGCTGCCCACGACCTGCGCATTGAAGGCAATCGCCCCGCCTTCGACCTCGCTGCCGTTGAGGCGGAAGTCGACCGTGGTCGGGCCCCCGTCGTCCCAGATCAGCCGGAGACGGCCGATTTGCTCGCTCGCACGCATCACGTTCTCGCCGGTGACGATGTTGCGGAACGGCCCGTCGGTGTCGCGCACCGAGCCCGAGACGCGGAAGCGCAGCGCGCCCGGAATGATCGGACCGCTGACACTGCCGTCGATCTGTGCGGTGCTCCAGTTGCCGTAGCGGGCGCGGACATTGCCCTCGAAGACGTCAGTCGGGTCCTTGGTCTTGATGATCAGCGCGCCGGCAGCGGCATTGCGGCCGTAGAGCGCGCCTTGCGGACCCTTGAGAATTTCGATCTGCTCGATGTCGAACAGCTGGCCGTTGAATTCGTTCTGGGTGGCAAGCTGCACCCCGTCGATCACGATCGCGACCGCACCTTCGGACTGCCGCACCGAGGTCTGGCCACGGATGTTGATGAAGAATTCGCCCGCATGGTTCGAAGTCTGGAAGGCGACGTTGGGGGTCAGCGCGAGAAAGTCCTCTGGCCGGGTGATCCCGGCATCCTCGATCACCTCGGAATTGAACACCGCGACCGAGACCGGCACGTCGACGAAAGCCTGGTCGCGCTTCAACCCGGTCACGACGATCGTGTTTCCCTGCGCCTCAGGCTCGGCGGGCTGCGCAACCGCGGTGTCGCTCTCGCCAGATTGTGCGCGGGCGGCGAGCGGCGACGCCGCAAGAGCCAGGACGGCAACCGAACAGAGGCATGTCGCTTTGTTCATAACTACGCATCTCCCCAACTGTGACGTGCCGCCCCCGATGTTCGGCATCGCCAAATCAAATTGCGTGACGATTTTGTATACAGTTTTTTCGGCAAAAAGATCGGCCGAGTCAACTCGATTTTTTCACAGAGCTGTCACGATCCCGCTCGCGTGGCAGTCGGACACATCGGCAGCGTCTCGAACCGCTCGCCCGGGCCACCGATGCCGAAGGCAATCGCCGCTACCCCCTAGTTTGTATACAAAAACGCCCGTAACGCCCCGGCGAGCGTCTCTGCATCGAGGTCGGGCTCGAAATTCGCCCCGGCGAGATCGACCACCTCGGCGCCGGGCTGAAGCTCGCGCGCGCGCTCGAGGAAAGCGTGGAGCACGTCGTCCGGCGCCGCCCCGATCAGAAGCGGCTTGTCGAGCCGCTTGTACATGCCGAGGAAGTCCTGATCCCACACCGCACTGTAGGACTGCACGCGCCCCCACCACGCGCGCAGCTGGTCGGCCATTTCGCGGTGGATCAGCATCGGATCGGCATGGGCGCCGAGGTTGCGCAGATATTCCCAGTTCTCGAGCAGGTAGGACCCGCTCACCACCGGCGTGAAGGGCGTGCCGAAATGCTTCGAGAATTCGAGCCGCTCCTCGGGCGTCAGCGGCACCGGGCCGATCAGCGCGAGGCGATCGGCGAAGTCGGGGTCCTGATCGACCATGTCGAGCGCGATGCAGGCGCCGGTGTGGTGGCCGACCAGATGGCATTGCGCGATACCCAGATCGGTGAGCGCCTCGCGCAGCCACGTCGCATAAAGCGCCATAGAGGGGCGGCTGTCGTGCGGGGGGTCGAAGGAGCCGCCGAAGCCCGGCGTATCTAGCGCATAGAGCGGCCCCGCGCCGGCCATGAGCCCCATGACCTTCTCCCACATCCGCCCGGAACTGGCGGTCTGGTGCAGGAATACGGTCGGCATCCCCTCGCCCGCAATGTGGCGGTAATGGATCTGCCCACCCGAACTGTCCGCGTAGCCCTTGCGCATTCGCCCCTCCTGAATGCTGGTTGATGTGTCGATGACGGCAGGCGGCCCCTCGCCCGCCGGGATCAGTCCGTGCCGGCGGCGATCTCGGCCTGTTTGCTGCGCGCGACCGGGATCGGATAGGACGGGTTGGGATAGCAGAAGCACAGGTGGCGGAACGGCTCGTCCGACAGCACCCGCCACACCACCCGGCACCCGCGCGGGAGGAAGTAGCTGCTGCCTGCCTTGACGATCACCTTGCCGGTCTCGATCATCAACGGCGGCAGGTGGTATTCGATCTCGCACTCGCCTTGCAGCACGTAGTGCGCCTCGTCATGGCCGAGGGTCCAGGGGATGTCCTTGCCCTTGTAGAAGTCCTCAAGATTGAGCTGGAGTGCCGGTTCGTTGATCCCGGTGTTGACCGCGCGGAAACGCGATCCCGGCACGAAGGGGAATTCGAGGTCGGGTTCGTCATCGAGATCGGTCGCGTCGTAGTGATAGTGGGCGAACTTGCTCCAGGTGATGGGTTCCATCCTGTCTCTCCTGCGATGTCTCGTGTCAGATGCCGAGCGCGCCCGGGTTCATGCGTCCCTCGGGGTCGACCACCTGCTTGATGCCGCGTGCGAGCTGTGCCAGCGCCGGGTTGTTCATCATGTCCTCGTAGGGGTAGTATTTGCCGATCTGGAGGTGCAGGCCGCCGAGGCTGTCGAACAGGTCGCGCAGCTCGTCGCGCAGCCGGAGCGCGACCTTGCGCCGCTCCTCGTTGGCGGGGATCGACTTCCACTGATCGGCGAATTCCTTCTCGATCAGCGAGAGGCGGAATTCGCCGAGTTCGTCATGCCAGTAAAAGCTCGGCTCGATCACGAATTCGGGCCCCGAGAAGCAGGTGAGATAGCTTGTCTTGATGCCCCACTCGTCCATCAGCGGCCGGCGCTCCGCGAGGAACTCCTCGGTGCGCTGCGCCGCCTCGATCGCGCGCGAAAGCGGGAAGTAGCCGTGCACCGGGATCCAGATTTCGCCGTCCGAGCCGAGCAGGATCGTGCGCACCCCGCCGAAGGGCGCGCCGCGGAACACGACGGGAATGGAATTGGCCATCTCCGTGCCGCCCTCCTCAACGCAGATGTCGGCGGCGATGTCGGTGTGTTCGGCTGCGACCCGCTCGGTGAGGCCGTCGAGCGTCATGTGCAGCGAATAGGGCACGTTGCGCAGAATCCGCTTGCCGCCGAGCGCGACCTTGGCGGCGTTCATGACGCCCTTGAGCCCGCCCTTGCGCGCGATCTCGCCAACCTTGGAGAGGCCCTCCTCGAAGGTGATGCCCTGCTTCTCGAACCCGCCGTTGTAATAGGGATCGAAGCCGTAGCACTCCGAGGCAATCCCGAGCCTGGCGATGCGCACCTGCGCTGCGAGCATCTGTTCGAGACGGTCGAAGCGGTAGGAGAGGTAGCCGGTGTGCCTGGGCGCGGTCACCAGACGCAGCGCCGCCACCGCCTTCACTCCCATCGCGCCCGTATCGGCGGTGAACAGCCCGGTGAAGTCGGGGCCGAAATGCCGCCAGAAGGGCTTGGAATGCTTGTGCGCCCAAGAGCCCGTGGTCACGACAGAGCCGTCGGCGAGCACGACCTTGAGGCCGACCACCGTCTCGGCGGCCGTCCCGCCCACGCCCGAGCCGTGGAACAGGCTGTTCTGCGACAGCGCGCCTCCGACCGTCGCATAGGCGCCCGAGAGCGGCCCCCAATAGGGCGTGCTAACGCCATGTGGGGCAAGCGCCTCGTGCAGTTCCTTCCAGGTGCAGCCCGCTTCGACAACCACGTACATATCGTCGGTGTTGATCTCGTGGATCTTCGCCATGCGCCGCATGTCGATCAGCATGCTGCCCGCCTGCGAGGGGGTGTAGCCGCTGGTGTAGGACATGCCGCCGCCGCGCGGCACGATCGCCATGCCGGCATCGCTCGCCGCGCTCACGGCCGCCGACAGCTCGTCGAGGGTGCCCGGCTGGATCACCACCTCGGCGATCTCGCGCGGGCGCCAGCTCAGATCGGTGGAGAAGAACGCCCGGCTTTTCTCGTCGAGCAGGACATGATCGGAGCCGACGATCTGTTGGAGCCGGGGGATGATCGAAGCGGTCGTCGAAGCAATCTGCGTGGCCATCAAAACCTCCTGAGTCGAAAATTTTGTATGCAATTTGGTATGACCATACAAGCGACAAATTCGATGGAAAGTCTCCCGCCGCGTTGCTATGGGGCGGGCGAAATCACCTGGATAACGGGGGCGGACCGCTGAAAGTCGAGGACAATGCGTCACTGGTGGAATCGATCGTCGAGGCGATCGTCGACGGAGTGATGGAACACAGATATGCACCCGGGCAGCGCCTGATCGCGACCGATCTGGCGGAGGAGTTCAAGGTCAGCCGTGCGCCGGTGCGCGAGGCGCTGCATGTGCTTGCGGGCGAAGGCGTGGTCGAACTGATCGCCAATCGCGGCGCGCGGATCCGCAAGCTCAGCGTGCGCGAACGGATCGACTTTCTCGAATTCACCGAAGCGCTGTGCATGCTCGGCGTGCGGCGCGGCACGGCGCGGATCGAAGAGGGCGATAACCGCGCGATCCTCGCCGAGAATTTCGCGCAGGTCGAACAGGCCTGGACGCGGCGCCACGCGAGCGACTTCGTCGATGCGCTGTATCGCTACCACATCGCGCTCAACCAAATCTCGGGCAACGGCTTCGTCGAATTCTTCTACCGCCGCCCCTACATCCGCTTCTACACCATCATGCTGGCCGATCTCGCGCCGGGGGGACACTGGGAGCAGTACATCTCGAACTATCGCCAGATCCACGAGACGATCCTGTCGGGTGCGGCCGATGCGGCGGTCGAACGCTTCTCGCGCCATATCAGCTGGGTGCTGTCCTTCATGGAGAACGACAACTGACGCAGGCGACAGTCCCGCAGGGACGCGCGCAAGCACCGCCAGGAGAGCCGCCGCCATGACCACAACCATGCCCCTGACCGCAGCCCCCGACGCGGCGCGGGCCGAACAGATCGCGCTGCTGACCCAGATCGAGGCGAGGCTGCGCTGGCTCGCCTCGTGGACGGTGCACAATGCCAACAACCTGCGTGCAAAGCGCGACGGGCTGAAGGTCGGCGGGCATCAGGCATCCTGCGCCTCGATGACCGCGATCATGACCGCGCTTTATTTCCACGCGCTGCGCCCCCGGGACAAGGTGGCGGTCAAGCCACATGCCGGCCCGGTGCTCCACGCGATCCATTACCTGCTGGACGAGCAGACCCGCGACAAGCTCGAGCGGTTTCGGGGCCTCGGCGGGGTGCAGTCCTATCCGAGCCGCACCAAGGACACGATCCCGGTGGACTTCTCGACGGGCTCGGTGGGCCTCGGCGTCGCGGTGACGGCGTTCAGCAGCCTGGTGCAGGATTACCTCGTCGCCCACGGCCAGCTGGCGGAAGGCGAGACGGGCCGGATGATCGCGCTGATGGGCGATGCCGAACTGGACGAGGGCAACATCTACGAGTGCCTGATCGAGGGTTACAAGCACGACCTCAGAAACTGCTGGTGGATCGTCGACTACAACCGCCAGTCCCTCGATGCGACCACCGCCGACCGGATGTTCCGCCGCTTCGACGACATCTTCGAAACCTGCGGCTGGCGGGTGGTGACAATGAAGCACGGCGCGCTCCAGCGCGCGGCGTTCCGGCGTCCCGGCGGCAAGGCGCTAGAGGACTGGATCGAGAACTGCCCCAATGCCGACTTCGCGGCGCTGACCTATCTCGGCGGGGCGGCGTGGCGCGAGCGGCTGGAGCACGATCTGGCAGGCGTGCGGGGCTTGAAGGAGCTGCTCGCCGACCATGACGACGCCGCGCTCGCCCGGCTCATGACCAACCTCGGCGGGCACTGCATCGCAACCCTGCTCGACGCGTTCGACGCCGTCACGGATGACAAGCCGACGCTGTTCATCGCCTATACGGTGAAGGGCTACGGCCTGCCGCTGGCGGGGCACAAGGACAACCACTCGGGGATGATGAACACCGCCCAGATCGAGGGTCTGCGCGCCGAGCTCGGCATCGCGCCGGGTGAGGAGTGGGAGAAGTGGGCAGGCCTCGGCGACAATCTCGCCGCACGGCTGGATGCGCTGGTGAAAGCCAGCCCGATCGCCCGAAAGGCCGGCGAACACCGCGCGCCGGCCGTGCCCGTCCCCGCCCTTCCGGTGCCCGATGGCGCGGTGCAATCGACGCAAGGCGCCTTCGGCAAGGTGCTCTACGATCTCGCCAAGACGGACGCGGCCCTCGCCGACCGGATCGTCACCACCGCGCCCGACGTGACGCAGACGACAAACCTCGGCGCCTTCGTCAACCAGCGCGGGCTGTTTCGGCGGCAGGAACTGGCCGATGTGTTCCAGAAGGCAAAGATCCCCTCGGCGCAGAAATGGAGCGCGCACACGGCGGGCCAGCACATCGAGCTGGGCATCGCCGAGAACAACTTCTTCCTCGCCCTCGCCTCGCTCGGCCTTGCCGCCCCGCACTTCGGCACGCGGCTGCTGCCGGTGGGGACGGTCTATGATCCCTTCATTGCGCGCGGCCTCGATGCGCTGAACTATGGGTGCTACCAGGACGCGCGGTTCCTGCTGGTGGGAACGCCCTCTGGCATAACGCTGGCGGGCGAAGGCGGGGCGCACCAGTCGATTGGCACACCGCTGATCGGGATGGGTCAGCCGGGGCTCGAAAGCTTCGATCCCGCCTTTGCCGACGAGGTCGCGCTGCTGATGGGCTGGGCCTTCCGGCACATGCAGGCGGACGACGGGAGCAGCGTCTACCTGCGCCTCACCACCCGCCAGATCGAACAGCAGGTGCGCGCCGACGACGCATGGGAGGCAGGCGCCATCGCTGGGGCCTACTGGCTGCGCGAACCCGCCCCCGGTGCCAAAGCCGTCATCGCCTATAGCGGCGCGGTCGCCCCCGAGGCGCTGGCTGCGTGGGAGCAATTGCAGGACGATCTCCCCGGCTCAGGCCTTCTCGCCGTGACCTCGCCCGACAGGTTGCACCGCGGCTGGTCGGCGGCGCGCGCCGCGCGCTGGACCGGGGGCAAGCGCCAGTCGAGCCACATCGAGACCCTGCTCGAACCCCTCGCCCCCGACGCTGGCCTCGTCACCGTTCTCGACGGGTCGCCCGCTGCCCTCTCATGGCTCGGCGGGGTGCGCGGCCACCGCGTCAGCCCGCTCGGCACCGACCGCTTCGGCCAGACAGGCGACCTTCCCGACCTCTACCGAACCTATCGTCTCGATGAAGAAGCAATCTTCGAGGCCATGACGGAACTGTTCCTGGACTAGGAACGGTCATCCTTCTCGGATTTGGCCCGGTCGGCAGGATCGGCCCGAGCCGGAACCCGCCCTCTTGTGCCGGGCAAAGGCGGCGCGAAAGCTGTGCCGGCGCGCGACCGCGGCCCGCGATGGGAACGCCTTCCGAAGGGCGGCCCAACGATCTTCCGAAGGCATTGGGCCGCGCGGGGCGATGCGACGACAGAAGGCGCTTGCGCCCATGGCAGAGATTGCATACAGAATTGCATGATAACCGGGAGGATCGGAGGGTATGCCCGAAGCTTCACCAAATGCGCCGACCATCCGGCAATATGGAACGCCTATCTCGTGATCGCGCGCCGGCTCCTGCTCCTGACCTACTCGCCGAGAGCCGATGTTGATCTCGAAGAATACCAGGACTGGCTGGGCCAGGTGGACAACCCCTTCTTCAACGGGCTCCCAACCGTGAAGCGCTACGCCAACTTCAGGATCGCAGCGCCGGTCCAGGACGACGAGGACTTCACGCAATTCGATCTCCTCGAGATCGAGGGCGACGGCGGACCTGACAGCATCTTCGGTGACGAGATGATCGCCGAATTCGCGCGTGACCGGGTGCGCATGTGGGGAATTAACCCGGACCCGCACGCACCCGATCAAATTGTCAATTACCGGGTCTCGCGGTGCGAACCGGTTGCTGTGCCCGAAAGGTGATCTCCCGCGATGAAGTTCGGCGTCTTTCTTCCCAATGGGAGCAATGGCTACATTCCGTCGGCAGGCGCGCCTGTCTACCGGCCGACATTCCAGCACAATCTTGCGGCGACGCTCGAGGCGGAGCGACAGGGCCTCGACTTCGTCCTGTCGATGATGAAGTATCGCGGCTTCGGCGGCAAAACGGGATACTGGGACGCGTGCCTTGAAAGCTTCACGCTGATGGCCGGACTTGCTGCGGCCACCAACCGGATCGGCCTGTTCCCGAGCGTGACCGTCCTGGCCCATCACCCGGCCTTGTGCGCCCGCATGGTTGCGACCATCGACGACATCAGCGGCGGCCGCTGCGGGCTCAACATAGTGACCGGCTGGAACAAGCCGGAATATGTCCAGATGGGCCTGTGGCGCGGCGATGAGTATTACGACCGCCGCTACGAATTCGCGGCGGACTACCTGACCATCGTCAAGCAGATCTGGCGCGAGGGCCGGGTCACCCATCACAGCGCGTTCTTCGATCTCGAAGACTGCATCGTCGAACCCAGGCCCTCGCGCGAGATTCCGATCGTGTGTGCGGGACAGTCACCGAAGGGCCAGGAATTCACCGCCCGGATGGGCGACCACAACTTCGTCATCGCCCATGCCGAAGCCCTGCCCGGAATCGTCAAGGGCGTGAAGGCAAAGGCAGCCGATTTCGGCCGCACAGTGGGAACCTATGCCCTGTTCCACCTGATCATCGCGGATACCGATGCCGAGGCGCGCGCGATTGGCGAGGATATCGTCGCCAAGGGGGATCGCGAGGCGATGGAGAACATTCTCGCCAGCGCCGCGCTCGATACCAACGCCGGCGGAACGTCGGATCGCATGAAGCAGGGCCTCTCCCTGTCGCTCGAGGACGGCAACATGGCCTTGATGGGAATCCCCGCGATCCACGGGAGCCCCGCGACGATCGCCAGCAAGATCGACGAGATCGCCTCCGCGACGGGGATCGACGGCATGCTGTTCAGCTGGCCCGATTTCGTCGGGGGCATCCGCGCGTTCGGCGAGAAGGTCATGCCTAAACTCAAGTTCTGAGAGGAGCTGCGATGGGGGGGGAACCATGCAGCGGAACACTGGCGGCGGGACCATGCACCCTTCACCTCGCGCGGCGGAGCCCTGATCCTCGTCCACACCGATGCGCCGATGGGGTTCCCCTGGCCTGCGCGCGAATATCCGGGGGCAAGGTACCTGTGCAGCCGCTACCTCGAGCAGTCGCCTTTCGATGCGTGGATGGAGCATATCGACTGGGCCGACCACCCGCTTGCCGCCGTCCAAGAAGCGAACGAGGAATACCGGCGCTGGCGCAACAGCGGCGCGGGGCCGCTGCGGGGCGACGGCGATCCCGGCAAGGAGATCCCCTGGCGCCCCGGCGGCCGGGGCACGGCTTCGCAATTTCGGGCGAGCTGGTCGCGGACGTGCGGCGAATGACGGACCGGCTGGCACCCGCCGGCCGCATGCAGGGGCAGGTCACTTGAGCAGGACGGTCATCATATCAGGCGCCGGGATCGGGATCGGCAAGGCAACCGCCAAGGCATTCGCGCGCGCCGGCTATCGTGTCATCGTGACCGATGTGCTGGTCGAGGAAGGCTGCGCGGTCGCGAAGGCGATCGAGGACGAAGGGGGCAAGGCGCAGTTCCACAAGATGGACGTTGCCGATACCGCCGCGGTCAACGCCGTGACCGCCGAAGTCGAGAGGCAGTACGGACCGCTGTCCTGCGTCGTGTGCAACGCCGGTATCGCCAGAAAGCTGCCGCTTGCGACCCTGACCGACGCGCAGTGGGAGACGACGCTTGATGTCGACCTCAAGGGCATGATGCGAATGATCAGGGCGGCTGCCCCGGCGATGCGCGAAGCGAAATCCGGATCGATCGTATGCCTTGCCTCGATCGTCGGGACCCAGCTCGGCTGGGACGAACATGTCCCCTACTCGGCCGCGAAGGGCGGCGTTGCCGGTTTGGTCCGCGGCGTTGCGATCGAACTCGCCGCCGACCGGATCAGGGCCAACGCGATCGCGCCCGGCCTGATCCGCACCGCCCAGACGCTCGATCCTGTCAACTCGGTCGGGGATGAAGGCCTCGCCGCCTTCACACCGAAGGTGCCGCTCGGACGCATCGGCGATCCATCGGACATTGCCGACGTCGCGGTGTTTCTCGCATCGGAACAGGCGCGATACATCACCGGCCAAACCATCACGGTCGACGGCGGCCTGATGGTCGCACTATAGCGACGCGAGCCCGTGGCGCTTGCGGCACCATCGCCGGAAACTGTGATGTGGCGCGCCCGGCAGGACTCGAACCTGCTGCCTCAAGATTAGAAGTCTCGCGCTCTATCCAGATGAGCTACGGGCGCGCGCCGCCGCCGCCAATAGCGCCCTTTGCCGCACAAGGGAATCGCGCTAACCCATCTGGCGATGGAAAACACCGCCCCAACCAAGACGGCGCCCGACCGCACCCCTGATCCCGCCGCCGCCTTCGATCGCGATCCGGCCGACGGCATCGTCGCCACCTCGCGCGCGCCGGTCACGTTCCGCTTCTACGACCTCGTGATGGCTGGGTTCGTGACGGTCCTGCTGCTTTCCAACATCATCGGCGCGGCCAAGCTCACCTATGTCGACGTGCCCTTCTGGCCCGCCGGACTCTGGCCCGCGCCCGGGGGCACCTTCATCTACGGCGCCGGCATCCTGTTCTTCCCGCTGGGCTACGTGATCGGCGACGTGCTCACCGAGATCTACGGCTTCGCCCGCGCGCGGCGGGTGATCTGGGTGGGAACGGCGGCGATGATCTTCCTCGCCTTCATGTCCTTCGTCGTCACCGCCCTGCCCCCCTTCGCCGGGTGGGAGTGCGCCGCGAGCGGCTTCGGCGGCCCCCGCCCGATCACCGCCACCGCCGACGCCGGGGTGACCGGCGGGGCGATCTGCCAGAGCACCTACGAGAGCGTGTTCGGCAGCACCTGGCGGATCGTCGTCGCCTCGATCACCGCCTTCTGGGCGGGCGAGTTCGTCAATTCCTTCGTCATGGCCAAGATGAAGGTGCTCACCAAGGGCCGGATGCTGTGGACCCGCACGATCGGGTCGACCTTCGTCGGCCAGGGCGTCGACAGCCTGATTTTCTATCCGGTCGCCTTCTACGGCATCTGGACGACCGAGGCGGTGCTGACCGTGATGGTCACCAACTGGGCGCTGAAGGTCGTGTGGGAGGCGGTGCTGACGCCGGTGACCTATGTGGTGGTGAATCGGCTGAAGGCGGCGGAGGGCGTTGACCTCTACGACATCGACACCGACTTCTCGCCCTTCGGCAGCGAGAGGTCGCCTCGGCCCTGAGTCTCTCCGTCACCGCTGCGCGGTGCCATCTCCCCATCCCTTCGGGACGGGGAGGAACAGGAGTGACGTCAGAGCACGCTCTCAGGCACCACCTCGACGCGCCAGCCGATGCCCAGCCGTGCGGCGAGGAGCTTCAGGTCCTTCTCGGTCGGGGCGCCGAACAGCGCGGCGTGGCTTTCCGCAAGGCGCAGCACCAGCCCGCCCTCGTCGATCGTCAGCCGGCTCGCCTCGAGCGACCGGCGCGACTGGGCGCCGAGCCGCCGCGCGAGCCGCAAGGCGAGGCCCCAGCGCACCGCCTCCTCGATCGCTTCCTCGCTGGCAAGCGCGCGCACCTCGTCGGGCAGGGAGAGCTGGTTGCCGTTGGCCGCGATCGCCGCGGCGAGCATCGCGCGGCCCTTGCCGTCCACCCCGATCCAGCGCTTGTGGAGCGCCCAGTTGATCGCCTGGGGCAGGCGGATGTTGGGCTCGATCTGCATCGAGGCGAGGCCGAGCATGGTCGCCGCCAGCCGCAGCCGCTCGGAGCCGTGCTCGCGCGCGGGGGCGGCGTCGAGCGTCCAGGCGGCCATGCGCGTCGCCAGCTGCGGCTGGGTGCCGCGCTGGCTGGCGAACACCGCCACCCCGGCGAGCAGCGGGTCCTGCGCCCGCGTGTGCGCCGGCAGGCGATCATAGAGCAGCCCTTCGCGCAGGCCCCATGAGGAGAACACCACCTGATCGGGCGCGAGCCGCGCCAGCAGCGCCTGGAGCAGCACCGCCGCATCGGGGAGCTTCTCGGCGCGCATCGCGGAGATCCGGTCGCGGCCCTTGAGCGCATCGCTCTCGACCCCGGCGAGGGTCGCGGCGAGCTCTTGCGCGGCGGCCGCGTCAATCGCGAAGCCGTGGGGATCGCTGAGCGGCCAGCCGCGCTGCGCCATGGCGAAGACCGCCATCGCCCGCCACGTGCCGCCGACGAGGTAGAGCGCGCCGTTCGCCGCCGGGGCGGAGCCCGCGAGGTCCCAGCCCCCCTTCCTGATCGCCTTGTCGAGCGCCTTCCTCATTTCGGCCCGCCCCGCCTCGCCCTTGCGACCCGCCGGGCGGTATTCGGGCAGGCGCAGCGTGCCCAGCGGCAGCGAGCTGGCGCTGTCGGTGCGGCCCTCAGCCACGCGCACCAGTTCAAGGCTCCCGCCGCCGAGGTCAGCGACGATCCCGCGCGCATCGGGGAAGGCGCCGATCACGCCGTGGGCGCTGAGCAGCGCCTCCTCCTCGCCCGAGATCACGCGCGGGGCGAGGCCGATGGCGCGCAGCTCCTCGGCGAAGGCCGGGCCGTTCGCGGCGTCGCGCACCGCGGCGGTGGCGACGGTCTCGATGTCGGTGATCCCGAGATCGGCGAGCACCAGCGCGAACCGTTTGAGCGCGCGCAGCGCCAGCGCCATCGCCTCGTCGGCAAGCCTGCCGGTGGCGGCGATCTCGCGGCCGAGTTTCGCCGTCACCTTCTCGTTGAGCAGCACCGTGGGCGCGCGCATCGTGCCGCCATAGACGACGAGCCGCACCGTGTTCGAACCGATGTCGATGATCGCGCGCTCGCCCGTGCTGCCGCCGAGCGCGCCCTTGCGGTCCGCCCGCCCCGGACGCCAGGTCATGCCACCGCCCCCCGGCGCAGCGACAGCTTGGGAACGGCGCCCGCCTCGAGTGCCCCGCCGCGCCCGGAGAGCGAGGGGTTGGTCATGAAGTAGCGGTGGCAGTTGAAAGGCTTGCCTTCCGCGGTCACCCGCGAATAGGTGCCGTCGGGGTGCAGCCACCAGCTCTGTTCGGTGTCGAGCATGTTGGCGAGCAGCACCTGCTGGAGCACCTGGTCGTGGACGGTGCGGTTGTGGATCGGGATCAGCGTCTCGACCCGGCGGTCGAGGTTGCGGCCCATCATGTCGGCCGATGCGATGAACACCGCCGCATCGGCGCTCGGCATCGAATGGCCGTTGGCGAAAGCGTAGATGCGGCTGTGTTCGAGGAAGCGGCCGATGATCGACTTGACGCGGATGTTCTCCGAAAGGCCCGCGATGCCGGGCCTCAGGCAGCAGATGCCGCGCACCACCAGCTCGACCTGCACGCCCGCGCCGCTGGCGGCGTAGAGCCGGTCGATCATGCCCTCGTCGGTGATCTGGTTGCACTTCATCCAGATCGCGGCGGGCCTGCCCTTGCGGGCGTTGGCGATCTCGGCGTCGATGCGGGCGTAGATCTCCTCGCGCAGGTCGATGGGCGCGATGTGGATGCGCTCGAGCTCGTGCGGCTCGACGTAGCCGGTGACGAAGTTGAACATCTTGGCCGCATCGCGCCCGAGCTTGGGATCGGCGGTGAAGAAGCTCAGGTCGGTGTAGATCTTGGCGGTGACGGGGTGATAATTGCCCGTGCCGAAGTGGCAGTAGGTGCGGAAGGAATCGCCCTCACGCCGCACCACCATGGCGACCTTCGCATGGGTCTTCCAGTCGGTGAAGCCGTAGATCACCTGCACCCCCGCGCGTTCAAGCTTGCTCGCCCACTTGAGGTTCTGCTCCTCGTCGAAGCGCGCCTTGAGCTCCACCACCGCCGTCACCGACTTGCCCGCCTCGGCCGCCTCGATCAGCGCGCCCACCACCGCGCTCTGCGAGCCCGCGCGGTAAAGCGTCTGCTTGATCGCCACCACGTCCGGATCGGCGGCAGCCTGGCGGATGAAGTCGACCACCACCTCGAAGCTTTCGTAGGGGTGGTGGATGACGATGTCCTTCTCCCGGATCGCCGAGAAGGCATCGCCGTCATGCTCGCGGATCCGCTCGGGAAAGCGCGGGGAATAGGCGTCGAACTTCAGGTCGGGGCGATCCTCGCGGACGATCTCGGCAAGGCCGTCGATCCCGATCATCCCGTCGGTCTTGATGAGCGCGGCCTCGTTGATGCCGAGCTGGTCGAGCAGCAGGCTTTCGGCCGCCGGATCGAAGTCCTCGTCGATCTCGAGCTGGATCACCTGCCCCCGCCGCCGGCGCTGGATCGCGCTGCGGAACGTGCGCACCAGATCCTCGGCCTCTTCCTCGATCTCGATGTCGCTGTCGCGCAGCACCCGGAACAGCCCGTCGCCCTGGATGGTGAAGCCGGGGAACAGCGCCCCGGCATAACGCTGGATCAGCCGCGCGATCGAGATGTAGAGCGCGCCGCCGTCCCCCGTCACCTCGTCGGGCACGCGCACGAAGCGGGGGAGCGCGCTGGGGATCAGCACCATCTCGATCAGCTGTTCGCGCGTGGCATCGCGGGTGAGCGTGAAGAGAAGGCCCATCCCGCTGTTCTGGACAAAGGGAAAGGGGTGCGCGGGATCGAGGGCCTGCGGAGTGATGATCGGCAGGATCTCGTTCAGGAAGAACGACTTCAGCCAGTTGTGCACTTCCGGGCTGACGCGTTCCTCGTCGGCGACGTGGATGTCGGCCGCCGCAAGCCCGCTGCGCACGGAGCGCCAGATCGCCTGCTGGCGCTGCGACAGGTCGGCGAGCTTCTCGCGGATCGCGGCGAGCTGCTGTGTGGGGCTGCGCCCGTCGATCGAGGGCGTGGCGAGCCCGCGCTGCACCTGCCCGACGAGGCCGGCGACGCGGATCATCATGAACTCGTCGAGATTGCTCCCCGAGATCGACAGGAAGCGGAGGCGTTCCAGCAGAGGATAGGCCTCGTTGCAGGCCTCGGCGAGGACGCGCTGGTTGAACTGGAGCCAGGAAAGCTCGCGGTTGAAATAGGGCGATTCGTCCGGGCCGAGTTCCGTCATGTGCGCGCCGCCCGCCATCGCGGGGGCGGTGTTCTTGCCGGTCGGTGACGTGCTCATCGCTTCCCTGTCCTGCCTGACGCCGTCGCACGGCGAGTCAGGCTGTCTTGCGCGCGCCATGTGTTCGCGCGCGGACCGAGTGTAAATCCGATTGGGGTGCTTGTCACAAAAATGTCAGGGAATTGCAGCGCCCCAGCCCGGACGAGGCCTCTTGCACCGGTCACAGCAAGGCACGGCTTTCCGCGATGCTGGTGATGCCGCGCTTGCCGTTGGCGTCGCGGCCGAGCTGGACGATCACGTCGATGACGCTCGCGGCATAGGCGATGGTGTCGGAGCGGGTGAGGCCGATGCCGGTCTGCATGACCATCAGCGAGAGCTGTTCCAACGCGCCGCGCAAGCTGTTGGCGTGGATCGTCGAGAAGCTGCCCGGGTGGCCGGTGTTGATCGCGCGCAGGAAGCTGACGCTCTCCGCGCCGCGCAGCTCGCCGAGCACGATCCGGTCGGGCCGCAAACGCAGCGCGGCCTGGAGGAGCTCGTTGGCGGTGACCTTGGCCTCGCCCAATTCGCCCTTGATCGCGACGAGGCCCACCGCGTTCTCGCCGGGGAACTTCAATTCGGGCGTGTCCTCGACCAGCACCACGCGCTCGGCTCGGGGGATCTCGCCCAGCATGGCATTGAGGAAGGTGGTCTTGCCGGTGCTCGTCCCGCCCGAGATCAGGATCGTGCGCCGCGCCCGAATTGCGGCGCGCAGGAAGGCGATCGGCTGGGCCTGGGGATCGGGCAGGTCGAACTGCATCTCGCCCGCCAGCGGCCCGGTGTCGTAGGCGTCGAGCGGCAAGTCGAGCCGGCGGTGGCGGCGGATCGCCATCACCCAGTGCCGGCGGCTCGCAGGGGGGCCGCAGAACTGCACGCGCGCGCCATCAGGCAGCGTGGCGCCGAGCAGGGGGTGCTCGCGGTTGATCCCCTGGTGGCTGACCCGCGCGACCTGTTCGGCGAGGCGCTGCACCAGCCGGTCGTCGATCTCTGGCGTCTCGATGCGCTGCATCCCCGGGCTCGCGGCATCCTCGATCCACACCTCGCCCGGCCTGTTGACCATGATCTCGGTCACGGTGTCGCGGTCCAGCCAGCGCCGGAACGGGGCGAGATAGGCGTCGAGATAGACCGAACGCTCCGCCGCCAGCGGCACGCTCCCCGTCTCCTCGCCCTCGCCCGCGCCTGCCATCAGCCGGTGGATGTCCGCGCCCACCGCGATCAGCTGCCGACGGTGGTGAAATCGAGATCGCGCGCGGTGAAGACGCGGATCGGTTCGCCCGCGCGCACCCGGATGGTGGGGCTGATCTGCCCTTGCGACTGCGCCATCGTGCTCGACGCGGACTGGGCGCTGTTGTTGATAAGCACCCCGCCGATGCCCCCGGTCGAGATCGCGCTGACCCCGCCGATCACGGAGAGCAGCAGCGACGTGCCGAAGCGCTTGAAGAAGTGGCTGTTGACGTCGCCTTCGAGCCCGGTGGTGCCATCGAAGCCTACCGCCGGCGAGGCGATGTTGACCGACACGCCGTCGGGCCGGATCACCCGGGTCCAGATCACGTAGGCGCGGCGCTGGCCCTGCTGCACCCCGGCCTGATACTGGCCGATCAGGCGCGAGGAGCGCGGCACGAGGATGCGCTTGCCATCAAAGCTGCGCACGTCCTGGCTGACCACCGCGCGCACATAGCCCGGCACGTCGGTGTTGATCGCGGTCTCGAGGATCGCGGGGATCAGCGTGCCCTCGGTGACGGTGGTCGAGGGGTTGACCATCGCGCGGGCCTGGGCGGGCCCGCCGCCGACGCCGCCGACCCGGCTGGCGAAATCGGCCGCGCCGCCGACGCCGGCCGCACCCGCCGTGCCGGGCGCGGGGGCCGCGGCGGGCGCCTCGGCGAGCCTCAGGCCGCGCGCCGAACTCGCATCGAAGACAAGCTGCGGGCTGGCATAGGGGTTGGTCGCAGGCACCGCCGAGATCGCCGGGTTGTTGGCGAGCACCGGCATCGGCGCCGGATCGGGCTGGGCAGCACCCGGGGCCGCCGCCGGAGCGGGTGCGGCCGGCGCCACGGCGGGCTGCATCGGGACGGTGGCGGCATCGGGCGCGGCGACCGCCGGATTGCCGACCGGCTGCTGATCGGGCAGGCGCGCCGAGTTCATCGCCCAGAAGGTCACCGCGCCGATCAGGCCGATCACCGCCACCCCGCCGGCGAGCGCGAGCCCATCACCCTTGGCCTTGCGGTCGGTGACGGCCGGAAAGGCCGCGCGGCTGGCGAGATCGATGATCTCGGCGGATTCGCGGGTGCGCGGATCGACCGCCTCGGCGGTCCCGTTCTCGCCCTTCTTGGCGGGCAGTCGCATGGCCAGACGCATCAGCAGGTCTCCTTCGGCAGGTGTTCGGAGGCGAAAGGGGGGGCGTGGCGGATCATCACTTGCCCTTCTTGCGGGCGGCGCTCAGCCCCGCCTGCCGCGCCGTGAGCGGCATCGGGCCGGTGTTGGTGAGCGTGGCGGTGTCGCGGCCCGAACGCAGGATGATCTGCGGCGGCACGCCGTCGACCACCACGGTCTCGCCGCGCACCGTGAAGTTGACCGGGCCCTCCTCCCCATCGGCATTCATGACGAGGATCGCCGGGATCGCGGTGCCGACCGGCCAGGTCAGGAACACCGCGTCGCCATCGTCGAAGGCGCGGCTCGGCAGCAGGTCGCTCGCCCCGGCGCTCGCCCACTGGAAGTTGAGCTGTGCGGGATCGGTGACCGCGTAGGGATCGGAGGCAGCGGCCATCTCCACCGGATCGGCGGCGGCGCGCAGTTTCTCGGCCTCGGCCTCGGCGGCAGCGGCGAGGCGGGCTTCCTCGGCCGCCTTCTCGAGTTCGGGATAGCGGAACTGGAGCACGTAGAGCGCCGCGTTGCGCGGGCTCGCCACGAGATCGAAGAGATAGGTGCGCTTGTCGGTCACCACCGTCATGTTGGTGCGCGCAGCCGGTTCCAGCGGCTTCACGAAGAGGATCGTCTGCGCCTTGTTGGGCTGCACCTGCCAGGCGGTGGAATCGCCGATCGCGACGTTCTCGATCACCTCGTCGGGGGCGAACTTGATGGTCGTCTGGACCTTCACCTTGCCCTCGATCTGAACCACCGCGTTCTCGTCAAAGACGAGCGTCTGGAGGCGCTGGTCCTGCGCGGCGGCGGGCGACGCGGTGGGGGCGGCGAGCGTGAGGGCGAGCGCGGCGAGCAGCACGGCGCGGGTCATCGGTAGGTCTCCGGAGGGGGGGCTTTGGGCGCCGGTGCGGCGGAGGCAGGGGCGGCGGACCCCGCAGGCGGGGCGGAGCGGAAACGGTTGCCGATCCCGCGGGTGCGCGAGGCGGCGGCGGGATTGAAGGGCACCGCCTGCCCTACCCCGCTGCCGCCGCCGGTCGCCACGATGCGGGTTTCGCGAGAGGCTCCCCCCTCGCTCCCGGTATCGTTCGCGGCAACCACGGCCTGGACGGGGACGACATCGGCCCTGCGGGGGGTCAGCGCCGCGCCGAGCGGGGCCACGACAGGGCCGCGCGGCGCGCCGGCGAGGGTCTGCACGGCGGGGGCGGGACGCGGGGCGTCCTCGCTGCGGGCGCGCTCCTTGTCGGGCACGAGGCCGAACACCTGCCAGCCCGCAACCATCGTCGAGGCGACCTTCAGCGAGAGGAACATCAGCGCCATGTGCACCGCGCCGACGAGGAAGAAGGCCATCGCGGCCTGCTGGTCGATCTTGCCCGGCACCGCCACCAGCGCGGCGAGCACCGGCACCGCCATCTCCAGCATGATCGAGCCGCCGAGCACCGCGAAGAGCGGCGCCAGCGCCATCATCGTCAGGCCCTTGAGCCAGCCGGTGAAGAGCCCGCGGGTCCCGTCGAAAAGCGCCATCACCACGAAGATCGGACCCACGGCGAGCAGCAGTGCCAGCGCGATCCGCGCCGTCACCAGCAGGCCGACCGTGCCGAGCAGCAGCAGCATCGCCCCGATCCACATCATCCCCGGCGGCGAGAAGGCGCTGATGTCCTTGGCGTCGCCGCTCGCCTGCTGGATCGCGAGGAACACCACGTCGAGCTTCTGCGCGAACACCGCCGTCGCGCTCTCGTTGCGGGTGCCGGTGAGGATGCCGGCGATCTGGTCCGGCCCGCCGATGAAGATGTTGTAGAAGATCGTCGAGAAGGCGACGAAGCTGGTCGCGAAGGTCAGCACCAGCCCCAGCGTCATCATCCGCGGCAGCAGCGCGCGCACGTTGAGGTTCGAACGGCCGAGCATCAGCGAGATGCCGAAGAAGCCGACATAGAGCCCCAAGAGGAGCGTCAGCGCGAAAGCGAGCTGCCCCTCGGTGCCGAACAGCCGGTTGAAGGCCTGCTCGCTGACGCCGCTGGCGATGCAGTCGACCGCGGTCAGCGCCGCGGAGACGCCGGTGCCCATCGACTGGGCGGCCTGGTCGCAGACTGCGCTCATTCCGCGGCCTGCCACAGGGAATCGTCCTCGGGATCGCCCGGGCCGTCGGGCCAGGCCCGGCCGGTGAGCGGCGGATACCAGGCCGAGGGCGCGTCGCCCACCGCCTCGCGCAGCAGATCGAGCCGCCGGACCGCGCTCTCGCGGCCCGACAGGATGGTCAGCACTTCCGGAGCCCCCGACAGGTCGAGCCGGACCACGACGCTCGCATCGGGCTGGCGCACCAGGAAGCACCGGCTGTGCGCGGGGAGCGAGCGGATCAGCGCGAACTCGTGGGCCGTAAGGCCGAAGCCGTCGCAATAGTCCTCGGGCCGCGCGCGGCTGTTGGGCATGAACACCATCGTTGCGGTCTGCTCGACCAGCGCGGTCGAGATGCGGCTGTCCAAGGCATCGCGCGCCGACTGCGTCGCGAAACCGACCAGCGCGTTGCGTTTCCGCAACGTCTTCAGCCAATCGCGGATGCGCGCGGCGAAGACCTCGTCGTCCAGCGCCTTCCAGCCTTCGTCGATGAGGATCATGGTCGGCTGCCCGTCCAGCCGCTCGTCGATGCGGTGGAAGAGATACATCATCGTCGGCGTGCGCAGGCGCGGGTTCTCGAGCAGCGCGGTCATGTCGAAGCCGAGCACGCGTTCGGCGAGGTCGAGCCGGTCAACCGCGTTGTCGAACAGCCAGGCGTGCTCGCCGCCGTCACCCGAAGGCGAGCCGATCCACGCCGCCAGCCGGTCCGCAAGGTCACCGGGCTCGGGGCGGCGGGCACCGGCGAGCAGTTCCTTGAAGTGGCGGAGGCGCCGGAGCGAGGGATCGTTGGCATAGGTCGCATCGACCGCCGCGCTTATCGTCGCGAACTCCTCCGGCCCGTCGGCCTTGAGCAGAACGCCAAGCCAGTCGCGCAGGAAGGCGCGGTTGGCGGGCGTGTCGGGGAGTGCCAGCGGGTTGAAGCCGGTGGGCTCGCCCGGCGCGATCCGGTCATAGCGCCCGCCGATCCCGCGGATGAACAGCTCCGCGCCGCGATCCTTGTCGAAGAGGATGGTGCGCGGCTTGAACTTCTGGGCCTGCGCGGCGAGGAAGTTCATCACCACGGTCTTGCCCGAGCCGCTCGGCCCGATCACCGAGAAGTTGCCGAGGTCGCCGTGGTGGAAGTTGAAGAAGAACGGCGTCGCGCTGGTCGTCTCCAGCAGGGTGACGGCGTCGCCCCAGTGATTGCCGCTCGCCTGCCCCAGGGCGAAGCCATGGAAGCTGCCGAAGCCCGCCATGTTGGCGGACGAGATCAGCGCGCGGCGGACGATATATTCCTCGTTGCCGGGGAACTGCGCCCAGAAGGCGGGTTCGAGATTTGTGTCCTCGCGCACCGCGATCGCGCCGGTGTCGGCGAGCGCCGCAGCGCAGGCGGCCATCGCGTCGTCGAGCGCGGGGAGCGTCTTCTCGCGCACCAGCACGGTGAGGTGATGATCCCCGAAGCCGACCGCACCGGCCCCCAGGGCATCGCGCGCCGACATCATCTCAGCACGCTCGGCCGCAGCCTCCTCGTCGACCGAGCGCGAGCGGCGGAGCGCAAGGTCGATGCGCTCCTTGGCGGTGGTGCGCTCGTTCGGCGCGTAGCTTTCGGCGACCACCATCTCGAAGGGCAGGCGCAGGAGATTGTCGAGCAGACCCGGCGAGGTCGCCTCGGGATAGTCCTTCAAACCGAGGATCGCGGCGAAATCGGGGGCGGCAGACCCCCGCAGCTCCATCGCGTCGAGCCCGAAAGAGGCGCGGCGATAGGGCAGCATGTGGCCGATGTCGGTCTCGGGGCTGGGGCGGCGCACGGGCCGCATCTCGCCGTTGTAGAGCGCCGAGAGCAGCTCCAGCATCTCCGAATTGGTGCCGCCGTTGGCGGAGCCCGGCGCCTGATAGTCCCCCAGCACCGCCGCGCCGTAATTCTGCAAGCTTGCGACCAGCCCGGTGATTGCGGACTTGAGGCTGCGGATGTCCTTGGGATCGGCCTCCGGCTCGTCCTGCGCAGCGCGCGAGAACATTTTCGAGAAGCGTTCCGGCAGGCCCGTCTTGCCGCGCGCCGGGCGGCGGATCAGGGTGATGAACTGGTCGTTGATGAACAGCGATCCGCCCGCGAGCCGCTGCTTCCAGCGCGCGTCGATGTGGCGCGACAGCGGATCGGGGAACTCGGCGTCGAGCTCCACCTCCACCCGGCGGCGGATGACGTGGTGATAGAGCACGAAGCGCGCGTCCAAGGTCGAGCGCAGCATCACCTCGCGCGTCGCGGCGTGGGCGTTGAGGGCGTCCGAATCCTCGGTCTCGAACAGCAGACCGGGGATCTGGATCGCGCTCATCACACTGCCGTCGCGCAGCAGCACGGTGCTCTCGTCGACGAGGCGCGCATAGGGCAGCCGGTCGCCGACCTTGGCTTCCTTGGCGCTCCAGGCGGCGGCGCCGATCCACTTCACCATGAGGCTGCGTCCTTACGGGGCATAGGAGTTGCACCCCCAGCGCTTGAAATTGGGCACGCGCGGGCACTTGCTGACCTTGGTGATCCACAGGTCGAAGATGCGCGGTTCGCGCAGCGAAGCGAAGTATCCGATCACGTGCATCACCACCGGCACCGGCAGAATCCACCAGCTCTTGAGGATCAGGAAGGCAATCGTCGTCACCATCAGGTTGATGATGAAGAAGTTCATCGTCACGCCGGCGAACATCTGCGGGCGGGTGAGCGCGCGGTGCACCGGGTTGCGGATGAGCTCGCTCACGGACGCTTACCCCGCGGCCGACTGGATACCGGCGACGATGGTGGTCGCGCCGAACAGGATGAAGACGCCGATGATGACAGTCGCACCGAAGCGCCAGTTCATCCGGCCGGTCAGCATCATGAAGCCGATCGCCGCGACCGCCATCACCGCGACCGTGGTCGCCACGGTCCCGAGCAGCGTGCCCTGGAGCCACAGCAGCGCGTTGTTGATCGGGCCCGAGCCCGCCGGATCGGCCCCTTGCGCGAAGGCGGCCGAGGGAGTGAGCGCCAGCGCGATCAGCGCGGCGATGCGGGAGGGAAGACGGAGCAACGACATCATCGGTTTCTGGACACTTTCACGTTAGCTTGGCCGGGCGGTCACTGACCCGCCGGGCGCGAATGGTTGGCGAGCCGCCCCATGATCGCGGCCACATATTGCCTGGTCTCGCGGATGTTGGGAATGCCGCGCGCCCGTTCGACCCGGCCAGGCCCGGCATTGTAGGCGGCGAGCGCCTTCTCGAGATCGCCGTCGAAGCGGTCGAGCTGTTCGCGCAGGTAGCGCGCCCCGCCCTCGAGATTGGCGAAGGGATCGGCAGGATCGACGCCCAGATAGCGCGCGGTGCCCGGCATCAGCTGGGCGAGGCCCTGCGCGCCGACCGGCGAGCGGGCGTTCTCGCGCCAGCGGCTCTCCTGCCATACCAGCGCCTCGAGCAGGCTCGGAGAGAGGTCGAACCGCTGGCTGAGTTCGTGCATCTTGGCGTGGTAGCGCGCGGGAATCCCCGCGGCGTGGCGAACCGGATCGGCGACCGCGACATCGGGCACCGCGGGCGCCTCGAGCAGCACCGCGTCGGCGGCGAGCGGCACGGCGGACGCCGCGGGACCGCCGGTCGCCGCGGGACCGCCGGTCGCCGGCGCAGCGGCGAGCGGCCCCGCCACCCAGCGCGCACCGTCGGCGCCCAGTTCGAGCACGTCGGCCTGGGCCTCGGCCGCAAGCCCCGTCGCGGCAACAACTATCATGACGCGGCAGACCGCGGCGAGAATCATGTCTCGGCCCTCCAGAACCTCCCCTTTGTCTATCCTAAATGACAGGCAGGTGACAGTCTCGCGTCCCGCAACCCGCCTCAAGGGCCGCGCGCGGAACGAAACGGGCGGGCTGCAGCTTGCCGCAACCCGCCCGCCCAAGGCCAGTAAGGTGCCCCGGACAGGGGCGCAGCGCGTCGCCGCGTCAGTCGCGCAGGGTGATCTGTTCGCTGCGCGCCGCAGGACGGAACTCGCCGCGCTCGAGCATCTTGAGCGCCTTGCGGGCAAGCCGGCGCGAATCCGTGGCGGTGCCGTCGGCGGTGTCGAGTTCGACCACATCGTGGCAGGCGAGCGCCTGTTCGAAGGCGGCACGGGCCTTCGCCTCGTTACCCGTGTGGGCATAGGCGATGCCCAGATTGATGAGCACCGCGGCATCGTGCGGATCGGCGGCGCTGGCCGCCTCGAGGGTGGCGAGCGCCTGTTCGGTCCGGCCGGAGGCGAGCGGCGTCACCGCCAGTTCGGGCGGGTTGGCAAGCGTGGCGGCAGTGGCGGCCGGGGTGGGAAGCGGGCCGGCGGCCAGCAAAGCGATTGCAAAAACGGAAAGGGACATCCTCGTGGCTCCTGTCTTGTCAGGAGCCCATAATGACTCAGGCACGGGGTCGATGCAACGGAACTGTAACATTGTAATTTATTTGTAATGCAAACAGATAGAGACCTGATTTTGCTTCACTTTTATATTGCATCAGCATCACCCTTCTCCCACGTGCCACAAAAAATTTTTGTCACATTTGTCTTTCTTCGGTCAAAATCGGGTTTGTGACACGCCGCTGTCATCATGCAAGAATTCTGTCACGCACGCCCCCTAGCGAGCCTTCAGCGCATCAAGTCACGCGCCTAACTCGATTCTCGGCCAATAGGGGACCGCTCGCTGTGAAAAACATTCAACGCACTCTGATCCTGGGTTGCAGCCTGGTCGCTCTGGCGGGCTGCGGCGCGGATGAAATCGTCTCGCCCGGCACCGGCGGCGACATCATCATCAACAACCCGGCGCCCACGCCGACCCCGACGCCGACGCCGACCCCGACCCAGTCGCTGGTCACTCCGGCCGCGGGCTGCCCGACCATCGCGACCACCGGCGGCCTGACCGATTCCGGCACGATCACGGGCCCGACCGGCACCTACCGCGTGTGCGAGCTGCCCGCCCGCTTCACCTCGACCGACACGCTGCCCTACGTCCGCGGCCTCGTCTACCAGATCGACGGCCGCGTCGAAGTCGGCTCCGATCGCGGGTTCACCCCTCCGGCAAACACCGTCGCGCCGCTGCCGGTCACGCTCACCATCGAGCCGGGCGTGATCCTGTTCGCGCAGCAGGACTCCTATCTCGTCGTCAACCGCGGCAACACGATCCAGTCGAACGGCACCGCCGATCGCCCGATCGTCTGGACCAGCCGCGACAACATCATCGGCCTGTCGAACGACAACAGCCAGCAGCAGTGGGGCGGCGTCGTGCTGCTCGGCAATGCGCCGGTTTCGGACTGCTCCACGGGCGTGTTCAACACCGCCGCCGCGCCGAACAACAACGCGACCTGCGAAGGCCGTCTCGAAGGCGCGGCGATCGCCACCCCGTTCGGCGGCAACACCGCGGCCTCGAACTCGGGTTCGTTCCGCTTCAACCAGATCCGCTTCTCGGGCTTCGAACTGGCGCCGAACAACGAACTCCAGTCGCTGACCACCGGCGGCGTGGGCTCGGCGACCGTGATCGAGAACGTGTTCTCGTTCAACAGCTCGGATGACGGCGTCGAGTTCTTCGGCGGCGGCTTCAACGTCCGCAACCTCGCCGTGATCGGCGCCTCGGACGATTCGCTCGACGTCGACACCGGCGCGATCGTCAACGTCGACACCATGATCGCGGTGCAGCGTTCGACCACCGGGGACCGTCTCATCGAGCTCGATTCGCCCAACGTCGCGGATCGCACCCCCTCGAACGCGATCCCGCAGACCCGCCTCCAGGTGAACAACTTCACCTTCGTGGTGCGCGACGGCGCGCCGCAGGTGATCCAGGCCCGCGGCGGCGCGGCGCTCGGCCTCACCAACGGCGTGATCAATGCCGGCACCAACCACTGCTTCCAGATCGACGAGCCCGAAACCCTCGCGGCGATCATCGGCGTGGACTCGGTGGTCGGCGACTGCCCGGCGACCGATCCGATCCGTGGCGGCGGCGGCAACAGCAATGCCGACGTGGCGGCCCGCATCAACCAGGGCACCAACAACAACTTCGCCTTCACCATCACGCTCACCAACGGCGTCGTGAACGGCACGGGCGAGGCCGGCCGCACCGCCTTCAACGCCAACAGCCGCTCGACCTTCTTCCCGACCCGCACCTTTATCGGCGCGATCGAGAACGCGGCGGCGCTGACCAGCCTGTTCGGCAACTGGACCTGCAATTCCGCGACGCAGGACTTCGCCAGCACGACGGGCGCCTGCACCTCGCTGCCGGTCTACCCGGCCTAAGCAGCGACAACGACAGGAGGGGGGCGAGGCCGCATGACCGTGCTGCGCCTCCCCCCTTTCGCTTATTTGGCGGGCTGCCGGGCAGCCCGCGCATCGGATACTGGCCAATTCATGAGGGGGTCCTCACCTATGTCGACCGGCACGCGCCTGGCAGGGCTGCTGCTTCTCACCACGTCGCTTACCTTGCCCTCCACGCTCCACGCGCAGGAAGCGCCCGCGGAGACGGAAGCCCAGACGGAAGCGGCGCAGGATGCACTCACCGAGGAGGTCGAGGGTGAACCGCCCGCCGCCGAGCTCGAGGATACCGACATCTCGCTGCCGGGCGGCGGGATCATCGTCACCGGCCGGCGCAACCGCGATCCGGCGCGCAACTCCTCGCAGGTCCTAAGCGTGCTGTCGGAAGCCGACATCGCCCGTACCGGCGAAGGCGACATCGCCGGCGCCCTGTCGCGCGTCAGCGGCCTGTCGCTGGTCGGCAACGGTCGCGTCTTCGTGCGCGGCCTCGGCGACCGCTACTCGCTCGCGCTCCTGAACGGCCTGCCGCTGCCCAGCCCCGAACCGCTGAGCCGCGTCGTCCCGCTCGACATCTTCCCGACCAGCGTGATCGCCTCCAGCCTTGTTCAGAAGACCTATTCGGCCAACTTCCCGGGCGAATTCGGCGGCGGCGTGATCAACCTCACCACCAAGGCTATCCCGACCGAGGACTTCCTCACCATCGGCATCTCCGGCAGCGGCGACACCGAGACCACCTTCGAAAACGGTCTCACCTATTTCGGCAGCCGCTGGGACACCTTCGGCTTCGACAACGGCAACCGCGACTTTCCGACCGTCCTCCAGGATGCGATCGGCAGCGGCACCCGCATCAACGACCTGTCGGCCGAGCAACAGCGCCAGCTCGCCGGGCAGATCATGCCGACCAACCTCGTCACCCTGCAGAAGAACAACGAGCTGCCGATCAACTTCGGCGCCAACATCACCGGCGGGGCCTCGATCGAGGTGGGCGACGGCACCTACCTCGGCGTCATCGCCACCGCCGGGATCACCAATACCTGGCGCAACCGTTCGGTCATCAGCCAGCAGTTCGGCGATGCCGAGGCGGGGCAGATCCTGTTCGATTCGCGCAACTTCATCACCGACAACAAGGTGCTGGTGAACGGCCTGGTCGGGCTGGGCCTCGACATCGGCGAGCACACGGTGCGCTGGACCAACCTCTACATCCGCGACACGCTCAAGACCGCGCGCCTCGCGACCGGCACCGACAGCTTCACCGACGTCGCCCGGCCGTTCGACTTCCAGACGCAGCAGACCGCCTGGTTCGAGCGCCAGCTGATGGATTCGCAGCTCGTCGCCGAGTTCAACTTCGACCGCTTCGAACTCGATCTGCGCGGCGGCTACGCCCGCACCGACCGCGAGGCGCCCTATAACTCGATCGTGCCCTATATCCGCACCAACATCCCCAACGATCCTTTCGGCGACAAGTTCGTGGTCGATGTCGGCGCGCTGGTCGGCGGGACCGAGCGCATTCAGGTCAGCTTCGAGGATCTGCGCGAGGAACTGTGGTTCGGCGGCGCGGACGTGACCTACGAGGTCACCGACACGCTCTCGCTGACCGCAGGTTACGCCTATTCCGACACCGAGCGCCGTTCGCTGTCCTTCATCATCCGTCCGCTGATCGGCTCCACGGCCGAGTTCACCACGGCCCTGCGCGCGCTCGGCCTCAGGCAGCCGGGCCAGATCATCAACGGCGCGACGCTCGCGACCGATGCGAACGGCAACGGCCCCTTCACCGTCACCGTGTCCGATCCAACCCCCTTCCCGGTGTTCGATGCGGCTCTGACGGTGCACGCCGGCTATGGCCTCGTGCGCTACCGCCCGACCGAACGGCTCAGCGTCGAGGCAGGCCTGCGCTACGAGGACGGGCTCCAGGTCGCCGCCCCAGATCCGGCCTTCGGCGGCGGCAACACCGCCAACCCGACGCGGATCGCCAACGACTACTTCCTGCCCTCGGCCACGATCACCTGGGAGGTGATCGACGATCTGCAGCTGCGCTTCTCGGCGTCGCAGACGATCGCCCGCCCGCAGTTCCGCGAGCTGGTCGAGCAGACCTATTTCGATCCGGAATCGAACCGCCGTTTCCGCGGCAACCCCTTCTTGGTCGACAGCGAGCTGATCAACGCCGAAGCGCGCGCCGAATACTACATGGGCGGCAACCGCAAGGTCGCGGTCGCGGGGTTCTACAAGCAGATCGACAACCCGATCGAGAACTTCCTCATCACCGCGCCCGGCATCATCGAGACGAGCTATGCCAACGCGCCCTCGGCCGAGCTCTACGGCGGCGAGATCGACCTCTCCTACGGCATCGACCTCTACGACTGGGGCGGGTTCTTCGAGAACAAGCAGTTCCTGATCATCGCCAACTACACCTACACCCAGTCGAGCATCAGCGTGGGTCCGGACGATCTGGCGCCGATCCCCGGCGCGCCGGGCCAGTCGGCCAACCAGCTGTTCGACGACGGCGCGCCGCTGGTCGGCCAGTCGGACCACGTCGCCAACCTCTCGCTCGGCATCGAGGACACCGAGAAGGTCCAGCAGTTCACCGTGCTGCTCAACTACGCGAGCGAGCGCGTGACCCTGCGCGGCGGGGCCCTGCCCGACGTGATCGAGGACCCGGGCCTGACGGTCGACGTGGTGGCGCGTTCGGAGCTGAAGGTCGGCGGCCTGCCGGTCGAACTCAGCCTCGAGGCGCGCAACATCTTCGGCCGCGACAATCTCGAGTTCCAGGAAGTGAACGGCTTCCGCGCGGACCTCAACACCTACGACGTCGGCACCAGCTTCGCCATCGGGCTCAAGGCCAACTTCTGATCCCGCGCTTCGCGCCGAACACCCCAAAGGCCGCCCCGCACCGGGGCGGCCTTTTTGCATGGCGGACCGACCAGGCAAGGCATCGCACCCCTTGGCGTGACATCCGGTTTCGGGGCCCGCGTGGGTGCGGCTTCACGGCGGTAAGTGGGTGGAAAGTTGCCGTTTGCCGAGCAGCGCGAGCATGTTCGTCTACTTCCCGCGCCTCATGAAGGAGCCGTAGTGGTTGGACACTGGCACGTAGCTTCAGACCGTCGTCGTCCTGTTGCGCGAGCAAGGGCTCGAGAGATCCTTCCATGAAGCCATGGCGATCTTCGCGCACCTGATCCGCGAAATGTTCGGCATTGATCACGAGCGCTACGTCTTGTTCTGCGGCATGGCGATCGCCTAATGCAACCCCATGGATTGGCGAACACCTCGATCGCGAGCGCGCCCCTGAAAAAGCAGGTTCGGTTCGTCGGGTTTTGATGCCAAATCGCAGGAGGTTCCGCGAGGTAATGGTTTCTTAGCGGCGATCTTCTAGTTTCCGACCCGCCATCACTCGGAGCTATCGCCCATGCCCGAACCGCAGACCCAGTCATCTATCCAACTGAAGCAGAAGGTAGGTTCCTGGGGCAAGGTGGCGTTTACGCTTGAGCCGGACTTCGTCGACTTCAAGGCGGAGTCGTCCACCGACGGAAGCGTCTCGTTTCGCGCACCCTATTCACTGCTTCCGGCGCCGCGAGACTACTTCAGTTATCGGCCACCGGAGCAGGCCGCTTTTTTCGTCTTCATCCTGATCCCGATTTGCTGCCTCATCTTCGTCTACGTCGAAGGGCCATCTCTTTTCGTCCCGATGTATTTCGGGCCACTCTTTCTGGCCGGATCGGCCTACATGATTTTGCGGGCGCGACAGCGCAATCCTCGCCGGTTCACTTGCCTCTTGATTGAGAACGACACGCTCTTGGTCTGGCAGAACGGCCAGCATGACGAGATCATCGCAGAGCTTGAACAGCGCCGCCTTGCGGCCTTGAAGGGCATGGACAGGATCGATCCACTGGCTGACATGGCGTCCGAGATCGGCAAGTTCAGATACCTGTTGGACGAGGGCATCATAACAGTCGAGCAATTCGAGCAGCGCCGCGCGCAACTGTCAGACCTCAAGTTCGACGAAGAAGTTCTGGACCCGATTTTTGCCCGACCCGCGGTGACGCAATGAGTGGCGGACCACTTGTCTTTCGCCAGGCGAGCCACGTGCAGCGCCCAATCACCTTCGCCTTCGAAGCCGATCGTTTGGATTATCAGGGCAAGGATTTCGGAGGATCGATCCGCTACGAGGACATCGCTCCGCCGATCAACTATAGCGAAGATAATCCTGCCGCGTGGAAGGTCGAGGTGTTTGCAGGCTTTGTCTGCCTGTTGGCAGCCGGCACTATGCGAGGCATGGAGCCGGCTTATGGGCCTTCCGGTTTCGTGAGGGTCGCTCTCGCGCTCGCGCTTGTCGCAGGAGTGATATTTGCCGGGAAATGGGTGCTCCGGAAGGTCCTGTTTCCGCGGCGCACCAGGATACCGACCTCATCGATCGAGATCGTGGTGAACCACGAGAAGAACCGGGACGCGATCATCGCCGAGATAGAGCGTCGCCGAATGAAGTCCTTGCGGGCGATGGCCAAGCCCGATCCCCTGAGCACGCCCGAACAGGAGCGCGCTAAACTTGCATGGTTGCGGGCTCAGAACGCGCTGGACGATGCAGAATTGCAGTATTTCTTGGACCGCATCCGAAGCGCCGCTTGAACCAAGGCAAGCCGCGCTTGTTCACTGGAAGGGAGTGAAAGCTCGCTCTGGCGGCCGCCCGAGCGACGAGATTCATGTCTCGTCACACGTAGGATTTATCCTAGTGCATATATGAAGATCACAATGTCCGATGCACTTCACGGCCTTCGGCAGCGATCGTCTTAGCTTCCGATTTTCTCTTTACGTCTGATATGGGGTCGATAAGCGAATGTCCGCTGTCGGTGGCCTGACGTCCCGAGCGGCCATGCCGGCACCGAGACTGCGCGGGGCCATCATCGGGGCGCGGGCTGGCCGGGTTCCCGGAACAACACCCGCCCCGCGCGTTCACCCCAGATCGAAGACGTAGCCCAGCGAGCGCACCGTACGCAGCGGGTTGCCGCCGCCCGCGTTCTTGATCGCGCGGCGCAGGCGGCCGATCCACACGTCCACCGTCCGCTCGTCGATCGGCGGCTCGCGCTTGCCGAGGCCGTTGATGAGGTCCTCGCGGGTCAGCACCCGGTTGGGGTTCTCGGCGAGGAAGCGCAGCAGCCGGAACTCGTTGGGCCGCAGCACGATCGGCTCGTTGTTCCAGCGCGCCTGGAGCGCGGCCATGTCGATGGTCAGCGCGCCCAGTTCGAAGCGGCGGGTGGCGTGGCGCTCGGGCCCGCGCGATTGCAGCGCCAGCACCCGGTCGAGCACCGCGGTGCGGGTGAGCGGCCCGATCACGTAATCGTCGGCCCCGGCGCGCAGCGCGCGGCGGCGGTCCTCGGGATCGTCCTCCTCGAGCACGATGGTCACATGGGCCTCGGCGGTGCGCGGGTCGGCGCGCAGGCGGCGGCACATCTCGAGGCCCGCAAGCTCGGGCATCACCCAGTCGACAAAGGCCCACATCGGCCCCTCGACCAGCCGCCGCGGCCCGTCCGGCCCCATGCGGTCGAAGGTGAAGCGCCGCTGATCGTGAACGAAGTCCTCGAGGCTTTCGCCGAGTTCGCTCGTGAGGAAGATATTGACGACATCCATGTCTCAGCCCAGCCCCGTTCAATCCCGGAGTGGCGCAGCGGTGTGACGCGTTTGTGACTGGATTGCAGCGATGTGTAACTCAGCGCAGATCTCTCCGTGATGCCAAAGCGATGGGGAGGTGGCGCGCCCCGCGCAGCCGCGGCGGAGGTTTCGGTTCCTCGCCGTCTCACCCCTTCATTACCGCGTCGCGGTGCCGTGCTTCGTCAATCGCAGGCCAGGCTTTCCCGAGCATTCAGGGATAGGCGAGACGGCAAATCAGGCTCCAAGGACGCTCACCTGGTCCATTGCCGGCATCGACATGCCCATGCCGGTCGGCCACTTGGGCCGGTAGGGCGCCTCCAGCCGCGCGACTTCCTCGGCGGTGAGGGTGATGTCGAGCGCCCCCACGGCGTCGGCGATGTGCTCGGGCCTGGTGGCGCCGATGATCGGGGCGGTGACCTGCGGACGCGTGAAGTGCCACGCCAGCGCGACGCTCGCCATCGGTGCGCCCCGCGCGCCGGCGATGGCGGCGAGCGCTTCCACCACCGCGCGGTCGGCGGCGTCCCCGGCATCGTAGAGGGCGTTGCCGACCCGGTCGGTTGCGCTCCTCACCGTGCTCTCCCCCCAGGGCCGCGTCAGCCGCCCCCGCGCCAGCGGGCTCCACGGGATCACGCCGACGCCCTCCGCCGCGCACAGGGGGAGCATCTCGCGCTCCTCCTCGCGGTAGAGGAGATTGAGCTGGTTCTGCATGGAGATGAACCGCGTCCAGCCGTTGGCGCGAGCGACCTCCTGCGCGCGAGCGAACTGCCACGCGAACATCGAGGAGGCGCCGATGTAGCGCGCCTTGCCGGCCTTCACGATGTCGTGGAGCGCCTCCATCGTCTCCTCGATGGGCGTGACATCGTCCCAGCGGTGGATCTGGAACAGGTCGACATGGTCCATGCCGAGGCGCGTGAGCGAATCGTCGATGGCGGTCAGCAGCGCCTTCCTCGACAGCCCGCCGCAATTGGGGGCATTGCGCCACGGCCCGAAGGCCTTGGTGGCGACCACGATCTCGTCGCGCCGGGCCATCTCGCGAAGGAGCTTGCCGGTGATCTCCTCCGATGTGCCGCCCGAATAGATGTTGGCGGTGTCGAAGAAGTTGATCCCCGCCTCGAGCGCGGCGCGGAAGAAGGGGCGCGCGGCGTCCTCGCCGAGCAGCCAGTCGCCGTGCCAGCCCTTGGAGCTGTCGCCATAGCTCATGCAGCCGAGGCACAGGCGCGAGACGCTGAGACCGGATGTGCCGAGGCGGGTGAATTGCATGGGCTTTCTCCTTCGCGCGAAATCCTACAGCGGGCCGCGGCGGCGTGTAGGAAAAAGCTTGTTCAATGGGTCCGGATCGCCGGTTTCAAGGTGTATTTCATCAACTAAACCCCCCTTCAGGAGAGGGTCAGCCCCCCGTCGACCACCAGCGTCTGCCCGGTGATGTAGGCGGAGAGCGGCGAGGCGAGGAACAGCGCGGCGCCGGCCATGTCCTCCGGCGTGCCCATGCGCCTCAAGGGGATCTTGCTGAGGGCGGCGTCGAGGCGCTCGGGGTGGTCGGTGGTGACCGAGGTGAGCTTGGTCGGCACCAGGCCGGGGGCGATGCCGTTGACGCGGATGCCGTCCCGCGCCCAGGCCTCGCCAAGCGTCTTGGTAAGGCTCGCCGCGCCCGCCTTGGAGGCGGCATAGGCCGGGGTGCCGATGGTCGATTTGAAGGCGGCGACCGAGGAGATGATGATGATCGCGCCCTTGGCCGCCGCCAGCGCCGGGTGAAAGGCGCGGGCGGCGTCCATCACCGAATTGAGGTTGATGTCGACCACCGCATCCCAGCCTTCGCGGGTGAATTCCTGCCTGCCATAGCGCACCGTCCCCTGACACAGCACCAGCACATCGACCGGGCCGAAAGTAGCCGCCAGCCTATCTGCCGCCGTGCGATCTGAAAGATCGAGCTGGCGGTAGTCGAGGCCGGTGCAATCCGAATCCTCCGCCTCGAGATAGTCGCCGAAATCGGGCCGCGTGCCGGTGACAGTGACGCTCGCTCCGCGCTGGCGGAAGCCGTGGGCGATGCCGTTGCCGATCCCGCTCGATCCGCCGATGACGAGGACACGCTTGCCGGTGAAGTCGAGGGGGTCGCTCATGGCTGTAGCTCCGGCTCATCAAGCCCCTTCCCTCGGAGGAAGGGGTTGGGGATGGGGGTTCTGCGGTCGAGGCGGCGGAGCTCCCACCCCCAGCCCCTCCCCGAGGGGAGGGGAGAAGAAAAGTCAGATCGAGCGCGAGATGACTTCCTTCATGATCTCGTTGGTGCCGCCGAAGATGCGGGTCACGCGCGCGTCGCGCCACAGGCGGGCGATGGCGTATTCGTTCATGTAGCCCGCCCCGCCGTGGAGTTGCAGCGCGGTGTCGCAGCATTCCCACTGGAGGTCGGTGTGCCACAGCTTGGCGGCCGACGCCTCGTCGGTGGTGAGTTCGCCCGCGAGGTGCTTCCTGATCGCCCAGTCGAGGTGCGCCCAGCCGACCTGGAGCTTGGCCTTGAGGTCGGCGAGCGTGAACTTGGTGTTCTGGAATTCGAACACGGTCTTGCCAAAGGCCTTGCGGTCCTTGGTGAACTTCACCGCCTCGTCAAACGCCCGCTGCGCCGCCGCCTGCGCGCCGACCGCGATGCCGAGGCGCTCCTGCGGCAGTTCCTCCATCAGGTGCACGAAGCCCATGCCCTCCGCGCCGAGGATATTGGTCATCGGCACGCGGCAATCGTTGAAGAACAGTTCGGAAGTGTCAGCGGCGTGCTGGCCGATCTTGTCGAGATTGCGCCCGCGCTCGAAACCGGGGGTGTCGGCGTCGACCAGCACCAGCGAAATGCCCTTCGCGCCCTTCTCGGGGTCGGTCTTGGCGACCACGATCACGCAATCGGCGTTCTGGCCGTTGGTGATGTACGTCTTCGACCCGTTGATGACGAGGTGGTTGCCGTCCTTCTTCGCGGTGGTGCGGATGCCCTGAAGGTCGGAGCCTGCGCCCGGTTCGGTCATGGCGATCGCGGTGATGATGTCGCCGCTGACCATGCCGGGCAGATACTTGGCGCGCTGCTCTGGGTTGCCGAGCCGCTCGAAATAGTTGGCCGTGATGTCGTTCTGGAGCGTGAAGCCCGCCGACGAGCCGAGGTAGCTGAGTTCCTCGGTCAGCACGCAGTTGAAGCCGAAATCGAGCCCGAGTCCGCCGTTTTCTTCCTTCACCGTCATGCACAGCATCCCGGCGTCGCCCATCTTCTTCCACACGTCGCGGGGCACGATGCCATTGGCTTCGTGCTCGTCCATGTGCGGGGTCAGGTGCTCGGCGAACACCTTGCGGACAGTGTCGCGGAAGGCCTCGTGGTCTTCGTTGTATGCGGTGCGGTATGAGGTTGCGAGCATGTGCGGTTCTCTCCGGAAGAAGGGCGTCGTTTTGCCACGATAGAACCGCGCCGCTCGCGTAGGGTCAAGCGCGAAATTGGCGGCGGTGCTTGCCCTTTGCAGCCGGACGGCCGAACCCCGTGTCAGGCACGAGGCAAGGGGATGGCTTACCCCACGAAGGCCCGCTCGATCACGAACTGCCCGGGCTTGCTGTTCGCGCCTTCCTCGAACCCGCGGCGTTCCAGGTCGGCGGCGTGATCCTTGATCATCGCCATGCTGCCGCACAGCATCACACGGTCTTCATCGGGCACGAACCGCTGCGGTCCCTTGGACTGTTCGAACAGCCGCCCATCGTCGATCAGCGCTTGGATGCGGCCCTGGGTGCGGAAGGGTTCGCGGGTGACGGTGGGGACGTAGATCATCCGCGCGCGGTCTTCGTCTTCGAGCAGCGGGTCGCCTTCGAGCTTGCTCTCCAGCAGCTCGCGATAGGCCAGCTCGTTCACGTTGCGCACCGAGTGCACCACGATCACTTCATCGAACATCCCGTAAACCTCGGGATCGCGCACGAGGCTCATGAAGGGCGCGAGGCCGGTGCCGGTCGAGAGCATGAACAGCCGCTTGCCCGGCAGCAGCGCGTCGGTGACGAGCGTGCCGGTCGGCTTCTTGCCGAGATAGATGGGGTCACCCACCTTGATGTGCTGTAGGCGCGAGGTCAGCGGGCCATCCTGCACCTTGATCGACAGGAACTCGAGCTCCTCCGCGTAGGACGGTGAGGCGACCGAATAGGCGCGCAGCAGCGGCTTGCCGTTCTCGCCCGGCAGCCCGATCATCACGAACTCGCCCGAACGGAAGCGGAAGCTCGCCGGGCGGGTCATCTTGAGGCTGAACAGCCCGTCGCACCAGTGGTGGACGTCGGTGATGGTCTCGACAGAGAGCGCCGCGCTTTCGGTGAACTGGTCGCGGTCGATGATGGGCTGGTTCAAAACGGGCCTCGGAATCTAAGCTTTGCGCCGCCCGGCGAGGCGGCAGGATCGGGGGCGCAGATGGACGTTTCGCGCGCCCCCATCAAGACAGTTTAGCGATAAGGTCTGAAAGCGGGTCTTGGTTTGTGCCAGATCAATTCCACCCCGCCCGATCGAAGATCCGCACCGCCTCGGCCTGCCCCTTGCCGATCGCGGCGACGCTGAGGGTGTCCGCCTTGAAGGTCCCCAGCGCCTCGACCGCTGAGTTGGCCTTGAGGCCGATCGCGGCCGGATATTCGTTGTTGCCGTCCGCGAAATAGCGCTGGGCCTTCTCCGAAGTCAGGTATTCGAGGAACTTCACCGCGTTTGCGCGGTTGGGTGCGGTCTTGACAAGGCCGGCGCCGCTGACGTTGACGTGGGTGCCGGTGCCCGCCTGATCGGGGAAGATCACCCCGACCTTGTCAAAGATCGCCCTCGCCTTGTCATCGCCCGCGGCATAGCGCGCGAGGTAATAGGTGTTGACCACGGAGACCCGGCACTGCCCGGCGGCGACCGCTTCGATCATCGCGGTATCGTTGCCCTGGGGAGGCTGCTTGAAATTGGCGACGACACCCTTGGTCCAGGCCTCTGCGGCCTGCGCACCCTGGTGCGCAATGATGCTCGAGAGCAGCGAGATGTTGTAGATGTTCGAGGAGGACCGCATGCAGATCTGCCCCTTGAACGCGGGGTTCGCCAGATCGGCATAGGTCGCGAGACCCTGAGGCGCGCCTTGCGCCTTGTCGTAGATGATGATCCGCGCGCGGGTGGAGAGGCCGAACCACAGGCCCTGCGGATGGCGCAGGTTGGCGGGCAGGCGCTCGGCGAGCAGCGGCGAATCCACGGGCGCGAGGATGCCGGCCTCCTCGGCGCGCCACAGGCGGCCTGCATCGACCGTGATGAGCAGGTCGGCCGGGCTGAACTCGCCCTCCGCCCCGATCCGCTCGATCAGCGCGTCGGCATCGGCCTCGATCCGGTTGACCTTGATCCCGGTGGCGCGAGTGAAATCCTCGTACAGCGCAAGGTCGGTGTCGTAGTGGCGCGAGGAGTAGATGTTGATCTCGCCGGTGATCGGAACCGCCTCGGCCTCTTGCGTCTCCTCGCCCGCACAGGCGGACAGCGCGGCTAGGCCGGCAAAGGCAGCGGCGGCGATGAACAGGTTCTTCATGGGGGAGAGGGCTTTCCGTCGATACTTGCGAACGACTTGCAATAATAATCCGCCTTGCGCAAGGCCTATCCTTGCGCGAAGGCCCGCACGCTCTCGGCATCGGGGATGACGCTGTAGGCCTTGGCCGGATCGACCGGCAGCGCAGTCTCGACCGTGATCATCTGGCGGTCGGCGCTCTCCAGCAGCACGCGGCTGCGAGCCCCGAGCGGGTGGACGTCGCGCACCCGGCACCCGCGCAGGTCGGCGACCGGAGACAGTCGGTCGGCCTGGACGAGGAGGTCGAAGCTCGCGCTTTCCGGCACCTCGCCGACCAGCGCGGTGAGCGGCCACAGGCCGAAGGGCGTGTCGAGCCCCGCCTCGCCGCGTGCGCCCGCGATCACCTGCGCGCCGGAAAAGATCGCGCCGACCGAGGCGGTCGCGGGGGCGTAGTGCAGTTCCTGCGGGGTGCCGAACTGAACGATCCGGCCCGCCTCCATCACCGCGATCCGGTCCCCGATGTCGAGCGCCTCGGCGGGATCGTGGGTGACCAGCACCACCGTCGCCCCGGCCTCGCGCAGCAGGATGCGACATTCGCGCCGCAGGCGGCGGCGCAGCACGATGTCGACGCTTGCGAAGGGCTCATCCATTAACAGCACCTGCGGCCCCGGCGCCATCGCCCGGGCGAGCGCGGCGCGCTGCTGCTGGCCGCCGGAAAGCTCGTGCGGATAGCGCCCGTCCATGCCCTCGAGGCCGACCCGCGCCAGCCACGCCTCCGCTTCGCCGCGGCGCGCTTTGGGCAGGCCGAAGGCGACGTTGGAGCGAAGTGTCATGTGCGGGAAGAGCGCGCCGTCCTGGAACACGAGGCCTACGGGCCGCGCCTCGGGCGGTGGGCTGCGGCCGTTATCCGCCAGCACCTCCCCACCCAGCACGATCTCGCCCTGCTGCACCTTGAGCAGGCCCGCCGCAAGGCCGAGCAGTGTTGACTTCCCGCAACCCGAAGCGCCAAGCAGGCAGGTGATCTCTCCCGCGGGCGCAGTGAAGCTCACGTCCTCAAGCGCCCGCACCGCACCGTAAGCATGGGCAATATGACGGAATTCGAGGCTCAAGGGCGCATCCCGCGAGGGTTGAAGGTGAGCCGCCTTAGGCAATTTGCTGGGCTGACTGCAAGCGGGGCGGCGCGCGCGGGCAGCGATGGGAGCGGCTGGACCGCCGCCGCGCTGACGCTCGCGGGCCTCGCCGGCCTGCCGATCGCGGCAATCCTGTGGGCGGCGCTCGGCGGTGCGGAGGGCGCGATCGGCGATCTCGCCGCGAGCGTTCTTCCGACCTACCTCGCCAACACCGCGCTCCTCATGCTGCTGGCCGGCGGGATCGCGGCGGTGGTGGGGACAGGCTGCGCCTGGCTAATCGCCGCGACACGCTTTCCGGGCCGCAAGGTGCTCAGTTGGGCGCTCGTCCTGCCGCTCGCTCTTCCCGCCTATCTCGCCGCCTACATTTATGCCGACATGCTCGACTTCGCCGGCCCGGTGCAGAGCGCCCTGCGCGCGGCGACCGGCTGGGGAGCGGCGGACTACGCCTTGCCCGAGATCCGCTCGCTGGGTGGCGGGGCCTTCGTCCTGGGCCTCGTCCTCTACCCTTACGTCTATCTCCTCGCCCGCACCGCCTTCGCGACGCAGAGCCTCACCCAGTTCCGCGCCGCGCGCAGTCTTGGAGCAGGCCCCACACGCGCCTTCTGGCTGGTCGCCCTCCCCGCCGCGCGCCCTGCCATCGCCGGGGGCCTTGCGCTGGTGCTGATGGAGGTGCTCGCGGATTTCGGGGTCGCGGAGTATTTCGCCATCCCCACCTTCTCGACCGGCATCTTCAGGAGCTGGCTGGCGATGGGCGACAAGGCGGCTGCCCTGAAACTCGCCGCCATCATGCTGCTTGTCGTAATCGCGCTGGTCTGGTGGGAGGCACACACGCGGCGCGGGCGCAGCGACAGCCGCGACGGGCTCGCGGGCCGCCGCGAGGAGGAACCGCTGGTGGAGCTCTCGCCCCTCGGCAAGGCGCTGGCGCTCGCCGCCTGTCTCGTCCCGGTGCTGCTCGGCTTCGTGCTGCCCGCGGCCTATCTCGCCAACCTCGCAATGAGCGAGACAGCGCATGCGGCGGCGGGCGCGCTTGCCACCTACCTGTCGGGCAGCCTGCGGCTCGGCGCCGCCGCCGCGGTTCTGTGCCTCGCCGTGGCGCTGCTGCTGGTTTTCGCCCGCGCACGCTCGACCTCGCGGCTGACGGCGAGCGCGATCCGGCTGGCGACGCTCGGCTATGCCCTCCCCGGCGCACTGCTTGCGGTCGGCTTGCTGGCGCCGCTCGGCGCCCTCGACGTGAGCCTCACCCGCTTCGCCCGCGATCAGCTGGGCTGGAGCGGCGGGCTGCTGCTGACCGGCACGAGCGCGGTCCTCGTCTACGCGCTCTCGGTGCGGTTCATGACCGTCGCATACAATTCGGTGAGCGGGGGCCTTGCGCGCATCCCCGCGAACCTCGATGCCGCCGCGCGCAGCCTAGGCGCGAAGCCCGCCCGCGTGCTCGCGCGCATCTATACGCCCCTCCTCGCACCGAGCCTCGCGGGAGCCGCAGCCCTCGTCTTTATCGACACCCTTCGCGAACTGCCCGCCACGCTGATCCTGCGCCCCTTCAACCTCGAGACGCTCGCCACCCGCACCTACCGCCTTGCCAGCGACGAACGGCTGGTGGAGGCGGCGATTCCCGCGCTGATCCTGCTCGCGGCGGGATTGCTGCCGGTGCTGGTGCTGAATCGGCTGGGGAAGCGATAGGTTCAAAACTGTCCAACCGGCTTGTCACCAGACTTGTCCAAATCCCGGCGAAGGTCCACAAGGCAAAGGACATGGCACGCTTCCCCTTCTCCGCGATCGTCGGTCAGGACGAGATGAAACAGGCGCTGCTGATCGCGGCGATTGACCCCGGCATCGGCGGGGTGATGGTGTTCGGCGACCGTGGCACCGGCAAGTCCACCGCCGCGCGGGCGCTCGCCGGGCTGCTGCCGCCAATCATGGCCGCGGACGGCTGCCCCTACGGATGCTCGAAGGAGGATCAGGCGCGCTATCCCGAGGTGTGCGGCAGGGGCCGGATGACGAGCCGCGCCGTGCCCTTCGTCGACATGCCCTTGGGCGCGACCGAGGACCGGGTGATCGGCAGCCTCGATCTCGAACGTGCGCTGCGCTCGGGGGAGAAGGCCTTCGAGCCGGGGCTGCTGGCGAAGGCACACCGCGGTTTCCTTTATATCGACGAGATCAACCTCCTCGAGGATCACCTCGTCGACCTGCTGCTCGACGTCGCCGCTTCGGGCGAGAACGTGGTCGAGCGCGAGGGGCTGTCGGTGCGCCACCCGGCGAAGTTCGTGCTGATCGGCAGCGGCAACCCGGAAGAGGGCGAATTGCGGCCCCAGCTGCTCGACCGCTTCGGGCTGTCGGTGGAGGTGCGCACGCCCAAGGACATCGAGGTGCGCATCGCGATCATGAAGCGGGTCGCCGAGAACGAGGCCGACCCCATAGGCTTCGCCGCGCGCTGGGCCGGGGAGGACGAGGCAATCCTGAAGCGCATCGCCCGCGGCAAGGCGCGGCTGCCCAAGCTGGTCCCGGGGGAGGAGGTGCTGCGCGATGCGGCCACGCTGTGCCTCGCGGTGGGCGCCGACGGGCTGCGCGGCGAGCTCACTTTGATGCGTGCCGCGCGGGCTCTGGCGGCGCTGGAGGGCGCGAAGAGCGTCACCCGCAAGCACCTCGTAGCGATCGCGCCCTTGGCACTCAGGCACCGTTTGCGGCGCGACGTGCTCGACGAAACCGGCTCGACCGCGCGCATCACCCGGGCGATCGCCGAGCTGTTCGGATGACGTTCCCCGCCGGACCGCCCGCCGATTCGCTGGAGGATGCGGTGCTGGCGGCGCGGCTGTTCGTGCTGGCGCCGCAGGTCTTCAAGGGGATGGTGCTGCGCGGCAGCAGCCCGGCGCGCGAGGCGCTGGTGGCGGCGCTCGGCGACGCGATCCCGTTGCGCCGCCTGCCCGGCCATGTCGATGACGAGCGGCTGCTTGGCGGGATCGACCTTGCCGCCAGTCTCTCGGCCGGAAAGCCGGTGCGCCAGAGCGGCCTCATCGAGGAAGCCCGCGGCGGTGCGCTGATCGCCGGGATGGCCGAACGCATCGACAGCGGCGTCGCCGGTCGGCTCGCCCAAGCGCTCGACGAGGGCGCGGCGGCGCTGGTGCTGCTCGACGATGCGGCCGAGCCCGAGGAAGCGCCCCCCGCCAGCCTCACCGAGCGTCTCGCCTACTCCTGTGATCTGAGCGCTTCGCGCCGCTGGCAGGGGGTGGAACTGGAGCGGACCGGAGTGGGCCTCGCGGCGGTGGGGCCGCTCGACGATGCCGCGGCCCGCGCGCTTGCCACCACCGCCGAGGCGCTCGGAGTGGACAGCCTCCGGGCACTGATCTTCGCAGGCGAGGCGGCGCGGGGCCTTGCCGCGCTGGCAGGGCGCGGCGCGGCCGAACAGGCCGACCTTGCCGGTGCGGCGCGACTGGTGCTCGCCCCGCGCGCCACCCGCCTGCCGCCGCAGGAACAGAACGACCCGCCCGAAGACGCCCCGCCCCCGCCACCCGATGGCGAGCGCGACGAAAGCGCCGACAGCGACAGGCAACAGCACGAGCCCGACCTCTCCGAGATCCTCGTCGAGGCGGCGAAGGCCGCGATCCCTGCCGACCTTCTTGCGAGCCTCGCGCAGGGTAAGGCCCCGCGCCGCTCGGCGAGCAGCGGCACCGGCCAGAAGCGCAAGGCGGCGACCCGCGGCAAGCCGCTCGGCGCGCGTCCGGGGATGCCGCGCGGGGGGGCGAAGCTGGCGCTGATCGATTCGCTGCGCGCTGCGGTCCCCTGGCAGCAGGTGAGGCGGCGCGAGCAGGGCGCCGACCCTGCCGCGCCGATCATCATGCGCAAGGAGGACCTGCGCATCCGCCGCTTCGAGGAACGCAGCCAGCGGGTCACGATCTTCGCCGTCGATGCCTCCGGCTCGGCGGCGGCGGCGCGGCTCGCCGAGGCCAAGGGCGCGATCGAGCTGATGCTGGCACAGGCCTATGTCACCCGCTCGGAGGTGGCCCTCGTCGCCTTCCGCGGCACCTCCGCCGAGCTGCTGCTGCCCCCCACCCGCTCGCTAACCCGCGCGCGGCGCACGCTTGCGGAACTTCCCGGCGGCGGGGGGACGCCGCTGGCACTGGGCCTCGCCGCCGCGCGCGAGGTGGCGGAGAGCGTCGTCGCCAAGGGACGCAGCGCCGCGCTGGTGATCCTCACCGACGGGCGCGCCAACATCGCCGCCGATGGCACGCCGGGCCGCCCGCAGGCCATGGCCGATGCCGAGACCGCCGCCCGCGCCATCGCGGCGCGCGGGATCGAGGCGCTGGTAGTCGATATCTCCGCCCGCCCCGGTCCCGAAGGCGCCGCGCTCGCGCACGCGCTGGGCGGCCGCTTTCTCGCCCTGCCCCGCGCCGACGCGCGGATGCTCACGGCTGCCATCGCCGCCGCCCAGCCGGCCCGCGCGGCATGAGCGCGCTCGACTGGAACCGCGAGGGCCTGATCTGGCCGCACCGCGAGGCGAGCACCTTCATCACCACCGGCCGCGCGCGCTGGCATGTCCAGCGGATGGGCAGCGGCCCGCCGCTGCTGCTGCTCCACGGCACCGGCGCCTCGGTCCATTCGTGGCGCGGACTGATGCCGCTGCTCGCCCGCACCCACGAGGTCATCGCCCCCGATCTGCCGCGCCACGCCTTCACCGCCGGACACGATGCCTATGCGATGAGCCTGCCCGCGATGGCCGGCGAGCTGGCCGGCTTGCTCGATGCACTCGCGATCCGGCCTGTCGCCGTCGTCGGCCATTCGGCGGGCGCTGCCCTGGCGCTGCAACTGGCGCTGGGGCAGGGCCATGCGGGGCCGATCGTCGGCCTCAATCCCGCACTGCGCCCCTTCCCCGGCCCCTTCGCGCAGATCTTCCCTGCAATCGCCAAGGCGCTTTTCGTCAATCCCCTGGTGCCGCGAATCTTTTCCGGCACGGTCGACCTCACCGGCGGCGCGGGGCGGTTCCTGTGGCGCTCGACGCACTCGCAGATCGATGCGCAGGGGCTCGCTTGCTACCGAACGCTGCTCAAGGACCCCGGCCACGCGGGCGGGGCGCTGGCGATGATGGCGAACTGGGACCTGCCGCGCCTGCGCGAACGCATGGGCGAGGTCCGGAACCCGGTGCTGCTGGTGCACGGGTCCAAGGACCCTGCGATCCCGCTCGCCTGGGCCGAGGACGCGCACCGCTGGCTGCCGGGGGCGAGGCTTGAAGTGCTCCCCGGTCTCGGCCATCTTGCCCACGAGGAGGCCCCGGAGAAGGCGGCTGCGCTGATCGCCGCCTTCCTCGCGCAGGAGCGAAAGGAGAGCAGGGAATGAGCGGAGCGGCGTTCGGCTGGATCGAGCTGGTGTTCTTCTACGGCATCGCGATCGGCTTCGGCGTGTGGCAGTGGGTGGCGATGGACCGCAAGCTCAAGAAGACCCGGGCCGAGCGCGCCGCGCGCGAGCGCGGGGAGACCAACGCCGCGCCGCCCCCTCCCTGAGAGTGCGCGATCAGCCGGGCGGGTGCCGCCTGACGCTCGAAGTGCGCGCGAGGGTGTATTCGAGCAGGCCCTCGAGTCCATTCTCGACGCCGAAGCCCGATTGGCCGTGCCCTGCAAAGGGCACCAATGGTGAGAGCGGGCGGCTCTCGTTGACCCACACATTGCCCGCCGCGAGCCTCGCGCCGAGCGCCCGGCCCGCCTCCGCATCCCCCGCCCAGATCGTTGCGCCGAGCCGATAGGGCCCGGCATTGGCGCGCGCGATGACCGCGTCGTAATCGTCGAAGCGCAGCAGGGGCAGTATCGGCCCGAACTGCTCCTCCTGCACGATCCGCGAGTCCTCAGGCGGGTTGTCGATGATCGCCGGCGGGAGGAAATAGCCGGGGCCGGGCGGGACGGTGCCGCCGCAGGCGAAGCGGTGGCCGGCGGCGCGGCACTCCGCGATCAGCTCGACCAGGCGCTCGTACTGGATGCGGTTGCTGATCGGACCGATGGTGGTCGCGGGATCGAGGCCGCTGCCGACGACCGCCGCCTCAGCGCAGGCCACCAGCGCGTCGCGCACCGCGTCATAGACGGCGGCATGGACATAGAGCCGCTTGGTGGCGAGGCACACCTGCCCGGCATTGCCGAAGGACGCGCGGAACAGCTCGGACGCCAGCGTTGGCACATCGACGTCGTGCATGACGATGGCGGGATCGTTGCCGCCCAGTTCGAGCGTGAGGCGCTTGAGCGTGGCCGCCGCGCTCGCCATGACGCGCCTGCCGGTGGCGGTCGATCCGGTGAAGGCGATCTTGTCGATGCCGGGATGCTCGGTGAGCCACGGCCCCAGCGCATCGCCTCCCGAGACGACATTGAGCACGCCCGGCGGGAGGATACCTCGCGCAAGCTCGCCGAGCTTGAGCGTCGCGAGCGGGGTGAAAGGCGAGGGCTTCAGCACCACGGCATTGCCCGCAACCAGCGCCGGGCCGAGCTTGAAGGCGGCGAGCAGCAGCGGGTAGTTCCACGGCGCGATCGCCGCGATCACGCCGATCGGCACGCGGCGTGTCTCGCAGTAGCGTGCCGGGGTGTCTTCGTGGACCGTGACAGGCACCTCCATCCCCGCCGCCGCGCGCAGCCATGCGGCAAGCCCCGTCACCTCGCGGCGCGCCTCGGCCAGCGGCTTGCCCTGTTCACGGGTGAGGAGTGTGGCGAGAGCGTCGCCATGCCCTTCGACCGCCGCGGCGAGCGCGACCAGCCTTGCCGCGCGCTCGCCATGGGGCAGCGCCGCCCAGCCCGGAAAGGCCGCGCGGGCGGCCGCCACTGCCCGGTCGAGATCGCGCAGATCGGCCTCGGGCGCCTCCGCGAATGGCGCGCCGGTAGCGGGGTCGATCACCGCCATCCGCCCCGTGCCGGGCTCGAGCGCGCCGCCGATCGTCAGGCGGAAGTCGGCATCGAAGCGCATCGCCGTAGCGCCCGCCTCAGCCGCCGCTCAGCTCGATATCGAAGCCCATGATCGCGAACCATGCGCGGTCCTTGCGCGCACGCTCGCGGCCGAGCGGCAGGATCGTCGCCGCAAGGAGACCGTGATAGTCGGGGCCACCGTCGGCGCGCGCGGCGATCAGCAGCGCGTCGATCGCGGCGCGGATCGCCTCGCTTGCCCGACGCGGCGGGGTGCCCGACTGAACGTGGTGCAGTGCCTGCGCGAGGGCGGCGTGCTGCGCGGCGCAGGCGGCGGGCGGATCGCCGATGGCCAGGATCGCACCTGCCATGGTCCTGAGGTCGTCGAGCTCGCCCTGCTCGAACCCCGGCGTCGCATCGGCCTGCGCCTGGATGATCTGGATATGCCCCATCGCCAGCATCACCTGTTCCCGCGCGAGGCTGGCGCTCTCGGGCAGGGCGGGCAGCACCACGGTCTGGAGCGCGCGCAGCACCGAGTTCAGGCGATCGTCGACCGAGGGGTTCACCGGCTCTCCTCCATCATCAGCAGGCGCGCAAGATCATCGACGAACATCGGCCCGGTCGCAGCGAGGAAGGTCAGCAGCACGTCCTGATGGTTGTGCGCGGTGCGCGCCGCCTGCATCCCGAGCGCCGAGACGAGGATGTAGCTCTTCCACGCGTTGAACACGGTGAAATAGTGGAGCTTCACCGGATCGACGCGGTTGCCGCTTGCCGCCTCGTAGCGGGCGATCACCTCCTGCGGCGGGGCGATGTCGCTGGCGCGAAAGACGCCGCCGATATTGCTGCCGAACACCGGCTGAAGTAGCCAGCCGAGATCGGCGTGGAAGTCGCCGATGTAGCACATCTCCCAGTCGAGGATCGCGGTGACGCGGCCCGTCGTCTCCTCGAAGAGATAGTTGCCGGTGCGGTAATCGCCGTGGACGACGCAAGGGCGCTCGCAGTCCGGCACGTGGTCCTCGAGCCACTGGGTGGCGAGCCGCAGCACCGGTTCATGGGTGACGGCGTCCTGTTCGAGCAGCTCCTTCCAGAAGTTGATGAGCCAGCGGGTCGCCTGTTTCGGATCACCGGTCGGCGCGGTGAAGTGGGTGAGGCCCGCCGCGGCCCAATCGAAATTGTGGATCCGCGCGAGGTTCTCGTAATACTGGGGCGCGATGAGGCCACGCAGCGGATCGCCCAGCACAGTGCCGAGGCCGGTGACGCTCACCCCGTCGGTCTGGGGTTTGGTCACGCCGTCGACGAACTCCATGATGATCGCCGGAGTGGGGAAGTGCGCGGCCTCGGCGTCCAGCCACACCGGGTCGGGCACCGGCACCACCCCGCGGACAGCCTCGAGGATCTCGTATTCGCGCGCCCGGCTGGTCTCGGTGATCCCCTCGAGGGCGTCCATCCTGAGGACATAGCGACGCGAGGCCTCGCCGGGGGCTGCGAGGGTGAAGACGAACTGTTCCTTCGACGCGCCGCCGCCAATGCGGGCGATGCCGCTGACGCTGCTGCCGGGCACCTCGCGGGCGAAGAAGCCTTCGAGCAGGGCCTGCACGTCCCCGTCGGCCTGGGGGATGTAGGGCGGCATGGCGCGGCGGGCCTTGCGCGCCTCGAGCATCGCGGCAAGCTGCGGTTCGGTGTCGATCATCGCGCCCGGCCTCTCACGCCGCCAGGAAGCCGCCGTCGACGGCATAGTTGCCGCCGGTGCAGTAACTCGCCTCGTCGCTGGCGAGGAAGGCGATGAGATTCGCGACCTCGCCGTCGGTGCCATAGCGGCCCATCGCGATGAGCGCGGTGAAGCCGGCGCGGGCGAGGCCGGGGTCGGCGGGGCTCGCCTGGCCCTCGATCGACTGCATCATGGCGTTGTCGATGGGGGCGGGCGCGACGGCGTTGACCCTGACCCCGACGGCGGCGAGCTCCAGCGCGGCGACCCGCACTAGCCCGGCGATCGCGTGCTTGCTCGCGGCATAGGCACCGATACCCGCCACCCCGACTTCGCCCGCCACCGAGGACAGCGCGACGATCCCCCCGCCGCCCGCCGCCTGGATCGCGGGGGCGGCATGCTTGATGGCGAGAAACACGCTGGTGACGTTGGTGCGCTGCACCGCCTCGAACTCGGCGAGCGGGGTGAGCGTGATCGGCATCACCTTGCCCTCGCTCCCGGCGTTGGCGACGTAGGCGTGGAGTGCGCCGAAGCGTTCCACCGCCGCAGCGACCAGCGCCGCGACGTCGGCCTCCTCGGCGGGGTGCCCGGCGAAGGTGGCGACCCGCTCGCCGCCCCCCAGCGCCTCGGCCGCCGCCGTCAGCCGCCCTGCGTCGCGCCCGGCGAGCATCAGCTGCGCGCCTTCATCGAGGAACTTGCGCGCGGTGGCCGAACCGATCCCGCCCGTCGCGCCGGTGATGATCGCGACCTTGCCTGCCAGCCTGCCCATCGGCCCTGCTCTCCCCTTCTGCCCACCCCTTTGGTTCGCTTAGTACATGCGCGAACGGGGTTTGTTGAACCGAACATGCCGCAGTCCAACACGCCTGTCACGCAAAAATGACATTGACATCACTTTTGCAATCATGGACCCTAGGCACGAGATCCGGGGGGCAAGTCCCGGCGGGGAGAGCGGGAATGGCACAGGATGCGAGCGCGCCGGCAGCGGCTGCCCTGCCGCCCACGCGCAAGGGCAAGGCGACCCGCGAGAAGCTGCTCGCGGCGGCCGCGATCGCCTTCGGCGAGCACGGCTACAACGCGGTTCGGATCGCCGACATCGTCGCCGAGGCGGGGATCAGCCACGGCCTGTTCTACCGCCACTTCGCCGACAAGGACGCGATCCTCCTCGCCCTCCTCGACCAGCTCAACGAGGAGCTGCGCCGCACCACCGCCCGGGCCGTGGGGGAGACCGACACCTTCTCGCTCGCGCTCCTCGAGGCGCGCAACATCGTCTTCTTCCGTGACTATCGCCGCAACCGCCTGCTGCTGCGGGTCGCGCGCGAGGCGGCGGCGCAGCAGCAGCATTCGGACTTCCGCCGGGTGTGGCTGCAGATGCGCGACCGCTACGTGGCGCGCACCGAACGCTGGCTCGAACGACTGGTGGCGAGCGGCGCGGTGTCGCCCATCGCCGACACCCCGATGGTCGCCGAGGGGCTGAGTTCGCTCACCGAACAGCTCGCCTATGTCCAGATCGGGCTTGCCGAGACGGACCCCGAGGACGCCTTCATCGAACGGCTGGGCCGCAGCTGCAGCCTGATCTGGTATCGCACGATCAGCGGCAAGGCGTCATGAACCCGGTCGACCTCCTCGATCTCGCCCCTTTCGAGGCGACCCGCGAACACGACGTGTTCGCCGAGCTGCGCGCCATGCCGGGCCTGTGGTTCAACCCGGAAGCCGACGGCGCGGGCTTCTGGTGCGTGACCCGCCATGCCGAGGTGGTCGCCGCGGCGCGCAACCATTCGGTGTTTCTCTCGGGCCATGGCACGCAGATCCGGAACCGCCGCGCAGAGGGGCACGGCGCGCCTTCCGTCCACAACGCCGACCCACCGCTCCACGGCAAGCTGCGGACGGTGGTGATGCAGGGCCTCTCGCGCGAGGTGGTGACCGCGCGCCGCCCGGCTTTCCGCGCCATCGTCGAGCGGCTGGTCGCCGATGCCCCGCGCGGCGAGGCGTTCGACTTCGTCGAGACGGTCGCGGTGAGGATGCCGATGCTGGTGATCGCCGACATGCTCGGCGTGCCCGCCGAGGAAGCCCCCGGCCTCGTCGAATGGGCCAACCTGATGAGCGACATGCGCGCTTCCGACGCCGCACAGGCCGAGGCGCGCGCGGCGCTGTTCGCCTATTTCCGCGATCTCGCCGAGGCCAAGCGCAAGGCCCCCGGCGACGACCTCGCCAGCCGGATGGTCGCAGCCAGGCTTGACGGCGCGCCGCTCGAACAGCAGCTGCTCGACGCCTATTTCATGCTCATCACCGTGGCGGGGAACGAGACGACGCGCTTCCTCGTCACCGGGGGGCTCGCCCAGCTGGTGCGGCAGGACCTGTGGGGACGGCTGCGCGCTGCACCCGAACTCGTGCCCTCGGCGATCGAGGAGATGTGCCGCTTCGTCTCGCCGGTCGCGCACATGCGCCGCACTGCGGCCTGCGACACCGAGCTTGCCGGCACCCGCATCCGGGCCGGCGAGAAGGTGGTGCTGTGGTTCGCCAGTGCCAACCGCGACGCGGCGGTGTTCGACCGGCCCGACGAACTGGTGCTGGACCGCGCGCCCAATCCCCATGTCGGCTTCGGGGTCGGCGCGCATTTCTGCCTCGGCACGCATCTCGCCCGGCTGGAGAGCGCGCTGCTGTTCGAGACGATGCTGCGCGACATCCGGCGGATCGAGGTGGTGGGCGAGCCGCGGCGGCTCCCCTCCAACTGGTTCACCGGCTGGACTGGCATGACGGTGTGCTGGGAATGAGCCGGCGCATCCTCGTTACCGGCAGCGCGAGCGGCATCGGCGCGGCGCTGGCCGCGCGCCTCAGGGCGGCGGGAGAGACGGTGATCGGGCTCGACCGGGCGGGCGGCGACATCGCGTGCGACCTTGCCGACGATGCCTCCCTCGCCGCGGCGGCGGCGGCCATCGATGCGCCGCTTGGCGGCATCGCCCATGTCGCGGGGCTGCCCGGCACGGCCGATCCGGCGGTGATCATGGCGGTCAACTGCGACGCGCCGCGCCGGTTGACCGAGCTTCTGGCGGACCGTCTCGGACATGGCGCCGCCATCGTCGCGGTCGCCAGCGTCACTGCGGCGCGCTGCCCGCTCGACGATGCGGCGAAGGACCGCTGGCTCGCCCGCCCGCCTTTCGAGCGGCCAGCGCTCCCCGACGGAAAGGCCGCCTACGAATATTCCAAGGCCCTGCTGATCCGCTGGGCGCAGCACGCCGCGGCCGCGCTCCAGCCGCGCGGCGTGCGCGTCAACACCGTGAGCCCCGGCCCGGTCGAGACCCCCATCCTCGCCGACTTCGCGGCCTCGATCGGCGCGGACCGGATCGCCGCCGCCGCCGCGCTTGCCGGGCGCCACGGCAAGCCCGACGAGATCGCCGCAGTCGCCGAATTCCTGCTCGGTCCCGGGGCAAGCTGGATCAACGGCACCGACATCAAGGCCGACGGCGGCTATCACGCGCTGCGCGCACTGGGGAGGGCGGCCTGATGCGCCTCGTCCTCGTCCGGCACGGCCAGCCGCAGCACCTCACCCGCCCCGGCGAAGGCAACCCGCCGCTCTCGCCCGACGGCCACCGCCAGGCGGAGCATGTCGGCGCCTATCTGGCGCGCGAGGAGATCGACCTCGTCATCCATTCGGGCATGCACCGCGCCGCCGAGACCGCCGCGCCGCTGCTCGCCCGGACCGGGATCGCGGCGACCACCGTTCCGGCCCTGGGCGAGGTCGACCGCTATGGCGGGGCCTATGCCAATATCGAGATGGTCAAGGCCCGCGGCGAGGCCGAATGGGCGCGCTTCCTCGCCGATCCGCTCGGCTATTTCGGGATAGATGCCGAGCGCTTCGTCGCCGAGACGCTGGAGGGCTTCGCCTCGATCTTCGCGGGCCACACCCGCAAGACGGCGGTGATCTTCACCCACGGCTTTCCGATCAACATCCTGCTGAGCCACGCGCTCGGCCTTCGGGGCTATGCCAATTTCGTGCCCGACTACGGCTCGATCACGAGGTTGACCGGCGGCGGGCTCGACCGGCTGACGGTGGTGAGCATCAACGAGACCGCGCACCTTGCCGCGCCCTTGCCGGAGGCCGGGGCATGAGCTTCCACCCCGCCGCCGTCGCCCAGCGCACGCCGGAAAGGGCGGCGGTGATCGTCGGGGACGAGGTGCTCACCTATGGCGAACTCGCCGCGCGGGCCGAGCGGCTCGCCGGCAGGCTCGCCGCGCTCGGCTGCGCGGCCGGGGACACGGTCGCCCTGATCCTCGGCAACAGCCCGGAGTTCTTCGTCGCCGCCTGGGCCGCGCAGATGTCGGGCCTCTATTTCGTGCCCCTGTCCGAACGCCTCGCGGTGCCCGAGCGCGACTACATCCTCGCCGATTGCGGGGCGAAGGTGGTGCTGGCCGAGGACCCGGCCCTGCCGCGGGTGCTGCTGCCTTGGGAGTGGGAGGACGGGGAGACCGCGCCCTTCGCCCCGACCGAGGGCAGCGACATGCTCTACACATCGGGCACCACCGGGCGGCCCAAGGGGGTGAAGCGGCCGCTCTCCGGCGCCCCGCTCGGCAGCGACGACCGCCGGGTGGCGCGTGCGCGCGAATTGTTCGGGATGGATGCCGACACGGTGTTCCTGAGCCCCGCCCCGCTCTATCACGCCGCGCCGCTGCGCTGGGCGATGACGGTGCTGCGCATGGGCGGGACGGTGGTGGCGATGACGAGGTTCGATGCCGCCGCGGCGCTCGCGCTGCTGGCGGAGCACCGTGTCACGCACAGCCAGTGGGTGCCGACGATGTTCGCGCGGATGCTCGCCCTGCCCCATCGGCCCGACAATCCGGCATCGCATGTCTGCGCGATCCATGCCGGTGCGCCCTGCCCGCCCGACCTGAAGCGGCGGATGATCGGTTGGTGGGGACCGATCCTCCACGAATACTACAGCGGCACCGAGGCGGTCGGCTTCACCCACATCACCAGCGCCGAATGGCTCGAGCGGCCGGGCAGCGTCGGCCGCGCGCATGGCTCGACCATTCACATCCTCGGCGAGGACGACATGCCTCTGCCGTCCGGCGCCACGGGCCGCGTGTTCTTCGAGAGCGCCGCGCCCCACGCCTATCACAACGCCCCCGACAAGGCGGCGGCCGCCACCAGCCGCCAGGGCTATGCCACGATGGGCGACATCGGCCATGTCGATGAAGCGGGCTACCTGTGGCTCACCGACCGCGCCTCCTTCACCATCATCTCAGGGGGCGCGAACATCTACCCCGCCGAGGTCGAGGCGGCGCTGATGAGCGATCCGGCGGTGCTCGACTGCGCGGTGTTCGGCGTGCCCGACGCCGATCTCGGCGAGGTGGTGCAGGCGGTGATCGAGCCGCGCTGGACCCCCGCCGATCCGCCGGCGCTGGCGCTCGCCATCGCGGCGCGGCTGCGCGGGCTGCTCGCCGCCAACAAGATCCCCCGGCACATCGCCTTCGTCGACCACCTGCCGCGCATGGACAGCGGCAAGGTGCAGAAGCGGGTGCTGGCACAAGCCTACGCCGATCCGGCGCGGCGCGGATATCCTGGACGGGTGAAAGAGACGAACTGACCAAGGCCGACACGGCCTCGCAAAACAAGGGGAGAGTACACATGATCAAGGCCATCACCTTCGCCCGTCACCGTCTGGTGCAGGGTGCCTCGCTCGCCGCTCTGGTGGCCAGCACGGCCACGCCCGCGCTGGCGCAGTCGGCCGGCACCGACAGCGCCGCCGAGGAGGACCAGGACGGCGGCATATCGACCATCGTCGTCACCGCCACCAAGCGCAGCGAGGACCTCCAGAAGGTGCCGATCGCGATTTCGGCGATCACCGGGGACGAGCTCGCCAGCCGCGGCATCACCGACACCAGCGACCTCATGGGGAGCCTCCCCAACCTCCAGGTGACGAGCGCCTATTCCGAAACCCAGCCGAACTTCTCGCTGCGCGGGGTGGGCGTCGCCAACGAGTTCTCCGCCGCCACCGCCTCGCCGGTCGGGGTCTATGTGGACGAGGTCTACCAGTCGTTCCGCGCCGCCCACGGCCAGCAGCTCTACGATCTCGAGCGGGTCGAGGTGCTGCGCGGGCCGCAGGGCACGCTGTTCGGGCGCAACACCACCGGCGGCGCGATCAACTTCATCACCCGGAAGCCCTCGCTCGACGGCGCGAGCGGCTACATGACCGTGGGCTACGGCAACTACAACCGGGTCTTCGCGGAAGGCGCGCTCGATGCGACCATCGTCGACGACGTGTTCGGCGTGCGCATCGCGGGGACTTATGTCGATGCCGATGGCTACACCTTCAACCCGACGCTGAACCGCAACTTCGCCGAGACCAACAGCTACGCCGGGCGCATCACCTTCCTCGTCCAGCCCTCGAGCGATTTCTCGATGACGCTGAAGCTCCACGGGGCGCGCGCCAATCCCTTGCAGGACCTGCCCTACGGGATCGGCTACCTGCAGGGGCGCACCGATGCGGGCGGCTATTCACGCTTCGTGCCGCGGCCCGAATTGGGCGGGCGCACCCTGCGCCGCAACGAAATACAGGCGGACACCGCCGGGCGCTACTTCACCGACAGCTACGGCGCGACCCTGACGGTCGAGGGCAAGCTCAACGACGACCTGACCCTCACCAGCATCATGGCCTATGACGAGGCGACCTTCCGCCTCTCGCCCTTCGACTGCGACGGATCGCCCAACAATGTCTGCGCGATCCGCTACCTGTCGGAATCGCAGAACCTCAACTTCGACACGCGCCTCAGCTTCGACGATGGCGGCCCGTTCAAGCTGATCCTGGGCGCCTATTATGGCGAGGATTCGATCGACACCACCAACGAGCCCGACTTCTTCGGCTTCCTGCGCCCGATCCTCCAAAGCTTCGGCGTCCCGGGCAGTTTCAACAACATCCCGATCGCGGTCGGCAACTCGATCGGCACCCTGCCGGCCTTCGCCCTCGACCCGACGCTGGCAATCACCGATCCGGGTTTCTGCGCGCCGGTGGTGGTCAACCCCAACGGCTTCTTCGACGCGCGCTCGCTGATCGCCTTCAACGCCGATGTCGCGGCGACCAACAGCGCCGGGGGTACCGCAGTGCAGGCCGCCTGCGCCGCAGCCGGGGCGCCGCCCTTCGGGCCGATCCTCGCCCGGCAGGAGTTCACCATCACCCGGCCGAGTTTCGCGGTCTACGGCGAAGGCAAGCTCGACTTGACCGACCAGCTGTCGCTCACCGTGGGCCTGCGCTACACTTGGGACGACGTGCGGCTCAGCAACGCCTCCTCGGTGCTGTTCGACCTGTCGGGCCAGAACGCCTTCGCGAGCCTCGTGCCCTACCAGTTCCCGCTCAACGGGCCCGGCGGGCGGGTCAACGCCGACGAGAGCACGGGCGAGCTCACCGGCCGCGCGATCCTCAGCTACGAGCCAACCGACGATGTGCTGATCTATGCCAGCTACTCGCGCGGCTACCGCGCGGGGACCTTCAACGCGCTCGCCTATCAGGACATCAGCCAGGTCTACTTCGTCGATCCCGAGAAGGTTAACGCCTACGAGGCGGGCTTCAAGAGCCAGTTCGCGAACAACACCATCCAGCTCAACGCGGCCGCCTTCTACTACGACTACACCGGCCAGCAGATCGCCCAGATCGTCGGGGCGACGAGCTTCCTGCGCTCGGCCGACGGGCGGCTTTACGGGGGCGAGGCCGAGCTGATCTGGCAGCCCAGCGACCTCATCCGCTTCGATGCGGCGGCGGGCTACCTCAACTCGAAATACACCGGCAACGTGGTCGATCCCACCGACCCGACCGCGCTCACCCTCAACATCAATGGCAATGACTTCCCCAACGCGCCCGAGCTGACCTTCAACGCCGGGCTCGAGCTCACGCCGATCGACGATGGCCGGAACAAGCTGATGATCCGGGGCGATGCGCGCTACATGGGCGAATACTTCTTCGATCCTTTCGGCGACTACGGCCAGGACCCCTGCGATCAGCCGCGCGCGGGATCGAACGTGCTGCTAGCGACGCCCGAACTCGCTTGCGGCAACCCCGATTACTGGCTGTTCGACGCGCGCGTCACCTACACCCGCGACAACTTCTCGCTGTCGGCCTGGGGACGCAACCTCACGAACAAGTTCTACTACGTCTACGGCCTCAACCTGAATGCCTTCTACCAGGACTACCTGACCCGCGGCGCGCCGCGCACCTACGGGATCGAGGCCTCGTTCCGGTTCTGACCGGCACGCAGGGCCGCCGCGGCGCGGGGCGTCATGCCTTGCGCCGCGGCATCCGGTAGGGGAGCATGAACTGCACAAGTCGCGAGGAGAAGCGCCGCATGTCGAGGCTCTCCTGCACCGCAGTCACCTCCTCGCCGGCAAAGCGCGAGGCGAGTTCGGAGCGGGCGTAGAAGGGCGTGTCCTCCCAGGTGCGGCGCACTTCCGCGACCCCGATGTCGGAACGGGTGCGGCGCTCGACGCGCCAGCCGCTGCGCGGCAGGCGGGCGATCGGCGGGAGATCGACCGGCTCCGGCACCCCCTTGGCATCGAACCTCAGGGCGCTCGCGAACAGCGACCCGTCCCCGCGTTCGCCCTCGTAGCACACCAGCGCGCCCTCCTTGAGGTGCGCGCGCGACCAGTGCCAGGTGTTGAAGCCCGTCTCGAGCGGCTCGGCCCCGCGGTTGTGATCGAGATAGGCCTTGCCGCTCCACGAAATGCCGGGCGCGGTCATCTCCACCTCGATCCGCGCGCGAGGGGCGAGGCAGTGCCAGATATGGCGCTCGTCGGGATCGAGCGCGAAGGCGACGCGGTTCAGCGCCTCGGGCCAGACCCGCACCCGCCCGGCCACCCGCCGCTGCCAGGGGACGAACAGGCGGGTGTCGCCCTCGAGGATGTCGATGGTCAACGCCCCGCCCTCCCAGCGCACGCTGCTCGGCCCGATCGCGAGGTTCGCCGCATCTCGCGCGACCGCCACGCGTCCGCGCTCGGTCATCACCCAGCGGTGCTGCGGCCCGTAGAGCGCGACGTTGAGGCAGGCGTGATCGAGCGGATCGGTCCGCCCGCTGCGCTTGTAATAGGGCGAAAAGACGCTGCCCAGGAAGGCGATGATCGTCAGGGCGTGCTGCCCGTCGTCGCTGATCGCGTCGACATACCACCAGGAATAGCCGCCCGCCGGGATCGCCTCGTCGAAGCGCGGTCCTTCGCGATTGCCTTCGCGGCCAGCTGCCCGGACAAGGCTGCCATGGGCACCCCAGCCGCCGGATGGGTCGCCCCGCCGGTGCAGTAGAGACCCGCGAGCCGGGTCCTCGGCCCCTGCCGCTGGAAGGAGGCCGCCCAGCCGTGCGACGCTCTGCCATAGAGGGCGCCGCCCGTGGCCGGGAAGAGGCGCTCCCAGTCCGTAGGCGTCATGAGCTGATGGGGGAAGGCTTCCTCCAGGTGCAGTCCGCAACGCCTGAGCGTCGCCGTCATGGCCCTTGTGCATCGCTCTTTCTCCTCGGGTGAATAGGCGTGGACGTCCCCGTCGGCGGGGGCGTTGACGATGATCTGCAGGCGCTCGCGGCTGCCCGGCGGCGGCGACGGATCGCGCCCCCGCGCGCCCCGATCGATGGCGCAGACATAGACCGTCGGCTCCGACGGCGTGCTGCCGGCGGCGATCTCGCGGAACTCGCGCGGATAATCGCGCGAGAAGAACACGTTGTGGTGGGTGAGTTCGAAGCCCTCGGTGCGCGTGTGGGCGTACCACACCAGCGCCGAGAGCGAGCGTTTCGCGCGGGGGATGGCAGGGACGGCGCGGCGCACCGCCTCGCCGAAGCGGCCGGTGGCGAGCGCGCCCGGATCGCCGTTGCAGATCACGACGTCGGCCGGGACGATCTCGCCGCTCGCCAGCCTGACGCCGCTGGCGCGCCCGCCGGCGACGAGGATCTCGGCGACCGGCGCCCCGGTCCGCACCCGGGCCCCCTGCCGCTCGGCCAGCGCCGCGAGCGCCCGGGCGAGCGCGTGGATGCCGCCCTCGATCAGCCACACGCCGCGCGCCTCGAGATGGGCGATCAGCATCAGCGTGGCGGGCGCGGCGAAGGGCGAGGAGCCGCAATAGGTGGCATAGCGCCCGAACAGCTGCTGGAGGCGCGGGTCGGCGAAGTGCCCGCCGAGCGCGCGCCACATCCCGTCGAAAGGGCGCATCGCCAGCATCTCGGGGAGTCTCGCGAGGCCCATGCGCCACATCATCGGCAGCGGGGTGCTCGCCTTGTCGCCGCGCAGGAAAGGTTCCTCCAGCACGGCGAAGATCCGCGCCGCCTCGCCCGCAAAGGCGCGGTAGCCGCGCGCCGCCTCTGGCCCGGCGAAGGCGTGGACCGCCGCGGCGCTCGCCTGCGGGTCGGCGAAGAGGTCGAGATGGCCACTATCGTCCCAGGCATGGCGGGCGAGCACCTCGGCCTGCGTGACCGCGACATGATCCTCGAGCCGTTCGCCGCAGGCGGCGAAGATCTCGTCGAAGACCGCGCGGTAGGTGAAGACGGTCGGGCCGCCATCGATGGCTGCGCCGTCCACCGCGACCCGGCGCGCCTTGCCGCCAACCCAGCCCTCCTTCTCGAAGACCGTGACCTCGGCGCCGCGCGCAGCAAGGAGGGCCGCACTGGTCAGCCCCCCGATACCTGCCCCGATCACGGCGACTCGCGCGTTCACGCCTATCCGCTCCCGTCAATCCAGTGAATATCATTGACCTTACGCGTTCGTCTGTCCAATTGTTTTGACATATGGCCTACAGAGCATCCTGATTGTGAGCCGATGGAGAGGCCTTAGGCTCGCCTACGCCCAGCGCCGCAACCGGCTGTTCGCCTCGCCGCGCTTCCAGCACTGGGCGGCCCGCCTGCCGCTGATCCGGCGGATCGCGCGGGCCCGCGCCAATGGGGCGTTCGACCTTCTGGCGGGCTTCGCCTATGCGCAGATCCTGCGTGCCTATATCGAAAGCGGGCTCTTCGACCTGCTGAAGGACGGCCCCCTTGCCCCGGCCGAGATCGCCGCCCGCACCGGCCTCGGCGAGAGCGCGGCGCTCGCCTTGCTGCGTGCCGGGCGGCCGCTGATGCTGTCAGAGGAGCCCGCCCCCGGCCTGTGGCTGCTCGGCGAACAGGGCGCCGTCTTTGCGACCAACCGCGGCGTGCAGGCGATGGTGCGGCACCACCGGCTGCTCTACGCCGACCTCGCCGATCCGCTCGCGCTGCTGCGTGCCGACCGCCGGGAGCCGACCGCGCTGTCGCGCTTCTGGACCTATGCCGGCGCGCTCCACGGCGGGGCGGAGCGGGGTGCGGAGACGCAGGAATATTCCGAACTGATGGCCGTCTCGCAGCACTTCGTCGCCGAGGAGGTGTTGGCGGCGGTGGGCTTCCGCAAGGTCGAGCGACTGCTCGACGTGGGCGGTGGGCACGGCGCCTTCCTGCGCCACGTCGGGGCCGCATGGCCGCACCTGGAGCTGGGCCTGTTCGACCTGCCCGAGGTGGCCGCAACCGGCGCAGCGGCGCTCGGCGCGGCGCTGGGGAGAAACCGCGTCACCGCGCACCCGGGCAACTTCTTCACCGACGCGATTCCCCGAGGCTACGACATGGTCTCGCTGGTCCGCATCCTCCACGATCACGACGACGCGCCCGCCCAGGCCCTGCTCGCCAATGTCCGCGCGAGCCTCGACAGCGGCGCCCGCCTGCTGATCGCCGAGCCGATGGCGCGCATCCCCGGGGCCGAGCCCATGGGGGAGGCCTTTTTCGGTATGTACCTGTGGGCGATGGGCTCCGGGCGACCGCGCAGCCCGCGCGAAATCATCGCCATGCTGCACGCCGCCGGCTTTGCCCGAGCTCGGCTCGTCCCGACCGCGCAACCGGTCAACGCAAGCGTCATCCTGGCAACCGCCTGAGTATAAAATGTCCATCTTGTTTGACAGTCCAACTCGTAAGGCGTAGCAAACAGGCGGGAGAACGTTTCTTCGGACTTTCGAGTCGGCGTTCGCGCCTTCGAAGTCCGATTCGGAGAGCAGGTCGATGAACACCCTAGCCGTCATTCTCGAAGCACCGGAGCGCCTCGCGCTGCGGTCGCTCGAGATGATCCCGGCCGGGGCTGCCGACGTCCTCGTCGAGATCGCCTGGAGCGGGATCAGCACCGGCACCGAGAAGCTCCTCTGGACCGGCCGGATGCCCCCCTTCCCCGGCCTCGGCTATCCGCTGGTGCCGGGGTACGAATCGGTCGGCCGCATCGTCGATGCCGGGCCCGAGGGCCGCGGACGGATCGGCGACTGGGTGTTCGTCCCCGGAGCCAATTGCTACACCGACGCGCGCGGCCTGTTCGGCGGCACGGCGCGGCGGGTGATCGTACCGTCGGCGCGGGCGCTGCCGATCCCTGAGCACCTCGGCGATGCCGGGGTGCTGTGCGCGCTCGCGGCGACGGCACTTCACGCGATCAAGGGCGGCTTCGCCCGGCGCGAGGCCCTGCCCGATCTGATCATCGGCCATGGCGTGCTCGGCCGCCTGCTCGCCCGGCTGACGCTGGCGCTGGGCGGCACGGCGCCGACTGTGTGGGAGACCAACCCCGCCCGTTGCACCGGCGCTGCCGGTTACAATGTCATCGACCCTTCAGCTGACGAGCGCCGCGATTACCACGCGATCTACGACGCGAGCGGTGACGCGAACCTGATCGACGATCTCGTCATGCGCCTCGCCAAGGGCGGCGGGATCGTGCTCGCGGGCTTCTATGCCGAACGCGTCAGCTTCGCCTTTCCCGCTGCCTTCATGCGCGAGGCGCATTTCCGCGTCGCCGCCGAATGGCAGCCCGGCGACCTCGCCGAAACGCGCGCGCTGATCGAATGCGGCAGGCTCGACCTGAAGGGCCTCGTCACCAACCGCCGTCCGGCCGGAGAGGCGCTCGACGCCTATCCTCAGGCCTTCAGCGATCCCGATTGTCTCAAGATGGTTCTCGATTGGAGCGTATGCTGATGTCCGTGCTCGACACCCAGGCGGCGGCCCTTCGCGAGGAAGCCTCGCACGAACCCGACCCGGTCCACATCGGGGAGGTGAAGTCCGAGACTCAGGTCATCGCGATCTATGGCAAGGGCGGCTCGGGCAAGAGCTTCGCGCTCTCGAACCTCTCCTACATGATGGCCCAGCAGGGCAAGCGCGTGCTGCTCATCGGCTGCGATCCCAAGAGCGACACCACCAGCCTGCTGTTCGGCGGAAAGTCCTGCCCGACGATCATCGAAACCTCCAGCCGCAAAAAGCTCGCTGGCGAAGAAGTCCGCATCGAGGATGTGTGCTTCCAGCGCGACGGTGTCTTCGCGATGGAACTCGGCGGCCCCGAAGTCGGGCGCGGCTGTGGCGGGCGCGGGATCATCCATGGCTTCGAACTGCTCGAGAAGCTGGGCTTTCACGACTGGGGCTTCGATTACGTGCTGCTCGATTTCCTCGGCGACGTGGTGTGCGGCGGCTTCGGCCTGCCGATCGCCCGCGACATGTGCCAGAAGGTGATCGTCGTTGGATCGAACGACCTGCAATCGCTCTACGTCGCCAACAACGTCTGCCAGGCGGTCGAATATTTCCGCAAGATGGGCGGCAATGTCGGCGTGGCGGGGATGATCGTCAACAAGGACGACGGCACGGGCGAGGCCAAGGCCTTTGCCGATGCGGTCGGGATTCCGGTGCTCACCGCCATCCCGGCGAACGAGGACATCCGCCGCAAGAGCGCCAATTACCAGATCATCGGCATCCCCGGCGGCGAATGGGCGAGCCTTTTCGAAGAGCTGGCGATCAACGTGGCAGAGGCTCCGCCGCTGCGGCCCAGTCCGCTGAGCCAGGATGGCCTGCTCGGGTTGTTCAGCCCGGACGAGACCGGCGGAAATGTCGAACTCGTTCCCGCCACTCAGGCCGACATGCGCGGCGGGGTGTTCGAAACGCGCCCCAGCCTCGAAGTGATCTACGACGAGGCCTGATGCGATGAGCGACGCCTTCCCCCCAAGCGGCAACCGCGCTCCCGACCGGATCAGTCTCGATCCCGTGGCGGAAGGGGGTGCCTGCGCCTCGAAGGACACCATGACCGAGGCCGCCCGCGCCGCCGGCAAGAGCGAGATCCTCGATCAATATGCCGCCGACTATCCGGTCGGCCCACACGACCAACCCCAATCCATGTGCCCCGCGTTCGGGTCACTCCGGGTGGGCCTGAGAATGCGGCGCACCGCGACCGTGCTCTCAGGTTCGGCCTGCTGCGTCTATGGCCTGACCTTCACCTCGCACTTCTACGGCGCGCGGCGGACGGTGGGCTATGTGCCCTTCTCCTCGGAAACGCTGGTCACGGGCAAGCTGTTCGAGGACATCAAGGAGGCCGTCGAAGGCCTCGCCGACCCCGAGAATTACGACGCGATCGTGGTCACCAACCTGTGCGTCCCCACGGCGAGCGGCGTGCCGCTGCGCCTGCTGGGCAAGGCGATCAACGGGGTGCGGATCATCGGCATCGACGTGCCCGGTTTCGGCATCCCGACTCACGCGGAAGCGAAGGACGTACTCGCTGGCGCGATGCTCGCCTATGCCCGCGAGGAAGCGATGGCCGGCCCCGTCGCCGCCCCGCGCGAACGCGCCGACCGGCCGAGCGTCGCGCTGCTGGGCGAGATGTTCCCGGCCGATCCGGTGGTGATCGGCCAGATGCTCGAGCCGCTCGGCCTTGCCGCCGGCCCCGTCGTGCCGACCCGCGAGTGGCGCGAGCTCTATGCCGCGCTCGATTGCGCGGTGGTCGCCGCAATCCATCCTTTCTACACCGCGAGCATCCGCGAGTTCGAGGCCGCCGGCCGCCCGGTGGTGGGCTCGGCCCCGGTGGGCGCGGACGGCACCGCCGCCTGGTTGCAATCGCTGGGCGATACGCTCGGCCTGCCGCAGGCCAAGGTCGACGGCGTCAAGAACGCGATGATCGGTGCCTGCAAGGGCGCGCTCGCCAAGATGCCGATCAAGGGGCGGATCACCGTCTCGGGCTACGAGGGTTCGGAACTGCTGGTCGCCCGCCTGCTGGTCGAAAGCGGCGCGGACGTGCGCTACGTCGGCTCGGCCTGCCCGAAGACCCGCTGGTCGGATGCCGACCGGGAATGGCTCGAAGCGCACGGCGTCGAGGTGCGCTTCCGCGCCAGCCTCGAACAGGATATCGCCGCGGTCGAGGAATATCGCCCGGATCTCGCCATCGGCACGACGCCGGTGGTGCAGCACGCCAAGGCGAAAGCGATCCCGGCGCTCTACTTTACCAACCTGATCTCCGCGCGGCCCCTGATGGGCCCGGCGGGGGCGGGCAGCCTCGCGACCGTGATCAACGCCGCGATGGGCAACAAGGCGCGCTTCGATGCGATGCGCGATTTCTTCGAAGGCGTCGGGACCGAGCACGCCGCGGGCGTGTGGGAAGAGCTCCCCGTCGACCGGCCCAAGTTCCGCAAGAAATACGCCGCCTTGAACGAGGCCGCGCGCAAGGCATCGGAGGCGGTGGGCACATGACCCTCGTCCTCGACCACGACCGCGCGGGCGGCTACTGGGGCGCCACCTACGTCTTCACTGCGGTGAAGGGCCTGCAGGTCATCATCGACGGCCCGGTCGGTTGCGAGAACCTGCCCGTCACCAGCGTGCTGCACTACACCGATGCGCTGCCCCCGCACGAGCTCCCCATCGTCGTCACCGGCCTGGGCGAGGAAGAACTCGGCAAGACCGGCACCGAAGGCGCGATGAAACGCGCGTGGAAGACCCTCGATCCCGAGCTGCCCGCGGTGGTGGTGACGGGTTCCATCGCCGAGATGATCGGCGGCGGGGTGACGCCCGAGGGCACCAACATCAAGCGTTTCCTCCCGCGCACCATCGACGAGGATCAGTGGCAGTCGGCCGACCGCGCGCTGACCTGGCTGTGGACCGAATTCGGTCCCAAGAAGATGCCCGTCCACCGCGAACGGCGCGAGGGCGAAAAGCCGGTCGTCAACATCATCGGGCCTTCCTACGGCATGTTCAACATGCCCTCCGACCTCGCCGAGATCCGCCGCCTCATCGAAGGCATCGGCGCAGAGGTCGGGGTGGTCTTCCCGCTCGGCACGCACCTTGCCGACATTTCCAAGCTCGGAACGGCGGACGCGAATGTGTGCCTGTACCGCGAGTTCGGCCGCAACCTGTGCGAAACGCTGCAACGGCCCTATTTCCAGGCCCCGATCGGCCTCACCCAAACCACGAAGTTCCTGCGTGCCCTCGCCGCCGAACTGGGGCTCGACCCCGAGCCCTTCATCGAGCGCGAGAAGCACACCACCATCAAGCCGCTGTGGGACTTGTGGCGTTCGGTCACGCAGGACTTCTTCGGCACGGCAAGCTTCGGCATCGTCGCCAATGATACCTACGCGCGCGGCATCCGCCACTTCCTTGAAGACGACATGGGCCTGCCCTGCTCCTTCGCATTCTCGCGCTGTGCAGGCGTGAAGCCGAAGAACGAGGATGTGCGCGCCGCGATCCGCGCCAACCCGCCGCTGGTGGTGTTCGGCAGCTATAACGAGCGGATGTACATGGCCGAATGCGGGGCGCGGGGGATGTACATCCCGGCGAGCTTCCCGGGCGCCGCCATCCGCCGCCACACCGGCACGCCCTTCATGGGATACTCCGGCGCGACCTACCTTGTGCAGGAAGTGTGCAATGCGCTGTTCGACGCGCTGTTCCACATTCTCCCGCTGGCCACCGAGATGGACAAGGTCGAAGCCACGCCCGCCCGGGCCGAGGCGCCCTTGATCTGGAACAAGGACGCCAAGGCGCGTCTCGACGATCTTGTCGAGGCCCAGCCGGTGCTGATCCGCATCTCCGCCGCCAAGCGCCTTCGCGACGCGGCCGAGCGGACCGCGCGCCAGCGGGGAACCGAAACAGTCACGGCAGACTGCCTCGAGGCAGCACTGCTGGAAGGAGCGGTCGCATGATGCACCGCCACACGCCTTTGTCGCTGCTGCGGGCCTCGTCCGCGCCGGCGCCAGCCCATGCCCCCAACCACAAGGGGGCTCTCCAATCCACGTGGGGGATCACGCGGGGATGCCGACGGGGGCCTTCGGGTTCCCACACACACCCAACTGAACGGAGACAACCCAATGAATGAACGCATCGGGACTCACCTGACCCCGGAAGAGGCTCAGGAAATCCACAAGGGCTTCATGGGCACCTTCACCCTTTACGTGGTGATCGCGCTCGTCGCCCATGCGCTGATGTGGGCCTACAAGCCCTGGATCGGTGCCGGTTTCGGCCAATAATCGGCTGCCCCCGGCCCTCGCGGTCGGACTGCCACGCTGATCACCAATCTTCGAAAGGATACTCCCATGTGGAGACTCTGGTTCTACTTTGACATCCGCCGCACGCTCGTCGCCCTTCACGTGGGCCTCGCGGTGCTGGCCTTCACGATCCACTTCATCCTGCTGAGCACGGATCGCTACAACTGGCTCGAGCGCGCCCCCGGCGCCCCCGCGCCGGCGCAGGCGGCTATCGAATCGTCGGAAAGCCCGGCGGCCGGATAGTCTCGTCTGGAAATGTGAGGGGGCAGGTTCGCCTGCCTGCCTCCTAACACTCGTCGAACAACTCATGAACCCGCCCTCGTGGCGGGGAGGATGGACTTATGGCGCTCCTTAGTTTCGAGCGGAAATACCGCGTCCGCGGTGGCACATTGATCGGCGGCGACCTCTTCGACTTCTGGGTCGGGCCGTTTTATGTCGGATTCTTTGGAGTGACGACGGCTATCAGCGCGCTGCTTGGCACCGCGCTGATCTTCGCTGCAGCCACACAAGGGCCGACCCTCAACCCCTGGCTCATCTCGATCAACCCGCCGCCGGTCGAATACGGCCTCAGCCTCGCGCCGCTCGAACAGGGCGGTTACTGGCAGATCATCACCTGCTGCGCCGTCATCGCCTTCGTCTCGTGGGTGCTGCGGCAGGCGGAAATCTCGCGCAAGCTCGGCATGGCCTACACCGTGCCGATCGCCTTTTCGGTGGCGGTGTTCGCCTATGTCTCGCTGAACGTGATCCGTCCCCTGTGGATGGGCGCGTGGGGCAACGGCTTCCCCTACGGCATCTGGACGCACCTCGAGTGGGTCTCGAACGTCGGCTACGCCTTCGGCAACTTCCACTACAACCCCGTGCATATGCTCGCGATCACGTTCTTCTTCACGAACTGTCTCGCGCTCGCGCTGCATGGCGGCCTGGTGCTGTCGGCGGTGAATCCGAGCGGGGGCACCGACGTCAAGTCGCCCGAATACGAGGACACCTATTTCCGGGACTTCATCGGCTATTCGGTCGGCACGCTCGGCATCCACCGGGTGGGGCTCTTCCTGGCGCTCAACGCCGGGTTCTGGAGCGCCATCTGCATCGTCATTTCCGGCACTCTGTATGTCGGCAGCTGGATCGAATTCTGGGATTTCTGGAAGAAGATCCCGATCTGGTCGTAAGGAGCACCTGAACCATGGCGACATATCAGAACATCTTCACGCAGGTGCAGGTCAAGGGGCCACCCGAAATGGGTGTGCCGCTGGCTCCCGAGGAAGATATCCGCATCCCCTACACGGGATACAACTACTGGATGGGCAAGATCGGGCAGGCGCAGTTCGGCCCCATCTATTTCGGCTGGACCGGCACGCTCAGCCTTGCCTTCGGCACGCTGGCGATCCTGATCATCGGCTTCAACTTCTGGGCTCAGGCCGGGTGGAGCCCGCAGACCTTCATGCGCGAGTTCTTCTGGCTCTCGCTGAACCCTCCGGGTCCTGAATACGGCTTCAGCCCCTTCGTGCCGCTGAAGGAAGGAGGCTGGTGGATCCTTGCCGGCTTCAGCCTGACCGCCTCGATCCTGCTGTGGTGGGTGCGCACCTATACCCGCGCGAAGGCGCTGGGCATGGGGATGCACATCCCCTGGGCCTTCGCGAGCGCCATCTGGCTCTATCTGGTGCTGGGCTTCATCCGCCCGATGCTGCTCGGCCAATGGTCGGAAGCGGTGCCCTTCGGCATCTTCGAGCACCTCAACTGGACCAACAACTTCTCGCTGGTCTACGGGAACCTGTTCTACAACCCGTTCCACGCGCTCTCGATCGTCTTCCTCTACGGGTCGGCGCTGCTGTTCGCGATGCACGGCGCGACGATCCTCGCCCTCGGCCGCTACGGCGGGGAGCGCGAGATCGAGCAGATCACCGACCGCGGCACGGCGGCCGAGCGCGGCGCGCTGTTCTGGCGCTGGGTGATGGGGTTCAACGCGACCTTCGAATCGATCCACCGCTGGGCCTGGTGGTTTGCGGTGCTGACCACGCTGACCGGCGGGATCGGCATCCTGCTCACCGGCACCGTGGTCGACAACTGGTACCTGTGGGCACAGGAACACTACTACGCTCCGGACACGATCAACTACGATCCGACCGGCGCAGCGCAGGCTTCGCAAGGCCAGTAAGCCGATCAGGGACCGGGGGCGCGCAAAGGCCCCCCTTCCGCAAACGCGAGGCCCGGCGCGGACCCTCACGGTCCCGCCGGGCCTTTCGCATGGGCGGTGGGCGGCCCGGCGCTCTAGCTGTCGCGGTGCGCGGCGAGCCGGCTTCGCAGGTCCATGAGGTGAAGCGGCAGCGAGGCGGCCAGCGGCAGGGCGATCCACCACCACGCAGCCCCGACGAGCGCCGCGCGCAGACCCAGCACGATCAGTGCCGCCGGACCGAGGAGGCCGAGGACGGCGCTCCACCGCCAGCCCCGAACCGCACGCAGCCAGACAGCCTCGGCTGCCAGCACGCCGAGCACCACGTCGGCCGCATGACCGCTGGTGAACAAGGCCTCGATCATCCGCTCCTCCACCCCCCGCGCCGCCTGTGCCGGCCTCAGCCGAAGGGCGCGTTGAGTTCGACCACCGCCCAGTTGAGCGCGCCTGCGAAACTCACCCAGGCGAGATAGGGCACCAGCAGCAGCGCCGAACGCTTCGAGAAGCGCCCGCAATAGAGGATCATCGCGAGGATCGAGAGCCACAGCAAAATGACCTCGATGAAGGCCCAGTCGGGGCGCTGGAGGCGGAAGAAGATCAGGCTCCATGTGATGTTGAGAAAGCCGTTGAGGGCGAAGAGCCCGATCACCCATTCCGCCGCGGCCGAGGTCGGCGCAGCGCGCCACGCGGTGATGCCGGCGACGGTGATGAGCGCGTAGATCACCGTCCAGCCCATCGGGAAGACCACGTCGGGCGGGTTCCAGTCGGGCTTGGCGAGCCCCTGGTACCACGGGCCGAGATCGGTGACGGTCGCGCCCAGCGCTGCGACACAGACCGCGGCGACCGTCGCCACGGTCACCGGAATGATCATCATCCTGTTCATGCGCCCAGCCTAGAATCCCGCCCGCCAAGCCGCAACAGGCACCGCCGTCGCCGCGCTCAGGTGGCAGGCCTCAGGCCGAGCAGGTGCGCGGTGTCCTTGAGGAAGATCTTGACGTGGGCCATCGGCTTCGCGCGCACCAGCTTCTTGTGCATGTAGGCCTGCCAGGTCAGCTCCTGCACGTCCTTGTCGTCGCACATGGTGACGAAGCGTTCGCGCCGCTTGTCGGAGGAATACCAGAAATACTGCATCACGCCGAGCACCCAGAACACCCGCCCGTGCTCCTTCATGAACGCCTTGCGCGCGGCGCGCAGGTGCTTCGCCTCGCCGGTCTTGAGGAAGGCGGCGCAGGCTTCGGCCACCATCCGGCCGCCAACCATGGCGTAGTAGATCCCCTCGCCCGAGGCCGGCGCGACGATCCCCGCGGCATCGCCCGCGACGATCACGTCGGCGCCGTTGTCCCAGCGCTTCAGCGGCTTCAGCGGGATCGGCGCGCCTTCGCGGCGCACGGTTTCACAGCGGTCCAGCCCGAGGTCGTCGCGCATGGTGGCGATCGCGCCCCGCAGCGAAAAGCCCTTGTTGGCGCTCCCCACCCCGATGCTCGCGGTCTCGCCGTGGGGAAAGACCCAGGCATAGAAGTCGGGCGAGAGTCGGCCCTGGTAGAAGACGTCGCACCGCGAGGCATCGAACTGGTCCGAATTGCGCGGCGGCGACTTGATGATCTCGTGATAGGCGAAGACGCAGGGCACGCGCTCGGCGCCCGGCAGGCACTGCTTGGCGACCGCCGAGCGCGCCCCGTCCGCGCCGATCACCACGCGGGCGCGCACGCTCTCGATCGGCCCGCCCCGGGTGCGGCGGAAGGTGACGAGGGGGTGCGCTTCGGCGTCACGCTCGATCTTCTCGAAAGTCGCGGCGAGGCGTTCCACGCCCGAGAGGCGCGCGCGTTCGCGCAGCCATTCGTCGAACTCCTCGCGATCGACCATGCCCACGTAACCGATCTCGCCCACCGGCATGTCGACCGCGCGGCCCGACGGGGCGATCATCCGGGCCGAGCGGGCCTTGGCGACCAGCAGCGACTGGGGAATGTCGAAATCGGCGAGCAGCCGCGGCGGCACCGCCCCGCCACAGGGCTTGATTCGCCCCCCGCGCTCGATCAGCAGCACCGAATGCCCGGCGAGCGCCAGGTCGGTCGCCGCGGTGGAGCCCGAAGGCCCGCCGCCGATCACCACGGCATCGTAGATCGTCTGGTTCATGCGAACTGCTCCCTATCCCTTGTCGCCCTGCGCAAAGCCGCGCCCCCGGTAGCCCTGACCGCCAGTGCGGCGGCGATGACGAAGGCCGCGGCCTCGATCCCGAAGACCAGCTGGAATGCCGGTCCGTCGGCCCCCAGCCCCGCGCGGGCGAAGTCGACGCCGACCGCGCCGGTCAGCCCGCCGAGCCCGAAGGCGATCGCCTGGCTCGCGCCCCACACGCCCATCCGCACGCCCTCGCGCGTGGTCTCGCCCGCGCCCGCAAGCCCCATCATCGCGCCGATCGCGGCGACCGCGAAGACGCCGTTGCCGAAGCCGAGCACGAAGACATTGAGCGCCAGCGGCCAGGGCGGACCGTTTACCGCCGCCAGCCCGAGCGCACCGAGGCCGAGCGCGGAGAGCAGGCATCCGCCGATCACCCAGGCGCGCAGGGCATCGGGCCGCTTGCCGGTGAAGGCGCTGCCGCCCACCCCGGTGACGATCATGCCGAGCAGGATGCCGCCCTGGTGCTGTCCGCCCAGCTGCGTGGATTCGCCCGGGGCGAGACCAAAGATCAGGCCGGCAAAGGGCTCGAGGATCAGGTCCTGCATCGAGAAGGCGATCATCGACACGAAGATGAAGATGGTGAAGCGCTGCGCCGCGGGCTCGTGCCAGATCTCGGCGAGCGCGGCGCGGAAATCGGGCACGGCCGCATCGCGCGTGGCACGGCCGAACCGGCCCGCCTGGCGTTCCAGCCGCCAGGTCGCGAGCACCGTCAGCGCCACCGTCACCAGCGCCAGCCCGCCCGCGACCACCAGCAGGCGGTCGAAGCTGAAGGGCTTGAGCAACTGGCCCACGGTGATCGCCGAGGCGACGATCCCGGCGACCATCATCGTCCAGGTCACCGCCGCAGCGGCCGCGCGCCGTTCGGGCGCGACCCCGCTCGCGAGCAGGGCCAGCGCCGATGTCCCGCCCGCGCCCACGCCCACGCCGATCAGCGTGTAGGCCAGCACCGCCAGCGCGAGGCCAGGCGCGAAGGCGCTCGCGATGAGGATCGTGGCCTGCGTCGCCAGCAGCGCGCCCGTCGCCAGCACCGCCAGCCCGCCGATGATCCAAACGGTGCGGCTGCCGCCCTTGTCCGAGGCATGGCCCCACAGCGGCCGGCCCAGCTGCACCGCGTAATGCCACGCCACCAGTCCGGCCGGGATCGCGGCGAGCAGTCCCAGTTCGACCACCATCACCCGGTTCAGCACCGTCGTCGCCAGCATCACCAGCGCGCCGATCGCCGCCTGCACCAGCCCGATGCGGACGATCGCCAGCCAGCCGAAGCCCCGGGCGGTCGCGGCGTCGGATGTGGCCAGGGGTGCGTGCATCAGATGTGCCCCCCGAGCCCGAGCGCCGCAGCGAGCATCCCCAGCACGTAGAGCGTCACGCCCACGCCGTTGTACCACGGCGCATGCTTAGCCGGATCGCGCAGCAGGCGAGGCATGGCGGCAATCTGCGCGGCAAGGACGAAGGCGACGATCCCGGCGGACAGGCCAAAGCCCCAAGCCGCCAGCAACGCGATCACCACCACCTGTGCGGCCGCCATGGTGACGCAGGCGAGCCGCGCCGCCGCGCTCACCCCCAGCACCACCGGCAGCGAGGTGAGGCCGGTTTGCCGATCACCTTCCACCGCCTTGAAGTCGTTCAATACCATGATCCCGTGCGCGCCGAGTGAATAGAGCACGAGCACGGCAATCACTGCGCCCGAGGGCATCGCGCCCAGCATCACGGTCGCGCCGGTGAACCAGCTCAGCCCTTCGTAGGTGAGCCCGCACACGAGCGGCCCGAGCCAGCCGTTCGCCTTGAAACGCAGCGGCGGGGCGGAATAGGCCCAGGCAAAGCCGAGCCCGACCAGTCCGGCGACGAACACCAGCGGCCCGAGCAGCCAGCCGACCGCCGCCGATACCAGCGTCGCGATGATCGCGATATAGAGCCCCCAGCGCCCCGGGATGCGGCCCGAGGGGATCGGCCGGTGCGGCTCGTTGATGGCATCGACATGCCGGTCGAACCAGTCGTTGACCGCCTGGCTGGTGCCGCACACCAGTGGCCCGGCGAGCAGCACGCCGCCCGCCACGAACCACCAGCGCCCCTCGAGCCCCGCGCCCGAGGACACCGCCCCGCACATGAAAGCCCACATCGGGGGAAACCAGGTAATGGGTTTGAGGAGCTCGAGCACGTCGCGCGGCTGCGGCCGTGGCCGAGTGTGCGCTGCCGGGTGCGTGACCGGGCGCGGCGCAGTGCGATTCGAGGTGGCCAAGCGCTCCATGACAAGAGGCTATGCCTGACATGATCTAGCGTCAAATTGTTTTGACACTCTTAGTGCCGCCCGCCCCAGAAACGTCGTTCATTCTGACCGTGTTCGTTCGAAGAGCGTCATTTCGGCTAGAATCTCGCAGGTTGACAGGGCCGATTTGTCGCACCCGGAAGAAACCGCATCGTCACTGGGCATCGGCCCGCAGGCCCGACCCGCTCCATCGGTCCGGCAGGCTGCCACAAGGGGTGCATGGGGCGCATGGCGCAATGGCCCAGGGCCGAGAGGTATCACGGCGAGGTCCGCGCCGCGCCGGGGGCCCGATCACTCGCCGTCGCCGGCGAGATTGCCGAGCCCGTAACGATGCAGCTTCGAATAGAGGCTCTGGCGCGACAGCCCCAGGATCTCGGCCGCCGAGGCGCGGTTGTCCGAGGTGTAGTTCAGGGCAGCCTCGATGCAGAGGCGCTCGATGAGGTCGGTGCTTTCGCGCACGATGTCCTTGAGGCTCATCCGCCCGACAAGATCGGTCAGCTGTTCGACGGAGCGCGGCAGGTCCTGCGAGCCGGGCGGAAGATCGCGCAGCCGGCGTCCGATCGGGCGGATCACGAAGGCGTAGTATCCATCCTCGCCTGAGGTGCGGACCGCGGACAATTCAACGGGTTCGCCATCGACATCGTGACCGACCCTGAGGATCGTCGCGACATTGCGAGCCGAGCCGTGCTGGTCGATCTGGCCCTCGATCAGGTCGAGGTCGATGCCTGGTCGGCCGATCGATTCCGACAGGTGCCGGCCGCGCAGCTGATCGACGCTCGCGGCCTGGAGCAGCTCGACGAAGGCCGCGTTGGCGGTGACGATCTCGAGATTGCTGTCAGCAACGACGAAGGCGTCGGGCATCTGGTCGACCAGCGCGAGCACCGGGGAGAAGTCCGTCGGCGGACGGTCGCCCGCCGGGACCAGCCGGACCAGCAGAAATTGCCCGCGATCCTGGGTGAAGCCGTTGACCGATGCCAGCACCTCACGCTGGCCCCGCGCGATGCGGATCCGCCCCGGGCTCACCGTATCCGAGACCAGTGCCGCGCCGACCAGCGATTGGATGGCGTCGTGCGAGTTCTTGTCGATGAAGGTCAGCAGCTTCTTGCCCGACAGGCTTGCGGGCCGCGCGCCCACCAGCTGGTGCGCTGCGGGGTTGGCCTCGCGGATGCGCAGCGTGCCCGCCTCGACGATCAGTACCGGCTCGGTCGACCGCTCGAACAGCATGCGGTAGCGCGCCTCGAGCTGGCGCATCCTCAGATAATCGCGCTCGAGCGACTGCTGGACCTGGAGGAGGCGCTGCTGGAGCTTGCCCGCCTCGCGCAGATCGCGGCCGAAGGCGATGCGGTGCCCGCCCCCGTTCACGCTGAGCACGGCGTAGCGGATCGGCACATCGCCCTCGCGCGAAGGATGGTTGACCTGCCGCCAGTGCTGCACCTCCCCGCGTCGCGCGGCGGCGAGCATCTCCATGACTTTCGGGCGACTTTCGTCGGTCACCGTCTCGATCCAGTTGCTGCCGACCCAATGCGCGAAGGCGGGAAACTCACGCGGGTCGAAGGCCGCATCGAGGATGGTGCCGGCATCGTCGAGCACCAGCGTCACGTCGCCCGCGACCATCGCCAGCTTCATCGCCGCATCGGCATCGAGGGTGTCGAACAGCTCGGCCGCCTTCCCGAACGGGTGCTTGCCTTCGATCGAATGTTTGCGGGTGAGCATGGCTGTCCGAACCTATCGCAGGTTCGGATCACGGGCAGCAGCAGTCTCCACCAGGGTGTTCGCCAGTTCGAGCGCGGCAAGCGCGTCCGCCCCGGTTCCGTCTGCCCCCACCTCGTTCGCCATTCCGGGGTTTTCGTTGATCATTCGTCCGCCGACAAGCACGAAGATGCGGGGGTTGGCCGATACGCTGCGCACAGCCTTGATGAGATTGCTGAGCGCCGAGCTAGGGCAATCGCGGGCGAGGGTCAATCCCAGCAGGTCGAAGGGCTGGCGTGCCAAGCGGTCGAGCAGCTCGCGGCGTTCGGGCTTGATCAGCGCCTCGCTGCACCATCCGGCGCGGGAGAAGACCTCGTCGATCATCAGCGTGCCGAAATTGTGGTGATCGCCCGGCATCGGCGAGAACAGCGCGCTGAACGGCAGCGCCATCCCGCCGAACACGCCCGGCGCGCGCGCCGCGACTTCGCGCATCACTTCCTGAAGGCGCCACAACCCCATGGTGACATCCAGGAAATCGCACTCATCGCGCTCCCACATCTCGCCCAGCTTGCGGGCGGCAGGCGCGAGCAGATCGAGGCAGATCGTCTCGACGCTGGCCCCCTTGGCGATAAAGGCGTCGACCTCTTCGAGCAGACTCGCCGCCTCGAGCCGGAGCGGGAGCAGCGCAAAGCGCGAGGCTTCGTCCGGTGTGATGATGCGGGTGCGCTGAGGCCGGGCCGAGCCCGCGTGGGCCATCAGGAGGCGGGGGATAATCTCGCTCTCGATGATGGAGTTGACCGTATCGGAGCGGTCCGCTCCTGTCGCAGTGCCGCGTCGTCGGACCGCCTCCAGCGGCGCGGTGATCACCCCGCGCAGCACTGCCGATCCCGCGCCGAACATGCTCGAAGCCTTGGACTCTCCCATTCGTCAGACCCTCCAGGTCTGCGGACGAACCTTCCGCAGGAGGTAGCGACACCCCAACACCGATCGTGTTGGCTCCATCCCGAAAGCCAGCGACTCCTGTCTACGCCTTTTTCCGTTTCGGCGCAAACAACCTTACCGGGGAAAGATGGATCGTCAACAACTCTACACGTCCAATCTAGTTGACACTTATGTTGGAAAGCGTAAACCTTCGAGTCTGAGAGAAAAGGCTGACGCGACCAATGACACGGACGGATCAGGTATCCCCGGTCGAACCCGGAACCACGGTGAAGGGGGCGGGCCAACGGAGGGGCATTTCCCGCGCACTCTACACCGCGGACCAGCGGCAACGGCGCGACGAGTCGGCCTGGACCATCGTTCAGGGCGTGCTCGCACCGGTGCAGTTCGCGGTGTTCCTGGTCAGCCTCGCGCTGGTAATTCGCACGCTCGCGACGGGTGAAGGCGCCTGGGCCGCCGATGCCTCGATCGTCGCCAAGACGCTGGTGCTCTACACCATCATGATCACAGGCTCGATCTGGGAGAAGGTGGTGTTCGGCAAGTGGCTGTTCGCCCCCGCGTTCTTCTGGGAAGACGTGTTCTCGATGCTGGTGCTGGCGCTGCACAGCCTCTACCTCGTGATGCTGCTTGGCGCCCTGGGCACCACCGATCAGCGCCTGCTGGTCGCGCTGGCAGGTTACGCGGCTTACGTGATCAACGCCGGGCAGTTCCTGTGGAAGCTGCGCATGGCGCGCCTCGAAGGGGCGGCCTCGCCCGCGGCGGTGCCGGCATGAGCGCGGTCGCCACTCTCGATGGCTGCACGGCCGAGCTGGCCCGCCCCGCCGCCGACGCCCAGCGCCCGGTGCTGCGCGAACGCGGCCAGCGCGAGGTGTTTTGCGGCCTCACCGGCATCATCTGGCTCCACCGCAAGATGCAGGACGCCTTCTTCCTCGTGGTCGGCTCGCGCACCTGCGCCCACCTCCTTCAGAGCGCCGCTGGCGTGATGATCTTCGCCGAGCCGCGCTTCGCCACCGCGATCATGGAAGAGCGTGACCTTGCCGGGATGGTCGATGCCCAGGACGAGCTCGACCGGGTGGTCAACCGCCTGCTCGAGCGCCGGCCGGACATCCGCACGCTGTTCCTGGTCGGTTCGTGCCCGTCGGAAGTGATCAAGCTCGACCTTGCCAAGGCCGCCCAGCGTCTGGGCGCGGTGCATATGCCCCGCGTGCGGATCCTCAACTATTCGGGCAGCGGGATCGAGACGACCTTCACCCAAGGCGAGGACGCCTGCCTTGCTGCGCTGGTGCCGGTGATGCCCGCTCTCCCCGCCGATGCCCCGGCCGAATTGCTGATCGTCGGCTCGCTTCCCGACATCGTCGAGGACCAGTTCCTGCGCCTCTTCGCCGATCTCGGCATCGCCCGCGTCGGCTGCCTGCCGGCGAGGAACGCCCGCGATCTGCCGAGCGTCGGCCCGAACACCCGCTACCTCCTCGCCCAGCCCTTCCTCGGCGAGACCGCGATGGCGCTGGAAGGGCGCGGAGCCAAGCGGATCGAGGCGCTGTTCCCCTTCGGCGTCGAAGGCACCTCGGACTGGCTGCGCGCCGCCGCGCGCGAATTTGGCGTGGACGCCGCGCTCACCGAACAGGTGCTCGCCCCGGGCCGCGAACGCGCCCGCATCGCGCTCTCCAAGCTGCGCCCGCAGCTCGAAGGCAAGCGCATCTCCTTCCTGCCGGATTCGCAGCTTGAAGTCCCTCTCGCCCGCTACTTGCAGGACGAGCTGGGGATGGAGCTGGTCGAGGTCGGCACGCCCTACCTGCACCGCGCGCATCTGGCGCGCGAACTCGAGAGCTTCGGCCCCGCCGTTCGCCTCTCCGAAGGCCAGCATGTCGAGCGCCAGCTCGACCGGGTGCGCGCCGATCGCCCGGACATCACCGTCTGCGGCCTCGGCCTTGCCAATCCGCTCGAGATGGAGGGGCTCACCACCAAGTGGGCGATCGAACTCGTCTTCTCGCCGATCCACGGCTTCGACCAAGCCGCCGATCTCGCCGAACTCTTTGCGCGGCCGCTGCGGCGCCGCGACATGCTGGAGGTCTAGGCGATGCAACTGGCAGTCTGGACCTATGAAGGCCCCCCGCATGTCGGCGCGATGCGCGTCGCTACCGCGATGGAGAAGCTCCACTACGTGCTCCACGCGCCGCAGGGCGACACCTATGCCGACCTGCTGTTCACGATGATCGAACGGCGCGGGAAGCGCCCGCCGGTCACCTACACCACCTTCGAGGCGCGCGACCTCGGCAAGGACACCGCGCAGATCTTCCAGGATGCCGCACGCGAGGCGGTCGCCCGGTTCGCGCCCCAAGCGATCATCGTCGGCGCGTCCTGCACCGCCGAGCTGATCCAGGACGATCCCGCCGGCCTCGCCGAGGCGATGGGTCTTCCCCTTCCCGTCATCCCGCTCGAACTGCCGAGCTACCAGCGCAAGGAGAACTGGGGCGCGGCGGAGACGTTCTACCAGATCGTGCGGCACCTCGCCGACACTTCGGTCACCCGCGCTCCCCGCGACGGTCGCAAGGCGCGCGCCAACATTCTCGGCCCCACCGCATTGGGCTTCCGCCACCGCGACGATCTGGTCGAGATCCGCAAGATTCTTGCCCTGCTCGGCGTCGAGGTCAATCTCGTCGCCCCGCTGGGTGCCACGCCAGAGGACATCACCCGGATCGGCCAAGCCGATTTCAACATCGTCCTCTATCCCGAAATCGCAGATGAGGCCGCCCGCTGGCTCGAAAAGACTTTCGATCAGCCCGCATTGCGGACCATCCCTATCGGCGTGGGAGCAACCCGCTCCTTCATCGCCGACGTCGCCGAGCTGGCAGGTGCAGATCCCACGCCTGCCCTCGGCGACACCTCTTCCCGGCTCCCGTGGTGGAGCCGCTCGGTCGATTCGACCTACCTGACCTCCAAGCGCGTCTTCATCTTCGGGGACGCCACCCACGCGGTCGCCGCCGCGCGGATCGCGCGCGAGGAACTGGGCTTCGAGGTATGCGGCCTCGGCTGCTACAACCGCGAATTCGCCCGCGAAATCCGCGCCGAAGCCGCGCGCTGCGGGGTCGAGCCGCTGATCACCGACGATCACCTCGCGGTCGAGGACGCGATCGCTGCCGCTGCGCCCGAACTCGTGCTCGGCACGCAGATGGAGCGCCACATCGCCAAGCGCCTGGGCCTGCCCTGCGCGGTCATCTCGGCGCCGGTCCATGTGCAGGATTTCCCCGCGCGCCACTCGCCCCAGATGGGGTTCGAGGGCGCCAACGTGATCTTCGACACATGGGTCCACCCGCTGGTGATGGGGCTGGAGGAGCACCTCCTCACCATGTTCCGCGAGGATTTCGAATTCTCCGACGAGGCGGGCGCCTCGCACCACGCGGCGCATTCGCCGCGCAAGGCGCAGGTCGACACGGTCTCGGAAGCCCCGGTCGAGGATATCCCGGCCCCGGCGATCGCCGATGAGCCCGGCTCGCTCTGGACCGATGAGGCTGAACGCGAGCTCAAGAAGATCCCCTTCTTCGTGCGCGGCAAGGCGCGTCGCAACACCGAGAACTTCGCCGCCGCCGAGGGCCGCCGCCGGATCGATCTCGAAACGCTCTACGACGCCAAGGCGCATTATGCACGGTAGTGTCGCCTCGGCCTCCTCGCTGGACCCGCGCGCGCCCGTCCGGGTGGTGATCGTCACGCTCGACAATCACCTGAAGGGCGCGGTCGACCGGGCGGAGGAGGCCCTCGCGGCGGAGGGCATCGACCTCAGCCTCCACGCGGCGAGCGAATGGGGGAGCGACGCCGAGGATCTCGAAGCGGTCAAGGCCGCCATCGCCTCGGCCGACATCGTCATCGCGACGATGCTGTTCCTCGACGATCACATCCGCATGGTCCTGCCCAGCCTCGAGGCGCGGCGCGAGGCTTGCGACGCGATGGTCTGCCTGATGAGCGCGGGCGAGGTGGTGCGCCTGACCAAGATGGGCGGCTACCGCATGGACGCGCCCGCCAAGGGCCCGCTCGCACTGCTCAAGCGCTTGCGCGGCTCATCGGGCAAGGGTGGCAAGCCCAACTCCGGCGCGGGGCAGATGAAGATGCTGCGCCGCCTGCCCAAGATCCTCAAGTTCATCCCCGGCACCGCGCAGGACGTGCGCGCCTATTTCCTCACCCTGCAATACTGGCTGGCCGGGTCGGACGAGAACGTGGTCGCGATGGTGCGCGCGCTGATCGATCGCTATGCGGCGGGCGCGCGGATGTACCGGCGCGGCATCACCAGGGCCGAGGCGCCGCTCGAATATCCGGAGACGGGGGTCTATCACCCGCGTACGCAGCAGCGCATTTCGGAAAGCCTCCGTCTGCTGCCCCGCGCAGAGGGCCGCGAGGGCACCGTCGGGCTGATCCTGCTGCGCTCCTACCTGCTCGGCCGCGACTGCGCGCACTACGACGGCGCGATTGCCGCCTTCGAGGCGGCGGGGCTCAAGGTCGTGCCGGTCTTTGCCGCCGGGCTCGATGCGCGCCCGGCCATCGAGCAGTTCTTCATCGGCCCCGATGGCCGCCCGACGGTCGACGCCATCGTCAACCTCACCGGCTTCTCGCTGGTCGGCGGGCCTGCCTATTCCGACGCGGCGGCTGCGCGCGAGGTGCTGGGCAAGCTGGACCTGCCCTATCTCGCCGCCCACGCCATCGAATTCCAGACCATCGAGGATTGGGCGCACCGCCCGCAGGGCCTGCTGCCGCTCGAGGCGACGATGATGGTCGCCCTGCCCGAACTCGACGGTTCGACCGTCCCGCATGTCTTCGGCGGGCGCGCGGGCCAATCGGGCGAAGGCTGCACCGGTTGCGACCGGCGCTGCGCGCGCCCCGCCTCGCACAAGGCGCGGCCCATGCAGGCCTGCCCCGAGCGCGCCGAGGCGCTGGCGGCGAAGACCCTGAAGCTGATCCGCCTGCGCCGCGCCGAGCGGGCCGCGCGCAAGCTCGCCATCGTCGTCTTCAACTTCCCGCCCAATGCCGGGGCGACCGGTACGGCGGCCTTCATGGCGGTGCACGAATCGCTCTACGCGACCCTCCGGCGCCTGGCCGCCGAGGGTTACGCGGTGGAAGTGCCCGAAAGCCTCGACGCGATGCGCACAGCCCTTCTCGAAGGGAACCGCGAACGCTTCGGCACCGATGCCAACATCGCGCACCGCATCGCTGCCGACGAGCATGTCCGGCGCGAGCCGCACCTTGCCGAGATCGAAGCCGCCTGGGGCCCCGCGCCCGGCAAGCAGCTGTCGGATGGCGGGCACATCCTCGTGCAAGGAGCGCACTTCGGCAACGTCTTCGTCGGCGTCCAGCCCGGCTTCGGCTACGAGGGCGATCCGATGCGCCTGCTGTTCGAAGGCACCTTCGCCCCGACCCACGCCTTCAGCGCCTTCTATCGCTGGATCCGCGAGGATTTTGGCGCTCACGCGATCCTCCATTTCGGCACCCACGGCGCGCTCGAATTCATGCCCGGCAAGCAGGCTGGGATGTCGGGCAAGTGCTGGCCGGACCGCCTGATCGGCGACACGCCCAACTTCTACCTCTACGCCGCCAACAATCCGTCCGAAGGGATGCTGGCCAAGCGCCGTTCGGGCGCGACACTCATTAGCTACCTCACCCCGCCGCTGGCGCAGGCTGGCCTCTACAAGGGCCTGTCGGAGCTCAAGGCGAGTGTCGAACGTTGGCGCGCCACCATCGACGATGCCGACCATGCTGAAGAGCGCGCCGACCTTGCGGCGATGATCGTCGACCAGTGCGATGCGCTCGACATCGCCTATGCCGAGATCGGCGAACTGCCTGCGCGGCTCTACGAGATGGAGCAGGCGCTGATTCCGCACGGGCTCCACGTCTTCGGCCGCAACCCCGCGGGGGCCGAGCGTGAGGACATGCTCGACGCGATGATGGAAGCGGGCAGCCATGACGGTCCGACGCCCGATCGCGCGCGGCTCGCGGCGCTGCTCGATTCCTCCGACGAGATGGGCGCGCTGATTCATGCGCTCGACGGCGGCTATGTCGCGCCGGCGCCGGGCGGCGACGTGGTGGTGAACCCCGATGTGCTCCCCACCGGGCGCAACATCCACGGCTTCGACCCCTTCCTGCTCCCCTCGGCCTTCGCCTGCCGCCTGGGCAGCGAACAGGCCGAGCAGCTGATCGCGCGCCATGTCAACGGCGGCCAGCCCTTCCCCGAAAGCATCGCGATGGTGCTGTGGGGGACCGACAACATGAAATCCGAAGGCGTGCAGATCGCCCAGGCGATGACGCTGATGGGCGCGCGTCCCCGGCGCGACACCTATGGCCGCCTTGCGGGCGCGGAACTGATCCCGCTCGAGGAACTCGGCCGGCCGCGGATCGACGTGGTGATGACCCTCTCGGGCATCTTCCGAGATCTGTTGCCGATGCAGACCCGGATGCTTGCCGAGGCCGCGCTCCTCGCCAGCGCCGCCGGGGATGAGGGGCCGGAAGCGAACTTCGTGCGCAAGCACACGCTCGCGCAGATGGAAAAGCACGGCTGCGACCTCGAAACCGCGGCCCTGCGTGTCTTCTCCAACGCCGAAGGCGCCTACGGCGCCAACGTCAACCAGATGATCGAGGGCGGCGTCTGGGCCGACCCAGACGAACTCGCCAATGCCTTCGAGAGCAACAAGGGCTTCGCCTACGGCGTCAGCGGCAGGCCGGTGCAGCAGCGCGAGTTGCTCCAGAGCGTATTGGGCACGGTCGATTTCACTTACCAGAACCTCGAGAGCATCGAGCTCGGGATCAACGATGTCGATCAATATGTCGACGGGTTGGGCGGCGTGACCCGTTCGGTCGCGCGGGCCAAGGGCGCGGAAACCCCGGTCTACATCCTCGATGCGACCCGCGGCAGCACCAAGGTGCGCACCCTCGCCGAACAGATCGATCTCGAGGCCCGCACCCGCACGCTCAACCCCAAGTGGTTCGAAGGCCTGCTCCAGCACGGTTACGAGGGCGTTCGCCAGATTGAAGGCCACGTAACCAGCACGCTGGGCTGGTCCGCCACCACGGGGCAGGTCGCGCCCTGGGTCTACCAGAAGATTTCCGAGACCTTCGTGCTCGATGCCGAAATGCGGCGCCGTTTGTCCGAGCTCAATCCCAAGAGTGCCGGGCGCGTGGCAGGACGCCTGCTCGAAGCCTGCGACCGCCACCTTTGGGAGCCCGACGAAGCCACGCTCGCCGCCTTGCGCGAAGCCAATGACGAGCTGGAGGACCGCCTCGAAGGCGTGTTCCCGGCTGAATAAGATCAAGGGATAGATCGACATGAACCTGCACAGCCCCTCATCCAGCTTCAACCCGCCCGACGGGGAAGGCTCGGTCCAGGTCGCGCTCGACCCCGCCGACAAGATCAAGGGCGCCAAGGTCTTTGCGGTCTACGGCAAGGGCGGGATCGGCAAGTCGACCACCTCGTCGAACCTGTCGGCCGCCTTCTCCAAGCTCGGCCACCGCGTGCTGCAGATCGGCTGCGATCCCAAGCATGACAGCACCTTCACCCTCACCAAGAAGCTGATGCCGACGGTGATCGACGTGCTCGAGACGGTCGAGTTCCACTCGGAAGAGCTGCGGCCCGAGGACTACATGTTCGAAGGCTATAACGGCGTCATGTGCGTCGAGGCGGGCGGCCCCCCGGCGGGCACGGGTTGCGGCGGCTATGTCGTGGGGCAGACGGTCAAGCTGCTGAAGCAGCACCATCTGCTCGAGGAGACCGACGTCGTCATATTCGACGTGCTTGGCGATGTGGTGTGCGGCGGCTTTGCCGCGCCCCTCCAGCACGCCGAACGCGCTCTGGTGGTGGCAGCGAACGATTTCGACAGCATCTTCGCCATGAACCGCATCGTCGCGGCGATCGCCGCCAAGTCCAAGAATTACGACGTCCGCCTCGCTGGCGTGGTCGCCAACCGCAGCAGGGACACCGACGAGATCGACCGCTTCTGCGAGAAGGTCGGCATGCCGCGCCTCGCGCATTTCCGCGATGTCGACGCGATCCGCCGCTCGCGCCTCAAGAAGTGCACCTTGTTCGAGATGGGCGACGATCCCGAAGTGGTCGCCGCGCAGGACGAATATCTGCGCCTTGCAGCCATGCTGTGGGCCGGGGTCGATCCTTCCACGGCGCAGCCGATGAAGGACCGCGACATCTTCGATTTTCTGGGGTTCGAGTGATGGCGAGCCGCAACCCTTCCGAATATGACGACCGCCGCGAGGCGCTGGCGACCTATTTCGACAGCACCGCGCGCCAGGCGTGGATCGACCTCACCTCCGACACCAAGGTCAGCGGCATCCGCGCCACGGTGCGCGCCGGGCGCGACGCGATGCGCGGCGTTCTGCTCGATTGGCTGCCGACCGATCTCAGGCGCACCCGCATCCTCGATGCCGGCTGCGGCACCGGATCGCTGGCGGTGGCGGCCGCCTGCCGGGGCGCAGAGGTGACCGGGATCGACGTTGCGGCGGGCCTCGTCGAAGTCGCGCGCGAGCGCACGCCCTCGTTCATCGGCCACGGCCGCATCCACTGGCGCGCGGGCGACATGCTCGATCCCGACCTCGGCAGCTTCGCCCATGTGGTGGCGATGGATTCGCTCATCCACTACGAACCCGAGGATCTCGTCGCCGCGCTCGCGCAGCTGGCGGGCCGCACCACCCACACGATCTTCTTCACCTTCGCGCCGCGCACCACGCTGCTCAGCGCGATGCACAATATCGGCAAGGTCTTCCCCAAGTCCGACCGCAGCCCCGCCATCGTCCCCGTGGCCGAGGGCGAGCTGCGCGAGCGGCTCGCGCGCCTTTCGGGCTGGAGCATCGGCCGCACCCGGCGCGTGCAATCGGGCTTCTACACCTCGCAGGCGCTCGAACTGGTGAGGCACGGATGACCCGCCCGGCACGCCCTCCGCAACCGCACTGGACCGAGCTGGTATTCCGGCTGCTCCCCTTCGCGGACGCGGCGAGCGTGGACCTGCCCCTGCCCCGCCTGCTGCGCCTCGCGCTGTTCCAGGTGAGCGTCGGCATGGCGATGGTGCTCTTGAACGGCACGCTGAACCGGGTGATGGTGGTCGAACTGGGCACGCCGACCTGGCTCGTCGCGCTGCTGATCGCGGTGCCGCTGTTTGCTGCACCCTTTCGCGCGCTCATCGGCCACAAGTCCGACACGCACCGCTCGGTGCTCGGCTGGCGGCGGGTGCCCTATATCTGGTTCGGCACGCTGATGCAGTTCGGCGGCCTTGCGATCATGCCCTTTGCGTTGCTGCTGCTGGGCACCACCGACCGCTTCGAGATCGGCCTCGTCGCGGCGACCGCGGCCTTCCTGCTGACGGGCGTCGGCTTCCACGTCACCCAGACCGCCGGGCTCGCGCTCGCGACCGACCTTGCGCCCGATGACAAGCGCCACCGCGCGGTCGCGCTGCTCTACGTCATGCTGCTGGTCGGCATGATGTTCGCCGCTTTCGCGATCGGCGGCGTGCTCGCCGATTACTCCGCGACCAAGCTGGTCCAGGTGATCCAGGGCTGTGCGGTGCTGACCATCATCCTCAACACCACCGCGCTGTGGAAGCAGGAGGCGCGCAATCCTGCCGCCACCGCCAAGGACCGCGAGACCGCGACCTTCGGCGCCATCTGGCAGGCCTTTGTGAGCGACGGGCGCAACGCCCGGCTGCTCACGGCGATCGGCATCGGCGCTGCCGGGTTTGCCATGCAGGACGCGCTGCTCGAGCCCTATGGCGGGGAGATACTTGGCCTGTCGGTCGGGGCGACCACCGGGCTGACCGGCGCATGGGCACTGGGCTCGCTGCTCGGGTTCATGCTCTCGGGCCGGGCGCTCGCACGAGGTTGGGATCCGCTGCGGCTGGCAGGCGCGGGGCTGGTGATCGGGATCAATGCCTTCCTGCTGGTGCTTTTCGCGGGGCCCTTCGCCGCGCCGCTGATGCTCTATGCGGGCGCGCTCGGCATCGGGATCGGGCTCGGACTGTTTTCGGTCGGCACGCTGATGGAGGCGATGGGCCTCGCGCGGAGCGAGACCGCCGGCCTCGCGCTCGGCGCGTGGGGCGCGGTGCAGGCGACCTGCGCAGGGCTCGGGATCGCCGTCGGCGGCCTGCTGCGCGACGGGGTGGCCCTGATGCTGCAGAGCCATGCCCCCACCGCCAGCATGGCGATGCGGGCGACCGGCTACGGCACGGTCTACATTCTCGAGATCGCGCTGCTCCTCGTCGGTCTCGCCGCGATCGGGCCGCTGGTGGGCTACCAGCGCCGCCCCGCGCCCGACAGCGAGGATACGCTCGCCCAGCCCTTCGGCCTTGCGGAGTTCCCGACATGACCACCCTCGCCCGCCCGACCAGTTCCATGCCCGGCGCCGCCTCAGCCGGTTTGTCCCATGAGAGGAATGTGAAATGAACGCTGCCTATATCGTCGGCACATTCGATGTTGCCGAGCTCGCCTTCCTGCTGTTCTTCGGCTTCTTCATCGCGCTGGTGTTCTACCTCAACAAGGAAAGCCGCCGCGAGGGCTACCCGCTGGAGGACGAAGTCACCGGCGCGGTCGAACCCGACACCCGCCTGTTCGACGGCGCCAAGAAGAGCTTCCCGCTTCCCAATGGCCGCGGCACCTATGTGCCCGAGGACGTCGCCCGCGATGACGTGAACGTCCCCGCGGTCCAGGCCTTCCGCGCCCACGGCGCGCCTTTCGTGCCCACCGGCGACGCGATGGTAGAGGGCATGGGGCCGGCCGCCTGGGCGAACCGCTCGAAATATCCCGACCTCACCTTCGACGGCCGCCCGCGGATCGTGCCGATCGCGCAGAGCCACGATCTCGTCATCGCCGACAGCGATCCCAAGCTGATCGGTTTCCCGGTGATCGCCGCCGACAAGCAGGTGGTCGGCAAGGTCAGCGACATCTGGGTCGACCAGTCCGAGCACATCATCCGCTATCTCGAGATCGAGACCACCGCCGGCAGGAAGGTGATGGCGCCGATGCCCTTCGCGGTGGTCCACGGCAACAGCCTTCTGGGCAAGCTCCTGCCGATCGTCGATGACGAGCCCGAACTGGTCGAGATCGACGCGATCACCGCCGCGCAGTTCGATAACGTGCCGGCGCTCGAGACCGCCGGGATCATCACCCGCTATGAGGAAGACCGGATCCAGGCCTATTTCGGCGGCGGGTACATGTATGCGACCCCGGAAAGGTCCGAAGCATGGCTCTGACCGCTCCCGCCCCGGCGGCAGCGACGGCGACGTCGCTGCCCGCAGGGCTCGATCACGCCGCACTCGAGAACGACGGGCCCAGGGCCTTCGGCGACCGGATGGGCACGCCCGCGGCTGACGAGCGGGTCCTGTGGAAGGGGCGCCCGGCGCTCGGCCTGCTTGCCCGCGGCGCCTTCCACACCCGCACGCTCGGCCTCTACATGGCCGCGCTTGCGGGGCTCGCGCTGGCGACGGGCAATGCCGATGCCGCGATCGTCGCCGCCGTGCTCGGCGCGGCGCTGATCGCACTGCTCTACGTCCTCGCCTGGGCGAGCGCGCGCAGCACGCTCTACATCCTCACCGACACGCGCCTGATCATGCGCATCGGCATCGCCTTCGAGACGCGGGTCAACATCCCCTTGAAGCAGGTCAAGGCCGCGCATCTGCGCCCTCGCGCCGCGGGGTATGGCGACATCGCCTTCGAGCTCGCCGGCGAGCGGCTGCTCGGCAATGCGCTGCTGTGGCCGCATGTGCGCCCCTGGCACTACGCCATGCCCCAGCCGATGCTGCGCGCCGTGCCCGAAGCCGAGGCGCTCGCCCGGATGATCGCTGAGGCGCGGTCGCGCTTCGGCGCGATCGAGCGCGATTTGAGCGAGATCAAGGAAGCGGGCCCGTCCGGGGTCCAACAGGGGCATCAGCCTGCGGCCGCCACCGGTCGGCTCGCCCCGGTGATCCACCGCGGCGAACAAGGTCTGGAGGGAGCGCCGGCATGATCGTTCGGGAATACGAGAAGGACGAGATCACGGTCCAGAAGGTGCCGCTTGTGCTGATGGGGGGCATCGTGGCGATCTCGCTGGTGCTGACCGCCTCGGTCACGGCGGGCTTCCTCCCCAAGCAGTCGGTTCCTGCCGAGGCGCGTGCCGCCGCCGGGATCGCGGCCGCCGAGACGCGCAGCTTGCGCTTCTTCGACGAGCCCGACGGCACGGTGCGGGTCGAGGACGGCGCCAGCGCCGAAGTGCTCGGGCGGTTCGGCCCCGGCGAGGGCGGGTTCATCCGCGCGACGGTGCGCAGCCTCGTCCACCAGCGCCGCATCCGCGGCGAAGGCCCGGCGGTGCCCTTCACCCTTACCCGCTGGGAGAACGACAACCTGACCCTCGCCGATCCGGTCACGGGCCGCAGCGTCGAGGTTAGCTCCTTCGGGCCGGACAACCGCGCGGTCTATGCCGGGCTGCTACCCTCGGCCCGCAAGGGGGGGGCGCGCTGATGGCGCTCGCCTTCCTTGCCTCCCAGAGCTTCGAGACGCCCTGCACGATCACCGTCGAGCAGAGCTCGGAGCATTTCCACGCCCATGTCGAGCTGCCCGAGCACATTGCCATGGAGCCGGGCGACAAGGTGCGCGTCCACGGCGCGCCGATCAGCATTCCCTTCGGCAGCCGCGAGGTGTTCGAACGCCGCGCCACCGTCACCCGCGCCGGGCCGCTCACCCGCGCCGCGATCCGGCTCGCCGCCTATTTCGATCTCGCCGAGCTCTACGAGGTCAGCTTCAACGCCGGGAGGATCAAATGAACGCCTACAAGCCGATGACCAGCGAGGAGGCGATGGCGCTGGCGACGCAGGACACGATGCTGACCCCGCGCTTCTACACCACCGATTACGACGCGCTGGACGCGATCGACGTCACCCCCGTTCGCGCCGAATGGGACCAGCTGATCGCCGACATGGTGGGCGATCCCAACAAGCTCCACTTCAAGCATTCGGACCGCTTCAAGGGCGTGATCGAAGGGCTGGAGCCTTCACTGCGGCAGGAGTTCACCGATTTCCTGGTGAGCTCGATGACGTCGGAGTTTTCGGGCTGCGTGCTCTATGCCGAGATCGCGCGGCGCACCAAGAACCCGGACGTCAAGCAGCTGTTCCGCCTGCTCGCGCGGGACGAGAGCCGCCATGCCGGCTTCATCAACGAAAGCCTCAAGGATGCCGGCATCGGCGTCGATCTGGGCTATCTGACGAAAACCAAGAAATACACCTACTTCAAGCCTAAATTCATCTTCTACGCGGTCTACCTCAGCGAGAAGATCGGCTACGCGCGCTACATCACGATCTTCCGGCACCTCGCGCGCAATCCGCAATACAAGTTCCACCCGATCTTCGACTGGTTCGAGGAGTGGTGCAACGACGAGTTCCGCCATGGTGAGGCGTTCGCCATGCTGCTGCGGTCGGACCCCAAGCTGCTCGAGGGCACCAACAAGCTGTGGGTGCGCTTCTTCCTGCTGTCGGTCTATGCGACGATGTATGTGCGCGATCACGACCGCCCGGTGTTCCACGCCGCGCTAGGCGTCGACCCGACCGACTACGACTACAAGGTCTTCGCGATCACCAACCAGATCGCCCGGCAGGTCTTCCCGGTCGAACTCGACATCGACAGCCCCGCCTTCCGCCGCCGGATGGAAAAGCTGCGCCTCGCTGCGGTTCGCATCGAGGACGGCAAGGCGCGCGGCGGCGTCGGCGGCTGGCTCCAGCGCGTCAGCGGCATGGTCGGCGCGGGATACGCCTTTGCGCGCATGTATCTGCAGCGTCCCCGGGCCAACACCCTTCCCCGCTCGATCCGGATGCAACCGGCGTGGTGAGCTGGAGCGGCCATATTGTCCCGTTCATCGTAACGGTGGCGATCTGGTTCGTCGCGACCGGGCTGATCGCCTGGGCGGACAACCGTGAGCGCGCGACCTTCTCGAAGAGCCTGATGATCGGCAGCATCGCCGGGATCGCGGGGCTGGTGGTCATCCTCGTCGCCTCGCTCTCCGCCGAGGTGTGGGCGGTCTACCTCGCCTTCATGGGTGCGCTGATGGTGTGGGGCTGGCACGAGCTTTCGTTCCTCACCGGCGCTTCGGCCGGTCCGCGCCGCGGGCCGAGCGATCCCGCGCTCACCGGCGTCGCCCGCTTCCGCCAGGCCGCCGCGACGGTCATGCACCACGAAGTCGCCCTCGCGGCGACCGCGCTGCTGCTGATCTCGCTGTCGTGGGACGTGCCCAACCAGATCGGCGCGACGGTGTTCGTGCTGATGTTCGCGATGCGGCTGACCTCGAAGATCAACCTCTTCGTGGGCGTGCCCAACTCGACTTCGGAGATGCTGCCCGAGCAGCTCGCCTACCTAAAGTCCTATTTCGGGCCCAACCGCATGACCCTACTCCTCGTCCTGTCGATCGCGCTGATCGCAGGGGCGACGGCGTGGTTCGCGAGCCTCGCGCTCGCGGCGCCGGTGGGCAGTGCCGAGATGGTCGGGGCGAGCCTGCTGACCACGCTCGCCCTGCTGGGCGCGCTCGAACACTTGTTTCTGGCCCTCCCCTTCCGCGACGGGATGCTGTGGGGCTGGGCCTTGCCGGCACGTCCGGCGTCCCGGCGGACGGGAGCCGCCGTGCGCGTGCGCGGGCGGAATGAGGACTGAGGCAATGACAATGAAAACAGAGGGAACCCCGATGGACTTCGAAGCCTTTTTCGCCGGCGAACTCGACACGGTGCGCGCCGATGGCCGCTACCGGGTGTTCACCGACATCAAGCGGCACCGGGGCCGCTTCCCCCACGCGACGCGCTTCGTGGCGGACGAGACCCAGGCGGTCACCGTGTGGTGTTCGAACGACTACCTCGGCATGGGCCAGCACCCGGCGGTGCTTGCCGCGATGCACGAATGCCTCGACGAATGCGGCGCGGGTGCTGGCGGCACGCGCAACATCTCGGGCACCAATCACTATCACGTTGAACTCGAGGCCGAACTTGCCGATCTCCACGGCAAGGAGGCTGCGCTGCTGTTCACCAGCGGGTACGTGTCGAACTGGGCGGGACTCGGCACGCTGGCGTCGAAGATCCCGGGCTGCGTCGTCTTCTCCGACGCGCTCAATCATGCCTCGATGATCGAGGGCATCCGCCACAGCCGCGCGCCCTACAAGATCTGGCGGCACAACGATGCCGAACACCTCGACGAATTGCTGTCGATGTATGGCCCCGACGTGCCCAAGCTGGTCGCCTTCGAGTCTGTCTATTCGATGGACGGCGACATCGCCCCCATCGCCGACATCCTCGACGTCTGCGAGAAGCACGGCGCGATGAGCTACATTGACGAGGTCCACGCGGTCGGCCTCTACGGGCCGCGCGGAGGCGGGATCGCCGAGCGTGAAGGCCTGATGGACCGCATCACCGTGATCGAAGGCACGCTCGGCAAGGCGTTCGGCGTCATGGGCGGCTACATCGCGGCCTCTGCGAACCTCGTCGATTTCGTGCGCAGCTTTGCCAGCGGCTTCATCTTCTCGACCGCCCTGCCCCCCGCTGTGGCGGCAGGCGCGGCGGCGAGCATCCGCCACCTCAAGACCTCGAGCGCCGAGCGCGACCTTCAGCAGAAGCGCGTCGCACAGGTGCGCCGAGCCCTCGACATCATGGGCATCCCGCACTTGGACAACCCCAGCCACATCATCCCGGTGATGGTTGGGGACGCCAAGAAGTGCAAGATGATCAGCGACTGGCTGATGGACAACCACGGCATCTACGTCCAGCCGATCAACTACCCGACCGTGCCGGTGGGTACCGAGCGGCTGCGCGTCACGCCCTCGCCGGTGCATTCGGATGGCGACATCGATAGGCTGATCAAGGCCCTCTCCGAGATCTGGTCGCATTGCGAACTCGCCCGGATGGAACAGGCCGCTTAGACCGCGTCCCGACTGACAGGATAATCGCTTCTCCCTTGGACGGGAGTGAGGGCGGATGCCTTGGGGGAGGCGTCCGTCCTCTTTGCGTGTAGGGCGGCGACATTTGGCTGGCGGCGATTGCGAGGCGAATGTCGGCAAGTGGGAGGGAACCGGACAAGCGCCCTCATGAAGCCGCGCACCATCAACCCGCGCAGCTTACCGGCACTTCATCCAAGCCAAGAAGCCCCAGCACCTACGTATATTCACGTCTGCCGAATGCTCCGGAAAGAGCTCATAAAGTCCCTCTGCTTGCGCAAAAATCGATGAACTTTAGTTCAGGACTTGATTTTCAGAATGTCTAATGCGCTTTGCGGGAGGCGATTTATGATCAGATTCATATCTGCATTCATCTTATTTGGGTCAGTTGCGGGCTGTGCTGGCAACGATCAAGATATCCGCTACCGTGATGACTGGTCGCGTTACGACTATAATCGGCCTGATCCCAGTTACGGAAACTATTATGCCGATCGTTATTATCGCGACCACCCTCGCTATCGTGAGCGGCGGCTTTCGCGCAACGAGCGCATCTATCGTGGTCAGGACGGGCGTTATTACTGCCGCCGGCCCGATGGCACCACGGGGTTGATTGTCGGCGCTATTGCTGGCGGCGTGCTCGGCAACCTGATTGCTCCGGGCGGCTCGGAGGAGCTCGGCACGATCCTTGGCGCGATCGGCGGCGGCTATGCCGGCCGTGAAATCGAACGCGATCAGGATGTGCGATGCCGCTGAGCAGCGGCGCTGGCAAACGACGACGTGGAGGTGATGACCGATGCTTTACACTATCGTTGCCATTCTGATCATTCTTTGGCTTGCAGGGCTGGCCACATCGAACACGCTGGGCGGCCTGATCCATTTGCTGCTTGTCATCGCATTGATAGTCGTCGTGGTGAACCTGCTGCGCGGGAGGCGCACATGATGCCCGTGCGGCCAGCGCCCCCTTACAACCTTTGCCGGGAGAATTGATGATGTCGCTCATCAATCTCGTCATCGTGTTGATTGTGGTCGGCGTGCTGCTTTGGCTGATCAACACCTATCTGCCGATGGATGGCAAGATCAAGACTATCCTCAATGCTGTGGTTGTGATCGTGGTGGTGCTGTGGCTGCTACAGTCTTTTGGCGTTCTAAGTTCGCTGGAGGACATCAATATTGGCAACTGACCTGCCGTGGTCCGGCCTCGTGCGCGAACCTTTTGAACAGATTTGCAGGAGCGAGATCATGGGTGAATTCAAAGACAAGGCCAAAGGCGTCGCAAATGAAGCGCTTGGCAAGACCAAAGCCGCCGCAGGGCGCGCGACCGACAATCCCGAACTGATCGCCAAGGGCAAAGCCCAGCAGGTGAAGGGCAAGACGCAGAAGGCCGCGGGAGCAGTCAAGGGCGCACTTGGCGACAAGGTCTAGGCCTCCATCCCCACAGCACAACTCTAACCGGGAAAACTGAGGAACCCGCCATGTCCAACTCCCAATCCGGATCGCTGCCCGGCCAGTTTCAGGAAAGCGTGGCAAACGCCAGCGAAGCGCTCAGGGCTGCGGCATCTAGCTCGCATGAATTGTCCGAAGAAGCCAGCGAGGCGCTTTCGGCGGCGGCCTCCGAGATGGCCAAGCTCGCCGCAAGCCTGCGCGCCCACGCGGTCGAAGCGGCCAAGGATACCGCGCGCTTCGCCAAACTTGAGGTCGAGGCTCACCCCATGGCATCACTCGCAGCGGCGGTGACGGCAGTGGTGGCGGTGATGGGTCTGGTCGTCGTCAACCGGCGGAGCAAGCACACCGCATCATGACAAGCCGAACGCCTTGCCGCGCAAGTTGACATGCATCCGCTTATCGAAAAGCTGCGCCCGCGACCCAGGCACTAGCGGGCGCAGCAACCGGCTGCCGTTTGCTCATGCGCCGAGGCTGAACCGAGAGCCACGTCTGGCCCTGGCCTGGGCTCTTAGCCGGCAACCAGCCCGTTTGGGGGCGCTTTCGTAGGCTGCCATTGTCGATGACTGCTTCGGTGTCGTCTGCTGAATGGCTGATTCTCTTGAAAGCGCAGCCAAAGCGGACCTCCTGGACCGCGCTTCCTGCTCCGTGCTCCGCTGTTGCCATCCCGCCTCCGCTCCTTCCCATCGTTGGGCCCGGCGTGCGAGGGCGATGGATCGCCGGAGCAAGGAACTAGCGCCCGATCCCTGTCCGTCCGCTTCGCGAAAGCAAACATAGGCAACCGGAAAGAAACGAGCGAGCAGGCAAAGCGGAGACGGTGTCCGCTTTGTCCGCTTTCCCGCCCTCACTTCGCCGGGATGAACCGCACCGCGACCCCGCCCGAGGCAGCGAGGCGCACCGCGAATGTCTCGCCCCCGGTAACCACCTTTTCCTCGATGACGATGTCGTAGGGATTGTGGTCCCAATGCGCGTGCGGCCCGTCGCGGTAGATCTGTGCGCGGTATTTGCGGCCCGGCTCGAGGAAGGAGAGCGGCACCGCGAGATCGCGCGGATCGGCGTCGGTGACCGCGCCGAGGAACCATTCCTTCGACGTCCGCCCCTGCCGCGCCATCACCACGAACTCGCCGACTTCGCCCTGGAGCGCGATCGACTGCTCCCAATCGGCCTCGACATCCTTGATGAACTGGAAGGCGTCCATGCGCTTTTCGTAATTCTCGGGCAGGTCCGCGGCCATCTGGAGCGGCGAATAGATCGTCACATAGGTCGCAAGCTGCTTCGCCAGCGTCGTCTGCGGGCGGTTCTTGGGGTCGCCGCGCGGCATGTCGGGGCGCACCGGCGGGCGCTCGTTGGGACGCAGGTCGAAGATGCCGGGGGTGTAGTCGAAGGGCCCGGCGAGCAGCGCGGTGAAGGCCAGCATCGGCTCGTGGCTGGGCGGGTTGGGCGGCGAGCCCCAGGCGTTGAACTCCATGCCCCGCGCGCCCTCGCGGGTCATCCAGTTGGGATAGGTGCGCCTCAACCCCGTGTCCTTGACCGGCTCGTGCGTGTCCATGGCGATCCGGCGAGCGGCGGCGGCCTTGATCACCGTCATGTGGTGGTCGATCATCCGCTGGCTGTCGTAATATTCGTAGTGGCGGATGCCCTTGTCATCCACCCACACCGCATCGCCCGCGTCCGAGACATAGCCGGTCTTGACGTAGTGCGAGCCGATCTTCTTGACGAGATCGAGCCCGGCCTCGAGCTGTTTTTCGTAATTGGTGAGGTTGGCCGAGGTCTCGTGGTGGACGATGAGCTGCACGCCCTTGGACGCGGCATGCTTGCTCAGGCCCTCGATGTCGTAATCGGGATAGTTCTCGGTGAAGCTGAAGACGTCGCCGTTGTTGAACCAGTCGCCATCCCACCCCTTGTTCCAGCCCTCGACGAGCACGCCCGAAAAGCCGTGCCTTGCCGCGAAGTCGATGTAACGCCTGGTTTCGGCGGTGGTGGCGCCGTGATAACGGTCGCTCGCCCAGGTGCGGTCGTTGATGTGCATCGCCCACCAGATGCCGACATACTTGCCGGGCTTGGCGTAGGAGACGTCGCCGAGCGCGTTGGGCTCGTTCAAGTTGAGGATGATGTCGGAGTTGATGAGGCCGACCGCGTCGCGCGCGATCTGGATGGTGCGCCAGGGGGACTTGAACGGGGCCTTGGTCTTCACCTTCGGCCCGCCCGCCCAGTTCCTCAGGTTCGCCTGGAAATTGCCGGGCCGAAGCTGATCCAATGACATCGAGGAATAGTCGACAAGCGCAGCCTCGTGGATCGCCATGTGGATGCCGTTCGTGGTGCGGAAGGTCGAGGGGGTGTGGGCATCGTCCACCTCGCCCGCCGGGGCGACGCGGTAGATGTATTCGTTGCGGTTGAACTCGTCGGAGGGCGTGTACCACATCGTCGTCTTGTCGCCGACGCCGAACTGGGTGAGCTCCTCGACGATCGCGATGTCACCTGCAAGGGCGGGCTGCTCGGCCAGTTCATATCGGAAGCCGATCCCGGTGTCGAAGGCGCGGAAGCGTACCGTCATCTGGCGGTCCGGCCCTTCGGCAGCCCGGAAGGTGACCGCGAGCTCGTTGTGCTGGTCGCGCACCACGCGGCGCTCGCCCCAGGGCTGCTCCCAGGTGGTATCCTGCGCGGCGCGGGTGGACCCCGCGATGGCGAGGCCGCGCTCGAAGCCGTGGTGTTCGGCAAAGAGCATGCCGAGCTTCGAGGGCGCGATCACCTGCTCGCCCTCGAAGCTGACCGCGTAGGTCGCCTGCCCGCCATCATCCTTGACCGTAACGGTGATCTTCCCGTCGGGCGAGGTCACCTCCAGCGTCTCTGCGGCGGCGGGCGCTGCGGCCCAGGCCACCACGGCGGCGGCGACAAGCTTGGTCCAGTGCTTCGTCATCATCCCTCTCCTCGCGGCCACGGGGGTGCCGCCTCACTTGGTCTCGGTGAATATGCGGTAGCCCCAGGCGGGCAGATCGATCGTCTCGCCGCCGGCGAAGCGCGCGCCTTCGCCGCTCAGTGCATCGGTGTAGCTGCCGTGGTGGCGCGCGTGGACGAAGTTCACCTGATGGGGGCGGGGGCTGAGGTTGAACACCGCAAAGACCCGCTCGCCCGCCGCGCCGCGGGTGAAGGCATGGACGTCGGCGGTCTCGCTGGTCGGAACCTCGACCATCGCCGCCCCGAACTCCCCGTTGTGGAGCGCGCGCACCTGCGTCTTCAGAGCAATGAGCTTGCGGAACAGCGCGGCGTGCCGGCCTTCGCGCCATTGGATCGGATCACGCTCGAAGAACTTGAGCTGGCGGTCGTTGTCGGCTTCCTGCCCATTGTAGATGAGCGGCAGGCCCGGCCCCACGAAGGAGAGCGCGATCGCCGCCTCGTAGGCCGGGCCGTAGATTTCGGCTGCCACCCCGTCCCACGAGTTCTGGTCGTGATTCTCGGTGTAGACCATGCGCATCGCCGCGTGCGGCCAGGTCTCGGCCTGCCCGGCATAGTAGCCGCGCATCGGCCCCGCGCCCTCGCCGCTCTTCACGAGGCGCTGCATCGCCTCCTTCCAGCCCCAGCCATAGGTCGCATCGAAGGCGCGGGCGTGGAGATCGCGCTGCTCCCATTCCGCGAGCATGAAGACGGGCTTCACCTTGTCGAGCTCGGCGCGGGCCGTCTCCCAGAAATCGAGCGGGACGTAGCCGGCGACATCGGCGCGGTAGCCGTCGATCCCGAATTCGCGAACCCAGTAAACGAGGCTCTCGGTCATGTACCGCCTGAGGCCCGGCTGGCTGTAATCGAAGTCGGCGACGTCGGACCAGTCGGTGCCGGCCGGGCTCATCAGCGCGCCTTCGGGCGTGCGGGTGTACCATTCAGGATGGCTGAGGGTCAGCGGGTTGTCGTAGGCCGAGTGGTTGGCGACCCAATCGAGGATTACCTTCAGCCCCAGCCGGTGCGCCTCGGCGACAAAGGCGCGCAGCTCGGCCTCGGTGCCGAGCTCCGGATTGACCGCACGGTAGTCGCGCACCGCGTAGGGGCTGCCGAGGCTGCCCTTGCGGTTCGCCTCGCCGATCGGGTGGATCGGCATCAGCCAGACGATGTCGACGCCCATCTGCGCGAGCCGCGGCAGCTGCTTTTGCGCAGCGGAGAAGGTGCCCTCGGGGGTGAACTGGCGGGTGTTCACCTGATAGATCACCGCGTCCGCCGTCCAGGGCGCATTGGCGATCTCCACCGCGGCGCGCGGGGTGTAATCGGGCTGGGCCAGCGCGGGCGCGGCGAGGAGCGCGGCGGCAAGCGGGGCGAGGGCAATGCGCATCATGCGGCCTCCGTCCTGAGCGCGGGGGCGCCGGCGCTTTCGCCGTCGGCCACGAACAGCGTCGCGATCGCCGCGAGCACGAAGCTCGCCGCGGCGATCGCCATGGCGTAGATCGCGGCGCCGCCGAACAGGTTGGTGACGAGAAAGCCGAGCACCGTCGCCGCGAGCAGCTGGGGCACCACGATGAAGATGTTGAACACTCCCATGTAGATGCCCATCTTCTCGGCCGGAACGCAGCCCGCGAGGATCGCATAGGGCAGTGAGACGATCGAGGCCCAGGCGATGCCGATGCCGATCTGCGGCACCCACAGGAAGGCGGGATCGCGCACCAGCAGCACCGCGGCAAAGCCCGCCGCGCCGAGCAGCAGGTTCACCGCATGGAGACGGCAGCGGTCGATCCGCGCCGCCACGAGCACGAAACCCAGCGCCGCGGCGGCGGCAAGGCCGTTGCGCACCGAACCCATCAGGCTCCACCAATCGGCCCCGTCCTGATAGGCGCGGCTTGCCGCGTCGGTCGCGCCGAAGTGATGCGCGGCGACACCCGGGGTGCCGTAGATCCACAGGGCGAACATCGCGAACCAGCTGAAGAACTGCACCACGGCGAGCTGGCGCATGGTGCGCGGCATGGCGAAGAGATCGCTCACCACCTCCATGAACCCGCCCTCGTCGCGCCCCTGACCGCGCAGCAGCCCTGCGACCAGTTGGATCGCGCCGAAGCCGGCGAGCAGCGCGGCAAGGACGTAGAGGTCCTGCGCGATCTCGATGGTGCCGAGGAAGGCCGGGCGCGGCTCGCTGCGGGCGAACGCCACCAGAGCGGCGAGCGCCGCGCCGGCAATCACCCACGCCGTCCCGCCCCGCACGAACTGCGCCGGGCTGCGCAGCGCGCGGGCGGCGGCATGGCCGGCTCCCGCCACGACCCCGCGTGCGGCCTCGAACCGGGCGAGTTCCTCGGGCGAATATTCGCGGCTGCGCAGTACCGTCCAGAGCACCGCCACCAGCAACGCCGCACCGCCGATGTAGAAGGCCCACTGCACCGTTTCGGGGATCTGACCCTCGGGCGCGACATTGCTGAGGCCGAGCCAGTTGGTCATTACCCAGGGCAGCGCCCCGGCGATCACCGCACCCGCGCCGATGAAGAAGCTCTGCATGGCAAAGCCGATGGTGCGCTGCGAATCCGGCAGGTTGTCGCCGACGAAGGCGCGGAACGGCTCCATCGTGACGTTGAGCGAGGCATCCATGATCCACAACAGCCCCGCCGCCATCCACAGCACCGGGGCATTGGGCATCAGGAACAGCGCGAGGCTCGCGAGGAGCGCGCCGGCGAGGAAATAGGGCCGCCGCCGTCCGAGCGGGCTCCACGTCTTGTCCGAAAGGTGGCCGATGATCGGCTGCACGATCAGCCCGGTCATGGGCGCGGCGATCCACAGGATCGCGAGGCTCCCCACGTCCGCGCCCAGGGTCTGGAAGATCCGGCTGACATTGCCGTTCTGGAGCTCGAAGCCGATCTGGATTCCCAGGAACCCGAAGCTCATGTTCCAGATTTGCGCCGGCCTCAGCGACGGCTTGTGCGCGCCTTGCGTCATGCTTCCCTTCCCTCTCCCCCGCGCAGGTGCCCGCCCGGGCGTGACGCGGCTTTCGGCTTGGCCTATGCTCGCGGGTCTGCTGCCCGCCGATGCGCCTGACCTTGGCCGGCATCCAGTCTGGACGTGCTGCAAAAATTTGCAAGAAACTTTCAGGATTTCTCCGGAAAAAGTCTCGGTCACCTCGATGGCTCAGGAGAATTCCGTCTCGATCGAACCACTTACCCCACGAACACGGCGCCGCCGGCGACCAATACAAAGATTTGCAAAATCCTTCCCGAGATGTCACACACGAGGCCGGAGGGAGTTGGGTCATGACGCGAATCTTCGTGACGGTCGCGGCCGCGCTGTGTGCGGGCACCGCCTTGGCAGGAGGACCGGCGGCCTCGCCTGCGCCCGGCACGGTGGCGGCGCCCGCCCCGATCGCCGAACGCCGGCTCGAGGACGAGATCATCTACTTCGTCCTGCCCGACCGCTTCGCCAACGGCGATCCGGCGAACGATCGGGGCGGGCTGAAGGGCGGCCCGCTCCAGCACGGCTTCGACCCCGCCCACAAGGGCTTCTACCACGGAGGCGACCTCAAGGGGCTGACCGCCAAGCTCGACTACATCCAGGGGATGGGCGTGACCGCAATCTGGTTCGCGCCGATCTTCAAGAACAAGCCCGTGCAGGGCAACCCCGGCGAGGAGAGCGCGGGCTATCACGGCTACTGGGTGACCGACTTCACCAGCGTCGACCCGCATTTCGGCACCAATGCCGAGTTCAAGGCCTTCGTCGATGCCGCCCATGCGCGCGGGATGAAGGTCTACATGGACATCATCACCAACCACACCGCCGACGTGATCGGCTACGCGGAAGGCGAGGCCGCCGGCTACCGGTACCGCAGCAAAGGCGACTATCCCTTCTCGCGCAAGGGCGGCCCTGCGGGTGCGCCGATCAACGCAGGCTTCGCGGGCGACGACAACCCCGATCCCGCGAACTGGGCAAAGCTCACCGACCCCGCCTTCGCCTACACGCCGGTGGTCAGCGAGGTGGAAAGGAACGTGAAGGTCCCCGCGTGGCTGAATGACGTCACGCTCTACCACAACCGCGGCAATTCGCACTGGATCGGCGAGAGCTCCGTCTATGGCGACTTTTCGGGGCTCGACGATCTCGCCACCGAGAACCCGCGCGTGGTTGAAGGCATGATCGCAATCTTCGGCCAGTGGATCGACGATTACGGGATCGACGGCTTCCGCATCGACACCGCCAAGCACGTGAACCCCGAATTCTGGCAGGCCTTCGTCCCCGCCATGCTGACGCGCGCCGAGGCGAAAGGCATCGATCACTTCCACATCTTCGGCGAGATTGCCTACGAGGAACCCACCGCGACCCTCGCCGCCCAGGTGATGGCGCAGAGCGGCCTGCCCTACGGGCTCGACATGGGCTTCGCCAAGGCCGCGCAGATGGTCGCGAGCGGCAAGTCGCCGCCGCGCCTGATGGCGGAATTCCTCCAGCAGGACGCGATCTATCCCGGCGGCGCGAAAACCGCGCTCGGCCTGCCCACCTTCCTCGGCAACCACGACTTCGGCCGCTTTGCCATGTTCGTGCGCGAGATGAGCGGATCGGATGATCAGGCCGCGCTGCTCGCCCGCACCCGGCTGGGCCATGCAATGCTGTTCCTGCTGCGCGGCGTGCCGACGGTCTATTACGGGGACGAACAGGGCTTCATCTCCGACGGCAACGACCAGCTCGCGCGCGAGGACATGTTTGAAAGCCGCGTCGCCGCCTACAACGACAACGACCTCCTCGGCTCGGACGCGACCACGGCGGAGGACAATTTCGATATCGCCCATCCGCTTTACCGCCTGATCGGCGAACTCGCACGGGCGCGCAGCGCCAGCCCGGCGCTGCGGCGCGGCCTCAGCACGGTGCGCGCCTTCGAGGAAGCCTCGCCCGGCCTCCTCGCCGTCGAACGTCACGATCCCGAAACCGGACAGCATGTGCTGACGGTCTTCAACACAGGCAATTCGCCACTTTCGCGCCATGTCGAGGTGAGCTACCGGGCGCGCGGTGTCGCACCGCTGGTGGGGGATTGCCCGATGGCCCTCGCGGCGCCCGGGTCGGTGCGGATCGACCTGCCGGCTTTCGGCTTTGCCGCCTGCATTCTGGAGACCGACGACTAATGGCTACCGCCCAGCCCCTTTCTGGTGCGTCACCGGCAAGCTCCGCGGCCGCGGCCGGCCCGCTGGCGTGGTGGCGCGGCGCGGTCATCTACCAGATCTACCCGCGCTCCTTCCGCGACACCAACGGCGACGGGATCGGCGACCTTGCCGGCATCGCCGAGGGGCTGGACTATGTCGCCGACCTCGGGGTCGACGGCATCTGGATTTCGCCCTTCTTCACCTCGCCGATGAAGGATTTCGGCTACGACGTCGCCGACTATTGCGGGATCGACCCCAGCTTCGGCACCTTCGCCGACTTCGACCGGGTGATCGAAAAGGCCCACAGCCTAGGCCTCAAGGTGATCATCGACCAGGTCTATTCCCACACCTCGGACGAACACGCGTGGTTCCGGGAGAGCCGGCAGGACCGCACCAACCCCAAGGCCGACTGGTATGTCTGGGCCGATCCCAAGCCCGACGGCGCGCCGCCGTCGAACTGGCAGTCGGTGTTCGGCGGCTCGGCATGGCAGTGGGACGGCCCCCGCAAGCAGTATTACCTGCACAACTTCCTGACCTCGCAGCCCGATCTCAACGTCCACAACCCCGACGTGCAGGACGCGCTGCTCGATGTCGCGCGGTTCTGGTTGAACCGCGGCGTCGACGGGTTCCGGCTGGATGCGCTAAACTTCTCGATGCACGATCCCGATCTGCGCGACAATCCGCCCTCGGGCCTGCCGATGGAGCTGGTCACCCGGCCCTTCGACATGCAGGTCAAGCGCTACAACCAGTCGCACCCGGACATCGTCGCCTTTCTGGAACGCATCCGGCAGACCATCGACGAATTCCCCGGCCGCTTCACCGTCGCCGAAGTCGGTGGGCCGGAGCCGCTCGCCGAGATGAAGGCGTTCACCGAGGGCGGCAAGCGGCTCGACAGCGCCTACAACTTCGATTTCCTCTACGCCCCGCGTCTCACCGCGCCGCTGGTGCGCGCGAGCCTTATGCAGTGGAGCGGGGATGAGGGCGAAGGCTGGCCCTCCTGGGCCTTCTCGAACCACGACGCCCCGCGGGCGGTGTCACGCTGGACGCTCGACGGCGACATGGCCCGCGCGGCGCGATTGAACCTGCTCCTGCTGCTGAGCCTCAGGGGCAATCCGATCATCTACCAGGGCGAGGAACTGGGCCTGCCCCAGGGCGAGGTCGCCTTCGAGGACCTGCTCGATCCCGAAGCGATCGCGAACTGGCCGCACACCCTGGGCCGCGACGGCGCACGCACCCCGCTGCCCTGGGCGGCGAGCGCGCCCCAAGCGGGCTTCTCCAGCGCCAACCGCACCTGGCTCAAGCTCGATCCGGTTCACGCCGGCTACGCGGTCGACCGGCAGGCCGCCGACCCCGCTTCGACCCTCGCCTATGTGCGCCAGCTGCTCGCGGCGCGGCGCGAACTGGCCGCGCTGGTGGCCGGCGACATCGAGGTGCTCGACACGCCTGAGGACATCCTCGCCTTCCTGCGCCGCGATGCGGCGGGCGGCGCGGTGCTGTGCGTCTTCAACCTCGGCGAGGGGCCCGGCCACTGGAACGCCCCGGCCGGCCTCGGCGAGCTCGCGCTGATCGCGACCGAGAGCCGCGTGGACAGCGGCGGCGCGGTGCCCGAGGCGCTCGCCCCCGGCACCGGCTACTGGGCGCGAGTGACGGGCGGATAGGCACGGGGATGGCCGAAAACCCGCCTGCCGCTTCCGTGTCCCGGCGCAGCGCCACGCTGGAGGACATCGCGCGCGAGGCGGGGGTCTCGATCTCGACCGTCAGTCGCGCCTTGAACGACAGCCCCTCGGTCAAGCGGCGCACCAAGCAGCAGATCTGGCAGATCGCCCGCGCCCACGACTACGAGTTCCGCGCCTCGATGCCGAGCGGGCCGATCGGCGCCGATGCGACGCTTGCGGTGGTCGTCCCCGCTCCGCAGGCGCGCGACAGCCGGGTGGCGGACCCCTTCTTCCTCGAGCTCCTCGCCGGCATCGCCGAGGCCGCGCGCGAGCGCAACGCCGACCTCATCATCAGCCATCTCTCCCCGCGCGCCGGCGGCGACCTCGATTACGCGATGAGCACCAGCCGGGCGACGGGCGTGATCTTCATCGGCCAGTCCTCGCTCCATCACGAATTCAACGCGCTGGTGGCGCGCGACAACCGCTTCGTGGTGTGGGGCGCCGATTTGCCGGATGCGCAATATTGCGCGATCGGCTCGGACAACCTCGCGGGCGGCAGGCGGGCGACCGCACACCTCGCGCGGCTCGGACGGCGGCGCATCCTGTTCCTCGGCGACACCGAGGCGCCCGAGGCCGAGCAGCGGTTTCGCGGCTACCGCCAGGCGCTGGAGCAGGCGGACATGCCCTTGGACGAAGGGTTGATCGTCCCTGCCCATTTCGAGGTCCACTCGGCCGAGGCCGCGGTGCGCAGCGCGCTGGCGCGGGGTCTCCGCTTTGATGCGGTCTTCGCCGCGTCCGACCTCATCGCCATCGGTGCGATCCGGGCGCTGACCCGCTCGGGGATGCGGGTGCCCGAGGACGTCTCGGTGGTCGGCTACGACAACATCCCCGCAGCCCGACTGGTGACGCCGCAGCTCACCACCATCGACCAGGACGCGAACCTTGCCGGCCGCATGCTCGTCTCGAAGCTGATCGACAAGGGCGACGGTCCGGCGATCTCGCAACGGCTTGAAACCAGCCTGCTGATCCGCGAGAGTTGCGGCGGATGAGCGAACATCAGCACCCCTTGCAGAGCATCGTCATCATCGGCGGCGGCAGCGCCGGGTGGATGACCGCCGCCGCGCTTGCGCATGCGGTCGGCCGGACCTGCGCGATCACCCTCGTCGAAAGCGAGGCGATCGGCACGGTGGGCGTGGGCGAGGCGACCATCCCGCCGATCCGCCAGTTCAACGCTCGCCTCGGCATCGACGAGGCGACCTTCGTGCGCGAGACGCAGGGAAGCTACAAGCTCGGGATCGAGTTCGTCGACTGGGGCCGCAAGGGTCACAGCTACTTCCACCCTTTCGGCCAGTATGGCGCCGAGTTCGACAACGTGCCCTTCTACCACCACTGGATGCGCGAGTGGCTGGAGGGGCGCATCGCCGGCCCGATCGACGATTTCTCGATGTGCTGGGCGATGGCCAAGGCGGGCAAGTTCGCCCACCCCTCCACCGACCGCCGGCTGATCCAGTCGACCTTCGACTATGCCTACCACTTCGACGCCGGGCTCTACGCCGCCTTCCTGAGGCGCTTCGCCGAGGCCCGGGGGGTTCGCCGCGTGGAAGGCAAGGTCGTGGACGTTGCCCTGAGGGGCGAGGACGGCTTCATCGAAGGCGTGACGCTCGACAATGGCGAGCGGATCGCGGGTGAGTTCTTCATCGATTGCAGCGGGTTCCGCGGCCTGTTGATCGAGGAGGCGCTCAACGCCGGCTACGACAACTGGCAGCATTGGCTCCCCTGCGACCGAGCCGTCGCTGTGCCCAGTGAGAGAGGGGGCGAACGCGGCGAGTTCACCCCCTTCACCCGCTCGACCGCGCGCGAGGCGGGGTGGCAGTGGCGCATCCCGCTCCAGCACCGCACCGGCAACGGCTACGTGCATTGCAGCCAGTTCATCTCCGAGGACGAGGCCGCCGCGACGCTGCTGGCGAACCTCGACGGCAAGGCATTGGCCGATCCGCGCCCGCTTCACTTCGTCACGGGCAAGCGCGCCAAGTTCTGGGAGAAGAACTGCGTCGCCATCGGGCTTTCCGCCGGGTTCATGGAGCCGCTGGAATCGACTTCGCTCCACCTCATCCAGTACGGTATCCTGCGGCTGATCGCGCTGCTTCCGGACAGCGCCATGTCGCCGCTGCTGGCGCGCGAATACAATGCCCAGACGGCTGCGGAGTACGAGCGCATCCGCGACTTCCTGATCCTCCACTACAAGGCCACCGAGCGGCAGGACAGCGAGCTGTGGCGCTACTGCGCGGCCATGCCGATCCCCGACAGCCTGCAATACAAGATCGACCACTTCCGCAACCACGGGATGCTGGTGGCCAGCGAGCGCGAACTCTTCGCCAATCCGAGCTGGATCGCGGTCTATCTCGGGCAAGGGATCGTCCCCGAACGCGCCCCGGCGCTTGCCGCGATGCGCGAGGGCGTGCCGGTGGCCGAGCGGATGGGACAGATCCGCGCCGCCATGGCCGAAGCGGTCGCGGCGATGCCGAGCCACGGCGAGTTCATCGCCCGCCATTGCGCGGCCCCGCCGCTCGCTGCCTGACGGCCGCGGCGGCGGGCGCTGCCGCGCTTCACACAACCAACGCCGCGCCAGCCCCGCAGAGAGCCGGGCGCCGTCTGGCCGCCGTTCGGCCCGTGCCGGAGCCGTGCCCGGTGACGGCGCGCTCCCCGCACATGCGAAAAGGGCCCGCCATTTCTGGCGGGCCCCTCCTGCAACCCTCGCGACCCGAGGGCATTCGCCGTGATCAGAAGTTCTTGCGCAGCGTCACGTTGAAGGTGCGCCCGTAGAGTTCGTGGCGGCTCGGGAAGGTCCCGATCACCTGGCCGCCGTCGCCCGGAGGACGGTCGAACAGGTCGTTCTGCGTCACGAACGGCTCGTCGGTGAGGTTGAACACCTCGAAGAGGATGCCGAGGCCATTGAGGAAGCTGCCCGGCTTGTCGAAGGTGTAGCCGATCTGCGCGTCGAGGATCGTCTCGCCCTGCGCCTCGGCCCCGTCGAGCCCGCCCGAGAAGTTCTGCACTTCCGAGAGGAACGTCCCGCGGTAGCGCGCGGCGAGCTTGGCGCGGAAACCGTACTTCTCGTAGAAGATGTCGCCCGACCAGGTGACGTCCGAATAGCCCGGGATGCGGATCGGATTGGCGCCCGGCTGCTCGATCTCGGCATCGGCATAGGTCACGCTGGCAAAGCCGCCGAAACCGTCGAGTGCGCTCGCGAAGTCGCCGAAGCTCACCCGCACCGTGCCCTCGATCCCGGTGATTGTGCCATCGGCGAAGTTGACCGGACCGTTGAACACCCCGACCGCCAGTTCCGGTGCCGTGTCGAGGATGCCGCCAAAGCCGGCATTCTCGATCTGCTGGGTGAAATCGAGCTGTTCGCTGAGATCCAGCACCCAGTTCGACAGGTCCTTGTGGAACGCCGCGACGATGATCGCCGAACCGGGCGAGAAGTACTTCTCCAGCGAGATGTCATAGGAGACCGATTCATAGGGCCGCAGGTTCGGGTTGCCCCCGCCGAGGTTGAAGCACACCAGCGTCGGCGGATTGAAGCCGATCACCGTGTCCGGGACCTGGTCGCCGTTGGTGTCGGCGCAGCTCAGCGGGTTGACTGTGAGGTTCTGGTTGGCGGCCAGCTGATCGAGCCGCGCGCGGGTGATGGTCTTGGCCGCAGCGAGGCGAATGAAGGTGTCCTCGGCGACTTCGAAGCTGAAGTTCGCGCTCGGCAGCCAGTGATCGTAGCTCGCGCTCACATCGTTGACGAAGCCGCCGCTGATCGTGCCGATCGAGGACTGCTCGGTATCGGCGTAGCGCAGGCCGATGTTTCCGCGAACCGGGATCGAGCCGAGGTCGCCGTCGATGTTGGCCTGGATGTAGAAGTTGTGGATCTGCTCCTCGACCGCCCACTCGGTGTCGTCTGTGGCGCGCTGCAGGGTGTAGGCCCCGCTGGTGAGCAGGCTCGCCGGGTTGTAGGCGATGATGTCCTGCCCGATGCCCTTGGTATCTGTCGAGCCGATGATGATGTCGCTCGGGATCGCCCGCGAACTGTCGACGAAGCCCTGGCCTGCTCGCAGGAAGGTGCCGTTGTTGTCGAAGTCCTTGGTGCGGTCGGTGTAGAGCCAGCCCACGGTGATGCGGTCGATGAGGCCGCCGTCGAACTCCCAATAGGCTTCGGCGCGCAGCTGGTGGAGCTCGTCGTTGATTTCCGGCTCGCGCAGGAAGCCGACCTGGCCCCAGCCGCCCGGATCGGTGAGCAGCACGGTATTCGGATCGGTGTAGTCGAGCAGACCGTCGATGCTGTACTGCCCGTCGGGCGCGAAGTTGAAGGTCAGCGTGTCGGCCGGGCCCGAACCCGCGCGGCCGGTGCCGGCGTAGGATTCGTAGTCGACGTCATCGCGGTCGAGAGTCGAATAACCGTAGTCGAGCACGAGGCCGAGGTTGTCGGTCGCCTTCCACTCGAGGTTCGCACCGAAGGCGAAGATCGAGCTTTGCGCGCCCTCGGTGTCGGTGCGCAGGATCGGGAAGACGTTGCTGTAGGTCGCGCTGTCGGCGAAGGGCCCGCTGCCGGTGACGGTGCCGATCTGCGCGCCGCCGCCGGTCGACCACGACGCGATCGGGGTTTCGGTGCCGCGGAAGATCCCGCTGTCGTCGGTGTCGGTGTAGAAGGAATCGATCGTCAGCGAGAAGCTGTCGGAGGGTTCGAACTGGAGCGAACCAGCGATCGAGGTGCGCTGGAACTCGCGGCTCTGCACGCCCTGGCGCGGGTTGTCGCGCGGGATGATGACGCCGTTGACGCGGGTGATCTGACCCGAACGCTCGTTGGTCTTGAGTTCGCGCTGGATGATCTGGGTCGGGATCGACTGGACCGTCGCGCCCAGCGACCAGCCGATCGTGCCGTCGGCATTCTGGTCGATGTAGCTCGCGAAGAAGCGGTAGCCGTCGTCTGAGAAATCGGGGTTCAGGGAACCGTTGTCGTTGATCGTGTAGGTGCCCTGCACGGTCAGCTGGCGGTCCTTGTAATCGAGCGGCTTGATCGTGCGCAGGTCGACCGCGCCGGCGATACCGATCGAGGCGAGCTGCGCATCGCCGGTCTTGTAGACGATGCCCTGGCCGATCAGTTCGGAGGGAAACTGGTCGAACTCAATTCCGCGGTTGTTGCCCGCCGAGACGACTTCGCGGCCGTTGAGCAGCGCGAGGCTGAAGTCGGGGCCGAGGCCGCGGATCGAGATTTGCTGCGAACGGCCGCGCACGCGCTGGGCGGTCACGCCGGGCAGGCGCGCAAGGGTGTCGGCGATCGACAGGTCGGGCAGGAGGCCGATGTCTTCTGCCGAGATCACCTCGACGATCGAGGTCGCCTCGCGCTTGGCGTCGAGCGAGCTGGCGATCGACCCGCGGATCCCGGTGACAACGATGTCATCACCCTCACCCTCGGCCTCGCCCTGCCCTTCGACTGCGGCCGGCTCGGCAGTTTCCTGCGCCATGACAGGCGCGCCAGTGACAGTCAGCGCCAAGAAGGTGGCGGCACCGCTCAGCAGGCGCGCGCTCACATTGATCCCGTTCTTTCTCATCGAAGTCCCCTCCCGCAAGCGCGCTTCAGCGTGCGCTTTTGCAGGTTTTTTCATAGCCGAACCTGAACCGCAGGTAAATCGTGAAATGGCAAAGTCGCAACACATCCTGTGGATTCGGAGATTTATTCGCGATAACAGATATTTGACCTTCAATCCGTGGGTCGCGACTGGCTGCGCGCGGACAGGTTGCAGCGATATGTTGCGCTATGGACACAGTTTCGCCGCCTTCCCGCGATGCAGGATGGCCCGATCCCTGCGGCCGAGGCCGCGGAGCCCCGCCCCGCAATGGCGCCCTATGCCAGTTCCTCCTTGTTAATCATGATGCTGACCATGCACCTTGGCCGCCTCACCGGAGTTTGTTAGGCTGGCACAGTGACGCTCTCCCCCGCCTCGAACGTGCCTTGCGCCGATCCCGCATGGGACATCGCCCCGCGCGCGGTGCAGAAGGAGGGGTTTTCGGGCGCAGGCCACCTGCTCATCACGGCGGACGACTTTCTCGCCGCCCCGGATCATGCTGTTTCGCAGGCCTGTTTGCAAAAATTTGCACTGATCACTCCGCAATATCCGGGCGTGCGCGCGGCGCTCGATCCGGCGGTCTGCCGCGCCTGGCTCGCGCGGCTCGTCCCGCTGCTCGACCGCTGGTTCGGGAGCCCCCGCGGCGGGTGGGCGATGCAGGCCTGGTATTCGCTGGTCACCACCCCGCCCGCCGCGCTCGCGCCGATCCAGCGCCTGCCCCATGTCGACGGCACCGATCCCGCGCATATCGCGATGATGCTCTACCTCCACCGCACCGGACATGGCGGCACGGCGTTCTTCCGACACCGCGCGACGGGCCTCGAATCGCTCACCGCCGCCGATTACCCGCGCTACGCCGCCGCCGTGCAGGCCGAAGTTGCGCGCGCCGGCCTGCCGCCCGCTGCCTACCCCACCGACGGCGCACCCCATTTCGAGCGCACCCATGTGGTCGCCGGCAACTTCAACCAGGCGGTGTTCTACCGCGGCAACATCCTTCACAGCGGGGTGATCGATAACGCCGCGCCGCTTTCTGCCGATCCGCGCGCGGGCCGGCTCACCATCAATGCCTTCTTCCGCCCGGCAGCGGCGGGGTGAGGCGCAGCAAGGGACGGGATATGGAGAGGCCGGAAATCAGCAAACTGGTGATCGTCGGTGGCGGCACGGCGGGGTGGATCACCGCGGCCGCCTTCGCAAAGCTGCTCGGGCAGCGGCTCAGCATCGAGCTGGTCGAGAGCGAGGCGATCGGCACCGTCGGCGTGGGCGAGGCGACGATCCCGCAGATCATCCGCCTCAACACGATCCTTGGGCTCGACGAGAACGAGTTCATCCGCGCGACCTCGGGCACCTTCAAGCTCGGGATCGAGTTCGTGGACTGGGGGAAGCTCGGGAGCCGCTATCTCCACACCTTCGGCGACACCGGAATGAACCTCGGCAATGTCGCCTTCCATCACTACTGGCGGCGCAGCGCGATGGGCGAGGCCGCCCCCGACGCCAAGGGACTGTGGCGCTGGTCGCTGCATCAGATGGCGGCGGACCAGGCGCGCTTCGGCAAGCTCGACAAGGTCGGCAACACCGCGATGACGGGCCTTGCCTATGCCTATCACTTCGACGCCAGCCGCTATGCGCTGTTCCTGCGCGCCTACGCCGAAAGCCGCGGCGTCACCCGCACCGAGGGGATCGTCGAACGGGTCGAGCGCGACGGGGAGAGCGGCGACATCCGCGCCATTAGGCTGAAGGGCGGGCGCGAGGTCGCGGGCGATTTCTTCATCGATTGCACGGGCTTCCGCGCGCTGCTGCTCGGCGAGGCGCTGGGCGTAGGGTACGAGGACTGGTCGAAATGGCTCCCTTGCGACCGCGCGCTGGCGGTGCCGAGCGAGCGACTGCGGGTGCTCGTGCCCTACACCCGCGCCACCGCGCGTGAGGCCGGCTGGCAATGGCGCATCCCGCTCCAGCACCGCACCGGCAACGGGCACGTCTATTCGAGCGGCTTCACCACCGACGAGGCGGCGGCCGAGGTGCTGATGACCGGGCTCGAGACCAAGGCGCTCGCCGATCCGCGTCCGATTCGCTTTACCACCGGGCGGCGCGAGGCCTTCTGGGCGCACAATTGCGCCGCGATCGGGCTGTCGAGCGGATTCCTCGAGCCGCTCGAATCGACCTCGATCCACCTCATCCAGTCGCATGTCAGCCGGCTGATCCAGCTCTTTCCGCGCGCCGGGAACCCTGCGGCGATGCGCGAGGAATATAACCGCCGCTGCGCCGCCGAGTTCGCGCAGATCCGGGATTTCCTGATCCTCCACTACCACCGCACGGACCGCGAGGATTCGGAGTTCTGGCGCTATTGCAGGCACATGGCGGTGCCGGACAGCCTCACCCATAAGCTCGAGCTGTTCGCTGCCGGGGGCCGCGTGGGCCGCGATGCGGACGACCTGTTCCGCGAGGCGAGCTGGGTGCAGGTGATGCTCGGCCAAGGGATCATGCCGGCGGACTACGATCCGATGGCCGACCAGATCGCGCCCGCGCAGCTCGGCGAGTTTCTCGCCAACCTGCGCACCCTGATCGAGCGTTCGGTGGGCGCGCTCCCGACCCACGAGGACTATCTCGCCCGCCACTGCCCTGCCGACGAGAGCCTGCTGGCCGCCTGACCGCCCCCCCCCCCGGCTCGCCCCGGCGGGGGTGCCGAGCGGTCCTGAACGGGCGCTTCCGGCTAAGGAAAAGGGCGGCGCAGTTACCCTGCGCCGCCCCTTGTCTTCTCACGCCCCGCAGGGCGCGCCGATCACTTCGACTGGGCTTCGAGATAGGCCACGAGGTTGGCGCGGTCCTGGTCGTTCTTCACGCCCGGGAAGGCCATCTTGGTGCCCGGCACGTAGGCCTTCGGATCCTTGAGGTATTCGAACAGCACCTGCGGGGTCCAGGTGATGCCGCTGTTCTTGTTGGCGTCCGAGTAGCTGTAGCCCGGGACCGAGCCGGCGGCGCGGCCGACGATCTTGTGGAGCGACGGGCCGACGCGGTTCACGCCTTCATCGAACACGTGGCAGGTGCGGCAGGCCGCGAAGACCTTCTCGCCGGCAGCGGCGTCGGCGGTGAAGCTCGCATATTCCAGGGTGGCGCCGGCCGCAGCCGCGGTGGCCGGGGTTTCGGTCGCGGCCGGGGTTTCGACCGCCGCAGCCGTTTCGGTGGCCGCAGGGGCCGGAGCCTCGGCCTGCTTGGCACCGCCGCAGGCCGAAAGAGTGGCAAGGCTGGCCAGCGCAGCCGCGCCCATCAGGAAATTACGCTTCATAGTCGTTTGTCCTCTGAACAACGTGTTCCTCCCGCATCCCTGCGGGCTGTAACCCAGATTTTCGGACGAGGAAAGCGGGACTTCACGCTCCGGCAAGCCCCTCTCCCTCTAGGCCGTGACTTGCTAACGCGCGGCGCGGCGATGGGTTTCCGGGACCGCGAAAGATTGCCATGCGCGCTGCCCGCGCTATGCTCCCCGGCATGACAAACCTCCCCCGCCACACCAAATTCGTCCTTGGCCTCCTGATCTTCACGCCGATCTGGTTCGCGCTCGCCGCGCTCGGCACCAAGCTGGGCGTTTGGGACTGGCGGACCGGGCTGATGACCCTGACGCTCGGCGCCGGCATGGTCGTGCTCGGGGTGACGGCGCTCGCGGCGCTGGTCTCGCTGGTGATCGCCGCGCGTGCCAAGCCGCGCCGCAACGGGCCGCTCGCCGTCGCGATCCTCGGCCTGCTGGTGCCGGGCGCGGCGCTGGTCATGTTCATGGCCTCGGGCAGCAAGGCCGACGCCAACCCGATCCACGACATCTCTACTGACACCGGTAACCCGCCCGCCTACTCCGCCGAAACCCTGGCCGCACGCGAGGCTGCGGGAGCCAATCCGCTGAGCGACTACCAGGTCCCGCTCGGCCAGCTCCCGCTCTACGCGGGCAAGGTCTCGCCCGAACTCGCGGTGAAGAGCCATGCCCAGATCATCACCGCGCGCCCTGACCGCCCGGCTCCGCTGCCGCTCGGCGGGGCCAGCAAGGCCGAGGGCGTGGCGGCGGTCGCCGCGGCGATGGGCGCCATGGGGCTCGACGACATCCGCGCCGATCCCGCGACCGGCGTCGTCGAGGGCACGGCGGAGAGCTTCTGGTTCGGCTTCGAGGACGACGTGGTCGCGCGCGTCGGCGATGCGCAGATCGACTTCCGCTCGGCGAGCCGGGTCGGGATCAGCGATCTCGGCGCCAACACCGCACGGATCCTCGACCTGCGCGCGCGCACCGAAACGCTGCTGGGCGCGGCGAGCCGCTAGTTCCGGAAGGCCGCCATCGCGAGGGCGCTGCGCTGGAACACGGTGAGCGTGCAGAGCGCCGCATAGGCCCAGGCAATTTCCGGGAACCATGCCGGCCACAGGCACATGGCGACGAACACGGCGATGGTCTCTGTCCCCTCGGCAAGGCCCGTCGAATAGAAGAAGCTCTTCTTGCCGTGCGCCTCGGTGCTCGCCCCGCGCTTGGCGGCGATGACGGCGAAGGCGAGGAAACTGATGCCGGTCAGCACGAAGCTCGCGGTCAGCACCAGCGCGGGAAGGGTGTTGGTGGGGGCGAGCACGCCGAAGCCGACCGGCACGGCGACGTAGAAGGCGAAGTCGGCAAGGATGTCGAAATAGCCGCCGAGGTCCGAAGGCCCCCGCGCCCGCGCCACCGCGCCGTCGAGCCCGTCGAGCAGGCGGTTGGCAAGGATCAGCGCAAGGCCCCAGCCGAGATGGCCGAAGGCGATCGCGGCGGCACCGGCGAGGCCGAGCGCAAGGCCGGCGAAAGTGAGGCCGTTGGCGGTGACACCGAGCCCCGCCAGCACGCGGCCGGCGCGGTTCAGGGGAGGGTCGATCAGCGGGCGCAGGCGCGCGTCAAGCATAAGTGACCAGCCCGATCCACGCCCCCGTCATCGCGCTGACGAGATTGCCGGAGAGCCAGCTCTTCATCCCCAGCCCCGCCGTCTCGGCGCGGCGTTCGGGACACAACGTGCCGATCGTCGAGACAAGCAGGCCGACGCTCGCGAGATTGGCGACGCCGCACAGCGCGTAGGTGACGATCAGCAGGCTGCGCGGCCCGAGCGTCCCCGGGGCGAGCGCGGCGAGTTCGAGATAGGCGACATATTCGTTTAGCACCGCCTTGGTGCCCATCAGCGCGCCCGCCGCCTGCGCCTCGGCCCAGGGCACGCCGAGCAGCCACATGAAGGGCGCCAATGCCCAGCCGAGCAGGCGCCGGAGGGTCAGCGGCTCGCCCTCGACCAGCGGCGTCACCGCCGCCAGCGCCATGTCGGCGAGCGCCACCAGCGCGAAGACGGTGACGATCACTGCGATCACCGCGAGGAACAGCTGCATCCCGTCCATCGTGCCTTTGACGATGGCGTCGATGCTGCCCTCGTAGGCGAGGCCGGGATCTTCCCGATCGACCTCGGTCGCGGTGTCCTCGGCCGCTGGCGGCACCATCAGCCGGGCGATCAGCAGTGCGGCGGGGAGCGAGATCAGCGAGGCGGAGATCATGTGCCCGACCGCATCGGGAAGGACCGCGCGCAGGGTCGTCGCATAGAGGATCAGGATCGCGCCCGAGATCGTCGCCATCGTCAGGGTCATGATCTGGAACAGCTCGGAACGGGAGACGCGGGCGAAATAGGCGCGGGTAACGAGCGGGGCCTCGACCACGCCGAGGAACAGGCTCGCGCCCCCCGACAGGCCGACCACGCCCGACACCCCGAGCGAGCGGCGCAGCAGGAAGCTCAGCCCGTTCACTCCGGCGCGCAGCACCCCCCAGTGCCACAGCAGCGCCGAGAGCGCGGAGAAGACAATCACCAGCGGCAGGATCTGGAAGGCGATCACCAGCGGCGGCTGCGCACCCGGCTTCAAGGCAAAGGGCAGTTCCGCTCCGCCGAGATAGCCGAACATATAGGACGATCCCTTGAGCGTCGCCGTCTCGACCGCGCCGACCGCATCATTGACGAGACCGATCGCCGCCCACACCGGCGGCACGCGCACGATCAGCACCGCGAGTAGGCCCTGGAGCGCCAGCGCCCCCGCGATCCAGCGCCAGCCGGGGTGCGCGCGGCGGTTCTCGGCGAAGGCGAAGGCGATGCCCATCAGCGCCGCGATTCCGATCACCCCGCGCAGCTGGTCGAACCACTCCACCGCGCTCACCCCCGCATCCAGGCGTGGTAGCGCTCGACCCAGGTGAGCAGGCCTTCGGGTTTGTGGGCCTTCTTCCAGCTGCCGGCGGCGAACTTGTTGGCTTCGGCCATGGTCGGGTAGGCGTGGATCGTGCCGAGAATCTTGTTGAGGCCGATCCCGTGCTTCATCGCCAGCACGTATTCGGCGAGGAGCTCGCCCGCGTGGGCGCCGACTATGGCCGCGCCGAGGATGGTGTCCTTCCCGCCGGCAGGGGTCAGTACCTTTACGAAGCCCCGGGTCTCGCTTTCGGCGATGGCGCGGTCGAGGTCATCGAGGTCGTAGCGCGTCACCTCGACGGCGATGCCCTGCTCGGCCGCCTCGCGCTCGTTCAGCCCGACGCGGGCGAACTCGGGGTCGAGGAAGGTGACCGCCGGGATCACGCGGTAATCGGCCTTGAACTTGCGGAAGGTGCCGAACAGCGCGTTGACGCTGGCATACCATGCCTGGTGGCTGGCGGTGTGGGTGAACTGGTAGGGGCCGGCGACGTCCCCGGCAGCGAAGATGTTGGGGAACTTCGTCGCGAGGAACTCGTCGGTGGTGACGGTCTTGCCCGTGTCCACGCCGATGTCCTCGAGCCCGAAGCCGGTGAGCCGCGCCTTGCGGCCGATGGCGACGATCAGGGCGTCATAGGGGACGGGCACCTCCTGCCCGCCTGCCTCGGCGATCAGCGTGCGGCCCTCGATCCGCACCGCCCTGTGGCCGGTGAGGACACGGACCCCGTCCGCCTCCAGCACCTCGCGGGCGAGCGCCGAAACATCGGCATCCTCGCGCCCGAGCAGGCTGTTGGCCATCTCGACCTGCGTCACCTCGGAGCCGAGTCGCGCCAGCGCCTGCGACAATTCGCAGCCGATCGGCCCGCCGCCCAGCACCGCGACGCGCTGCGGTGCCGCGTCCATCTGCGCGAAGGCCTGCCACATGGTCTCGCTGGTGAGATAGCCGCTCTCCTCGATCCCCGGGATCGGCGGCACCACCGGCTCGGCCCCGCTGGCGATGATGATGGAGCGCGTGGTGAGCCGCTGCGTGCCGCCCTCGTTGCGCGCGATCTCGACCGTCCAGGGGTCGATGATCCGCGCATAGCCCTTGACGACGTCGACTCCGAGACCGGTGTAGCGTTCGATGCTGTCGTGCGGCTCGATCGCCTTGATGGTGTCCAGCACCCGCGCGATCACGGCCCTGAAGGGGACTTCCGGCGCGGCGGGCGTTAGGCCGTAGCGACCGGCATGGCGCATCGTGCTCGCGACCTTGGCGCTCTTGATCAGCGCCTTGGAGGGCACGCAGCCGGTGTTGAGGCAGTCGCCGCCCATGTCCTTGGCCTCGACCAGCGTGACCTTGGCCTTCACGGTCGCAGCGATATAGGCGCTGACCAGCCCCGCGGACCCTGCGCCGATCACCACCAGGTTGCGGTCGAACCTCCTGGGCCGCTTGAAACCGGCATAGGCCTTGCGGCGCTGGAGCACCCCGATCACCCCCTTGGCGAGCCAGGGCGCGATGCCGAGCAGCACGAAGCTCCCGATCACCCCCGGCGAGGCGATCCCGGCGAGGCTCTCGATCCGGGCGAGCTGCGTGCCCGCGTTGACGTAGACGACCGTGCCGAGCAGCATGCCGAGCTGGCTCACCCACACGAAGGTCGTGGTAGGGATGCGGGTGAGGCCCATCACCAGATTGACCATGAAGAAGGGGAAGGCCGGGATCATCCTCAGGGTGAAGAGGTAGAAGGCTCCGTCGCGCACGAGCCCCGCGTTGATCGCCTTCAGCCGCTCCCCGAAGCGCGCCTCGATCTGGTCGCGCAGCACGTGGCGCGCGGACAGGAAGGCGAGCGTCGCCCCCAGCGTCGACGCGAAGGAGACGAGGATCGTCCCCGTCACCACCCCGAACAGCGCGCCCGCCGCCAGCGTCATCAGCGCCGCGCCCGGCAGCGAGGCGGCGGTCACCGCCACGTAGACCGCGAAGAACCCCGCGAGCACGGCCACCGGGTTCGCCGCATAGAAGGCCTCCCACTCGGCCACCCCCGCCTTGATCCCCGCCAGCGTCAGGTAATCCCCCAGATCGAACACGACATAGACCGCAATCAGCGCGGCAAAGACGGCGATGATGGCAAGCTTCTTCACGCGCGAGTCCTCATTGGCGGGGCGCTCATGCGCCGTCCGCCAGCGCGGCGTATTGCGCAATCCAGCGTTTGTCGATGCGATGCTTGAGCGCGCGCACCCAGCGCCCCTCGGCGGCGAGCGGCCCGTAGCTGGCGATGGCGCCGCCGTCCCCGGTGTTGATGAGGTAGAGGCTGTTGCCACGCGCCCGGTAGGTACGGGGCGGCGGACGGCCCGCGAGCGCGGCGCGCAGGTTGGCGGCGAGCACCGGGCCGGCGAAGACCGCGTGGACCCCCGAATGGGCGAGCGGCCGGTCGGCGCGCGCGGCGACGTCGCCCGCGGCGAACACGTGGGAGTGCGAGAGCGAGCGGTGGTCGGGGCCGACCGCGATGAAGCCGCGCGCATCGCGCGCGAGCCCGCTGCCGACCAGCCAGCCAGGCGCGGCGCTGCCGAGCGCGGCGAGGATCAGGTCGGCAGGCTCGAGCGAGACCCCGCCGGCGGTGATCGCGCCGTGCTCGATCCGCGCCTGCGCGGCGACCAGCGCGATCCCCTGCCGCTCGAGCGCGGCGGCAACCCGGCGACGCGCCGCGCCAGCGAAGCCAGGAAGGAGCCCGTGCGCGCCCGTTACCAGCGTCACCCGCGGGCGCGGCTCGGCGCCGGCGAGGTTGCGCATCGCGAAGGCGAGTTCGGCGCCCCCCGCCCCGCCGCCTGCCACCACCACCCGGCGCGGCAGGCGCCCCCGGGCCCGCAGCGCGGCGAGGCGATCGACGAAGCCCGCGATCGGCCGCACGTCGATGAGCCGCGAATCCTCGCCCAGCACCGCCTCCGCCCGCCCCTCTCCGCCGGTGTCGAAGGAGACGATGTCGAAGGGCAGCCAGCGATCCTCGTCGGTGCGCACCACCCGCGCCTCGGGATCGAGCGCGGTGCATCGCCCGGGCACCAGTTCCACCCCCGCCCGCGCCGCTAGGCCGACGAGATCGACGAACCCGTCGTCCGCGCCATGCTGCCCCGCCAGCCAGCCGGGCACCATCCCGGAATAGCGCAGGGTTGGCTCCGGGGTCAGCAGCGTGCAGGACGTGTCCGGCGGGGGGCCGCGCCGGATCAGGTCGGCGAGCACGGCGACATGCGCATGCCCGCCGCCGACCAGCAGCAGGCGCCGCCGACCGGCGCGGAACCACGTTGCATCGGAGATGGCTCTTCGACCTGTCATAGACCTCGTTTCATCGTGCTTGGTTCAGCAACCCGCAAGCTTTGCGCGCTAACGGATCTGGAGCACGACAATGCCTCGCAACAGCCTCTCGACCAATCGTATCTTCAAGAAGTTGCACATCTTTTCCCGCAGCAGGAACCGCAAGGCGGCTGGACGATTGATCGCTTGCGGCGCGACAATGTTGCAAGAGATGCACCCACGGTCCCGCGTCCACGCTTCGGCCGGCAGACGGACCGCCCGAACACTGGTTTCGCTACGGAAAGGCTGCCATGGCAGGTGAAGGCCAAAGTTACGGCTCGCGGATCAGCCTCGCCAAGTTCTTCAGGATTTTCTTCGACATCCTGAAGCCCGAGGCGAATTTCTATTGGCTCGCGGCGGTCTACGGCATCGGCATCAGCCTCCTGTCGCTGGCGACGCCGATTTCGGTGCAGATGCTGATCAACACCATCGCCAACACCGCGCTCACCGCGCCGCTGGTGGTGCTCTCGCTGACCCTGTTCGGCCTCCTGTTCATCTCCTCGATGCTCTACGCCTTGCGCGTCCACCTGATGGAGCTGTTCGCGCGGCGCTTCTACGCGCGCATGGTCGCGGAGATTTCGCTGATCTCGGTCTATGCCCAGAACCCCTTCTTCGCCGATGCGAAGAAGGGATCGCTGTTCAACCGCTATTTCGACGTCGTCTACGTCCAGACCGCGATCCCGATCCTGTTCATCGGCGGCTTCACCACGCTGCTGCAGATCGCGGTCGGCTTCGTGCTGGTGAGCCTCTACCACCCCTATTTCCTGGGCTTCACGCTCATCATGATCGCGCTGATCTGGGGGGTGTGGCTCGCCTGGGGCGCGCGGGCGCTGCGCACCGGGGTGGATGTCAGCCACGCCAAGCACAAGACCGGCGACTGGCTGCAGCGGATCGGGGATTCCAACGGCTTCTTCAAGTCGCAGCGGCGGATCGACTACGCGCTCGACAAGACCGACGACTACACCCGCGCCTACATCACCGATCGCAAGCGCCACTTCCGCCACCTGTTCTCGCAGACGATCTCGTTCCTGGTGATGTATGCCGCCGCCAGCGCCGCGCTGCTGGGCCTCGGCGGGTGGCTGGTGATCCAGAACCAGCTCACCTTGGGCCAGCTGGTCGCGGCCGAGCTCGTGCTGTCGGCGGCCTTCTTCGGCGTGGCGCAGCTCGGCAGCTATCTCGGCTATTTCTACGATCTCTTCGCCGCGGTCGAGGAGATCTCCCAGTTCTACGACGTCGAGCAGGAACAGCCCAAAGGCGCGGACCCCTTCGACGGGCCGGATCACACCATCATGATGAAGGGCGTGCGCGGCCTTGCCCGGCACGAGGAGGCGCAGTTCGACCTCGAGATCCCGTCGGGCGCGATCATCATGGCCGCCGCCAGCCAGCACGGGGTGCAGCGGCTGTTCACCAATCTCCTCAAGCTCCACGTCCTGCCCGAGGGCGGTATCGCGACGCTCGGCGGGATCGACATCAAGGCGATCGAGGCGCATCACCTGCGCAAGAACGTCCACGTGCTCGACCGGCCGACCATCGTCGAGATGACGATCCGCGAATACCTCGCCCTGTCCTGCCCCGTCACCGCGCCGCAGCGGATGATGGGCGCGCTCGAGACGGTGGGCCTGACCGGGACGATCGCCACGCTCGAGAAGGGCCTCGACACGCCGCTCGCCTCCACCGGATACCCGCTTTCGGCGGTCGAGCTGCAGCAATTGAAGCTCGCCAACGCGCTCCTCGAACAGCCCCGCATCCTGGTGCTGAGCAGGTTGTTCGACCTGCTCGATCCCGAGCCGATCGCGCGCGCCATCACCGAGCTGCGCCAACAGGCCTATTCGACCGTGATCTACTTCTCCAACCGCCGCATCGACCTCGGATTCGACCGCTTCCTCTATCTCGAGGCGCACCGGCAGCGCTACTTCGAGGACTTCGACGCCTTCAGCGCGGCCATGGACCTGCCGCCGCCCCACCCTGCCGCGCCGCTCGCCAAGGGAGTGGCCTGAGATGGAGGCGCTCAAGCAGGACATGGCGCATTTCACCACCCTCGCGTCGATCAGGACGCCGCGGGTGATGCGGGTGGTGTTCCTGATGCTTCTCGCCGCGATCGTCGTGGTGGTGGCTTTTCTCGTCTACGTGCCCTGGGTGCAGACCACCTCGGGCCGCGGCGTGGTGACGACCCTCAGCCCCAACGAGCGCCGGCAGGACATCAACGCCCTGGTGCCGGGCCGGATCGAGGAATGGTACGTTCGCGACGGCAGCACGGTGAAGAAGGGCGATCCGATCGTCCGCATCGCCGACATCGACCCCAACCTGCTCGAACGTCTCCAGGCCGAACGTTCCCAGCTCGAACTGCAACTGGCGGCCGCCCAGTCGGCGCTCGCCACCGCGCAGATCGATGAGCGCCGTTCGCGCGAGCTGTTCGAGGCCGGGCTGCAGGCGCGGCGCGACTACGAGCTGGCGCAGATCAAGGTCGCCGACATGCAGGGCCGCGTCGCCGGCGCACAGGCCGAACTGAACCGCGCCGACGTCAACATCGCGCGGCAGTCCGAACAGATCGTGCGCGCCCCGCGCGACGGCTTCATCCAGAGCCTCAACGCGGGCGATGCCGCCACCTACATCAACGCCGGCGACGTACTCGCGACCTTCGTGCCCGACGGCGCCGAGCGCGTGGTCGAGATCTTCATCGACGGGCGCGACGTCGCGCTGGTGCGGCGCGGCGACAAGGTGCGCATCCAGTTCGAGGGCTGGCCCGCGGTGCAGTTCTCCGGCTGGCCCTCGGTCGCGGTCGGCACCTTCGGGGGCCGCGTGATCGCGGTCGACCAGTCGGCGCAGACCAATGGCCGCTTCCGGGTGCTCATCGCCGAGGACCGCTCCGAGGAGCACCGCTGGCCCGAGGAACGCTACGTCCGCTTCGGCGCGGCGGTGCAGGCCTGGGTGCTGCTCGAGACCGTCCCGGTCGGCTACGAGATCTGGCGCCAGCTCAACAACTTCCCGCCCGAACTCACGGCGGCCGAAAGCGCCGGGTCGGCCGGCTGAGGATGCGCAAGGGGCTTGCCTCGTCGCGGCTGGGCACGGCGCTCGGCGGCTGGGCCGCGTTGGCGACGGTGCTCGGCCTCGCCGCTGCGCCGCTGCCAGCCGCCGCGCAGGACATCGCGCCCGTAGGCGATCCGCTCGAAGTGGCGCTCACCACCGGCGAGCTCCTGCCCGAGGAGGTGCTGCGCTCCTCCGCACTCACCTTCCCGCAGGTTCTCGAGGCCTTCGAGCGCGAAGCCGCCGCCCGCTCGGACCAGCTCGCCGCCGACGGTGCCTTCGACCTGATGCTGAAGGGCGAATACTACGACCGCCTCACCGGCTTCTATTCGGGCGGCTTCGGCAAGGTCGAGGCACGCCAGCCGCTCAGGCCCTACGGAGCAGAGGTGTTCGGCTCCTACCGCGTCTCGGACGGCACCTTTCCGATCTACGAAAACTACAACTACACCAACAACCTGGGCGAGGCGAAGGTCGGCGCGCTGTTCTCGCTGCTGCGAAACCGCGACATCGACAGCCGCCGCTTCGCGATCGAGGACACCCGCCTTGCGGCCAGCCAGGCGCGGCTCGATGTCATGCTGGTGCGCCTCAACGTCCAGCACGAGGCGCTGCGCGCCTATTGGCGCTGGGTCGCGGCGGGAGAGGAGATCCGCGTCTTCGAAGAGCTGCTGGAGATCGCCGAGGCGCGCCAGGTCGGTCTGACCCGCGAGGTAAACGAGGGCGCCCGCGCGCGCATCGCGCTGACCGAGAACGAACAGAACCTGCTGCGCCGCCGCTCGCTCCTGGAGGAGGCCAAGCGCAACTTCGTCACCGCCGCGAACTCGCTCGGCTTCTATCTGCGCGGGAGCGACGGGGCGATGATCGTGCCGAACCGCGAGATGCTGCCCGACCTCGCCCGGATCAAGCGCGTCGCCCCGGTCGAGACGCTGGTGGCGACCCCGCTGAGCGAGGTGATCCAGAGCCGCCCCGAACTCCAGACCTTCAGGCTCGCGCTCGAACGGGCCACCAACAAGGTCGAACTGCGCCGCAACGACCTGCAACCCTCGCTCAATGCCAGCGTCGAGCTCTCCCGCGATTTCGGCCAGATCGGGCCGGGCGGCGAGGGGTTCGATTCGACCGACACGGTGGTGGGCCTGACGTTCTCGGTCCCGCTCCAGCGGCGCACCGCACGCGGTGCGCTGCAACGCGCCGAGGCCGAACTGCGCGAGACCGAACTGCGCCAGCGCCGCATCGCCGATCAGATCACCACCGAGGTCGGCAACATCATCGCCAATCTCGCCGCCGCCCTGAAACTCGCCGATCTCGCCAATGCCGAGGTCAAGCAGGCCAACGCCATGGTGCAGGCCGAACGCACCCGGTTCCGACTCGGCGCGGGCGAGTTCTTCCTCGTCAACGCGCGCGAGGAGACCGCCGCCAACGCCCAGATCAGCGCGATCCGCGCCGCGCTCGCCGGACGGCTGGCCGAGGCGAGCTACAACGCGGCGACGATGAACCTTGCTGCGCTGGGGCTGGAGTAGACGCCCCTCAGCGCACGGTGAAGTCGAAGACGCGCGCGCCCGCCACCCCGCCCGACAGGCCCGGTCCGGCCCCGCCGACCAGTGCGAACAGGAACCCGTATTCGCCCGGCGCAAGATCGGCTTCGGGCGTGATCCGGTAGACGTGGTTCGAGACCTGTTCGTAGGTGAAGGGGATCTGGTCCTTGTCCATCACCCCGGTCTTGGAACCGGCGATGTTGAGACTGCCAACCCGCGCCTCGCGGCGCTCCTTCTTTTCCATGAGATCGATCAGCGACAATTCGTTGGGGCTGATCACCGCATTGCCGAAGCCGGTCGAGAACACCGCCGACTGGTTGCCGCCCGGCGGATCGAAGAACACGAAGAAGGTCGGCCGGCGCTGGGCAGTCTGGCGCTGGGCGGTCGCGCCCGGCAGCACCGCCTTGATGCTGGCCGAGGCGATCCCGCCCGTGAAGGCATAGCCGAGGATCCCGCCGGTCTTGGTTTGGGTCGATGCGATCGGATCGATCTTGAGCATCCGCGCCTGCCCCGCGGCGGTGTCGAGCATGTAGAAGCCCGGCGTATGCGGCACGGCCGGATCGGGCGAGGTATCGTCGTAGCGCACCGTCCCGTTGGCGCTCTTGACCATCGCCGCAATGACCGGGCTCGGCACGCCCTTGCCGCGCAGGGCGAGCAGGGTCTGGGTGTCGGTCTGGTAATTGCCCTCGCTGGTCTCGATCTTGGCGATCACCGCCTCTTCGCCCAGCCCCGCCTCGAGCAGCGCGACGACATCCTCGTTGCGCAAGGTCTCGGCGGCGGCGGCGCCCGCCCACATCATCGTGAGCCCGGCGAGGCCGAGCCCGTTCAGCAATCCTTTCTTCATGCGACCCTCCCTGCCGCCCCGAAACCAAGCTGAGCGGCCCGCTTCGTCATGGCGTTGTTCCCTCCGGATAACAACCGTCTAACGTGTGTGCGGCACGGTTTGTCCGCAATATGCGGCAAATCTTTGGCGAGCGTTCAGCCTGCGGCAAATTCCGGTTGTCGATAGGCGGCCTTACCGTCAACGTGGCGGCACCTCTTCGCTCCGGAACCCCGCACTTCATGACGACCAAATTGCTGACCGGCGTGCTCGCCAAACCCGTCGAGCCCGCCCTCGGAGCCCGCTGCACGCGCGGCGAACGCCTGTTCCAGATCGCCTTCGGCGCGGTGCAGTGGCCGTGGCTGCTGCGCAGCCTCTATGGCGGCACGCAGGCGCACAAGCAGGCGCTGCTCGACCGGATCGGGCTGGAGCTTGGCGCACTGCCGCATCTCGGCAGCTGGAAGGCGGACACCTACCTCCTCCACCGAATCGTCGACGTGATCGAGACCGCGCGCCCGGCGAGCGTCGTGGAACTGGGCTCGGGCGCGACCTCGCTGGTGACCGCCAAGGCGCTGGCGATGCATGGCGCGGGCGCCCTCCATTCCTACGACAGCCACGCGCCCTTCGTGGCCGCAATGCAGGAGTGGCTGGCCGAGCACGATCTCGCCGCCGCCTTCCACCACGCCCCGCTGACCCAGCGCGACGTGCGCTGGCCGGGCCTTTGGTATGCGCTCACCGAATTGCCAAGCTCGATCGACCTTCTCGTGATCGACGGGCCGCCCTGGGCGGTCCACCCCTTCGCGCGCGGCATGGCCGAACGGCTCTTCCCGCGGATCGCGCCGGGCGGCACGGTGCTGCTCGACGATGCCGCGCGGCCCGGCGAGCGTTACGTGGCGCGGCGCTGGAAGAAGGCCTGGCCCGATTTCGACTTCACCTACGAAGGCGCAGGCACGAAAGGCCTGCTGGTGGGCAGGCGCCGGGCCTAGTGGCCTGCCCCGCCCTAGATCTTCCCCCTGAGCGCCTGGTAGGCCGCCGCCGACACGGTGTTGGCAAGGTTCAATGAGCGGATCACCTCGGAGCGCATCGGCAGGCGGAACAGCCGGTCTGGGTGGGCCGCGATGATCGCCTGCGGAATGCCCTTCGTCTCTTGCCCGAAGACGAGGAAAGCGTCATCGGGATATACGGGCTCGTAGAACGATCGCGCACCGAATTCCTCGAACAGGAAGAGCTGGTCGGGCCGCGGCGCGCGGGCTTCGAGAAACGCATCCCAGCTCGCGTATTCCGTCAGGCGGACATGCGGCCAGTAATCAAGGCCGGAACGCTTCACCCGCTTGTCGCTGATCTCGAAGCCCAGCGGGTGGATCAGGATCAGCTCCATGCCGAGCGCCACGCAGGTCCGCCCCACCGCGCCGGTGTTGCCGGGGATCTCGGGCTGGACGAGGACGATGGCGAGGCCCACCCGGCCTCGCCCTAGCCAAGCTTGCCCTTGAGCAGCTGGTTGACGAGCTGCGGGTTCGCCTTGCCCTGCATCGCCTTCATCGTCTGGCCGACGAAGAAGCCGAACAGCGCCTCCTTGCCGCCACGATACTGTTCGACCTTGTCGGCGTTGGCGGCGATGATCGCGTCGACCGCGGCCTCGATGGCGCCGGTGTCGCTGACCTGCTTCAGCCCCTCGGCCTCGGCGATCTCCGCGGGATCGCGGCCGGTCTTCAGGACGATCTCGAAGATCTCCTTGGCCTGACCGCCGCTGATCTCACCTTTGTCCTGCATGGCGAGGATCGCCGCCTGTGCTCCAGCCGTGGCGTTGGCAGGATCGCCCTCCTCGCCCAGAGCCTTCATCACCCCCGGTGCGACCGAGAGCGACCAGTTGGCGACCTGCGTCGCGACTTCCGGTTCGCCCTTGCCGGTGGCCTTTGCCGTTTCGGCCAGCAGCGTCTCGAAGCGCGCGAAGGTCTCGACCTCGGCGGTCAGTTCGCGCGCGTTGTAGGGGGTGAGGCCGAGCACCTCGACATAGCGGCGGCGCTTGGCATCCGGCAGTTCGGGGAGCGAGGCGCGGCATTCGGCGAGGAAATCCTCCTCCAGCACCAGCGGCAGCAGATCGGGATCGGGGAAGTAGCGATAGTCGTGCGCGTCTTCCTTGCTGCGCATGGTCCGCGTGGTACCGGTGCCGGGGTCGAACAGGCGGGTTTCCTGCACCACCGTGCCGCCCGCTTCCAGCACATCGACCTGCCGCATCGCCTCGTGCTCGATCGCCTGCATGACGAAGCGCACCGAGTTCACGTTCTTGGTCTCGGTGCGGGTGCCGAAGGGCTCGCCCGCCTTGCGCACCGAAACGTTCACGTCGGCGCGCATCGAGCCTTCTTCCATGTTCCCGTCGCACGAGCCGACGTAGCGCAGGATCGCCCGCAGCTTGCGCAGGTAAGCCCCTGCTTCCGCAGGCGAGCGCATATCGGGCTTGGAGACGATCTCCATCAGCGCCACGCCCGAACGGTTGAGATCGACATAGGACATGGTCGGGTGCTGATCGTGCATCAGCTTGCCCGCATCCTGTTCGACATGGATGCGCTCGATCCCGATGATCTTGTCCTCCGGGATGCCCGCCTTCTCGTCCGCCTCGATCAGCAGCGATCCTTCGCCCACAAGCGGATGATAAAGCTGGCTGATCTGGTAGCCCTGCGGCAGGTCGGCATAGAAGTAGTTCTTGCGGTCAAACCGGCTCCACGCGTTGATCTGCGCCTCGATCGCCATGCCGGTGCGCACCGCCTGCCGGATGCACTCGCGGTTGGGCACGGGCAGCATCCCCGGCATCGCGGCATCGACGAGGGAGACCTGCGAATTCGGCTCCGCCCCGAAGGCCGTCGCGGCGCCCGAGAACAGCTTGGCGTTGGAGGTGACCTGCGCGTGAACTTCAAGGCCGATCACGACCTCCCATTCCCCGGTTGCGCCCTGGATGCGGTAGTTGCTCATTTCACGTCCTCGTCCTCGATCACCTTGCCATCCGGCCCGAAGCGCATCTCGCCGTGATCGACGTTCTTTCTCACCCAATTGGCGACCATGAAGGTCAGCGGCATCGCGAGAACGACCGCGATTCCGGCGATCGTCAGCGGCAGGTCGGCGTTCACCACCACTTCTCCGGTTTCGCGGTGAAGCCCGCGCGGCTCTGGATGGCGAGACCCGCGTTCAGAACGCCCTGCTCGTCGAAGGGCTTGCCGACCAGCTGGAGGCCCAATGGCAATCCATCGGAGTTGATCGTTGCGGGGACGCTCATCGCGGGGAGGCCGGCGAGTGAGGCGGGCACCGCGAAGACGTCGTTCAGGTACATCGTCAGCGGGTCGGCGTTCATCGATCCCAGCGGGAAGCTCGCCGTCGGCGTCGTGGGCGCGAGGATCACGTCGCACTGCTCGAAAGCGCGCTCGAAATCGCGGGCGACCAGTGCGCGGACCTTCTGGGCCTGGGTGTAATAGGCATCGTAGAAGCCCGCCGAGAGCACATAGGTGCCGATCAGTATGCGGCGCTTGACCTCGTCGCCGAAGCCCGCGGCGCGGGTGGCGGCGTACATGTCCTGAAGTCCGACGCCATCGGGGAGATCGCGCAGGCCATAGCGCACGCCGTCGTAGCGGGCGAGGTTGCTCGATGCTTCGGCAGGCGCGACGATGTAATAGGCCGGCAGTGCATATTTGGTGTGCGGCAGCGAGACGTCGACGATTTCCGCGCCCGCGTCCCTCAGCCAGGCCTTGCCCTGCTCCCAGCTATCGAGGATCGCTGGGTCGGTGCCCTCCATTCGGTATTCGCGCGGAATGCCGACCTTCTTGCCCCGGAGATCGGCGTCGAGCGCTGCCTCCCAATCGGGCACGGGCAGGTCGAGGCTGGTCGCATCCTTGGGATCGAACCCGGCCATCGCGCCGAGCATGATCGCGCAGTCTTCCACCGAGCGCGCCATCGGACCGGCCTGATCCAAGCTCGACGCAAAGGCGACGATGCCCCAGCGTGAACACCGGCCATAGGTCGGCTTGATCCCGCAAATGCCGGTGAAGGCGGCGGGCTGGCGGATCGAGCCGCCGGTGTCGGTGCCGGTCGCCGCCGGCGCGATCCGCGCGGCCACGGCTGCCGACGAACCGCCCGAGGAGCCGCCGGGGCTCATCGGCTGGTTCGACCCGGCCTTCCGCCACGGCGAGGCGACATTGCCGAAGTAGGAGGTCTCGTTGGAAGAACCCATCGCGAACTGGTCGAGGTTGAGCTTGCCGAGCATCCCGGCGCCCGCGTCCCACAGCTTCTGGCTGACGGTGCTCTCGTAGCGCGGCACGAAGCCCTCGAGAATGTGGCTCGCGGCAGTGGTCTGCACGCCATGGGTGGCGAACAGGTCCTTCATCCCGATCGGCACGCCCGCCATTTTCCTCAGCGGCTCGCCCGCGGCGCGCGCGGCGTCCACCTTGTCGGCAGCGGCAAGCGCGTGGTCGGGGGTGGTGACGATGAAGGCGTTGAGGCTGGCGGCCTCGGCAACGGCAGCGTTGAAGGCCTCGGCCACCTCGCGCGCGGTGAAATCGCCCTTGGCGACACCGTCGCGGATGTCCTTTACGCCGAGAGAGGTGAGGTCAGTCATGTGTTCTCCCCTCCCGCTCGCGGGAGGGGCCGGGGGTGGGCCTGTCCACGCGCGGGGGTTTCGTTTTTCGTGCCCACCCCTAACCCCTCCCGCGAGCGGAAGGGGGAAAGGCGGACAATGCGCAAAGTCACTCGATCACCTTGGGCACGCCGAAGAAGCCGTGCTCCGCGGCCGGCGCGTTGGCGAGCACGTCGTCGCGCTTGCCCCCGCCGGTCAGCGGGTCGGCATCGACCACGTCCTCGCGCAGGCGCAGCGTGTTGGGGATCACCGCCGCCATGGGCTCGATCCCCGCGGTATCGACCTCGCCCAGCTGCTCGACCCATTGAAGGATGCCGTTAAGCTCCGGCACCATCCGCTCGAGCGCGGCATCGTCCATGCGGATGCGCGCGAGGCTGGCGATCTTCGCGACGGTGGCCTTGTCGACCGACATTGCGCTCCTCGCCCCTTACTGCTCGGGAGCGCCCTGCGGCGCGCCCTGCGCCGCCCCGCCCGGACCGCCCTGCCCGCCGCCCATCTGCTGCTGCATGGTCTGCTGAAGGATCTGGAGGTTCCGGTCGAAGGTCTGGCGGCTCATGATGTCGATCACCTCGATCTCGAACTCGAGATCGGCGTTCGGCGGGATCGGCGAGCCCGGAGGAGGCGCGGCACCATAGCCGAGATCGGCGGGGATGAAGAGATTGTACTTGCCGCCTTCCTGCATCTGCTGGAGCCCTTGAAAGAAGCCCGGAATGGTCGCGCCTTCCTCGACCGGGAAGGGGCTGCCTTCCGGGAACAGGCCCTGCACGGGGAGCGGGATGTCCCGCGATTCGTCGAACACCGTGCCGTCGGCCGCGAGCTTGCCCTTGTACTTGACGAAAACGACGTCGCCCGTGGCCGCGGTCGGGCCTTTGCCGGAGACCAGCGTGTCGACGCTCAGCCCGCGCGGCACGGCCGCCCAGGCGAGCCCGGCACCGACCAGCACCGCGAGGATCACCCCGATCCAAAGCTTGGTCAACGAGCCCTTGGCGACGGGCTTGATGGGGACGCGGGTAATCTCGGTCATGATCTTGTCCTGCTGGTCACGCCTCGTCGCGGGGAGCGAGACGACAAAAGGGCGCGGGGTTTGGCCGCGCCCTGATGACTGATCGGGAAGGGGGTTTCAAGCGGTTCCACGCGTAAGCGACCGCCCGAGGACGGGATTACTTGCTCCCGTCGCGCTCCATCCGCTTGCGCTCCATCTTGCGGGCGCGGCGCACGGCCGCAGCCTTTTCGCGGGCGCGCTTTTCCGACGGCTTCTCGTAGTGGCGGCGCAGCTTCATCTCGCGATAAACGCCTTCGCGCTGCAGCTTCTTCTTGAGCGCGCGCAGGGCCTGATCGACATTGTTATCGCGAACCATGATTTGCATAAACGACGACTACCTCATGTCCAAACGCCAGAGCCTCGCATGATTCTGCGCGAGGGTTCGCGGTGAATTTGCAATGAAATGCGGGCGATTCCCGGTGGGAGCCGCCCTTGAAACCGCGCCCCGATAGTCCAACACCGGCAAAATGGCAAGCCGCCAGAGTGCATTCCGGGGAAGGCGCGGGGCGCGGCCGCGCTATGCAGAGCGCGACAGCCTCGCTAAAGGCGGGCCGATGGACGGTGTGATCTCTCCCCTCAAAGCCAGCCTCTTCGTCGCCGCGGGCGGCGCGGCGGGCTCCGTGCTGCGCTATCACGCGGGGCGCCTCGTCGCAGGGCTGGCGGGTGCGGACAACACCTTTCCGTGGGGGACGCTCGCGGTGAACATCCTCGGCAGCCTCGCGATGGGCGCGCTCGTGGGCTGGTTCGCACGGAGCGGCGCGAGCGAGCAGTCCGCCGAGACCGCGCGCCTCGCCATCGGCGTCGGCCTGCTCGGCGGTTTCACCACCTTCAGCGCCTTTTCCGCCGAGCTCGTCACCCTGCTCCACCGCGGACAGGCGGGGCTGGCGGTGGGCTATGCCGCGGCCTCGCTGATCGCGGGTGCGGCGGCGGTGGTGCTCGGCCTCGTCGCGGCGCAGAGCCTGTCATGACCGGCCCCGCCGCCCCGGCCGACAACGTCCGCCAGTTCACCGTCGGCGAGGACGACGACGGCGTGCGCCTCGACCGCTGGTTCAAGCGCAACCTGCCGCAGGTCGGCTTCGCCACCGTTTCGCGCTGGGCGCGGACCGGGCAGATCCGGGTCGACGGCAAGCGCGCCCGCCCCGAGGATCGCCTCGCTGCAGGGCAGGTGCTGCGCGTGCCGCCAGGCGGCGAGGAACCGGCACGCGAGGCGGCCAAGCCGCGCGCGCGCCCGCTCAGCCTGGAACAGATCGCCGATGCGCGCGCCATGGTGATCCGCGAGACACCGAGCGCGATCGTGCTCAACAAGCCCCCCGGCCTTGCCACGCAGGGCGGGAGCAAGACGACGAAGCATGTCGACGGCCTCCTCGACGCCTTCGTGGAAGGAAACGCGCCCCGCCCCCGCCTCGTCCACCGGCTCGACAAGGACACCTCCGGAGTCCTGCTGATCGCCCGCACGCCCGGCAGCGCCGCGAGCTTCTCCAAGAGGTTCGCCAGCCGCTCCGCCCGGAAGGTCTACTGGGCACTGGTGGTCGGCAACCCGCAGCTCTCCGAGGGCGTGATCGACGCGCCCCTCGCCAAGCAGCCGGGCACGGGCGGGGAGAAGATGCATATCGACGAGGAGAACGGCCAGGCCGCCAAGACCCGCTACCGCGTCGTCGACCGGGCGGGGCAGCGCGCCGCGTGGGTCGAGCTCGAACCGCTCACCGGGCGAACCCACCAGCTGCGCGTCCACATGGCGGCGATCGGCCACCCTATCGTGGGCGACGGCAAGTATGGCGGGCAGGACGCCTTCCTGACCGGCGCGGTCAGCCGCAAGATGCACCTCCACGCGCGCCGCCTGATCATCACCGAGCCCAAGGCAGGTGAGGGTCCGGGCGGCAAGCTCGACGTCACGGCGGAGCTGCCGCCGCACTTCGCCATGAGCATGGAGGTGCTGGGCTTCGATCCGGCGCTCTCCGACGCCTCCCCCTTGCGCGAGGAGGTCCCCGAGAAGACGCCCGAGGAAAAGAAGCAGGCCGCCCGCCGCCACTTCAAGCAGGCGAGGAAAGAAACCCGCGCCCCCCGCCGCGCCCGGGGCGAGGCGAACAAGGCGAAGCCGAAGCCTAAGGGCAAGGCCAAGGCCCGGCCCGCCGCCGCCAAGGGCAGGCACGCCGGCAGCACCAGGCCCCGGAGCCCGCGGCGCTGATGCATCCCAATCCGCTCTACCGCACCGAAGACCGCGCGCTCTGCGAAAGCCTGATCGAGGAGATCGGCTTCGGCATGGTCTTCGCCGAGACGCCCGATGGGCCGAGGGTCGCGCATACCGCGCTCCTCTCGACCGGCGACGGGGCAGTGCAGTTCCACCTCGCCCGCGCCAACGCGCTGTCCCGCCATCTCGACGGATCGACCGCGCTGATCGTGATCAACGGTCCCGACGCCTATGTCTCGCCGCGCTGGTACGCCAACCGCGACACCGTGCCGACCTGGGACTACGTCGCGCTCGAGATCGAAGGCCGGGTGCGGCGCATGGCGGACGAGGGGCTCGAAGCCTTCCTCCACGCCGCGATCCTCAAGCACGAGGGGCGGCTGGACGGCACGCCGTGGCGGGCGGAGGAATCCTCCGAGAAGGTCTGGGCCGGCCTGTTCCGCGGGATCACCGGCTTCGAGATGGAAGTGCTGGCGTGGCGGCCCACGCTCAAGCTGTCGCAGAACAAGTCCGCCGACGAGCGCGGGCGGATCGCCGAGGGGCTCGAGGCAGCCGGGCACGCCGCGCTCGCCCATCTCGTGCGGAGCCTCGCGGCATGATGCGCCTTGCTGTGTTCGACTGCGACGGGACGCTGGTCGACGGGCAGGCCGATGTCTGCTGGGCGATGGAGCGCGCCTTCACCCGCGCCGGCCTGCCCGCTCCAGACAACCATGCCGTGCGCCGGATCGTCGGCCTGAGCCTGCCCGCCGCGGTGCGCGCGCTCGCCCCCGCGCTCAGCGAGAACGAGAACCGCGCCGTCACCGAGTTCTACCGGTCGAGCTTCCGGGCGCGCCGCGAGGAGGGCCTGACCGACGAGCCGCTCTATGATGGCATCGCCGAGCTGCTGCGCGCGCTCCACGCCGCCGGCTGGAGCCTCGCGGTCGCCACCGGCAAGTCGGACCGGGGGCTTGCCGCCTGCCTTGCCGCACACGGGATCGCCGACCTGTTCGTCTCGCTCCAGACCGCCGACCGCCACCCCTCCAAGCCCCACCCGGCGATGCTCGAAGCCGCGCTGTTCGAGGCGGGCGCGCTGCCGGGCGAGACGGTGATGATCGGCGACACCAGCTTCGACATGATCATGGCGAGGAGCATCGGGGTTGCCGCGATCGGGGTCGGCTGGGGCTATCACGAGGCGGCCGAACTTCTGGCGAGCGGCGCCGGCAGGGTTGTCGAGACCGCCGCCGCGCTCGCCGCCGCGCTCGAGGAGACGCTGCCATGACCCGCCTGTCGCCGGAGGCCGCCGAGGCGCGCGCGCGCAACGGGTACTTCATCCTCAACGCGGTGCGGCTGTCGGGGATCGGTCTGGTGCTGCTCGGCCTCGCCATCGCGCGGGGTATGATCGATCTGCCCTGGGCCGTGGGCGCGGTGCTGGCGGTGGTGGGCTTGCTCGAGTTCTTCTTCCTGCCCCGGATCATTGCGCGCGCGTGGAAGGCGGGGGACGACAGGCGCCGATGATCCGCCGTTTCTACAAGGACGTGACGCTCGCGGAGCACGCGGGCGCGTGGCAGGTGATGCTCGATGCGCGCGGGGTGAAGACCGTGGGCGGCGCGCCGCAGTTCGTGCCGAGCGAGGCTCTCGGCGAGGCGCTGGCGGCGGAATGGCGGCGGCAGGGCGAGAGGATCGATCCCCGGAGCCTGCCCTTGCGCGACATGGCGGACTACGCGATCGACATGGTCGCGCCCGACCCGGCGGCGGTGGTGCGGGGCCTCGCCGCCTATGCGCAGACCGACACGCTGTGCTACCGCGCCGACCCCGACGAGCCGCTCCACGCCCGCCAGCAGGCCGAGTGGGAGCCGCTGCTCGCCCGCTTCGAGGCGGCGCACGGCATCATGCTGACGCGGGTCAGCGGGGTGCTCCACCGTCCGCAGCCGCCCGAGACGCTGGCGGTGCTGGAGTCGCGGCTCGCTGCGCTGGATCCCTTCGTGCTTGCCGGGGTGGAGGCAATGGCGAAGCTCGCCGCCTCGCTCGTCACCGCCCTCGCCGCGCTCGACGCCGCCCATGAGGATGAGCCGCTGGCGCTGTGGCGCGCGGTCAGCCTCGAGGAGGAATGGCAGGCCGAGCTGTGGGGCCGCGATGCCGAGGCAGAGGAGCGCCGCGCCCGGCGTGAGGCCGATTTCCTGCGCGCCTGCACCTTTGCGAGGTTGGCGAGAGGCTAGATCAGCCCGACGCCACCCAGTCGGCGACTTCCGCCGCCACGCGGTTCGCCGCCGCGTTGAGCGCCGTGCCGACCGCCTTGGCCTCGGCCGCGACACCCTCCTCGCGCGCCTGGAAACGGCGGGTCGCGACCTTGCCGTCCTTGTCGACCCGCACCGCGTCGAAGCGGACCACCGCCGCCGAGCTCTGCGCGTCGTAGCCCATGTCGATGAGCGTGCCGCGCAGTGTGATCGTCGCGACCGTCGCGGGATCGTCCCCGTCGACCACCATCGCCTGCCCGCGTGCGCGGACCGTCTCGCCGAGCAACCGGCGGAACAGGCGGGCGGGCTTCTCCACCCAGAACGCCTCTTGGAGATAGGCGAGTTCGGTGGCGCTCACCGCCACCGGCACGCGCAGCACGTCGAGCTTGGCGGGGGTGTCGATCATCAGCACCTCGATCACCTGCCCGGTCTCGGCGCTGCTCGCCCCGGCCCCGACCGGCGCGCTGGCGGCGGGGCTGAGCGTGAGCAGGCTTTCGGGCGGTTCGCCGCCGAAGCTGACGCAGCCGGCGAGCGCCAGCAGCAGCGGGGCAGCGAGGATGAGGCACGGGCGGCGGGGGTTCATGAGATGATCGTCCTTCACGGCCTTGGTCCTCACGGCTTGTAGTCGGGCAGCGACTTGCCGCCCACCAGCGCGCCCGCGCCTTCGCTTTCGAGCTTCTCGGTGATCGCCCGCAGGGATCGGCTGGTGGCGCGCAGGTCCTCGAGCGTCGCCTCGGCGTTGGGCAGCGTGCTGGTGCGCAGCTGGCGCGCAGCGGGCCGCGTGTCCTCGAGCGTCGCCGCCAGCGAGGCGAGCGCGGCATTGGCCGACTTGAGCGTCCCGCGCAGCTCCTCGGCGAGCGGCGAGCCTTCCTTGTTGACCAGTGCATCGGTGCTGAGCGCGAGCCGCTCGAAGGCATCGAGGGTCTGGTTGAACTCCGCCATGGTGGTGCGGAACTCCTTGAGGTTGGCGTTGAGCTCGGGGCTCGCGTCGGCCAGACCGCCGGTGAGGCGGTTGGTGTTCCTGAGGATGCCGGCGATCTCGTCCTGGTTCTCGGGACCGAGGATCTGGTTCAACTGCTCTGTCAGGGTCGCCAGCCGTTCGAGCAGCAGCGGCGCGTTGGAGACGATCTCGCCGAAGCCGCCCCGCCCCGGGGGGATCACCGGGCGGCCTTCGGGACAGGCGGTGGTCTCGCAGGTGATCGGCGGCGCGTCCTTGCGCGCCCCGTCGAGCAGGATGGTCGAGACCCCGGTGAAGCTTGCCTGGATGGTCGCCTGGGTGCCCACCAGGATCGGCACGTCCTTGCCGACCTTGATGCGCACCCGCACGAATTCGGGATTGCCGTCGGCGAGGTCGATCTCGGTCACCTGGCCCACCGGAACGCCGGCGAAGCTCACCTGGCTGCCCTGCGCGAGGCCCGAGACCGATTGCGCATAGAAGATGTCGAACTCGTCCTGCTCGCCTTGCCCCAGCCGCGCGATCCACACGATGAAGGCCGCGAGCGCCGCCAGCAGCACCAGCGTCACCGCGCCGACCCACAGATGATTGGCCCTGGTTTCCATGTGCGCTCCCTATGCGGCCCGTGGGCTGCGCTTGTCCAATCCAATCGCCCTCATGCCTCGCCCCTCAGGTGCGTGGCATGGGCGCTGCGGCCGCGTGGGCCGTTGAAATACTCCTCGATCCACGGATGCCCCGTCGCGACCAGTTCGGGAATGGTGCCCACCGCGATGACCTTCTTGTCGGCGATCACCGCCACCCTGTCGCAGATTTCGTAAAGCGTATCGAGATCATGGGTTATCAGAAACACCGTGAGGCCGAGCGTTTCCTGCAATTCGCGGGTCAGCCGGTCGAATTTGGCCGCCCCGATCGGATCGAGCCCGGCGGTCGGCTCGTCGAGGAACAGCAATTCGGGGTCGAGCGCCAGCGCCCGCGCGAGACCGGCGCGCTTCTTCATCCCGCCCGACAGTTCCGACGGGTATTTGGGCACCGCGCTTTCCGGAAGGCCCGTCAGCATCACCTTGTAGCGCGCGATCTCCGCACGGAAGGCGGGATCGAGATCGGGGAAGAACTGCTTGATCGGAACTTCCACGTTCTCGCCCACGGTGAGCGTGGAGAACAGCGCGCCGCCCTGAAACAGCACCCCCCAGCGTTCGCGCACGGCCAGATCGTTCTCGGCATCGTCGCCGCACAGATTGTGCCCGAGCACGCTGATCCGCCCCTCGGCCGGAGCCTGAAGGCCGATGATCGAGCGCATCAGCACCGATTTGCCGGTGCCCGATCCGCCGACCACGCCGAGGATCTCGCCGCGCCGCACGGTGAGGTCGAGCCCTTCGTGGACCGCGAAGTCGCCGAAGCGGTTGACCAGCCCCTCGACCACGATCGCCGGGCCCTCATCGCCGGCGGGCTTGTTCATCTTCATCGCGTCACCCCCACCCGATCTCGGTGAAGAACACCGCGAAGAAGGCATCGATCACGATCACCGCGAAAATCGCCGAGACCACCGCCATGGTGGTGCGGCGGCCGACTTCCTCGGAATTGCCACGCACCTGCATCCCGTGATAGCACCCCGCCAGCGCCACGATCAGCCCGAACACCGGGGCCTTGATGAGGCCGACCCACAGGTCATGGGTCGGCACCACTTCCTGAATACGCAGCAGGAAGGTGAAGAAGGGAATGCCGAGCGCGAATTGCCCGACCACCGCCCCGCCGATGATCGCCGTCAGCGAGGCATAGAAGCCGAGCAGGATCATCATGAAGGTCGCCGCCAGGATGCGCGGGATCACCAGCACCTCGATCGGCGCAATGCCGATGGTGCGCATCGCGTCGATCTCCTCGGTCAGCTTCATCGTGCCGAGCTGCGCGGCAAAGGCGCTGCCCGAACGGCCCGCGACCATGATCGCGGTCATCAGCACGCCCAGCTCGCGCAGGGTGATGCGCCCGACCAGATTCACCGTCAGCGCCTCGGCCCCGAACTGTTCGAGCTGGACCGAGCCCTGCTGGGCGATCACGATCCCGATCAGAAAGCTCATCAGGCCGATGATCGGCAGGGCCGACACGCCGACCAGTTCCATCTGGTGGACCAGCGCCTTGATCGGGAAGCGCCCCGGATGGCGCAGCAGGCTGGCACCCCCGATCAGGATCTGCCCGAAGAAGCCGACCACGCCATAGATGCCGCCGCGCGCGCCGAACACCTTCTCGCCCACCGCCAGCGGCACGCGTTCCCATACCGGCAGGCGGTGGGGGTGGGTATCGCCGCTCGCATCGATATCGCGCATCGCGGCGAGCAGCCGCTCGGCCTCGGGGCTCGCGCCGGTGATGGTGCTGTCATGTTCGCGCGCGAAGCGGCAGACCACCCACGCGCCGACCGTGTCGATCTCGTCGACCCCGGCCAGGTCGACGCTTTCCACCGGGCCGGCCATCGCCTTGAGATTGCGTTCGAGCGGGCCGATTGCCGCCAGCGTCAGCTGCCCCGACAGCACCAGCCGGCTGCCGCCCGTGCCTGCATCCTCCAGCAAATGTTGCGCGGCACTCTGCATCGGGATGAGGCTATGGGGTGATTTTTGCGCCCTCGCAAGGCTCTCGCGGCAAAGCGCGGCGGTTCGCTGCGCGCGTCCATCATTGCATCGCAACATGGGTGCTGGCATGGCGCGGGCCATCATGTCCGACACGCAGCACCCCGCCCTGCCCACCACCTTCGACCCCGCCGACATCGAGGCACGCTGGTATGCCCACTGGGAAGCGAGCGGCTGTTTCCGGCCCGTACGCCCCGGGGCCGATGCCTTCACCATCGTCAACCCGCCGCCCAACGTCACCGGCAGCCTGCACATCGGCCACGCGCTCGACAACACGCTCCAGGACGTGGTGATCCGCTACGAGCGGCTGCGCGGCAAGGACGCGCTGTGGGTGGTCGGCACCGACCATGCCGGGATCGCAACGCAGATGGTGGTCGAGCGCCAGATGGAGGCGCGCCAGGACAAGCGCACCAACTACACGCGCGAGGATTTCGTCGCCAAGGTGTGGGAGTGGAAGGAGGAGAGCGGCGGCACCATCACCCGCCAGCTCAGGCGCCTCGGCTGCTCGATGGACTGGAGCCGCGAGCAGTTCACGATGGACCCGCACTTCACCCGCGCGGTGATCAAGACCTTCGTCGACCTCTACAACGACGGGCTGATCTACCGCGACAAGCGGCTCGTGAACTGGGACCCCAAGCTGAAGACTGCGATTTCCGATCTGGAGGTCGAGACCCAGACCATCGCGGGGCATTTCTGGCACTTCAGATATCCGCTCGCGGACGGTGCCCGGCTCGATGACGGGCGCGACTATCTCGAGGTCGCCACCACCCGTCCCGAAACGATGCTCGCCGACATGGCGGTCGCGGTGAACCCGGCGGACCCGCGTTATGCCAGCGTCGTCGGCAAGCACGTGATCCTGCCGCTCACCGGCCGCCGCATCCCGGTGATCGCCGACGAACACGCCGATCCCGAACTGGGCTCGGGCTGCGTCAAGATCACCCCGGGGCATGACTTCAACGACTTCGAGGTGGGCAAGCGCGCGGGCTTTGCGCCGTCTGAGATGCTCAACATGCTCGATGCCGAGGCGAACGTGTGCCAGACGGCGGACGGGCTGGTGCCGGAGGAATTCCTCGGCCTCCACCGCTTCCGCAAGGACGGCGTCGACGGCGCGCGCGAGCTGGTCGTCCGGCGGATGAAGGAGCAGGGCTACCTCATCCCGCACGTCGTCGAGAAGGACGGCGAGCGGGTGGAGCACGATGCGGAGCCGCGCCAGATCGCCACCCCCTTCGGCGACCGCGGCGGCGTGGTGATCGAACCGTGGCTGACCGACCAGTGGTATGTGAACGCGGCGGAACTCGCCAAGAAGCCGATCGAGGCGGTGAAGTCCGGCGACATCCAGATCGTGCCCAAGACGTGGGAGAAGACCTTCTTCAACTGGATGGAGAACATCCAGCCGTGGTGTGTGTCACGCCAGTTGTGGTGGGGGCACCGGATTCCGGCGTGGTTCGCGGACGATGGCCGCTGCTTCGTCGCTGAAGACGAGGCCGCCGCGCAGGCGCTCGCGGGCGAAGGCGTGGCGCTGACGCAGGACGAGGACGTCCTCGACACGTGGTTCTCCTCCGCCCTGTGGCCCTTCGCCACGCTCGGCTGGCCGGAGGGCGATGCGCCGCTCCTCAACAAGCACTTCCCCAACAACCTCCTCATCTCGGGCTTCGACATCCTGTTCTTCTGGGATGCGCGGATGATGATGATGGGCTTTTACAACATGGGGCAAAAGCCGTGGGACACGCTCTACCTCCACGGCCTCGTGCGCGCGGCGGACGGGGCGAAGATGTCGAAGTCCAAGGGCAATGTCGTCGACCCGCTGGGCCTCATCGACAAGTACGGGGCCGATGCGCTCCGCTTCTTCATGGCGGCGATGGAGAGCCAGGGCCGCGACATCAAGATGGACGAGAAGCGGGTCGAGGGATACCGCAACTTCGCCACCAAGCTGTGGAATGCGGCGCGCTTCTGCCAGTCCAATGATATTGGTGCCTCGGACACGATCAGGGCTCCGGCGGCACGGCTTGCGGCCAACCAGTGGATCATCGGCGAGGTGCAGGCTTGCGTCACCGAGATCGAGAAGGCGATGGCGGATCTGCGCTTCGACGCGGCGGCCAACGCCATCTACCAGTTCACGTGGTCGAAGTTCTGCGACTGGTATCTGGAACTGATCAAGCCGGTCTTCGCCGGTGACGCCGACAGCCCGCCCGCGGTGGAAACCCGCGCGGTGGCTGGCTGGGCGCTCGACCAGATCCTCGTCATGCTCCACCCCTTCATGCCCTTCATCACCGAAGAGCTGTGGCACAAGCTGGGGCAGCGCGATTACGAGCTGATCGTGGCGCAGTGGCCGAAGCCCGAGGCCGAGGTCAGCAAGGAAGCGACCGACGCGATCGACTGGGTGATCGACCTCACCACCAGCACCCGCTCGGCCAAGAACGAACTCGGCATCGCGCCGGGCGCGAAGCTGGCGGCGTGGCTGGCCTCTCCGTCGGATGTCGCCGCGCGCACCATCGAGCGCTCCAGCGCAGCCATCGAACGCCTCGCGCGCCTCGCGCCCGTCACGATCGGCGAAGCGCCCGCCGGCCCCGCGATGCAGGTGACGGCGGGCGAGGACGTGTTCGTCATCCCGCTCGAAGGCATCGTCGACATCGCTGCCGAGAAGGCGCGGCTGGAAAAGGCGCTCGCCACCAGCACGAAAGAAGCCAAGAGCCTCGAAGGCCGCCTCGCCAACCCCGCCTTCGCCGAGAAAGCCAAGCCCGAAGCCGTCGAGAAGGTCCGCGCCGATCTCGCCCACCATGCAGGCGAAGTGGAACGGCTGACCGCGGCCCTTGCGCGGCTGGGTTAGGGTCTGCCCGCCGGCGCTAGGCGCCGCCCTTCGCGCTAACCGCCTCGCCCGGGGGTGTCGATCCGGGCGCGGGCGATTGCACGAAGGGGTGGACGAGGAACTCGCGGATGTTGGCGGGCGGCAGCCGGTCCGCCAATCCGACGCTGGGCCACTCCTCGCCGGGATCATAGGCGGTGCCGAACAGGTAGTCCCACAGGCTGAAGCAGATCCCGAAGTTCTTGTCGAAGTGGCGCTCTTCCAGCGAGTGATGGATGCGGTGGAAGCGGTTGTCGACGACCACCCTGCGCAGCGGCCCGAAGTTCAGTTCGATCGGCGAGTGGATATAGTAGGACAGCATCCCCACGAAGATCCCGATCGCCGCAGGCACCTCGGGCCCGCTCATCTGGATGAGGCTCATCGGCACCGAGATGAAGGTCAGGCTGAACAGCGTCTGCAAGGAGTGGCCGATGCTGTTGGCGGCGTGAAGTTCGCGGGGGGAGTGATGGACGGCGTGAACCGGCCAGAAGAACGCGTGCTCGGCGCGGTGCCGCCAATAGGCGAGGAAATCGGCGAAGGCGACCAGCACCAGGAACTGCACGGCCAAGCCGACGACACCCAGCGGTTCGAGCCACTGCCAGAGGGGGATCGTCACCGCAGGCGCGATCCCCAGCGCCCGCCAGAGCGCAGCCAGCGGCATCACGAGCACGAAGGACAGGGCCATGCTCACCCCGTTCATCAGGAGGCCCGCCACCCGGTCCCTGATGGAGTAGCGCTCCAGCGGGCCGACATGCTCGAGAACGATGCATCCGATCAGCGGGATCAGTCCCGTGAGGGTGGCGACGCCGATGCCGATGACAAGATTAAGAAGATAATCCAATACCTTGGCTCCTCTTTGCGCGGGATAGCCGCCGCGCCTTAAGATCGCCTTACCGCCAAGCGGGACGCGGCCGGTCCGGCGCGGGGGCGGTGCGCGCACGGGAAATTCCCCCGGGGGCCAAATCGTGGCATGGACAGCAGATGCTCGACGACACCAGACCTGCGTCCGCGCGCGCGCCCGTGCGGCCGGCCCGGCCATGAACCTCGCCCTCGCTACCGACGACACCGGCGGGCCCGAGATATTCGCCTCGCTTCAGGGCGAGGGGCCTTCCGCCGGAATGCCGGTCGCCTTCGTGCGCCTCTCCCGCTGCAACCTCGCCTGCACCTGGTGCGACACGGCCTACACCTGGCGGTTCGAGGGCGACAATAGTCTCTCTTGGCGGCCGCACCGCGACGGGATCGCCTATGACCGCAAGGCCAACCAGGTGACGCTCTCGCCTGCCGAAACGGCGGAGCGGATCGCGGCGCTCGGCCAGAAGCGGCTCGTCATCACCGGGGGCGAGCCGCTGCTGCAGGCGGGCGCGCTCGCCGAGATGCTCGCGCACCTGCCAGACATCGGCGTCGAGATCGAGACCAACGGCACCGTCGCCCCGCCCCCGCGGCTCGACATCCGGGTCGACCAGTACAATGTCAGTCCCAAGCTTGCCCATTCGGGCAACCTCGCCGATCTCGCGTTGATCCCCGAACGGCTCGACCACTGGGCAGGCGAACCGCGCGCGTTCCTCAAGTTCGTGATCGCCGCGCCTGCGGACGTGGACGAGGTGCTGGCCCTCCAGAGCCGCCACGGCTTTGCGCCCGGACGCGTGTTCCTGATGGCCGAGGGCACCGACAGCGCCACCCTGCGCAGCCGGCAGGCGTGGCTTTCCGAGCTATGTCTCAAGCACGGCTTCCGGATGAGCGACCGGATGCATATCCACCTCTATGGTGACACGCGCGGAACCTGACGGGCCCGCCCCTAGCCCCCCCCCCGCAAGCGGGAGGGGGATTGATCGCGCTGATACTCCCCTCCCGCCTGCGGGAGGGATTGGGGTTGAGAATACTACCCTTGGCTCCTCCAGCGCATCACCACGCGCTCGACCAGTTCCTCCTCGCCGCCGTCGCGGCTCCACAGGTCGACGAAGCTCGGGTCCTCGGACGCCGGGCGCTTGTGTTCCTCGAGGTTGTCGAAGGCGACGCGGATCGGGATCGACACGCCCTCGCCGCAGATGATGCATTCGCGGTTCCGCAGCGCCGGGATCGAATCGAGGAAGCCGCGCGCGCCTTCGGGCATGGCGGCGCGGACGAAGGCCTGGTCGCGGTCGTTGTTGAGGCGCATCGAGATGATCGTGCCGCATTGCGACAGCACGCCCTCGGCAAGGTCCGAGGGGCGCTGGGTGATGAGGCCCAGCGAGATGCCGTATTTGCGGCCCTCCTTGGCGATGCGGCTGAGGATCTTGCCGACCGATGATCCATCCGCGTTCTTCTCGTTGGGGACGTAGCGGTGCGCTTCCTCGCACACCAGCAGCACGGGCCGGGTCTTCTCCTCGCGGCCCCAGATCGCGAAGTCGAACACCAGCCGCGAGAGCACCGCCACCACGGTCGACGTGATGTCGGACGGCACCCCGGAGACGTCGATGATCGAGATCGGCTTGCCGTGGCCGGGCATGCGGAAGATCTTGCTGATGAAATCGACCATGGTGTCGCCCACCAGCATGCCGGAGAACATGAACTGGTAGCGCGGGTCGGCCTTCAGCTCGTCGAGCTTGCCCTTGATTCGCATGTAGGGGGCGGTCGAGGTCGCCTTGTCGAGCCGGCCCATCTCGTCCTGGAGGATGTTGCTGAAGTCGCTGAGCAGGTAGGGGATCGGCGAATCCACCGTGATCTTGCCCATGGTCTGCGCCAGCCGGCTCTTGGAGCGCGCGGCGAGCAGCACCTTGGCGAGGATGTCGGCATCGACCTGCCGCTCGTTGCCGCTCGAGGAGAGCAGCACCTCGCAGTGCTCCTCGAAGTTCATCAGCCAGTAGGGCATCTGGAGATTGGAGACGTCGAGGATCTGGCCGGTCTGGCGGAACGCGGCGGAATATTCGCCGTGGGGGTCGATCATCACGATGTGACCCTTGGGCGCGGCCTCGCAGATGCGGTGAAGGATCAGCGCGGCGCTGGTCGACTTGCCGGTCCCGGTCGAACCCAGCAGCGCAAAGTGCTTGCCGAGCATCGCGTCGATGTAAAGGCCTGCGCGGATGTCCTTGGTGGGGAACACCTTGCCGATGGTGATGCTGGCGCGCCCGTCGCTGGCGTAGATCTGCTCAAGATCCTTGGTGGTCGCCGGGTAGCACAGCGCGCCGGGGACCGGATAGCGGGTGACGCCGCGCCTGAAGCTGTGGATGCGCCCGGTCAACTTTTCCTCGCTGCCCTCGCCGAGGAAGTCGATGTGCGAGATGATCCCCGCATCGGCGCGCCGGTCCTTGCGCTGGTCGCGCACGTTGGCGAGCAGCCAGGTGTCGCCGATGCGGATCTTGATCTGGCTGCCGACCTGCCCCGCCATCGCCACTGCGGCATCGGGATCGGCCATGCATTCGTTGATGCGCTGGAGATCGAGCGCGATCTGCGAGCCGGAGCCCGAAATCTCGAGCACCACCCCGATCGGCAGGCGCGCATTGTCCGGGACGGCCGCCGCCGCGGAACGCGCGGCGGCGGGTTCATGGTCCGCAACCACATTCGCGCCGGCGGAACGCTGGAAATCCTGCCTGCCGTGTTCGCTCATCAGTGACTTTCCCTCTCGCGGGTCTCGCGGGTGCGGGAGGGATATGAGGGCATCGAGGTTAAGATCGGGTCAACATGGCCTTCACCCCCTGCCTCGCCGCAGACCTCAGTCGCGGGCGAAGACCCGCCCCGCGAGCCAACCCATTCCCAGCGACAGCGCGATCGCGCCAAGCCCATAGAAAAACGACCAGCGCTGCGCGGCGGTGACCACCTGCCCCTCGAGCCCGGCCTTGACCACCTCGATCCGCGCCGTCGCGCTCGCCAGTACGCGGCCGCGGGCGATCGCAAAGGTCTCGGCCGTGTAGCGCCCGGTGGTGACGTTGGAGGGCAGGTCGATGCTCGCCTGGTAGAGCACCTTCTCGTCGATCCGCACCCCGCGCGGGTTCTCCTGGTAGAGCCCCTGGCGGCGGCGCAGCTCGACCAAGCCTTGCGCGAAGCGGGCCTGTTCGCCCGGGTCGATCTGGCCCGAGGGCGAGAGCTGGATGAACTGCGTGCCGAGCTCGTAGATCGCCGCGGTGCGCTCGTCGACGATGTCGCGCACCGGGCGCGAGGAGGCGACTGCGAAGAAGGCCGGGGCGGAGCGGAAATCGCTCGACCCGGCATTGGCCCAGATGCCGGCGATGCGCTCCTTCTCGCGGATGCGCACCGCCTCGGTCGGGCCCTTGAGCACCACCACAATGTCATATTCCCCGCGCGGCCCCGCCCCGCCGGGGTCGATCACCGCGCCGTATAGCAGCAGCCGCGCGCCGGTGAAGCCCTGGCGCACCTCGATGCGCGACTGGCTGACGGCGGGCACCAGCAGCGGCTCGCGCTGGGCGAGCGCGGGCGGCGCCGCCGCGAGCGTCGCCCCGAGCGCCGCCATACCGAGCAGCAGCCCGGCCGCCAGCCGCCCGGCAAGGCTCACGCCGCCCGGCTCACAGCGGCACCACGGTGTAGATCTCGTCAGGCTGCACGCCGAGGCCGTAGAGCATCCTGAGCGCGATCAGCAGCACCAGCGCGGCGAGCGCGAGACGCAGGTATTCGGGCCGCGCCTTGAGAGCGATCTGGGTGCCGAACTGCGCGCCGAGCACCGATCCCAGCAGCAGCAGCGCGGCGAGCACGAGATCGACCGCCTTGGTGGTGAGCGCATGGGTCATGGTCGTCACCATGGTCACGAACAGGATCTGGAACAGCGACGTGCCGACCACGACGTTGCCGCTCATGCCGAGGATGTAGAGCATCGCCGGCACCAGCAGGAAGCCCCCGCCCACCCCCATAAGCATGGTGAGGATGCCGACCAGCATCCCGAGGATCGCGGGCGCGAGCGGGGAGATGTAGAGGCCCGAGGCATAGAAGCGCCAACGATAGGGCAGCGATGCGACCAGCGGGTGGTGACGGCGCTTCCGGACCTGCGGCCCGCCCTTGCCGAGGAGGCCGGGGCGCAAGGTGCCGATCGCCTCGCGCATCATCAGCGTGCCGATCGAGCCGAGCATCAGGACGTAGAGGATGTTGATGACCACGTCGATCTGCCCGAGGGTCTGGAGCGCGCTGAACAGCCCCGCCCCGATCAGCGCGCCGACGATCCCGCCGCCGACCATCACCCCGCCCATCCGGTAGTCCACCCCCTTGCGGCGCGAATGGGCGAGCACGCCCGAAACGCTCGCGCCCGTCACCTGGGTCGCCGCCGAGGCCGCCGCGACCGTCGGCGGGATGCCGTAGAAAATGAGGAGCGGCGTCGTCAGGAAGCCGCCGCCCACCCCGAACAGGCCCGACAGGATGCCCGTGAGCACGCCGAGGAGGACGATGAAGAGGCCGTTGACCGATAGATTCGCGATGGGCAGGTAAACGTCCATGCCATGCGATTAGCGGACCGCGGCGGGGGATGAAACCCGCAGGAACACCGCATCCCCGTCGCTTTGCCGAACCCCGCGCGGGGTGACTCCCGCGAGGTACCCGGCGCGGGTCAGAACTGGGTGGAGAGCGTCGCGGCCACGCCCGAATCCGGCCCTGCCCGGCCCCCGACCCGCTCGCGCCAGTCGAGGGTGAAGCGCGCCGGCACCGCGCCCACGGTGAGGTCGAGGCGCAGGGTCGGGCCGATGTCGATCCGCTGCGCATCCTCCTGCGCCCCGCCCCACGCGGCCGCGCCGAGGCTGAGGTGCAGCGCGTTGCCGGTGAGGGCGGCAAGCTGCGGCACTTCGCGGGTGAGGCTCGCCTGCCCTTCGGCGAAGCCCGTCGGCGCTGCCCCCCCGACCCAGCCGGCCTGGCCGTAGGCCTCGAGCCGGGTGCCGTAGGGGAGCGGGAGCGGGGGGATCTCGGTCACGGCAAAGGCGGCCGGGCGCCACGCGTCGCCAAACGCCCCATCGGTGTAGCGCAGCTCCCCCGCCACGCGCAGCGGGACCCGCGGCAGCGGGCGCAGCCCCGCGCCGAGCGCCAGTTCCTGCTCGCCGCGGCGGACCAGCGCGCGGTACGCCCGCACATGGAGCCGCGGGTCGCGCCGCGCGCCCGGGGCGAGGCGGTAGTGCAGCACCGCGCCTGCCTGGCTCGCGCCGTAGATCGGCACGCGCCCCTCGGAGATCGGCGCGGCGTTCGAGCCCTCGCGCCAGAATGCCCAGGCGTCGAGCGACCACCGCCCCCCCGCCGCGCCCGATCCGGCGGCGGCCGGCAAGGGCGCGGGCAGGAACGGAGGAACCGCCGGGCGGGGATCGGGTCCGGACAGGGCTGCGGCCCCCGCCAGGTCCGCGCCGGCGGCGGGCCGGAGCGGCGTGCGGTGCGCGGCCAGCCATAACAACTGGTGCGCCGCCGCGAGGCGGGGGTCGGTGCCGAACGCCTGCGCGCGGCGCGCAGCTGCGTGCAAGGGCACCGCCGCAAACGGCATCGCCGGAAGCGCGGCGCCGGGCGCGGGGCGCGGTTCGGCAGCGAGCCCGCCCGCCCGGTGCACCGGCGGCCGGGCGGGCGCGGCGTGTGCGGCGTGTGCGGCGAGGCCGGCCGGGGGAAAGGGGTTCTCCCACCACATCGCCCGCGCCCCGGTCCAGCCGGTCAGCAGCAGCACCAGCATGACGAGCGGACCGCCGCGGGGGCGCTCGCGCTCAGGGACCGGGTTCGCGCGGGCGCTGGGCAGGGTCACGGCGCCGCCGATCGGGCGAGGTCCGGCTGGGTGGGATGGGCGTCGTGCTCGGTCTTGTCCCACACCGCCACCCGCCCGGCGAGCGTGCGGGCATAGGCGAACAGCGCGCGCCGCCCGGCCATGATCGCGACCACGTTGGCAAGCGGCGTGCGCAGCACTGCCAGCGCCCCCTCGGCGATCCCGTATTCGCGGGCGGTGAAGGCAAAGCGCATGACGATCCGCCAGGCGAAGGCGAGCGCATTGGCGATCAGCACCGCCTCGAGCAGCGGCGTGAGCGGCGCCGGCGGGGCGACGCCCGCCACCACCAGCACGCCCATCACCCCGGTCAGCAACACCAGCGCATAGCCTGCCAGCAGGACCAGCGCGGTCATCGGCCCGCGCCGGTCGCGCGCGCGCATCCAGATGTCCTCGGGCCACCGCCCCCAGCCAATCCGGTCCCAGCCCTGGAGGGCGATGCCGAGCACCCAGCGGCTCTTCTGGCGCACCACGGTATCGAGGCAGTGCGGGAAGTAGGCGCGCGTGGCGATCAGCCGTCCATCCTGCCCGCGCTCCCGAACGAAGCGGCAGCGCCCGCCGGCCGCCGCGATGGCGAGGCCGAGCTCGTAATCCTCGGTCAGGGAATCGCTCGCGAAGGGCAGGCCGTCGCAGCGCCGCGCCACCAGCCAGTCGAGCGCGCGTCGCGAGGCGGCGCAGCCCACCCCCGCGCCCGGCAGGCCCGCACCCAGCGCATCGCGCACCACCAGCGCCTTGCCGTGCGCCTCGGCGAATTCCTCGCAGTAGTGGCTCGCGAGGTGGCGAGCGAGCCAGCCGCGCCCGCGCGGCACGAGCGGCTCGACCGGGAGCTGCACGAAGTCCGCCCCGCCCGCGATGCATTCGTCGAGAAGACCGAGCGCGCCCGCATCCACCATGTCCTCGGCATCGTGGAACACCACCGCGGCAAAGCGCCGGCCGCCCCGCTCCTCGTCGATGGTGAGCGCGGCGTAGAGGCGGTTGAGGCAATCGGCCTTGGTGGTCGGTCCGGCGCGGCCGTGGATCACCAGTCGCAGGCGCGGATCGCCCTCGGCCGCGGCGATGGCCGCCCCGAGCGTCGCGGGATCATTGGCGTAGCAACCGATATAGAGGCGCAGGTCAGGCTGCGGCCAGGTGGCGAGCAGGTGGCGGATCGTCTGCCCGATCACGGCAGCCTCCTGCCAGGCGGGGATCACCACCGCGACCGGCCCGGAGAGCTTGCGGAACTGGAGCGCGGCACGGCTGCGCCACCGGGTCGGCGCGCGCCCAGTCAGCCGCAGCCACAGCCACACGGCATCGACCGCCAGATCGTCGAGTGCGCCGATCAGGAAGAAGATTCCGGCAAACAACAGCAATTCTCGCTGCAGCAGCGCGATCCACTGCCACAGCCCCGGTTCTGCAATGGACAAGGCGACCCCCCTTCTCCAATAAGGTTTCTAACCTACATTAGAAGAAGCGTCCCCGCAACCGGAGCGTTGATTTACTTGGTTTACCGGCGATTCACCGCGATGAAACGCGGGTGTCGCGTCTACCAGGAGCCGGTGTTGGGCATGCTGGCCCAAGGCTCGGCGGGCTCGAGATGGCCTTCCTGGAGCAGCTCGACCGAAATCCCGTCGGGGGACCTGACGAAGGCCATGTGCCCGTCGCGCGGCGGGCGGTGGATGGTGTGGCCGGCATCCATCAGCCGCTGGCAGGTCTCGTAGACATTGGCGACCCTGTAGGCGAGGTGCCCGAAATTGCGCCCGCCCGTGTATTCCTCCGGCGCGCTGCCGTCCGCCGGGGGCCAGTTGTAGGTCAGTTCGACCTCGGCCACCCCCTCCTGTCCGGGCGCGGCGAGGAAGATCAGCGTGAAGCGCCCCGCCTCGCTGTCGAAGCGGCGCACCTCCTCGAGCCCGATCAGCTTGAAGAAGGCGACCGTCGCCTCGGGATCGGCGACACGGATCATGGTGTGGAGATACTTGACCATAGAAGCGTCCTCAAATCTGGTATCTGCATCGGCTTGGCAAGTGGGCGCAGGGCCGAACGGCCGCCCGCAGCGATGTGGCCGTCAGCCGCGTGAGCGGGGATGCCATTCAAACTCCATTCATCGATATTGATGCACAACTCGTCGCACCAACTCATAGGGGGGAACATGCGATGAGCGGCGACGACTTTCAACCTGCCCATGCGACCGGCGGCATCCTGCGCGAGCCGGCCACGCTGCGCTGGTTCGGGACGGCGGGGATTCTCGCGGTCGGGCTGATCGCGGGCGGCTACCTGCTTGGCGACGGGCTGCTGCGCGCCAAGGACGCCGACCGCGCTGTCACCGTGCGCGGGCTTGCCGAGCGCAACGTCACCGCCGACCTCGCGACCTGGACGATCTCCTATTCGGCGTCCTCCACCGACCTTGCCGAGGCGCAGGCCAAGGTGCGCCGCGACACGGAGGCGATCGAGGCCTTCTTCAGGGGAGCTGGGCTTTCCCGCCGACGCGCTCCAGCCGACCGGCGCCAACGTGACGAGCTTCACCAACGAGGGCATCACCACCTACACCGTGCGCCAGCGGCTGGCGCTGCGCACCGAGGACGTCGCCCGCGCGCAGAAGGCCGTGGCGCGGCAGTTCGACTTGGTCGGGCGCGGGGTGTTCCTCGAGGAAGGCTCGGGCATGGCCTACACCTTCACCAAACTGAACGACATCAAGCCCGAGATGGTCGCCGAGGCGACCAAGGACGCGCGCGCCGCGGCCGAGCAGTTCGCCGAGGATTCGAACTCGGGCGTAGGCAAGATCAAGGACGCGACGCAAGGCTACTTCGAGATCGAGGCCCGCGACGGAGAGGCGGGCGGCTGGGGCTCGGCCGATAGCCCCTACAAGAAGGTACGGGTGGTCACCACGGTCAGCTTCGCGCTCGACTAGCGACTGATGCCCAGACGTTGGTCGACGATATGCAACGGCTGATCGCGGCATAAAGACAAAAGGTTGCCCGCGGCAGGGGCGAAAGCTATGCGCGCGCTCTTGCATCGCGCGCATGGCCAGCCTGGTCGGGCGCGCAACCTTGCAGGTGTCGCACAACCGGATCATCGCCCCCGTCATGCTTCAGCGATTGCGCGACTTCTTCAGCCCTCCTCCCGCGCCCCGGCTGCCGGCGGTACCCGAAGGCCGGCGCTACTACGCGATCGGCGACATCCATGGTCGGCTCGATCTCTACGAGGCGCTGATCGCGACGATCGAGGAGGAGATCGCCACTGCGCCGCAGCTCGATCACCGCGTCGTGCTGCTCGGCGATCTGGTCGATCGCGGCCCGGACAGCGCCGGGGTGGTCGAGCGCACCCGCGCCTGGCAGCAAAGCCGCAACGTCCGGGTGCTGGCCGGCAATCACGAGGAGATGTTCCTCGCCGCCTTCGACAAGCCCGAGGCGCTGCGCCACTTCCTCAAGCACGGCGGGCGCGAGACGCTGCTGAGCTACGGCGTGTCGACCCGGCAGATGGCCACGCTGTCGCTGGAGGAGCTGTTCGCGCTGCTCGGCGACGTCGTCCCGCAGGAAACCCGCGCTTACATCGCCTCCTTCGAGCCGATGATCCGCGCCGGAGACTATGTGTTCGTCCATGCCGGGATCGATCCGGCGCGATCGCTTGCCGAACAGAAGCGCAGCGACCTGCTGTGGATCCGCGAGCGGTTCCTCAGCCATCAGGGGCCTCTGGAGAAGGTCGTCGTCCACGGCCACACCGTGTTCGAACGCGTCATGGATTGCGGCAACCGGATCGGAATAGACACTGGCGCATTCCGCTCGGGTGTGCTTACAGCGCTCGTGCTCGAGGGCGACCAGCGCCGAATCCTGCAGGCCCGCACGGGCGACGCGGGGACGGTCGGCGTGTTCCACGGCGACAGGTCGGACTAGGGGTCGACATGCGCAGCGCCGGCCGGCGCCGGTGTTTCACGTAAGGGCTGGGTTCTATGAAGATCGCGATGGTGGGTTCGGGCTATGTCGGGCTCGTGTCGGGCGCGTGCTTTGCTGATTTCGGCCATGCCGTGGTGTGCATCGACAAGGACGAGGGCAAGATTGAGCGGCTGCGTGCCGGGATCATGCCGATCTACGAGCCCGGGCTCGACGCGCTGGTCGAAGGCAACGTGCGCG